>ERZ1292637.498-Hain-H14-01um-R3-498-length-22254-cov-7_pt1 | contig 22254 bp, 38 predicted proteins | sample MGYA00564405_ERZ1292637 | MGnify/ENA primary metagenome ERZ1292637 (study PRJEB36523, sample SAMEA6512645) | groundwater metagenome | collected 2019-01-09 | study: AquaDiva: Metagenomics assemblies of 32 groundwater samples | reverse complement strand
CTGGTGGTGGGGTTCGCGGTGTTCGGGTTGCGGGCGGCGACGGATGCTCAGCGCCGGGCGGAGGCTGCCCAGTCGGCGGATGCGGTGGCGATCCAGAAGCTCAGCACTGGGCTGGATCAGACGCGGGCGCAGTTGCAGCAGCATGGTGTGGTGCCGAAGGCGCCGCCGGCGACGACGATTGTGCAGGGTGTGCCGGGTGCCGCGGGTCAGAGCATTGTGGGGCCGGCTGGTCCGGCGGGGCAGAACGGGGTGTCGCCGGATCCGGCTGCGATCGCGAACCTGGTCCTGGCGATGATCCACCCGGTGCCGGGTCCTGCGGGTGCGACGGGCCCGGCCGGTCCGGCGGGTGCCGCGGGGAAGGACTCGACGGTTCCCGGGCCGGCGGGCGCTCCCGGTGCTGCCGGCCAGGACGGGACCAATGGTCAGGACGGCAAGGACGGGGCCGCCGGCGCGCAGGGTCCTGCTGGCCCGGCCCCGGCGGGCTGGACGTTCACTTCGCCGGACGGCACGGTCTACGACTGCATCCCGGACTCGGCGGGCTCCACCCACTACTCGTGCACCGCGCGGTCGGCCCCGGCGCCGAGCCCGACACCGTCGCCTGCCCCGTCGCAGTCGGCGACGGCGAACTCGAAGCACGCCGCGAAGCGCCCGGCAGTCCCGGTCTCGACTGGGCCCGGCAGGCCTTGACTCGCCCCCGCCTGGCCGGGGGCTTCTCCTTGCCCACCCTCACCCTGGAGTACCGCATGTCCACTCCCTCTGTGCTGTTCCGTGGCGGCCGGCTGCGCGAACCGAACCCCGACCGCAGGAGCCTGCACTTCGAGGACTATCTCACCGGTGACCCGCTGCCACCTCCCCCGGCCGACGCGGACTGGCTGTCGGAGGTCACTGACTGGCCGATGTACGCGAACGACAGCGTCGGCGACTGCACGCTGGCCTCGCCGGGCCACATGATCGAGGCGTTCACCCGCTACGCGCAGGGCGTCGCAGTGGAGATCACCGAGGCGGACGTCCTGGCCGCGTACTCGGCGGTCACGGGCTACCGGCCGGGCGACCCGTCGACGGACACCGGTGCGGTGATCGAGGACGTGCTGAAGTACTGGCGCGACCACGGTATCGGCGGCCACAAGATCCTCGCGTACGGCAAGGTCGACGTCTCGAACCGGACGCATGTCGAGCAGGCGATCTACCTGTTCGGTGCGGTGAACCTGGGCGTGAACCTCCCGCAGTCCGCGGAAGACCAGTTCAACGCCGGGCAGCCGTGGCAGTACGTCAAGGGCTCCCCGATCATCGGCGGGCACTGCGTCCCGGCGCTGCGGTACCGCCATGACGGGTCGACGGACGTCATCACGTGGGCTGCGGTCGTAAAGGTGATGGGCCTGTTCTGGCGGCACTTCGTCGAGGAGGGCTGGTTCGTTCTCACCAAGGACCGGGCCAACCAGCTCGGGAACTCGCCGTCGGGCTTCAACCTGTTCCAGCTGGGCGAGGATCTGGCGGCCCTGACGGGCGACCCGAACCCGATCCCGGCGCCCACTCCGACCCCGGTCCCGCCGACTCCTGCTCCGGACCCGTCACCCTGCACCGGTGCGCAGGTCGTCGCTGCGATGCGAGACCTGTTCAAGAAGATGGGGTTCTGACCGTGAACATTCCCGCCGACCGCCACCCGGGTACCCGACACTTCGAGCCGCTGTTCCGCTACGACCACCTGCCGGCGCATCTCCAGGCGGTGAGCAAGCCGATCCACGACGTCGCCCAGCTGATGGTCGACATGCTGGCGGACGGCCCGGAGCTGACCGTGGGCCTGCGGAAGCTCTGGGAGGCGAAGAACTCCCTGGTGGTGCACGCCGAGTTCTGCCAGGACGAGGGGAGCTGACGATGGCTGAGCTCAAGGGCATGGACGTCGCCTGGGCGCGTCCGACCATCGCGCAGATCCTGGCGACGGGTGCGCACTGGGTGGCCCGGTACTTCTCCCCGGACGCGTCGAAGAACCTGACGGTCGCGGAGGTGAAGTCGTATCCGGCGGCGGGCTTGGGCATCGTGACGGTGTTCGAGTCGACGACGGGGCGGGCGCGGCAGGGCCGGGCGGCGGGTGTCGCGGACGCGCAGCTGGCCGAGCGGCAGCGCGCCGCGGTCGGGCTGCCGGCGACGCACATCCATCACTTCGCGGTCGACGAGGACACTGACTGGGCGTCGGTGCAGGCGTACTTCGACGGTGCAGCGTCGGTCATCGGCCTGGCCCGGGTGGGCTGCTACGGCGGCTTCCCCGTCATCGAGGGCGCGGCCGCCCACGGGATCCACTTCCTGTGGCAGACCGTGGCCTGGTCGGGTGGCCGGTGGTCTGCGCACGCCACGATCCGGCAGCCCGGCGGAACCCTGCTGGCCGGTGCCGCTGACGTCGACTACGCGGAGGCCCCCGACTTCGGGCAGTACCCGCGCCCGGTCGCACCGCCTGCTCCGAACCCGCACCCCAACCCGGCGCCCATCCCGGTGCCGACTCCTCCCTCTCACCTCAAGGACATCGACATGTTCCTCGTCACGGTCGACAAGCAGACCATCCCCCTCACGACCCCGCCGACCCCGTGGCCGGGCACGTTCCTGCTCTGCTCGGACGGGTCGCTGGCGCACGTCACCCCGGCGGTCACCCGCCCGGACAAGACCGTCGTCGACAACGTCCTCTCCTACGGGCGCGCCGTCGGCGCCCCGGTGCCGATCACCTATGCCGAGTACCTGGCCCGGATGGCCAAGACCGCCGCGAAGTAGCAGGTCCCGAGTACCGCTGCGGGATCTCCCCGCATGGCAACTACGCTGTGCAGATGGACACATGGCGAGTCATGCGGGAAGAGATTCCCGACCCCTTCCACCCCGGGGCAGCACCGCGGGTCATCACCCACGCCTACAACCGGGTGACGCAGCAGCCCCCCCATCCGGTGACGGGCACTCGCTTGGCGCAGGTCGGCGAGTTCTGGACCGGGCCGCATCACGGCGAGACCTGCAAGGTCTGCGTGAAGAAGGTCGGCCGGCACCCCAAGGACTGACTCGGCCTGAGCATCGCCCCCGTTCGGCTTCGGCCGGGCGGGGGCTGTTTTGCGTTCTCCCACACCCACAAGGGGGTTGAGGTGACACCCTGTCGCGTGGTGCTTGACAGCGTGGATTGTCGCTGGTGAGAAGCGTGCTGACGGTGCGTCGAACGGTTCGAAAGTGTCATCCGGAAGGCGTAATGTCTTCCTATCGACGGCAAATCTGTTCGTCGCACAACGAAGTGCGCCCTCGCGCGGGTAGGACCGCCGAAGGCATGGCCCGAAGGACTAACATCCTTGGACGAGCACGACCTTAGCCTGCCCTCACCTGGTTCCGACAGGGCAGTCTCACATAGCGGCCAGGCACCCGATGAGCGCCGCCGATTCAACCGCCGCCAGCACAATGCCCTCTACCTCGCCGCCGGCGGACGCTGCCAGAAATGCGGCACCGACCTCCAGCCCGGCTGGCACGCCGACCACCACACACCGTGGTCCCTCGGCGGCACCACGAGCATCCCCAACGGCCGGGCGCTCTGTCCTGCCTGCAACCTCAAGAAGGGCCCGACGATGGACTTCCAGGACACCTTCGACCCGCGCCCCTTCCAGGCCGACGTGATCGAGCAGGTCATCGACGGGTTCGCCACCGGCAGGAAAGTCACGGTCGCCCTCGGCACCCCGGGCACGGGCAAGACCCTCTCCTACCAAGCCACGGCCACCCACCTTCTGCGCGAAGGGCTGATCGACTACGTCGCCAGCTTCGCCCCGCGCCTGTCCCTGGCCAGGCAGTGCGAGATCGACTGGATGCACCAGGACCCCATCACCAAGGAGCAGAAGGGACACTTCGAGCTCTTCGACGAGCGCCTCCGGTTCGGGAAGATCCGCCACGTCGGCACGCAGGCCCCGCTGACGCAGCGAGGCGCGATCGGAACCGGATTCGTCACGACGTACTCGGCGCTCACCACAGCCGAAGAGGTCTTCCTCGACTGGGCGAAAGAGCATCGGGGCCGGTTCCTCCTGGTCGCCGACGAAGCGCAGTTCTGCGGTGCCCCGGACGAGAAGGGCGGTGGCACCCGCGCAGGGATTCTGATCGAGAAGATGCACGAGTTCGCCGCACATACCCTCCTTCTAACCGGGACGCCCTACCGTGCGGACAACCGGCCCCTGGTGCTGTCGTCCTATTCGGAGGAGGACGTCGAGGACGGCAAGGCGCGGCTGGTGCGCGATGTGGAAGCCACGTTCGCTGACGGCATTGATCAGGAGTATCTGCGCCGGTTCGAGTTCCAGCTCTTGGACGGCGTTGTCACTGAGACTGATGTTGCCCGTACCTGGTCGCAGCAGTACTCGCTGTCGGCGAAGGATGTCGAGCTCTCGAAGGTGCTGCGCCTTCCGACGACCTGGACGCCGATGGTGGACCGCGTCGTGCAGAGCGTGCGGGAGAAGCAGATCCTCAACCCGCAGTACCGCGGACTGATCTCCTGCATGGAGCAGCGCGAGGCAGAGGCTGTCGCCAACTACCTCAAGACGCAGTACCCGAGCCTGCGGGTCTTCGTGGCCTTGTCGGCAGACGGCAAGCAGGGCCAGGACGCGCTGCAGCACTTCAAGGTGCAGCCGGCCGACATCCTGGTGACCGTGCGCATGGCGTTCATCGGCTACGACTGCAAGCAGATCACCGTGGTCGGCGTGCTGACGCACTATCGGCACGAAGGTCACCTCATGCAGCTCATTGGGCGTGGCCTGCGGGTATGGGACAAGGAACCGTTCACGGAGCAGTCGCTCCGGGTCATCGCCCCGGATGACTTGCCAATGCAGGAATTCCTCAACCGGCTGAAGGCGGCCGAGGAGGATGGGCTGCGCCGGCGGGCCGAGCGACAGAAGGCCGAGGGGGGTGACGGCAACGGCGATCAGCAGGCATTGTCGTTCATCGAGGCTTCGCGGATGACGAAAACCCGGGCGGTCAGCCTCGATGCTGAGGTCGACGACAAGGAGCTTCGCGATATCGAGGACGCGAAGGCCAGGTTCGGACTGACGGACGATGTGACCAGCATCGCCGCAGCGATGGAGTGGCTGGGCAAGCGCCAGAAGCCGGAGGAGCCGGATGAGGCCGACTGGTCAGGAGGCGAGACCCTGTTCCCGGCGGCCGCACCCCTCGCATCGACGCCGATGACAGACGCCCAGCAGATCGCAAGGATCGGCAAGCAGGTGTCGGTTGAGGTGCGGGGATACCTGGGCGACCGGGGCATCTTGGCCGCAGCACAGGGGTATGGAACGTTCGCCAGCAAGGTGACTGCCACCGTGAACAAGACCGCCGGGTACGCGGCGGGTGAGGCGCGGACGGTTGAGCAGGCAGAACGGCGCCTGTCTGTGATCCGGCAGATGCGCGGTGGTTCGGTATGACCGTGCGCACAGTGGTCATGGGCGAGCTGAGTCCAGAGCAGCGACGCGTCCACAGGGTGGAGCACATTCTGCGCCGAGACGGTGGCTCGCCGGGGAGTGCGCTGGAGGGGCTCGCGGCGATCATCGAGGACGAAACGTGGCGCAAGGTCCCGCGCAGTGCTTCGGATCCGACGCCGTTCAGCAGCTTCTCGAAGTTCGTCACCGCGTCACCGGCGGGACTCCACACGACAGTTGACCAGATTCTCGCGCTACTTCGCCTTCGCCACCCAGGCGAGGGCAACCTCGCAATGCGCGAGCGAATGGACGCAATGCGTGCGACGGTTCGGCAGTTGCTGAGCGAGGAAGTCGAGCCCGCCCGTGCCGTAGGGCGCCCTGACGGGACCACCAATGTTCGTGCCACGAATATTAGGGCATCGGACACCACCGACTACGTGCTGGCCCGCCTCAAGCGCGACGATCCCAACCTCGCCGAACGGGTGGTCCGAGGCGAGCTGACCGCCAACGCCGCAGCCCGCCAGGCTGGCATCCGCAAGCCCCGGATCGTCCTGACCAGCCCGGAGTCCATCGCCGCCGCCCTGCGCCGAAACCTCGGCGCAGAAGACCTTGCCGAGCTGGTCCGGCTGCTCTCCGAGGCCTGACCGCCAGCTGACCGGCTGGATTGTCAGTGCGGCTGCGAGACTTCCCGACACCCCATCGGAGAGGAGGTGATGATGATGACGAACAAGCAGAAGGGTCTCGCGACCCTCGGCGTGCTGCTGCTCGCAGAGGCGTTCCTCAAGCAGGCGGTCAGCAGGACCGCGAAGGCAGTCGGTGTGACCGGCTTCCAGTTGGCGATCGCCGCGCTGCTGGCCGGCGCGGTCGTAACGGCTCTGGAGTAGCTGTTCCGCCCGGCCCCGCGGGCATCGGGGCCGGGCGGTTCGCCGCTGCCATTGTGCCCGCCGCCCGGACTGCCTACTCCCCGCCGCCGCCCTTCTCCCGGTGCACCGCGAGCACGGCGCCCCGCTCGACTTCCCGGAGCCGCTCAACCTCAGCGTGTTCCTCGTCGCTCCAGGCCGCGCTCCGCAGCATTGCCTGCGCCTCCGACCACCGCACCCTCCCGTCGGCTCCGACGGGGTCGGGGTACTCCTCCCGGTGGGTGGTTTCGATGCTGCTGATGTAGGTGGTGAGGTTGGCGCGGGCGTCGGCGAAGGCCTGCTCGGCGGGGGTGAGGGGCTCGGTGGGGGTGTTGGTTTCGGGCACCGCGTGAGTGTATGCGCGGGGTGTGACAGTGGGGGCGGAGGCGGGGCCGGGGATTGCCTTTAGCGGCTCCCTTGAACTTTGCTACACAATGGAGCATAGTAGGGACTGCCGAAGCCGAGGAGGCCACGATGGACCTGAACGCCACCTGCACCCACACCTACGCCGACCAGAACACCCCGACGGTCATCACCCCCGCCGTCACCACCCGCACCCGGGGCGGCATGGAGATCACCTCGGTCACCGGAATCGCCGCGCTACTCGCCGACCGCATCGACACCATCACGGATGAGGCGGAACGCCTGCACACCTTCGAGGTGCTGCGCACCGCCCGCATCTACCTCCGCTCGATCGGCGACGAGGACAGTGCCACCGGCCGTGACGACGCCAGCAGCTGGCGCGAGAGCAGACAGATCGCCACCGACTACCGGGGCACTGCTGGCTTGCCCGTCAGTGCCGTCCTGGACCTCGCCGAGCAGATCCGCGCGGCCCTGTGATGGGCGCCGTCATCCGTGTGAAGCTGCGCCGCGACGGACGCGACGAGGATGGCCAGCTCGTCCGAGCGGTCGCCGAAGACCTCGATCTGGACAACCTCACCCCCCGGGCCCGCGCACTGGCCGAAGCGCTCTGGGACGCGGTACAGCACCCCGCCGTCGGCGGCACGAGCCTGGATGTCGTCTTCGAGAGCGAGCGCACGAACGCCGAGCAGGCCGACCGGCACCCCCGCGTCCCGGACGCCTACCGACCTGCCGAGGACCCCAACAGCAGGGCCACACGCACCATCAGCTGGGGCCCGCTGCTGTCCGCCACATCCGGGAGCACCCTGATGGAGTGGCTGGAGGTCCAGGCCCGGGACATCCCCGAAGGCTGGTACCCGATCGGGGCCCCGCGCCGGCCCCGGGTCCAGTCGTGGGAGGCAGGAGCGGCGGACTACTACCTGACCCGCGATCAGGCGATGGAGCGCTCAGGGCTGGGCGCCACGGGTTGGGACACCCTGATCCGCACCCCGCTGCTGACCCCGGACCGCTATGTGTGCGGTCGCCCTCAGTGGCTGCCCGAATCGATCGACGCGTTCACCGCACGGGAGCGGGACTTGTGGCCGCTGAGCCGGGTCGCTGAGTACCTGGGCCTGACGGCGGGCTCGGCTCGGGTGCAGATGCGCCGCTGGGGCTTCGCGGCCGAGTCCCGTGATCCGGGGCGGGGTGGGGAGAACCGGTACGCGGCTGACCTGGTGCAGGCTGCGCATGAGTACCGCCCGGGCCGGGGTCGGCGCACGGACCTTGCGGAGCCGCCGTACTGAGTCAGGCGGTCAGCACAAGCTCGGCCGCCTCCGGCTCATCCTCTGCTTCCCGCGCCCCGTGCAGCCTCCCCACCGCCGCGTTGTACTCCGCGACGAGCGTCTCGTACCCGGCCCGCTCCTCGGCCGTGCTGAGCGTGCCGCCGGGGATGCCCCGCAGGTACGCCCGTATCGCCGCGTTCGCCACGTCGACGGCGCGCTGCAGGTCCGGGTGGGGTGGGGGAAGGGGCACAGGACCATCATCCCAGCCAGTAGCGTGGATCCAGAACAGCAGTGTGGCCCCCGGCGGCGAATACGCCGGGGACCACGAACCTGCAGGTGCGACTCAGACCGCGAAGCGGTCGCTGTGCTTCACATCGGCGACGAACGCCGACCAGGCGTCGGCCGTGAAGCCGAGCACAGGACCCGTTCCGCCGGCCTTGGTGTCGCGCACGGCGACGACCTCTGCCCCTGTCGGAATCTCTCCGACCTCGACGCAGTCGTCCCGATCCGCGCTCGCCCTGGCTTTGCGCCAGCCTTGAGCTCCCTGATCGAGCAAGATCAACTCCCTTTCTTGATGGTTTGGCCAACTCACTTTGCAGAGATGGCTCCCAGCAAGTATCTCCTCGACTCGACGATCGGGAGCGCCTGGGCTTGGAGATGAGCAAACCGATCCAGTCGCTTACGCGCTTCTTCGGGCTCGTCGTTGAACGCTCCGGCGGTCTCGATGTACAGCAGACTGCCCTCCATCGTGACGTCGAACGACATGACGACGAAGCTGCCGCCCATGCCCGCGTGCGCTCCGGCGGAGAACGGCAGTATCTGGATGCTCAGGTGCTGATGCTCGGACAGGTCCAGCAGGTGGCGCAGCTGGCCGTCCATGACGCCCTTGCTGCCAACCTCGGTGAGGATCGCGGCCTCGCCGATGATGGCCCAGATCTGGGGCGGGTTCTCGCGCTGCAGGATGAGCTTGCGGCGCTCGCGCATCTCCAGGTTCTCCGCGGCGGTTTCCTCTTCGGGCTCGCCGAAGAGTCCTCGCCGGACGCCGATGACGGCCTCGCTGTAGTCGCGGGTCTGGAGCAGTCCGGGGATGCTGAGGGGTTGCCAGGTGCGGATGCCGGTGGCGAGGTCTTCGGCGTCGGCGAAGTCCGCAGCGCTCGGCCCGACGGTGGCGTCGTAGGCGGACCACCAGCCGCGGACCCTGCCGTGCTTGGCGAGGTCGGTGAGGCTGCTGATGACGACGGGGTCCTTGACGCCGTAGATGTGGGCGTAGGCCCGGGCGTCTGCGACGGATACGCCGCTCTCGCCTGATTCCTGACGGCGGATCGTGGCCGCGCTGACGTCCAGTTGCTTGGCGACGTCGTCGAAGCTGATGCCGGCTGCTTCGCGCAGTCGTCGCAGGCGGCCGCCCATGAGTCGCTTGCGGATCGTGGGCTTGCCTCGGTAGTCGGCCATGTCTCTCCTCGGGGGTGAGCTACTGCCGCTCAGTGTGCCCGTACGGTTACACCTTGCGCCAGCTTCGACACTGAAAATGTTGCATCTTTCGGTCCATTGCAATCAGGGTCGAATTGCGGGACGGTTGTCCCACGCTCACCGAATGTGCGCCCCGAGCCACTCCAGGTGATCATCCCGCGATGCCTGGGAGACACCCATGCCCGACGTAGGACACACCGACTACACCCCCGCCCAACTCCACCACCAGGCCTGCATCGTCTGCGGCAGAACCGACGGGGCGCTCCTGCCCGACGGCCACGTCCAGGTCGTCTACACCGAGACCAGCACCCTCTCCTGGGCCGTCGCAGCCTGCCCCGAGCACCAGGGGGCGACCCGGTGACGTTATCCGCGCACTGGCTCACCCCCCTCGGCGCCACGTTCGCCGAGGACGGCCGCATGGTCATGCTGCCCGTCGGCGCCATGTGGGACGTCGTCAAGACCCCTTCCCCGCTGGCCATCCCGGTCCTGGAGCGGCTCCTCGCCGACCCGGACGACACCGCGGTACTCGGCCCCGTACTCCTGGATGCCCGCCGCGAGCTCCTGTACTGGCTGGTGTCACCCAATTCGACGGACAGCTACCCGCCGCACGCCACCCTGCTCCGCGCGGGGGCCTGGATCGCCGCCCCGATGCCGTGGAGTGAACCGCTCGACGACGCCGCCTGGGCGTACCTGCCGCAGTACCCCATCGTGACCGGGCCCGCGTGGCTCGCCGCCGCCCTCGACGACTACGGACTGTTCGGAGTAGCAGCATGAGCAACACCGACACGACCACCCTGGACGCCGACCGGGCCGAGTTCGCCGACCTCATGTCCGCTGCCGCCCGCGGGGGCCTGGTGGCGAGTACCTCGCAGCGCCTGGAGGTGCTGCGGGCCCGGCTCGACGCCGCAGAGGAAGCGGAGCGCGTAGAGCTCGCCGACCTACGGCATCAGGCCGACCGCGGACTCCTCGCCCCTGATACGTGGCGGCGCCTGCGCGAGCTGAACCGGCGCGAGGCTGAAGCCGAGGGTGACAAGGCCGGCGCTGACCTCACGGCGGCCGCGGACGTGCTGCGGGAGCGGGGGCACCGGTGAGTGGCCACCCCGCGGACGAGGCGTTCCTCGACACCCTGGTCTTCACCTCCCCCACGGCGCACCGGTACTGCGACAGCTGCGAGAAGCAGGCGCCGACGGTCTTCGTCGGCGGCATCGAGACGGGCTCGGGTGGCGGGTACGACGTCCGGCACTGCCGCGGGTGTGTCAGCGACCACCTCGTACGGGCCCGGGCGAGGGTGCGGCGGCCGCGGGACTACCAGCCGGCACTGCCCCGGTGCGGCTGATCCGGTGTCACCCGTTCGTGGGCGTCTGCACTCTGGTGGGCGGGGCAGGCGGGTGGTGGGTGATCGGCGACGGCAGCCCATGTTTGCACGTCCCGGGGCGGTTTAGGGGGGCGTGCGGGGCGCGTTGTGCGACGCGCGGTGGGGGCGCACTCCGGTCGGGATATGGCGGGCGCCGTATCGATTCAGCCACCCATCAGCCACCCTGCACGCCACGCCCCCCACCGGGGAGGCCGCAGTGCTCGAACTGCCGTCCTACTCATCCATGAACAGCCTGCTCGTGGGCACTGCAAGGCCCCTGGCAAGTCGGTGGATCTCATCCAGGTCGATGGCCGTGCGGGCGTTCTCTGCTCGGGAGATCGTCTTGGCGTCCATCCCGATGCGCTTGCCGAGGACCTCTTGTGTGAAGTCGCGCTCAAGGCGGAGACTGCGAAGCCGGTCGCCGAAGATCTGGCGTTGTCGCAGGACCCAGGGGTCGACCGGTTCCGGTGGGGGCTTGAGCACACGTCAACGCTTGTTGGATCAAGGGCATAAGTCCTTACCAGCGGAGGTAAATCTTGTGATCATGAAGATTGGGCGACGCAGCACGCCAGCCCCGTGAGAGCGCTCCCACCTCACGTGTCACCATTTCGTTGGTTGGCCCACCCATCAGGGCCGACCGTCCCTATCGTCGGTTGGATATGCCGCTGGCATACCAGCTGACGACCTCTCCCCGGAGGCAACCGGGCCCAAGTCGGGCTGCGGCAGGCATCCCTTCGTCGAGGTACGCCGTCCCGTCCCTATGGCGGGGACGCAGCCTGGCCGCCCTCGTTCCCCACCCGGGACGGGGGCGGCCGCATGTCCAGCTATAGCCGGTCGCCCGGGCTCAGGTTCTTGTGGGCGTTGCGGGCCCGCTCGGCGCCGGCGCTGGCGGCGTAGCGCGTCAGCATCTGCCGCGACCTCCATCCGGTGATGCGCATGAGGTCGTCCTCGTTGCCGCCGTTGACCTTCCACAGATGTGCGAACGTGTGCCGGAACTGGTGCGGGTGGATATGACCGAGGCCGGCCTCCAGGGCGCGGCGCTCCAGCATGGTGCCGACACCCCAGATCGTGAACTGGGCCTTGGTCTTGACGCCCACCCAGAGCGGGTCTGAGTCGCCGGTGGGGCAGCCGTGCTTGGACAGGGCGCGCAGATAGCGGTCGAGCGCGGTGGCCGCGGTCTTGCCGATGGGGACGGCACGCTCCCGGTTGCCCTTGCCGATGACGCGCAGGACTTGGATGTCGAGGTCGACGTCGCCGATGTTGCGGACCGTCAGTTCGGTGAGCCGGACCCCGGTGTCAATGAAGACCATGATGATGGCGAGGTCGCGGCGCGAGGCGAAGTCCTTGCCGGAGCAGACCGTGATGAGGCGCCGGAGTGCATCGTCGGGGATGACGGGCACCTCCTTCTCGCCGATCGCGGGGGGCTGCATGTTCCGCATCGGGGAGCGGTCGATCTCTTCCTCTTCCACGAGCCAGTTGAAGAAGGTCTTCATCGGCCGGAAGCGGACGTTTGCGGACGCGGCGGAGGTGGACTGGGTCTCGTGGGCGATCCAGGCGTCGAGGTGTTCGCGGTGGATGCCGGTCTCGCCGTCGAGGGCGGTTGGTGCGGGGCGGGCGCCGTCGTCTTCGGGCCGGTAGGCCAGGAGGAAGGCGCGCATGCGCTGACCTGCGGTGCTGTAGGTCTTGATGGTCTGCGCGGCGAGGTTGCGGGAGCGCAGGGATCGCGTCCACGAGGCGAGGAGGGGGCCGATGTCGTAGGCGGCCGACTCACCGCTCTGGAAGGTGAGGGTGGTCATCCCAAAACGCTAGACCACTGGCCTCGATATCCGCAGGCACTTGGCGGATTAGCGATGTGCGAGCACTTGACGCAGTACCGTCATCGACGTCTTGGCTGGTCAGCTGGGGTTTGTGCCCCCAGCAGGACTCGAACCTGCGGCCAAGTGCTTAGAAGGCATGTAGGGGTTGAACGATGTGCCCACCTGCATGTTTGCTGGTCGCGTCCCAGCGTAGCCGAGCGAGTTACTTGGTGTACCAATCCGGCCCAGATACGACGGTGGCCGAGACCCGTGGAGTGGTCTCGGCCGGCCGTAGGTCTTGCTGTGGGCGACTATGGCTCGCCCGGGGAGCGCTTCCAGGCTCCACTGGTGAAACGCTCCGTGAGGAGCGCTGACAGCGCCCGCACCACGTCCTTCGGGTCCTGATCTAGGTCGACAGCGATGCGGACACCGTGGTCGTCCTCTCGCAGGATCGCGGGCACGCCCGCGTCGAGCGAGACGCCTTCCACTCGAACCTCATCATCCACCAAACCCCCTGTCCCACGGCCGAATTCCGCCTGCGCGGAACTCTGTGACGCGTTCGATCCTCGTCGAGGTCCGCCAAGGCTACGCCCGTAACTAGATTTGCGCAGGAGGTTGCAGTTGCATGGCGACAGAGAGTCATTTTGTGACAGTTCACGGATCAACTTCTGCATACTGGCGTTCGAGCGGCCCCCGAATGGGCTACCCTCCGGCCTCTTGCGAAGCTAGCCAGGCGCGTGATTTTGGCAGGTCGGCGTCATCCAGGCCCGGCTCATGCGCCATGCGGACCGTTGCACCCCGATCATGAGCATCCGGCGCCAGGTCATCCACGTCATATCCGATGTATTGAGCGTGTGCCGCCGCCGCGACAGCCTTTCTCTCAATGCCCATGCCAGCCGCAAGGGCGGAAATGAGTTCGGGCGTGACTTTGAAAGACTGCTCCTTGATGATCTTTCCAATTAGTGAAGGGCTGGGCGAGTAGCGAGTATTGGGGTCCACGGCCCGCTCGGCGAAGGCGCGCACGGACATGCGCCCGCTCGGGCCGGCATGCGCCTGAACGAGCTCTGTGAGCGCTTTGCTCTCAGGGGCCACCCCTGCCACCTTTCGTCACTCTTGTCCACTGATGACCGTGCGAGGTCATGTCAAACAACCCTGTCAACGTAGTCGGTGTCGACCGGCCACGGGCTCCATTGTCCACTTTTGCGGACAGACTCGCGCCGGAAGATCGAGCCATGCCCGAAATTCTCACCCCCGCAGCCGTCCACGAACGTGGACAAGGGGCAAGCGATGTGCTTAGCTATGCCTTGTCCACAAACGTGGACGGCACCACGGAGGTCTATGTGCAATCCGCAAGACTGCGGCTGACCGACGCCCCCCTACTCAGAACCCTCATGGATCGTGCCCCGGACGGCCCACTGACAATCCGGGATCTCGCGCTCCGAGCAGGTCTTTCCAAGAGCAAGGTCCACTACCTGCTGAACGGGGAGCGCCCCCTGGCCCCCCTGGAAAAGGCCCACCTCATCGCCCTGGCGGTCGGCACGCATGCCGGCGCCTTCTTTTCGGCCGACCTGTCCACGTCCACGGACAGGGACAGTCGCACACCGAAGGAGTCCGATGGACACGAACGAACGCTCGATGCAGATGCGGCTGGCCGCTCACGTCAGCTGGGCCAAGACGCCTGATCGGCAGGCCCGTACTGCCGCCGCACGCCAGGCCAGCCACTTCGAACGCTTCGAGAAGCAGGTCGACCCCGACGGTGTGCTCCCGGAGGCCGAGCGCAAGCTCCGCGCCGAGTCCGCCCGCAAGGCGTACTACACCGGCCTCGCGCTGCGCTCCGTCCAGGCCCGCCGGATTCGCAAGGAAGAGGCCCAGAAGGGTCGCCGCGCCGCCGCCTGACACGCAAGAGGCCGCCCAGGAGGTCGAGTCCCGGACGGCCAGGTAGTTCCCACCGCTTTCCCCCGCTTAGAAGGAAGGGGTGGTCACTGTGACCATCTTGGCATCTGAGGCCCCGGCCTCCGCAACATCCCCCCTCACCGACGAGCAGGACCAGCTGATGCATGCGCTGGCTGTCGCGGAGACGATCGCGTCGCTGCTGCCGGTGGCGCCGTTCGACTTGGACATCAACAACTACACGGTGGCCTTCGGTGGCCGGCACGGGGTCCGGGCGATGCTGCCGCCGGACACCCAGAACTTCGGCAGGGTCCAGGACCAGCTGGGCGGGGTCATGACGCTGGAAATCGATGCGTCGGGGCCGGGCGAGGTTCGCCGACGGGTGCTGTCCGGCACGTACTTCGGGGTGCCGTTCCAGGTGTCGGCTGTGCAGAACGCCGTCGCCCCCGCCTCGCTGCCTCGCGTGATGGAGGAGTACATCCGCGAGGGCCACGACCCGGACCTGTCGCACTGGATCCCTGAGGACTACGCGGCGTTCGTCGCCACGCACCCCGAGCTGGTGACGGCATGAGCACCACGCAGACGACCTCCCCCGCCTGCTCCTGCCTGTCGGTGCGCCACGCCCTGACGCTGGCTGCTCGGGCGCGGGTCGTGACGGCCCAGCAGGTCGCCGTGGACCAGGGTGACACGGACCGGGTGGCGTACCTGGGCCAGCAGCTGGAGCACTGCACGACGAGCGGCCACCTGCGGGTTGAGCCGCAGCCGCAGAAGCCGCGGGTCAAGCCCATCCGGCGCGGGGCCTGGCACTTCGGCGGTGCCCGATGACGATCACCTGGTCCCCCGCCCTGGCCCCGGCGTACCGCGTCGACGATGACGAGCCGCCGTACTGCGGGTCGCACTACTACCCGGCGCCCGGTGGTCTCCGTACCGGCCCGATGGCGTGCGGCGACTACGTCGGCCACCCGCAGTCCGGTGGCCCGGATTCGCGCCACTCCGGTGGGTCGCCCAAGTTCCCGTTCCGGTGGACCGACGCGATGGCGCTGCAGTCGCTGGTCGAGTTCGGGCCGTATGCCCGCAAGACCGGGCCGCTGTGCACGGACTGCAATGACCTGCCGCAGTCGACTCGCGGCCTGTGCGCCTCCTGCGCCGCTGGCGAGCTGACGCGCGACGACTACGAGGCCCCCGAAAGCGAGGCGGCGTGAACGAGACCCTGACCCGCGAGAACTACCTGCGGATCGACACCGAGCTCGACCAGTGCGGTGTCTTCGCGAAGCAGTACACCCGGATGGTCGGCGAGCACGTTGTCGTCGTCGGGATGCGGATCGGCGAGCGGCCGAACCACGTCGTCGCGATGTTCGGCGACACGATCGTCCGGGGCGCCGACGGCGGCTACACCGTGATCGTCGGTGTCTCATGAGGATTCGTCAAGCACAGGCGATCCTCGCCGCAGGTGCCGCCGCCGCCGAGCTGGGCCTCGGCTTCGAGATGCACCCCTTCGACTACGAGCGGGACGGTGCGATCCCGGAGGACGGGGAGTACCTGACCGGGTTCACCGAGATCACGGACCCGGACCGGCCGACCAACCACGCCCGAACGTACAGCCTGGACCTGCTGCCGGGCCCGGCCGACTCCGAGATCAGCGTGCACCTGAGTGAGGGCTACGGCGATGACTCGCCGATCTTGCTCTGCCAGGCGTTCGACGTCAGCTCCCCCGATGACACCGGCGAGTCGTTCCGGGACGGCGTCGCAGGGCAGATCGCAGCACTGGTCGGGGCGGCGGTGCGGGTTCACGAGGTGCAGTACGAGGCCGAGTACCAGGAGCGGCAGCGGCTGGGCTTCAACCGCTTCACGGCCGAGCGCTGGAACTACCTGTACGCGGTCGGTACGCCGGTCGTGGTGTTCCGGGGTGGGCGCGGAGGCGACGGCATCAAGACGCGCACCAGCAGCCGGGCGTGGACCGCACCCCATGGCAAGGCTGTCGTCCTGGTCGCGGACACCACGGGCTACATCGCCCTGACCCACGTCGACCTGGCCGTCGGCGGTGCACTGTGACCGCCCCGACGCTCGCCCTCCCCGCCCGCGTCCTTGGCCACTTCGAGCCCGGCTCGGATGCCTGGCACGCGGCCCGCGCGAATGGTGTCGGCGGCAGTGAGATCGCCGCGGTGATGGGCCTGTCCCCGTACGAGTCCCGGTTCTCGCTGTGGCACCGGAAGCGGGGCATGGTCGGGCCGGTCGAGGAGTCCGAGCAGATGTACTGGGGCAAGGTCCACGAGCCCACGATCTGCGCGGAGTTCGCCAAGCGGCACCCGAAGTGGTCCGTCGAGCTGTCCCCGACGTTCGCGTCGCTGGAGCGCCCGGAGCAGATCGTGAACCCGGACCGGCTGCTCTACGGGCCGGACGGCGAACTGGAACTGCTGGAGGCCAAGACCAGCAGGGACGACGCCGGCTGGGGCGAGACCGGGTCCGACACCATCCCGGTCTGGTACTGGGGCCAGGTCCAGTGGTACATGGACGCCCTTGCGGTGCGCCGCTGCCACGTTGCCGTACTGGTCGGGCTGGCCGACTACCGCGAGTACGTCATCGAGTACGACCAGGCCGACTGCCTGGCGATGCGCGCCGGCGCCGCGGACTTCATGCGGTCGCTGCGGGAGAACGAGCGCCCCGCGATCGACGGCCACTCCGCGACCTACCAGGTGTTGCGGGAGCTTCCCGAGGGCCAGCAGGACGTCGACGTCGAGGTCACCCAGCCGCTGGTGGACCGCTTCCACGCCGCTCAGGACGCGTTCTGGGTAGCCGAGGACGAGCTCACGGCCTGCAAGGGCGAACTCCTCGACGCGATCGGCAGCGGCTACCGCGCGATCACCCTGGTCGACCGCAAGCGAGTCGCGACCCGCACGGTCCGCAACGGCAAGACCTACCAGCTTCTCCCCGCCCGCACCCGAAGGAATGCAGCATGAGCCAGAACAGGGTCTCCAACGCCGTCGCCGTAATCCAGCCCGCCGAGTTGATCGAGGGATACCGCGCCGACCTCGCGCTGGTCATGCCCTCGCACGTCAAGCCCGAGATCTTCGTGCGCCTCGCGGTGAACGTCCTGCGGCGCGACGACAAGCTCGCCCGGGCCGCCCAGAACAACCCCCTCGCCCTGATGGGCGCACTGATGGAGGCAGCCCGCCTGGGCCTGGAACCGGGCACGGAGCAGTACTACCTGACCCCGCGGTGGAACGGGAAGGCGAAGTGCGAGGAGATCGCCGGGATCGTCGGCTACCAGGGTGAGATCGAACTGATCTACCGGGCCGGAGCGGTCTCCAGCGTCATCGTCGAGGTGGTCCGCGAGAACGACCTCTTCATGTGGGCGCCGGGCCGGTACGACACGCAGCAGCCGCCGCGGTGGACGGGCCCGATGGAGCGCCCGTTCCACCAGGCCGACTGGTTCGGTGAGCGCGGCGAACTCAAGGGCGTGTACTCGTACGCGGTCATGAAGGACGGCGCGACGAGCAAGGTCGTGGTCCTGAACCGGGCCGCCGTGATGGCCGCGAAGTCCCTGTCGTCCGGCGCTGACACCGCGTACTCCCCGTGGAAGAACCACGAAGAGGCGATGTGGCTCAAGACCGGCGCGCACCGGCTGAAGAAGTGGGTGCCGACGTCGGCGGAGTACATCCGCGAGCAGCTGCGCGCCGTTGCCGAGGTCGCTGCCGAGCACCGCCCGCCCGCGGCGGCCACCGCACCGCCCGTCGCGCGGGCCACCCAGCAGCAGCGCCCTGCTCCGGCCGCGCAGGAGGTCTACCCGGACGACGTCGTCGAGGGCGAGATCGTCGACGAGCCCCAGGGGCCGTCCGCCTGGCAGCTGGCCTGGAACGAGATCGCTGGCATCGCGAAGGGCTTGGGCTGGTCGAAGGAGCAGACCGAGGCCGAGTTCGCGAAGCGGAACAACGGCATGGCGGTCGAGGACTCCAACGTCGACGACCTCGGGTACTTCGCCGCACACCTGCGGACCCTGCAGCCGACAGCGGCTTGACGCAGTTGGGCCCGGTCCGCCGGGACCGGGCCCACCCCGTTCATCGATACATCCATGAGGAGCATCCCATGACCAGCACCACCCTCGCGTTCCCCGACGACGGGATCGAGCGCTTCACGAACGGCGAGTTCGACATCGAGCTCATCCCCGAAGGCGACAGCTTCATCGTCAACGCCTCCGGGCTCGCCAAGGGCCTCGGCTACCGCGACGCCCTCACCATGATCCGCACCGTGCCGGACGCCGAGAAGGGGTACGCGCCGGTGCGTACCCTCGGCGACCAGCAGGTGTGGCATCTCACCGAGCCCGGCATGTATCGGGTCATCGGCCAGCGCCACGCCTCCCGCGTCAAGAACACGGCCGTCCGCGAGCAGGTGGAACGGTTCCAGTCGTGGGTGTTCGGTGAGGTCCTGCCGGCGCTGCGCAAGCACGGCCGCTACGAGGTGGCCGTACCGCAGCAGGCGCCGGAGTCGCTGGAGTTGGCGATGCGCGTCATCGGCCTGCAGGACCGGGTGATGGCTCTCACCGCGAGCAACGGCAGCCTCGCCTCCCGGGTGGAAGAGATGTCGGCGAAGGCCGAAGGCTACGACGACCTCATCGCGGCTGACGGCTACCTGGACATGTCGGCCGTCGCGAAGATCCTGGCCCCGGTCACGAACGGCCTGGGCCGGACCCGGCTGCTGAATCTGCTGCGCGGGATGGGGATCATCCTGCAGGGCTCGACGCTGCCTGAGCAGAAGCTGATCGAGCGCGGGTACTTCGCGGTCCGGACTGACATGGTCAACGGGAAGGCGACGGCGCAGACCGTCGTCTCCCCCAAGGGTCTGCGCTGGCTGCAGGCCGAGCTGCGGGAGGACCGGCCGACGCTGGCCCGCGCGGACCGCACCGTCGTGCAGCTCCCGCAGCAGAGCCGCGGTGAGGTCGCGTGAACGTCATCGCCACGTACTTCCTGGCCATGCTGCTGGCCTACGCCGCCCTCGGGGTGGCGCTCCTGCTGGCCGATGCGCTGCTGCAGGGGATCCGGAGTGTCCGCCGTGGACGCTGACCTGCCCGCCGTGGTCGACCTGACGCCCCCAACTGGCCCGGAGCGGGACCTGCTCCACGAGCTGCACCAGACCATCGGGCTCGCCGAGCTGCACGCCGCGATCTACAACCACCGCAAGGAGGCTGACCGTGTCGAAGCGCACTGACGACCTGGAGCAGCGGCTGCGGGAGGCCATTGCCAGGGCCGAAGGGGCAGAGCGCGAGGTCGCTGAGGTCTCCGGTGCGAACGGGCGGCTGGCCGCCACGCTCGACGAGAACCGGAAGGCCCTAGTCAAGGCTCATGAGGACCGCGAGGCGGCGCACTCGGAGAACGTGACGTTGGCGAAGAAGCTCGAGGTCGCGATCGCAGCCCAGGGCACCATGCCGGCCGACCTGGGGGCCGTGACGCAGGTCGTCGTCGACTTCTGCGTCGAGGCCCGGACCGGTGGCAGTACCGCGGGGATCATCCTCGCCCGCCGCCTGGAGACCGAGATGGGCGAGGCCGGGTTCCCGGTGGCGGCCGCGGTCGAGATCCGCACCCAGCTCGGCGGCGCGTCATGAGCCCCTGGTTCGCCATCGTCCCGGCCGCCCTGTGCTCCTTGCGTCTGCGCCGTCGCCCGGAAGCGCCGAGGCGCCTGCCGCAGCCGACCGGGCTCATCACCCAGCCGTGGCACCGCAAGCCGCCCCGGCACCCCTGACCCGTACCACCCCGGCCCGGGCGCACCTCTGCCCCCGGGCCCGCCCCACCAGACCCAGAACCCTCGGAGAACCACATGAACAAGGCACAGCTCGTCGCAGCAGCTAACAAGGAGATCGCCCTGGGCATGTCGCCGGTCGATGCGGTCCTGCACGTGATCGTCCGCACGGTCACGAACGGCGACAGGGTCTCGGTGACCGGCTTCGGCACCTTCGAGAAGGTCGACCGCAGCGCCCGCCTCGCCCGCAACCCGCAGACCGGTGAGCGGGTCAAGGTCAAGAAGACCGCGGTCCCGCGCTTCCGCCCCGGGCAGGGCTTCAAGGACCTGGTGTCCGGTTCCAAGAAGCTGCCGAAGTTCGGGCCGTCGGTGAAGAAGGCCCCCAAGGGCTCGCTCACGGGCGGCAAGAGCGGCATGGCCGCACCGAAGGGCTCCTCCCGGGCGCGGCTCGAAGCGGGTGCCGCCGCCAAGGCCGTTCGGGACGCCCGAGCGCGGGCCGCCGCAGCGAAGGACATCACGACCAAGGCCAGCGCGAAGGCCGGTGCGCTGTGACCGCGACGAAGGCAGTCCGCAAGCAGCAGGCCACCGCCGCCCGGCTCATCGCGCAGTGCGAGAACGCGTTGGCGTTCCGCTTCGAGGTCACCGGTGCCCCCTCGATCACCGTGCACGTCGAACCGGACGGCATGGGCACATGGGCGGTGCTGCGCTACGGCTGGCAGCAGCCCATGGTCCTCGGCGTCGACGGGTGGCTGCCGTTCCTCGAGGTCGACCTGCGGGACCAGTACCGGTGGACAGTCGGCGAGGCCCTCGAGCAGGTCCCCGCGCTCCTGGCCGCCGAGGCCGAGGCTCACGCCGCCTGGCAGCAGCAGCACGACCAGGCCCGGTACGCGACCAAGTTCGCGGCCGCCGTCGAAGAGTTCCTTGACCCGATCCGCACCGCGGTCGCCGAGGCAGAGAGCGCGGTGGCGTGATGACCCTGACCGACATCCTCCGCGGCACCGGCCGTCGGCGTCGGACCCCGGAGCAGTGGACGGCCCTCGAGGCCGCTCTGTCGAAGGCCCAGCAGACCGCGCAGATCCCGGGCGCGGTGCGGAACGTGTGCCCCGCCCGGCGCCACGGCGACTTCTGGGTGCACACCGCCGACCCGCAGCCCTGCCCCTGGTGCCTCATCGCCGCCGAGCACGAGAAGACCCTCGAGGCCCGCTGTGCTACCGGTCGCCTCGAGATCGAGGTCGGCCTCCTCAAGGAGCACCTCATCACCGAGCGCGCCAAGACGAAGCGCCTCGAGCAGCAGGCGTTGAACTCCTGGGCCAGCGAGGCCAACGCCGACCCGCTGTCCGAGGCCGCACCGATGGACGTCCCCGGCGGTGTGTTCGCCCGTGCCGCCGACGAGGTGGCCACCTTCCCGGCGCTCACCGACGCCGAGCTCGGCCCGCGGGTCGTCGCCGACACGCCGCCCGCCCCCGAGCCCACCCCGATCGTCGACCTGACCGCGCCGACCCTGGCTGTCGACGTCGCCGACCTCCGCCGAGCAGCCGGGCTCGCCGACACCTCAGTCATCCCCGTCGTCGCCCTCCCGCCGGACCTGGAGCCCGCGGTCATGCTGCCGCCGCGGCCCTGGCCCGCGTTCCACGTCCGGTCGGACCTCCCGCCGAGGTGGACGCGCCGGAACGCTGTCCGGCCGCTCGCCGCAGCCCTCGCCGCCACCGCGGACCTCAAGGACCAGGCGCCCGCTACCGCGGTGCTCCCGATCTGCCGCACCGTCGCCGCGGTCCAGTTTGCCAAGACCGGGCGTGCCTCATGACGCGCCTGCGGTGCTGGTTCGACGCCCTCTGGCAGTCCATCGCGGACTACCTGGAGTCCCTCGGCGACATCGACGACCACCACCTGCTCTGACCACCCGCACCTCGGCCGGGCGGCACCAGCACCCCGCCCGGCCTCACCCCGGAGACCCGCATGATCCGCGTCTTTGCAACTTTCCATCCCGTCCTCGCTCAACTCTTGATCGGCATCACCTTCGCCGTCGCTGTCGCACTCCTCGCCTACGGCTGCTGGCCCGAACGGAGGACCCCGTGACCGGCCCGCTCGTCG
>ERZ1292637.496-Hain-H14-01um-R3-496-length-22269-cov-6_pt1 | contig 22269 bp, 31 predicted proteins | sample MGYA00564405_ERZ1292637 | MGnify/ENA primary metagenome ERZ1292637 (study PRJEB36523, sample SAMEA6512645) | groundwater metagenome | collected 2019-01-09 | study: AquaDiva: Metagenomics assemblies of 32 groundwater samples | reverse complement strand
TTTTATTGTGTTTTCTACTTCTTCGTAGTTGTTTTCAAATACTGGTAAATCATTTATGCGCATTAGAGCCTTTGCATGTTCGCTCTGCTTCCGACAAGAATGACCATCCTCAAGACTAGGAGTGGGTTCAGATTCGAGAAGCCATTTACCTGATGTATTTATTAGTGCATCTTCTATCTCGGAAGGATTTGCTCTATCTATGATTGTTTCTATTTGAATGCCTAAAGCAAGACAATAAAAACCAAGGCAACATTTTTTGTTATCTTGAGAACGGTAGAGTGCGCTACTCAATGGTCCTTTTTGGTGATACCATTCTTGTCTGTCAATGATAAGGTCCATACTTGTTTTTCTCCTTAAGAAAGAGTTGGTTTTAGATGTGGGAGAACTTCATATATCGATTCGTAAACTGTTCCTGCACTGGATACGTTGTGAGATGCTAAAGCTATGCGATCTTGGCTAATAGAGATCCAGGTAATCTTTCCTTTTATGAGCCCGTCGCTATGAATAGAAGAAGCTCGTGGAAGTTCAGTAGCAAGTTTTCTAGCAACAAGGTATGGGATATTATTGCGCTCTACACCAACGAAGAAACGGAAGCCGGAACCATTTGCTATCTCACCAGAGAAGAATTGTACATGGAGATCGAAATGGAAAGCGTCAAGAATGTGATATGGAAGTTTTGAAACAGAGTCCTCTTCTTCTTGCTCTCGGGCAGTTTTTTGAATATCTATTGTTTGTCCACAATATTGATTTTCTATGTGTTCTAACCATAAAGTGAAATTAGAAAGTGCTTCGGGAAGGAATGAGTCGGATTGAGCGAGAAGAGTTCGGAGTTTGTCAGTACAGATTTTGTAAAATTGTGGAGAAGTTTTGTTTTTCGTTAGGAAGTTGTAGGTTGTTTTAGCTATTTCTTTGCGAAGTAAGGAAGGTTCCATGTTTGCTGTATGAAAGAGAAGATGAGAGAAGATATCAGCTATGCGACGATGGTTTTGTCGGGAGTAATCAAGTTGGCTGTTGCTCATTTTCATTCCTTAATGTAAGCTAGAAGATTTTCCAGCGAATAAACTACCGGAATTTTAAGCATGAACGCATGTCGCACTTCGAGATCTGCACCTTTACTTTCTCCTGGTAAGCGAAGAACAATGTCGCATTTTTCTAGCCAATCAAGACAGAGAGCTGTCCAGGTTGAGCGTGGGCAGGATGTCATAAGATTCCAGAAGTGGTAAAGATGTGGAAGGAAGACAGCAACATTTTCGCATTTTTCTAGGATCTCATGAGCAATATCGATAGCGCAACGGACGTTTTGAACTGTGTCGTTTTGTGTGTAAGGGGCAGCAATGTAGATGTAGGTGGAGGTTGATTTCATTTTTCGAAGACCTCAGTTATTTCAGAGAGTATTTTTACTAGCTGTAAACGTGTTACATCGATACTAATTATTTCTTCCTCTTGTACTTCGAAATCTGCACCTCGAAATGAAATGTTGTAGAATCCTCCTAAAAATGCTACTTCTACTTTGTGGAATTTGATTTTTTTGTTGGCTAGAGGGATGGTGATTTCTCCAAATGTATGAATAGTTGTCATCACTTTAATTCCTTTTTGGTGTAGTCTCGATTTTATTTATGTTTGCGAATGCGAATGCGAATGCGATGTTAGTTGTTTTACTGTGTTATTTGAGGTAGTATGCGAGACAGCAATTTTGGATGATATTTCTTTTCCTGCTAAATAGGATGCGTTGTCGGTTGTTTTGGTTTGCTGTGAGTTTGTGAATCTTCCAGAGAATTTCTCTTGGATGTATTTTTTGATGAGGGATGATTTATGAATTATGAGTTGGTTCTGTTGCTGGAGAGTTCCGGGAGTCCGCGAAGCTTTTATGTTATTGATACGATGTTGCAACTCAGTTACTACTCCGAGTGCGAAAGAATCGAAACTAGATTTTCTTTTTCCTTCATTACCAAATGAATCTCGGAAGAGTTTTCGTTGCATTATTTGATGCATGTTGAAGAGAATGTCGAGTTGGAGAATAATTGTATCATATATTTGTCTGGTTGTTGAGAGATCGAGTGGAAGACCAATAAATCCTATCCTAGTGGAGAAAGGGAAGACAACGAGAGAACAATCGTAAAGAGAAGAAATAGAACGTGCTAAGGTGAGGTGGTAGTCTTTTACAGGCTGGGGAGGACCTTCTGGTGGACGAGATTCTTGAATTGTTCCTTGACTTCCGAGACTTTCTTCTCTGGAAAGAATATTTGAAAGAGTAAGGTTGTATTTATCAAGGAGAAGACGTGAGAAGGAAAGGGCAGTATTCATCTCTTCTTCGGTTGCACCGTTGGTAGTGGTAAGAGCAAGGAGTTTTTGAATGCGGGAAGAGATTTGTTCGATGGGGGTTTCCATTGAGAGCCTCCTACAAAAGATTGTTATGCCGAAAAGGTTTCTGATTAGTCATTCTTGTCATTCTTGTTGTTTTTGTTGTTCTTGTCGATCTATTAATCTTTTTGTTCTTCTTCTTCTTTTTCGTTCTTCGTTTTCCTTCTTCGTTCTTCTTCTTCGTTCTTCTTCGTTGTTGGCTTCGTTCTTTTGTTGAGTTGTGATCGGCGAAGCCGTTGTCATTTTGAGCTCCTTTGGAAAATATTCTTTCGCTGGGTTATTCGTCGTTCTTCTTCGTCTTCTTCTTCTTCTTCGTCTTCTTCTTCCTTATCTTCTTCATCTTCTGAATTCTTTAGTTGAACGGAACTAAGAATTTCTTCGAGCTCTTTTTGTAGGGCTCCATGGGAAGATAATGTAAAGGATTCGGTATCAACAAGAGCAGAGGAGAGACGAAGAATACGAGAAATGGCATTGGCAAGATTAGTTTCGTCATGGGAGTTTGACATTTTGAGTTCCTTTCCAAGGAAGATGTTTTTTGCACTATTTAGAGGGGGTGTCCGAGGGGGTAGCTAGAGTGTATTATATACTAAAGGGTAGCGGTTGTCAATAAGTGGGGTAAGTTATTGTTTTTGTTAGGTTTTTTACTTGTCTACTTTGTTTGCCCATTCTGTTGACTTGTTTTTTCTCTTTGGTTATTTTGTCTCCTTGTTTCTGTTAAGTAGTTATTTTTCTCCGGCTTTGCCGCTTCCTTCTTGTTTGCTTCTTGCAACGCCGCGATGGTAAGATAACAAAGAGCAGAAAGGAAAGAAAGAACTGAAAGAGTAAAATATCCTAGAGCACCAAGAGAGAGAAATAAGAGGAAAGAAGAAATAGGGAGAAAAGGGGAAAGTTCGGCGAGTTTGTCGGCGAAGCCAGGAGTACGAAGTACGTGGAAAATGGTAAGAAGGAGAAGAATGAATTGAAGTGGGAAGTAGAGAATGAGAAGGTTATGGGAAAAAGGGGAAGTCGTTAAGATGGAATGAGAAAGAAGAGACCAAGGAATGAGGATTGAGATTATTGTGATCATAGAAAACTTTCCATAGAGAATTAAGAACATTAAAGAACATTAAAGAACATTAAAGAACACATTCGCGGAGCCATTGGTGAAGTTATTGGAGAAGCCATTCGCGCTGTTAGCAGTGGGGTGGCGAAGTCAGAGGTTTCTTGTTAGAAGAGGAATGGGAAGTTTTTTACTGGGTAAAAACTAAAGATTTTTAAGGTGAGATTCGGCGAAGTCGTCGGCTCGGTCGGAGGAATGTCCGATGAAGCCGTTGGCGAAGCCAGCGAAGTCGTTTGTCCTGACTGCATCCAGTAGAGTACGCGATCTCGATCTTTTGGGTGAAGTCCACAGATGTCTTTGAGAGATATTTCGAATTGATTCTTAAGCCATTTGTTTTGTGTTGTTGAATAGAAGGTTATTGTGTGATTATGGTTGATTTGGAAGAGTGGACTGGTCGGCGAAGTCGTGGGAAGTTTTGTCATTGGAAGTAGGTTCCTTTCGTGCTTTTGCATATTCTATTGCATCCTCTTTCGTACCGACTAGCAGATTTTTGCTGTGGTTGGATGTGCTATCAAAATATCCAGGAGAAATTTCATATTTGTATTCATAGGAGAGATGTAAATCGCTTATTCTGAATAGCTGAGTTATTCTACCAAGTGGGTGACCAGTTTTAAGGTTATAAATAGTGTCTCCTATTCTGAGTGGAGAGTGTTCTTTCATTTTGGTATCAAGCCAGTCTTTACGTGTTTTAAGAGCAGCGATGATTGTATCGTCTAGAGCATTGAGTTCTGCTTGTTCGTTTGGGGATAGTGTTATTTGTTGCATTTCTGTTTGATTATCCTTTCTGTTGTGGCTGTTGTGGTGGGTGTGGTTGTTGTGGTGTGTTTTGGTGGGATCTGCTAAGCTTCTCCATACTTCGCCAATTCTTCTTTCTAGGTGGAAAAGGTTGTCGATAGGGAATACGTAGCTCCAGGGTGTATTGCTCGCGCAGCGCTTGTTGGACACTACTAGGGTCTGCACCTAGGTGGTGACAACAGAATATGAAGCTAGCGTAACGTTCGTCGTTCGATAGAACCCACTCAACTGCTTTGTTCCATAGTATGTCTGCGCGGTGGTTGTGAGTGGTAGTGAACGTCCATTGAAGAGTTGTTAGGGCCTCGTCGAAGATTGCCATGAGAAGACGTTGATAGCCAGAGTGGTTTCGTGCTGTGGGAAAGAATTGTGAAGGGAGGATATTATCGTTATTGATGCAAGCACGTATCATAAGAGTTCTTTAGTGAGGGAAGAAGTTGGCGAAGCCAGCGAAGCCATTAGTCCTTGAACAACCGCAACGCTAACGCTGTATTCGTCATATTATCCATTGATACCTTTTTTTGTTCTTCTTCCCATTCCTCTATTCTCTCCTGAGCTTCTTCAAGGGTGGTAGAGGAGCAGATGAGTCGAAGTCGATGTTGTACGTCGGGAGGAGGTGTTTGATTGGTTACGTAGTATCGAAGGGTAGATAGTGATCTACGCAGAATGGGAGATAATACGGATAATGGGATGTTATATTTGATTCTGATGTTGTAGAAAACGCGGGTCCAGGAGTTAGGTGGACCTTCTTGAATCTTTTTGAAGTTTGCACCGAGTACACCGGCTGATCGATTGTTTTTGTTACTTGCGTTCCAAGCATCTTTCCATCCTTTATCTATCTCTTCTTGGGAAAGGGTTTGAGGAGGAGGAATATTGTCGGCGAAGCCGTTGTCGTTGTCGTCGGAGGAGCTATTGTTAGAATCGTCGGCGAAACCGTCGGCGAGGTCAGCAGCGAAACCATCGGGGCGGCCGGTGGCCGGTTTCTTGAGCATCTGGTAGATTGGGTCGTTTGCTACGTCTTTTGCTGCTTGTTCCGACTGCCTTTGGTATTCTTCTTCTGTGGGAGTTGTTTGTTTTGGGAGAATTAAGGAATCTGTTGCCGGGATAGGAGATTCTAGAAGAAACGGTGAAGCTGGGAGGTCGGGGTTGGTTAAGAGGAAGGTTAGAAGTGGGGTTGGCGGTGAAGTCGGCATGGAAAGGCTCCTTTCGGTGGTTGTCGGCGAAGCCGGGTTGTTGGTTATTGTTGTTGTTGTTTGTTATAACATTGTTGGTGCTCACCTCTTCGTCTCGGGAGAGGTGGAGGAAAAGGTAAGGTGTTGAAAAAAAAAAAAAAAAAAAAAAAATTATACTTTCCTGCCCGCACCTCCTTCTCCCGCGAAGAGAGAGGGAGCACCAACAATACTACAACAGACAACATTAGTCAACTACACCAAATTCTTCAACGATTCCAGGTACTTAGACTCCTTTACGTTGTAGACGAGATATTTTCCTATTTTTAGGAATTGACTTTGTCAATCAGTTAAGGTTCGCTTTTTCTTCGCTGGCGAAAAAGAGGCGAAAAAATTTGTCACTCCTTGTTAGGCTTCTTCAAAGTTTTTACCTAGTAATATTGAGGGGGTAGGAAGAGAGGAGAGAATTTACTTCAAATAATGCAAGAAGTGTACCAAAACTGCGTTTGAAAAAAAACTACTTGACAGATGCCGATACAAAGTAGACAAGTTAATTTCTTGAACAACAAAAAAAACAGCAATTTCTTCGAAAATGCAAGATTTCTTCAAAATCTCTTCAAAAACTTCAAGATTTCCTCATCCTTCTCTAAGATTTCCTACTTTTTGCAAACAAACTCATTGCAAGTAGGAATTTTTAGTTTTTTATGGAAAGGTTTGTGGTTTTGCAAAAAATGGGTCAGGGAGATCGGGGTCTAGCAGATTTTTCGTTTTGCAAAAAACGGAACAACCTTGTCGGGGTCTAGAAGAATTTTTATGTTATTCTCATATTCGCATATTCCTATATAGCAATATTCTTATATTTGCATATTCATATATTCGCATATTCCTCTCACGAGTATTTTTCAAAGAGCGTTTTATTTTTATTGTCAGAGAAATTGAATATGCAAGGTTTGTTCCATTGCATGGAATGAAAATTGCTATTTGTTTGAATATTGCAAGAAAGAGACCAAGAGAGAGACCAAGAGAGAAAAGGGAAAATCTAGTTTTTTTACCTCTTGTTACCGAGCGCTCAGAAATGAGCCGTAACCTGGTCTAGGACTGGTCTTATTCTCTGCTCTGGTACTTCTTTGCGCCGGTCTCAAACTGGCTTGTAGCCCTATCCTGGTCCCTCTGTTAGCCTTATCCTGGTCTTAGGGGGTAGTCCTAGCCATTACCATTGGCGAAGCCATTGGCTGAGAGCTGACTTCGAGATTGCTTTCTTTTACTATGAGAGAAAAGGAAAAATCATCTCAAAACTGGTCTGTCCCGGCATTTTCTCCTGGCTACCTTAGCCCTGCTATTAAAAGAGGGTAGCTAAGCAGGAAGGGCCCTTTTTGTGAGGAATTTGGCTATTCGCTTCCTCTTCGCCCTTCTTTTTGTTCATTTTAGAACACTATTTGCTACTGTTTGCTACTTTTTTCGGGCATTCTTGCTCGTTTTTACCCGCTAAAACCTAACTTCTTTACCAGATAAATAGTTTCCCGACAGCTACACTGTTGTGCTCTTCACTCTATCGCTACTGTATCATATCCTGTCTACCTTGTCTACCCCCCCATATCCCATAACTCCCTATAATTATTGCGCTTTTTTGCATTCTTGCATTTCTAGAAATTGCAATCTTGCATGGTGCTTGACAAGGAGTGCAATATCTGTCAATATGTGGACAGAGAGGAACAAAAAAGAAGGAGAATTTTTATGTTCACAGAGCGACACCTCGAAAAATTTGCAGAAATAAAACTTTTGTTAGAAAGTGGTTGGGCGCAAAAGTGTTTTGCGAGAGATAGTTTTGGAATGGAGTGTAATGCCCTTTCGGAAAGTGCGTCTGCATGGTGCCTTGCAGGCGCTATCAAACGAGCATTTAAGCACAATTCTGGTTTAGAGAACATTGTATATGTCGCTGTTTCTCTCGTGTTACAACCAAAATGGGATGAAGAAGATGACAAGATACTGGAGCGTTTTAATGACGCGCCAAAAAGAACTTTGCAAGAAGTCCTAGACCTTCTTGGTCCTGCGAAAACAATTTTTCGCGGTTTACTTTCAACATAATATTGCATGCAGCAAAGGAACGGATTGCATGTGTAACTTCAAAGGGAGATAGAAGAATGGCAGATACTATGCAAGAATGGGCAATCGAGACCGGCATTTCACTCGTTGAGAAAACATCGACCACGGGAAAAAAAGGTACGGAATCTTACAACGAGGATGTTGTGGAAGTTCCTGATCTTCGGGAATGTGCAACGATTGAGCAGTGTGTAGATTTTTTCTCTCGTTTCTCGAATTATTCTCGGGTTCCGAAGCGTGCCGACAGCGAGCAGACAGCAGAGCTGCGTTTGAAGAACGCTCTTTTCAGGCAGCTTGGAACGGATTTAATTAATCGTGCCCGTGCAGGAATGGCGGAGGACGATTCTCCTCTTGCAACGGGGCGTGCAAAGCTTCGTGACCTTGCAACAGATACCTTGCAGGAGGCTGCGAAGGAAACCGCGAGGATCACGGGAATGTCACTTGAGGAGGTTCTCGCAATGTTCTCGCGGCAAGCGAGTGGAGGGAGGAAAGCAGCGTAAGCAAGAGTAAAGAGAGATGCAATTCCCCTAATTGCATCTCTTATTTTTTGGGGGAAGATATGAAAAGTGAATTGGATACGGTAAAAAGATTCTTTCTGCTTGCAGAGAAATTATATCGAGAAGGATGTATTGATCTTGAAGTGAGGGATATGATAACTCATACGGCAGCAACGGTCTCTCTTGCTGTCGAGTTTCCTGGTTTCTTGTGGACAGGAAAGACCTTCCTTGGATATGTTGCTGCTCCCGAGAGTTTCGAAGCAATGTAACGTCAAACTCATGCTCGGAATGAGTGGTCCGATTAAGGGGAAACAACCATGAAGAAGATATATCGCTGTAAAAAACACAACAGACTTCGTACTCGTAAGATCGCGGTCTGTGGCTGTCCTAAGCGCTAAATGAGCGCACCTATTTTGATGACTAAAGCCAAAATGTTTCACGTGAAACATTCTTACTTAATCTTTTGTATGTAGGAGAATACCAATGCAGAATTTTGCTCCGTTCGTTGTCCATCCTCAACGAGAAATTTCTCTTTCTACTCCTGCTTCTTATGTCTATACTCCTTCGATTGCTCCGTATTCTCAGTCTGCTAGTGAAAATTGGCGTACTGTCTATCGTACTCCAGTATATAGGCAATCTGTACATCGTTGTGATCGTGCTCGGATAGCTTATTTCTGCTGGCCTTGCCATGATCGACCATCGCGGAAGAACACTTCTGTTTTTCTCGATCAGTCTCGCTTTGATCGTTTTCAAGACTTAATGCGACTTCAAGGGAGACAGCAGGCTAGCATGTATACTCAAATATGTTCGTCTTGCTGTTCAATGGAATCTTGGTTTCGTGTGTGGGACTGAAAAGTAGCTCTTACCCAAAAAAGGAGAAGTAGAATGAAAATCGCTATTTGCTGGAACTGTTCTTGCAAGATTCCTCGACGCGAGCGAAAGCGTCGTCAGAATTGGCCAAGCTTTACCGTAGGTGCATGTCGTGCATGCGCAAGAATGCACATCCGCATGAAGGAGGAAAACAACGCCAGGGAAGAGGTAATGTGGCGTGATCGGGTAGAGACATAGGCTAAATTCGTTGCTGCGATTTCTTCGATTGCACGTTACACATTATCATGAGGATTCTTACGGTATGATTGAGCTGGAGATTGTAGAAGAAGGAGGAAAAAATGGACGTTGTTGAAAAAAGGATAACAATGCTAGAGGATTTTTCCACAGAAATTTTGCATCTGGCGAATAGTTTTAGGCAAAGAGGAGACCGGAAACTATCTTATGGAGAGAGGGAATTAAATAATTTTATTACTCGGCACGCCTTGTTTCAGATAGTGTCAGACCTTGCAGACCCTGGAATGTCTGTTCCGGATTGCCAACACTTGCTTCATGATTATACAGAGCTGTTGCTCTAATACTATCATACTATCATACTATCATACTATCATACTGTATGATAGTATGTAACAAGGACTGTGGCGACAGCGAAGAAACAGCGAAGCTGGCGAAGCTAGGGTAGCAAAAGTCATGCCAAAGTCATGGCATAAGAATTGCTACCCTTTCACTTTTTCTTCGCTTTTTCCGAAAAATTGTGTGGCATAGGAATTGCTATGTTTGCCCACACTAGTACCTCACGCTTTCCAATCCCAAAATTATTCAATAATCTCTTCTATAGCCATCCTAGCCTCAGTAGCTTCGCTACTCTCTCGTGCTCTCCCCCCTTGTTTTGCTCTTCGCAAGCTCCTACTCTACACAATAAGGACCGCTACGCGACCCGGCTTTACCCGGCTTTGCCGCTGGTAAAATTCACCCATGCTCGCGGAGTTCTTAGTCTGATAAAATGATTCCCTCTTCCCCCCAACTATGGTCTGTTCCTCCCTCTTTCCCTGGAGCTACCGCTTTTCTTCTCGGTGGTGGACCATCTCTTGTCCAGGATGGAATCGGATTTCTTCATGATTCTGACCTTCGAGAGACAGTCCTTGTTGGACCATCAGTGATGATTGCAATAAATCGTTCTTATCGAATTTTTCCTTTTGCAGACTTCTTATTCTTCATGGATCACCGATTCTTCGAGTGGGAATCCCCGGAACCTGGCTTCACTGCTTTTAAAGGTAAAAAAGTATCCTTTCATTACGAGAACTCTTCTCTTCCGTCTAACATTCTTCTTCTTCATCGTGGTACGCATACTGGTCTATCCTCAAACCCTCAAATTCTCTGTCATGGTACAAATTCTGGTTACGCTGCCATAAATCTTGCTGTTCTCCTAGGATGTACGAAACTTATTCTTCTTGGTTATGATATGTCTCCACAGAACGGAAAACTTCATCATTACGAAGATTACCCAGAAAACACTCCTTTAGAAACATTCAAAACTGTTTATCTTCCTCGGTATGAATCTCTTGTTCCACTTCTTGCGCAACAATCAATTCAAGTCTGGAATGCTTCTCCCTCTTCTCTTCTTCCATGGTGGACTAAATGTACTCTTCAAGAAGCATTTAAAGCTGTTCGACAAGAAAATCTTATGGAATATTTTCTAGCAAACACAGGTTTTCGTGGCGAACACAGTTCATAGAACACCTTCGAATTTTCCTCACTCCGTCGGAGTGCGTAATGACATACTCCCCATAGTAAAAGAAAGTAATCATACTCTCCATAATAGAAGAAAGCAATCTTGAAGTCACCTCTCAATCACAAATCGCAATTACCTAAGAGACAACAGACAACAGACAACAGACAAGAGACAAGAGAAATGCATGAACTTAGCGAAATTATTCCAATAAAATTCGTCTATGTCGATGTTCTTGCTTCGGATGGTTCCCGTCCTTACGGACCATTTTATGTGAATAACTTGATTCATGCTGTTGATATTTTTTATTCTCTTCCACACTCTCATCTTTGTCTAACCGATGCTCCTGATCTTTCCTACGAATGTTCAACAGAGCTTGTTCCGGGCTGGTATAAAGGATGGTGGGCTAAAATACTTCTATTCCGTCCTCGCCAATTCCGGTTAGTCTTCCTTGATCTTGATACTCTCATTCTCGATAACATAAATTTCCTTTCTACAGACTTCGGTGATATGGTTATTCTACAAGATTTCTATTATCCTACAAGATGGGGTTCTGCAATTATTTCTCTCCGAGAAGGAGATTTTGGGCATTCTGTATATGATCATTTCTCCCCGTCAATTATGCAATTTTTCCGTGGAGATCAAGATTGGATATTCCATACCCTTAGTGAGTCTCTTGTTGGGGACATTGTGCTTTGGCAGAATTGTGTTCCAGGGAAAATTTCGAGTTATAAATTAGGAGGAGGAAAGAAACCATCCGGAGCGATAGTCTGTTTTCATGGAAAGCCAAAAATCCATGATGTTCTTAACATTGAATGGGTGCGCCAAGCATGGCAATATCCCACGCTCGTTGCGGGCGCGTAGGATTCTTAGAACAGAATGGAAAGCATAGTAAAAAGTATGGGAACATTTTCACCTAATCATGGAAAATTCCACTTTTATAATGTATTCTATATCCATTGAAAAGAGATGTTCAACTGCATGATTCAGAGTTGTTGGTGTTCTTCTTCCACATTTCTTCCGTATTCCTCTGATCATACTACTCCTACTACTTACATTCAATGTACTGTGTGTAGTACTGTTATCCAAAAGACTACTTTAACCTCGATGGATTTTCTTAATTTCTACCAGAGTGGTTTCTACCACACACAACATCAAATTAACAAAAATATGCTTCCTTATCAAGGACGTCGTCTTCATGATTACAAAGTAGCAGAATCTCGTCTTTCTAACTACAAAATTCCTTCGAAGTCATTGATTCTCGATGTCGGATGTGGGAGTGGAATGTTCGTTCTTTGTGCTAGAGAGCATGGAATCGAAGCATATGGACAGGATCTTTGGAAAGATTTAGAAAATCCTTATGTTTATTCCTCCTCGCTTTCTTCCATCTCTTTTCCTACGGATTATTTCGATTATGTTACCTGCCACGATGTCTTGGAGCATGTCGAAAATCCTAATTCTTTTCTAAGCGAAATCTCTCGAATTATTAAACAAAACGGTTTCCTTATTCTTGACTATCCGATGTTTTTTTCAGAAGAAGGTAAACACCACTGGAAAGCTATTGAACATTTGTGGATGCTTTCTCCAGCACAACTACAGAAAATTCTTACAAAACATGGCTTTGAAATTACTAAGACAACCTATCCAGAATGGGAAGGAAAAAGGCTCGCTAAGATTGTTCTGTTTTGTAGAAAACCTCCAGAACAAAGAACGAGCATTCTAGTCCCTCCTGGTATAGGAGATTCTTATTGGGCAATAATAAAACTTCGCGACTTCTGTATTAAGCGAAGACTTGGTATTCCAGATGTGTTTATTGCTGGACGAGGTGACAGGAACATTAGTAAAGAGTTTGTCGAACGTTTTCCTTTCCTTCATTGTAGTGGATATGCTGAAGATTTCACTACAAAAGATCCTATTTTTAACGAGGCTTACCTTCAGGATGGTCGTCAGTTGTTCGAAAATGTTCATGGAATGGATTTCTTCTTATCAGCAAATGGAATACTCCGTTTTGGTAAGAACCTTACTACAGAATATCTTCCTGAATACGAAACTGAGTGGCGACCTCCAATGTTCTTTTCACTCGAAGAACGGAAGAAAGTTTTATCATATCAGCATGAATATGGTCCATACTCTCTTTTCTATCTCCCTGTACAATCAATCTACAAAAGATGGTTTGCTGATATCGATCGGGAATATTTTGTTGCGTATGCGAAAGAGCTTCGTCGAAAAGGAAGAACTCCAATACTTGTAGGAGCGGGATGGGATGAAGATCCACTGCGTTGTTCCGAGGTGGTCAATCTTATAGGAAAAACAACTTTTTCTGATCTTCTTTCTCTCCTTCATGGTGCTCAAAGTGTTGTAGGTTTTCCATCAGGCTTGACGATTCTCTCTACAGTTTTAAGGAAACCAACATTCATGTGGTGGAATGATTACTTTGATCGGAGGATGTGGACTAACTGCTGTCCTCATACAGAAAATTATGTTGCTTGGGACAGCAAACAACTCTTATCCCCAGAAGACTTCATCGAACAACTCTTAAGGATAGAAGCCATTCCTGTATCGGGAACGGAGTAGTTTCTTCGACAATATCTTTCTGTAAAAAACCACTGTTCGAACGGTTCGAAAATGGCTAAAATATCTCTTCAGCTAAACGACTTCAAACAATCGGATCTTGCCGAAGAAGGTCTTCGTGAGTGGAATGTTCCATCCTTCCATCCTGTCGAAGACAGACAAGGAAAGGAAAATCTCATCCGGCTGAAGGGAAAGCATCGAATTATGCAAGATCTTGAAATGTCTGGGCTTACTAGTCGGGAAATTGCTCGTATGCTTGGTTTAACAGATTCCCGTGTTTCCCTTATTCGCTCTTCTCCACTTTATCAAGCAGGTCTCCAACAGAAGATGGCTCTTCAGAGCAAGGAAACATCTGATCTAATTCAAAATCTTGCCATCGAAAGTGTAGTGGAGATGAGAGAACTTGCGAGACATAGTAAAAACGAGAAGATTAGATTATCTGCTGCGAAGTGGCTAGTAGAGAACGCTGGGTTTAGAGCTCCTGAACGACGAGAGGTGGATATTAATTTTCGAGATACTGTTGAAGAAGCAAGATTATTAGCGGAGCAACGTCGTTCTGATCTTTCTTCGTCAACAATCGAGATAGCAAGGACTTTCTCTGAATCTGAGATTTCTGCACTTGAAGATAAGTACTCTGATGCAATTGAAGATTATTCTGATGACGAGAAAATGACTCGTCGAGATCCATTAGATATTCTTTTTGAGATGAATACTCGGTTGGAGGAAAATAGTGGAAGTTAAGCAGCAAGATCTTCTACGTACTATTGGTCGAGAAAAGAAAGAAATGGAAGCAGAATTCCTTTCCAGATATATCTTTGATCCAACAGCATACTCTCGGGAGGTTCTTGGGTGTATTTCTGAACCATGGCAAGTTAGGGCAGACCAATGTTTGTTAGATAGAAGGTTTGTTGCTGTTCGTAGTGGAAATGGTGTAGGGAAGACGGCGTGGATGGCACATAAAATTATCTGGTTTCTTAATGTACATCCAATGTCTATTGTTCCATGTACTGCAAATTCTGCAACTCAGCTCGAATCTGTTCTATGGGCTGAAATTTATCGTTGGATGCAGAATAGTAAGTATGTAATGAGTAAGATGGAATGGACGGCAGAGAAAATTTTTGTTAGAGAGAATCGTCAAGCATGGTATGCAATTGCACGTACAGCAGTAAATAGTAAGGGAATGGCTAATGAAGCACTTCAAGGATTCCATACAAAATTTGTGGAGTTTGTTGTAGACGAGGCTAGTGGTGTTCCTGATAAAGCTGTAGATGCACTTGAATCTGCGACTACTAGAGAAGGGTGTTATGGAATAATGAGCTCGAATCCAACACGGCGCTCTGGAATATTCTTTCGTGCGTTTCATCAAGATCGTGCATTGTGGGGAAATATTCATGTCAAGCCGGAAGAATCTTCTTTAATGTCGGAATCTTTCAAGCTTCGGATGGAACATAAGTATCGGGGAAAAGATACCGCTGGATATATGATGAGAGTACTTGGAGAATTTCCAACTTCAGAGAGTATGGGAATAGTTTCGTTCGAAGAGTATAATCATCCTGATGTTCAAGTAAGAGATATTATTGCACAAGGAGAATGTATATTATCGGTAGATCCTGCTGGGGCATCTCCCGATGCTGATGCATCAACGATAGGAATTCGTGTCGGGAATTGCTTGGTAAATATTGCCTCTTTTCATCGACTAAAGACTCATGAGTTATCTGCGAAGGTAGAAGAGTTTGTAGCATTATATGGGGCAAGAAAGATTTTTGTTGATGCAATTGGAATTGGTAATGGTGTTGCCGATCGTTTACTTGAAACGTACAATCAAGACGACCTGGATAATCCTAGAATTAACAAAGTAAATGTAGGAATGCGAGCTGCTGTTCCTACAGAATACTACAATCGTCGAAGTGAGTTATTTTATCACGCTGGAAGAGCTATAAAAGATCGTACAATAAAAATTCTTGCTGACCTTCCATATCTTGAACAAGATCTTACTGACCTTCATTATTCTTACGAAATTCAGAATCGCAAGTATCGTGTAGAAGCAAAACAAGAATTTAAAGATAGAAATGATGGAAGAAGTACAGACTTTGGTGATGCTTTTGCTCTCCTCTTCTCTGATGTTGGAATAGATTTATTTGAAGAGCAAGTTTGTTCTGCAGAAACTGCTAAATTCTGTATCGATGTTAATCTTGAGTTAGAGAAACAACCTAAGGAGAAAGAATGGCAAAGGCTGTAGGACGTCCAGAATCGATTTTTAATGAGGTTGGACTTACAGGACTTCGCCATTTTCGTGGTATTCTAGATGATGAATTTCTTCATGTGCTTAAAGGAAAAGAAGGAATTGCAGTTTACAAGGAGATGGCAAATAACGACCCTGTGATTGGTGGTGTTCTTCACGCAACTATTCAAATGATGCGTAAGGTTCCTACATCTATTCTTACTATGGGAACAAGTCAGAAAGAATTGGAAGCGAGAGAGTTTGTTGCACAATGTTTTAATGATATGAACGTTTCATGGCAAGATACCCAAACAGATATTTTCTCAATGCTCATTTATGGTTGGTCATATTTTGAGAAGATATTCAAAGTGCGGAAAGGGTATAGTAGGAATCCAAAAACACAGAGTCGCTACGATGATGGAAAGATTGGATTCCGAAAGTTTGCTATTCGTGCACAAGATACTCTTGATCACTGGGAGATTGATGAAAGTGGTGGTATTCATGGAATGTGGCAAGATGCAATAGATGGAAATAGTGGTATTGGAAAGCTCCGTTTTATTTCTATCGATCGTTCTTTATTATTTCGAACATTATTAAATAAGAATAACCCCGAAGGAAAAAGTTTACTCCGTTCTTGTTATCGGCCATTCTTTTATAAAAACAATTTTGAGGAACTCGTTGCAATTGGTGTCGAACGTGATCTAGTTGGACTTCCTATAATGGTTCCTCCAGATGGTTTTAATACTGCGAATAAGACAAATGAGGATCTTGCAAATGGGGTGAAAAGAGTACTACGAAATGTTCGTAGAGATCAACAAGAAGGAGTACTAGTTCCACCCGGATGGGAGTTTAAGCTTCTGTCGTCTCCTGGTCAACGCCAATTCGATATGGAATCTCTTCTGAACTATTATGATAAGCGGATAGCAATCTCTCTTCTTGGTCAGTTCGTGTTATTGGGTATGGAACGTGTAGGAAGTTTTGCACTTGCCACACAGCAATCTGATCTATTTGCATTGAGCATGCAGGGGTGGTTGGGAAGTATTGATGAGGTGGTGAATAGGTTTGCCATTGATGCATTACTTCGCTTAAATAATTACGAGAATTTAGAGAACCCACCGTATTTAGCACATGGGCGTATTCAGGAACATTCTCTTGATGAGCTATCAGTATTTATTACAAGAATTTCTAAAGCTGGGTTTCTTACACCAGATGCTGAAACAGAGAATCTTCTTCGTTTAATTGCAGGACTTACAGAGATTCCTGATCGTCCTTCGATTGTTCGTGAAGCTGGACGGCGTGAGATTTCTCATACACCAGTTGAATCTCGAAAACCTCAACGTGTAAATGGAAAGAAGATTATAGATACAACAGGAGAGAATGATCGATCTGCAGATGTTGAGGAGAAAGCTTCTGGCTATTTCGTTTATGTTGAGAATTCTATTAAGTGGGAGTCTGAATCAATTGTTGCATGCTTCGATAAACTTCAAACACTTAAACAAAAATACAAGACTGAAGTAATTGGGATTAGTAGAAAGTTGGGAAATGGTCATGACGGTCTTTTATGTGAGGATGTAATAAGATATGTTCCAATGAGAACATTCACGAATCATAATGGGGATGAAAATTTCAAGGATTGGTTAAAGACAAGAGTAGGTGTTCTTTCGGAGGTATAATATGCCATGTATAGAATGTGAGAATGGGATGTGGAAGTGGGGTGTAAGTGGAGAATGTCAATATGATAATGAGGAAGATTGTCGAGAAGCTCATAGTGGAGAAAAAGCAGTATCCTTTGCTCTACTCTATCCTCATATTGCAGCACGAGTATTTAATACTCCATTGCTTATTGAACATACACAACTTCGAGCAATTACAGCGGCATTAGATGACTATGCTTTAACCCGTAATATTAAACTTGAATCTGTTGAAGCAGTTCGAACAGGAAAGCATCAAATTTCATCTATCCTTCCGAATGGTATTGGAGTAATAAATATCTTTGGAGAATTAGTTACAAGAACTCATGGAATCTCATCAGTATCAGGATTTACAACTTATTCAATGATTGCTGAATCATTTGAAGAATTATTAAATTCTAATGATGTAAATAAGATTGTGTTGAATATGCACACCCCTGGTGGTGAGGTAGGATTGTTGTTTGATCTTGCGGATAAAATTTATCAAGCACGAGGAAAAAAACGAATCGAGGCATTGATAAATAGTAAGGCAACGAGTGCAGGATATTTAATTGCAAGGGCTGCTGAAAAAGTTTTTATTTCCCAGGATGGTGTAACCGGAAGTATTGGAGTTGTTGTAGAACATCGGGATGATTCTGCTTTGAACGAGAAAATGGGTGTGAAGTACACATTGTTATATAAGGGAGAAAGAAAGATAGATGGGGCACCTTATGGACCAATGTCAGATGCAGCTCGTGCAAGTATTATGGAGAAGGTTGTTTATTATTATAATATGTTTGTAGAAAAGGTATCATTGTATTCTGGTCTAACACAAGAAAATATTCGTGCTACGGAAGCAAATGTTTTCATAGGAGAGCAAGCAGTAAGAAATGGCTTGGTTGATGCAATTGTAAATACAAATGAGTTTTTTCAACCTGAAAGGAGTATTGTAATGGCTAATGAATCTGCAATTGATCTGCGTATGACTGAACTTGAGAATAAGTTGGGAGATGCTTTAAAAGCATTGGATAGTAGTGAGATGGCTAGAACGCAAGCTGAAAAAGATGCAAAAGAGACAAAACAGCATCTTCTGGTAGTTTCTAGGACTATTGAATTAAGGAACATCCAATCAGAGGTTAAAACGAGATTTGAGTTAATTCCAGGAGGTGATGGAAAGTTAGAGGAATTTCTTTTATTTATTCGTGAGACAGATGAGGAACAGTCAAAATTTATTGAAGCTACTCTCGCAACTTGTAATGAGCTACTCGCACGGAGTGCATTGGAAGAAGTTGGGAATTCTATTGAGAAGGATTCTGAGCGTGGACCAACTTCGTCCTTAATGGGAGTGTTCGAACAATTCAATACTAAAGTGGCGGCTTACAAATTAGTTCATCCAGATATAAAAGAGATTGATGCTATTCGTGCTGTCCAGCTTTCGAGTCCTAAGTTATATTCCCAGTATGTTCGCTCGATGCGAAAGCAATCTAGAGATATTTCAACTAACGAATAATTCAACCAACGAACTGCATGGGTTTATGAGGAAATAATAAATGGCTACTGAAGGATATCTTGTTAATGGAACATTAACTGCTGGCGCAGATCTTTCAACAAAACAATTTAGCATTGTGAAGTTATCCACAACCGCGAATAGAACAGTTTTACTTGGTACATTAGGAGCTGCATACGGAGTTTTACAGAATAAGCCATTAAATAATGCGTTTGCAACTGTAGCTCTTCTTGGTTTTGTTCAAGTAAAAGCAGGTGGTACGATAACAGCAGGAGATTATATTACATCGGATGCTGCTGGATTGGCTATAAAGCTCACTCCAGATACTGCAACACCAGTATTTATGGATTGTTTAGGTATAGCTTTAGAGTCTGCCGTTGCTAATGATGTCTTCACTGCTGATATTGGACGTTCTGCCCCAACTGTAACATAACATTTTTCTTTTCCTTGTCTGTTATTTCTTAAGGAGTACATAAATGATTTCATTGCCAGGAGTAAGTGACGTTCACGTTGATAGATTATTAACAAACATTTCTATAGCAGCCCTTAACGACCCTGGAGATTATATTGCAACGAAGGTATTTCCTGTTATTCAGGTAAAAAAGGTTTCTGACAAGATTCCACTTTATGACCAATTTGCATGGTTGGCAGATGAAGCAAAACCACGCTCTCCTGGTACGGAATCTGAGGGAAGTGGCTGGACTGTTTCTTCTGATTCTTATCTATGTGAGAATTATGCTCATCATAAAGATGTACCTCTTGAAGCAAGAGCAAATGCGGATGAGCCATATAACTTGGATGAAGAAGCTGCGATGTATACTGTAGATAGAATGCTGATGCGGATGGAAGTAAAGTTTGGAACAGATTTCTTTGTGACTGGTGTATGGGGGACAAGTCTTGATTTGAATGGATCTGGACAAGTTCAGTGGGATGTTTCTACATCTCCGATTCTGAAACATGTCGATACAGCAAAACTTACAGTTGGAGATAAGATTGTTAAAGAACCGAATGTTGCAGTGTTGGGAAGGTATGTTTGGAGTGCGATAAAACAACATCCAGATGTCATTGGAAAGATGGAAACAACTACTACGAGAATTGTAACAGAAGATTTAGTAAGGGCATTGTTTGAATTAGATCGGTTGTATATTTGGAGAGCAATTAAGGCTACTAGCAAGCAAGGGCAAACGCTTACAAAAGCAAGAGTGATTGGAAAGAATGCACTCTTTCTGTATGTTACAGATCGTCCTGCTCTCTTAACCCCTAATGCTGGATACACTTTTTATTGGACTGTTCTTGGTCCTGGTGTTCCTGTATACACACGTCGAATTAACATGCCTTTGAAACAAGCCGACAGAATTGAATCTCAAATCTATTATGACTCGAAGATGACTTCCATTGATGCTGGATACATGTTTATTAATGCTGTTGACTAATTGTTATGAAGATTGATATTAGCCGTGCTTGGTTTAGTCCACAACATGAAATAAACATCGGAGGAGATTTTCTTCTTGAAGTGGGTGAGTTGTTTATTACTTCTAGAAATCTTCGAAATGACGATAAGATGAAGGATGTTAAGCAACTCATTCCAGTAAAAAGATTTTATGGTAGAGATATTAAATCTTGCTTAGGTTGTGGGAAGTTGTTTCTTTCCTCAGAGTATCTTAAAGTTCATAAGATAAATGGATGTGGAAGAACAACAGAAGAACATGTTTATTATGATATTATTGAGGAAGATGCTACAAATGAGGATGATTTATTCCGTGTTAGTGTTGTGAAAAATGGATTGAGGTTGGTTATATGAGTTGGACATTCACGAATAATTCAGCAGACTTGTTGGATTCTGTACGATTATCTATCGGAGATATTATTTCTACCCGACAATTATTACAAGATGAAGTTATTCTTAGTGAGTTAGTGAAACAAAGCAATAATGTTGCGAAGACTTCGTTAGTACTCCTTGACTATTTGATTGCACTGTATTCAACTTTTGGTGGAAGGATGAAATTAGGAAAGTTTGAATTCGATGCATCAATGATGGTAGAAAGCTTTGCAAAGTTGAGGAATAATCTTGGAAGTACAGTAAGTGCTGGAGCTGCTGTGATATGGGCGGGTGGAATGGATCAGACTGAGAGAATATTAGATGTGGAAGATACTAATTTAATCCAACCACGATTTGTGCGAGATCAGCATAAGAATTGGGTGTGGTAGAAAGTTCAGTGATTTTTACTAGGTAAAAACTCTTGTGTTTACACCTCCGATAGAACCATTTCTCTTCCATTTATGTGATCTTGAGCGTGCTCAGAATGATTCTTCTGGATCTCCCAATACATTATATCCAACAAAAGAATTCCAAGTTCGTTGCATGTTTCAAGATCATGTAATCTGGAGAACACCAGAAAACTCTAAACAAATCACGGCCCTCTTTTTCTTTGGAGCAGATACTCTAATTCTTCCTTTACAATCGAGAATAATCTTTAGTGCCAGAACTTATTTTGTGGAACGTTGTGATGTTATTTATGCTGACTCTAACGATTCATATCATCATCTAGAAGTTTATTGTGTCTGAAAAAAACAACGAATTATGAGTATTCGGGCTAAAGTTAATGTGGATTACTCCGAAGTGGATTCTTTCATTCGCCATCTTCAGAAATTAGATGATTTTAATGATAGTTATGCTAAACAAGCAGCGAGAAAAATTCATCAGCTTGCGAAAACTTATGCACCAGCTCGATCTGGTCAGATGGTTCGTAACTCTCGTATTAGAAGAATTCAACAAGGAAGCTATACAATTACTTTTGCTAGAACTGCGCCTGGTCCAGGATATACCTTCGATGTTGCATTATGGCTTCACAGCCCTGAAGAATTCCCTCGTGGGGAATACAAAAATGTAACTACACCAGGAACTGGTCCACGATACCTTGAAAGAGCTTACGACGAGCTTGCACCATCTCTCCATGTCAAATTTGCTCTTGAGTTAGAACATTTCTTAAGGAAAGCAAAACTTCGGTGAATCTTCCAAACGTTTTCATAAAAAGATATAACAGAATTCTAACAGCAGAAAGATATGGATTCCCTTTGGATAATATTCCACAAACGCATTCAACCGAAATATGTTTTATAAAGCAACTGAAAAAGAATCGAGCAAAAGCTAAACTTCAAAAACAATCTCGTAGGAGAAATAGGAATAAGTGAGTCAACTCGCTATTGACATGGGAAAGTTTCTTGCCTTCAAAAGCCAAGGTATTGTTGGGACAGATATTTTTTATGGTGAATTTATTCCAGATCCAGATAATGTTATCATTATTCTTGATCAAGCTGGTAAAACTAATCTAGAATCATCAGTAGCTGATTCTCTTCTAATAATTTTTGTTCGTAATGTTTCTTATAATACGTCATACAATAAAGCATTTTCTATTCAATCACTTATTCATAAGAAAGAAAATCTGTTCGTTGGTGTGAGTGGAGTTATTCGAAATATTGGTTTTTCTTATACTCGAAGACTTCCTCTGTACGAAGGCGAAGATCTACGTCGTCGACATCTTTGGTCGGTTGAGTGTTTTCTTTTCAACAAGTAACTTTTTATGTCAAAAAGAGATACAATTCTTGCTGATCTTCAAACTAAACTTCTTGTATCATCTCTTGGATTTTCATCTGTTATACTAGAAATCCGAGCTGTTGTTATCGAAGATCTTTCGAGTGCTGACGCTCACCCAGAACCAGCGGCG
>ERZ1292637.493-Hain-H14-01um-R3-493-length-22392-cov-5_pt1 | contig 22392 bp, 30 predicted proteins | sample MGYA00564405_ERZ1292637 | MGnify/ENA primary metagenome ERZ1292637 (study PRJEB36523, sample SAMEA6512645) | groundwater metagenome | collected 2019-01-09 | study: AquaDiva: Metagenomics assemblies of 32 groundwater samples | reverse complement strand
AAACACCCGTACAACCGATCATCACCCATGCTGAAAATCTCTTGCCCCGAAATCGGTGTCCGCACACAGGACAATCTCTTGGATCATGGAGGAGAGAGAAGAGATTCATTATTCGTACCCCTGACAACTATACGCTAACACATCGCTGGCAACCATCGTGCCTGCCAGCACCACGGTCGTTGTCGTACTCGTCGCTCTTGCCAAATTAGCTGTCGTCTCATTCGTCACCGTGCAGGCAGGCGCATTCAACCATGCCTTTGCAAATGTCACGGTACAACTCGTCGGGGCGACTGTTCCCGTCGTCACTTTGCCCGCTAAATCGGTTCCTGCAATCGTCGGCCCTGTACCACAGGAACCCCCCACGGTTGGCGCAGTCCCCATGGTGTGCTGATGCCCTGAGTTCCCCTTGATCTTTAGCCATGTGGTCGCCGTTTGTAAGGTGCTGCCACTCGCAAGCACCGGCGAACCCTGGATAAGTACATCACCAGCAAGGCCGGTACCAGTGCCTCGTGAAGCGATAATTGTGAGATTCGCTCCCGCGATATCTGTTCCACTAGCATTTGTTGCTCGCACGGTCGCTGCTATAGGCGTAGCGGAGGTGTCACGTCCCAGAATAATATCAGCCGTATCTCTGACCAACGTCAGTCTAACCGTTCCGCCGTTCATACCACCATTTTGGAAGGTGAAATCATAATTTCCTAACCCACTTCCCGCCGTCCAGAGAACACTTCCGGTGGAAATCTGAAACTCAATCCCCATGCGACCACTAGCCGCATCCAATGTTTTCACAGCCAGAGGAGCCGCATACGTCGTGTTTTGCTGCATGACATTTCTGCCCGTCGAGCGGAATGCCCAGGTATCAGTCAATGTCGCATTGGTTCCTGCTACCGGTGGCCCCGTAATATCGACTGTCGCCGCTTCTGTCACTGTGCTAGCTCCGACGAATGCAATAGTTGGGGGCTGAAAAACCACAGACCGCAATAAAGTCTGCGCTCCCGTCGCATACTGAACAGTACGGGCAAAGTTAAAATTAGCATCAATCGCTTCAGTGGAAGCAGTGAGGGTAGTATGAGCGCCACCAGTAAACGTCAGAAAAGTAGGAGATCCAGAGGTTGCTATGACTTGCGTAAATGAGATTGCCGTCCTCGCCAGATCAACAATCTTCGTCCCGCCGAGACTGATGCCAAGATTGTCTGCCCCGATCCAATAAAGACCTGTATTGGTATCACTGACAAACGTGAGCGAGGGCGTGCCTACAATCCCGTCAGGTAGCTGAAACTGCGGAGATGAGGAAAGATCAAATGTGAATCGCGTCGTGGTACAGTCTTGCTGGAAGACAATCAAATTATCGGCGGTCTGTTTGATACATTCGCCAAACGACATGGTGAGGGGATCACGGCCTCGAAGAATCGAGACACCAGATCCCACCGCGGGAATGGCAGAGAAGAGGCAGAAGAGCACCGTTGAACACGTGAGGAATCGTTTCATCATTATCTCATAAAGGTGACTTGCAACACGCCAGAGGTCGCCCCCGTCCGAATGCAGCGAAGGTTTTTAATATTTGGGAGTCCTTCAACCAGGATCGTATCAGTCGGATCGAAGACATGGCCCGTCGTACTTGTTGGTGCCGTGCCATCCCAGAGACAGCGCACCTGTGCCGTTTCAATCGTTACAACCACCTGCCGTGCTGGGATCGCTCCGCTGGGTTCAATCGTGGAGGCAGTCAGGCCAATAGACGTGGCCGCAACAGTCACTCGCTCTTGATTGTAGGCGGTCCAAATTGTCTCAGCCCGCCCCAGCGTCATGACGAACAGGACGCCGAGGAGACTGAGGAGAAAAATCAGTCGTCTCATGAGGAGTCTCCTGGTTTCTTAAACCGCAGCTTCGCCATCGTCCTCATTTTCTCTGACAACGCGGCTTTGGCATCCGGCTCAGTCGTGGCATTGAGTGTCTCGTCATGCGACTCATCACCCTTCCCTGCGTGCAGCATCTGCGAAAATTGACTGAGCAGGTGATCCATCTTGCTCCCTTGCTCCTGCAAGGTTCGTTGCAAGGCGTCAATGGTCTGATCCCGCTGGGCTAACTCCGCCATCAATCGCGCCTCCGCCTCCTTCGCGGCAAGACGCTCTTCCTCCGGCACGATCTTCCCCATCTCCACAAGCTGCGCCGGCATCGATCCTCCGCGCCAGGCCGCGCCTTCGGTCGTAATAATGACTTGATGGAGTTCATGCGGCTGATACCCCTGCGCCACATTCAGGATCTCTCGCCGGCACCGGCCTGACAGAAGCCGGGCCTTGCCCTTTGGGGTCGCCCAAAACCGATCGGCCACTTCCTCTGGCAGGACCAGACGCCGGCGAATCGGGATGGCGCTGCCTTCTATGCGTGCCTGATACACCTGTTGCGCTAACCCATCAGATCCGATGGGTTCCCAGTGGCTGGTATAATGCGATGATTGCAAATAGCCAGCGTCCCTGGCTTGCGTCAAATACTGCTCACTGACCCCCCACCTGGCCGACAGATCCTTGATGCTCAATGATCTCATTGGACGTTGTTCGTCTGGTATAACGGTAATCCCGTCATTTTCAGCGGGCTGAGGGGGAATACGCTCTTCCAAAACAATCGTCCGCCCCTCGACTTGCGTTTCATAGCTTGCCATGTTAATTTCCTTTATAGGCACTCCGAAAATCGACCACCTTGCGTCCTGTCCGTTCGTAGCTGCGATAGCGGTAGCGACGATGACTAAAGCTCAATCCTGCTCTCGGATCTTCCTGCTCGATCTCCAATTGATGACGAATCTGATAGATATGTCCCCGATGAGTCGCAACGGGAAGGACATACCAGGTGGTCGCGGTCAACTCAGGATGAGAAATAATCCGCCGAATCTGTCCCCCCACCACATTAGCGACCCCTTCAGACCGGTTATCCGCCACCTGCGCTGTTGAATTCTTCAATCTGAGCGCCGTCTCGAGCTGGTTCCTCGCGACAAGCAAATCGTAATCGAGTTGCAAGACGTCAATCTTTTCGCCTTGCAATCCCTGCCACAGGCCGATCCCCTGAAGCGCCGTTTCCAAATTGGCTTCTGAAAGCCCTCCAAGAGCGCCATTATTGTCATTGGCCGAGAGCGCCGTACCTCCGGTCACATTAGGATGGGTGTTTGCAAACCAGTTTGACGCATCATAAATGGCCCCATTATCATTGTACGCGGCAATGGCTTCGGTGTTTCGCCGTCGATTATGCGCCTGGCCAATGAGCGTAGGTTGCCGCATAATCGCACCTGTGCGGTCATCTTCGAGGAGCGTGCGGTCAAGCTCCATAATCCCGCCATATTCTTTGAAGTTGATAATCGTGAAATCTGACACAAAGATGAACGAGCCAAAATCGCCCTGAGCCTCCCGCTGCTGAGGCGTACTCACCGTTCCCAAACTGGGATATTCTGAGTAACTGCCTTGTACGTTGTCTTCATCAGCCATGGCCACATCCCGCCAGACTTCGCGAAATTCCTGATACCCTGCAAGCAGGAGGTCTCTCACGGTCGTATTCAAAAACGCTGCAAAATCCATGGCTCGCGCGACTTCACTCACTGGCAACAGATTATCTGGATTCCCCTCGTAATAATCCCAGGCTTCGCGCATCATGATCTGCAAGGGAATCACAATCTTCGCTGGATTCGCTTGCCGCGCTGCGTCTGTCGCATATCGTCTGTTATACTGCATGACATCTCGAAAACTTTTTAAGGCGTTCAAGTCTGTACTCCTTTACAGGCTCGATCCGATTCAGCATGATTCCGGCATGTCGCCCGACGCTGAACCAGCTTAGGTGAACAAGACGCTCACCGTACAATCGGTCACATCGACATAAATATCAGTGCCAAATGACAACCCAGGATGAAAGGTGATCACCCGGCTTTCCTCATCAATCGCCCCGGTTTGCGCCTTCCAGCGCTGCGTTCCTGCTGATCCGCCATCTCGCAAAATCACCGTGCCAATGGCAGAATTGGGAATAATTTCTAGCATATGCACGACCCCAGCAGAGCCTTTCACCGTGCCATCTGCGCTATAAACTGACCCATTCGCCACATCACTCATGAGTATACCTCACAATCGCCTCCTGCAACGTCATCCGTTGCAAAAATCCCTGCCATTGGTGCCGTCCCACATCCCAGCCGAGCCAGCCCCCTTCGGTCGCATTGATTAAACAAGCTTCTGGCTCAAGTGTTTCAAGCTGATAGATCATGTTCTCGACCAGACACTTCCCCAGAAATAACCCATCGTGAAACAGCAGCGTCGTGCCATTGAGTCGAATACTTTGAAACTCTGTCCAATTTCCTCGCAATTCAGGCACCCCTCCCCTGGCATAATAGTGGTCAGGATGAGGAAAGCTAAAATCTTGGCCAATGAAAATAATCGGATGACAGCTTAAAAGACTCACGGCAGCATAGAACATCGTTTGAGTGACTGACCTCACAGGAAGAAAATCATCGTCGATAGGAAGAATCCCATCGAGAACGGTTCGATCTTCTTCATGAAAGATCGTGGGATGAAAAATCGTGATCTCTCCCTGCCAACTTGCGAGTGTACGAGGTGCTACCCACGGCGAAGCCACCAGATGCAATGATGTAGTATCAATCTCGCGCCAAAAAAGATATTCATCGGGATTGGCTTCGATTGAGAAAATCAAATGAGGGGTAATGCCTTCTTTCATCAAGCAGGGTAAGGCCGCATCAGCGGCAATGAGAAAGAAATCGTGCTGCGCTGCGCGTAAAAGAGAAAAGTGTCGTGCCAATGACGGCCCCGCACCAATAATAAGAGCTGGCTGTCCTTCAGCTAAAGAAGCTAACCGATGATGACTTGGAGTCTGTCGAATCATCTCAGTATTGGCGCGGGCATTCTCAAGCACTTCATCTTTGAGCTTGGGAGGCCCCAGGAACGGCCAGGTTTCTCTAGGAATATCAGGCGGAGGGAGATAATGCGCCCATGCTGAGGGAATATGTAAGAGTGATTGAATCATCCTGAGTTCTCCAAGTGGTCAAGCACGTCTTTCAATGACCGGTACTCGATTAAGGGTATCGGTTCGTGATCTTCGTTCAGTCCCAAAATTCCGCCTTCCGTCGCGTTGATCCACCGAGTCATCGCCCCTTTGGCCGTCGATTCCCTGATAAAGCGTTCTGTCCACTCTTTATAACTAAACAGCGACAAATCTGTGAGACAGGGATCGCCTGCATGGTCGTAGACAGTCAATCGACGTTTCTCATGAGGTCGATTCTCCTGATGATGCTCGCCCGCGTAATACTGCTCAAAGTCAATATACGAGAAATCATGTCCCACCAAAATGATCGGCTGGCATCGCAACCAGGCCGTGGCAAAGTACGCCATCGCCGTCGAGACATTGCCCCCGCATGATAAACTCCCAAAATCTTGCCCGACCTCAAGTTGAAGCCGGTGCAAGTCATCATCACCCCACGTGTTAAAATACCGAATCTCCCCTGGCCAGGCGGCAAGGGTCTCAGGATGCACGGCGGCACAGGCGAGTAACGTCGCGTGACTTCGCACTCCGTGAAACAGGGTCGCATGACTCGCCTTGGTATCAATCACGAAGACCAGGTCGGGATCAAGACCATGATCGAGCAGCACGCGCAACGCGGCATCGACCGCGAGAATGGGATACCTCCCCTTCACACGATGAAGCTGATCGATATTCTTGAGGAGTGATGGCCCCGCCGCAACCAGAATACCAGGAATTCCTACATACTTGTCGGCGAACTCGTGGAGTCCTCTTCCCGCTTGCAATCGATCTCGGTTGGCATGGTAATTCAAGACATTCAGGTGCTCCAACTTCCCTCTCGAAAACACCGCCTGGGTTCTGAATAGAGCATCCATCGCTTCCGTGAAGGAGACCTCTTGAAACACCTCTTCCCCACGAGCTTGACGACTCGCCACGTGATCGAGGAGCGCCGCAAACTCATCGAGTGTCAGCGGCTCTTCAGCGTCGGTCGAGACAAGCTTCAATTCATCATACATCAGACACTCCTAACTGTTGCTGACATACCGCCTGTACATAATATCGAGCATCCCACGCCGAATCGTCTTGACGTTGGCTGCGGCTAAGTCTGTTGATGACGACGCGATATAGCCTGCAGCATAGATCAAATATGAGGTCGTTGGCCAATAAATCGAGTTGCCCAGCGCCGTTGTCGCCCCGATTCCATCTGCTCCCAGATAGGTCTGGCTCAGGCGGACCGCCTTTGCGCCTGCCGAATTGATGACAAATAATCCGACACGACTGAACGTGGTGGACAGGGTCGCACTCACAATCGCCACGTTGGCCGCCGCCGCAAAGGTATAGAGATCCCCATCAATAAACGCGGCCCCAGCGGTGTGTGAAATTCTACTCGTATCATCAAATCCGGCCAAAAAGCCGGTGACAATATGATTCATGAGATAAAACTGCATATCGTCTTCAGCATTGCCACCCCGGGCAAACAACTGCACCCATTGCTCATCATTCGCTGCGGCACCGGAAAAATCACGGTCAATCTTCCCCACCGGCACTGCCGCTTTGCCCGAAGCTTGTCTCGTTCTCGTAAAAATCTGCGCGCCAGATGTGGCGGTACTGAGGTACACAAGCTGTCCTGCTTTCCCAGAGGTATCAGAGATCGCAAGCTTGGCCACTCCCCCATGATAGACAGGCAATTCAGCCTGTCCCACGGTTGGCGTCGCATACTCCGTAGAGGTTGCCCCAAACTTCTGAAGCACCGCCGTCGCATTCCACTTTTCATCGCAGATGCCGACGAACAGGTGCTGCCCCTTCCGATCTTTCGTGAGCGGCTCAATCCGCCCGGTGATTTTATCCAACATCACCAGATCGCCTTTGGCAATATTAGTGGAGGCTTTCGGAAGATAGGTTCCCAAACTGCCTGCATGAACGTGTCCAGCCATCGTCTTGTATCCTTCTGCTTGCTGAGCTAGATCGTTGCCTAGCTCCTCGTAATCATGCCACGAATCATCGTCTGCGTCGCGGCCATTGCTTCACGCACAGGGAGATCACCCATCTCCTGCTCTTCACGAAATCCACCCATATTCTTGACGTGTCCAGTCGTATGAGACACCAGCGCCTTGCGATCTTCAACGAGTTTTCTGCGCTGCTCGTCTGACGCAGTCATCAATTGCTCCCGAAGCAGTTCGGTCACCGCGTAGGCTGGCAACGCGGCTTCGCTGAGTATGGCTTCGACTTGCTCTTTGGCCTGAGCATATCGGAGTTGTTCGGTCACCTTGCCAAACTCCACCAGCGTTCCATCAAGCCTGGCTTTCAGTGACGTGACCTCTTCCCGTAGCGGCTTTTCAATCTCAGCCACGGCTTCTTGATAAATTCCCACATGTTGCTCTCGTAATTCTTTGAGCGTCATCGAGATGATCTCCTTGCCATCATCGTTCTGAAGATCCGCCTCCAGAAGTTGTACGCCCAGCGGGACATTGCCCGTCTGGGGCACCCATGAAAAATGCTTCAACTGCCGGATTTCCTCCACGACAGTCCAGTTTTCTCCGTCGATTTTTGCTGGATAGCCCGCTCCCATCCCTTCAATGCTGACTCCCAACTGCGTTGGAGCTTGTCGTAAACGCTTCTGTAAGTCCTCATGATACACCTCTGTCCGACTCATGAGTGCGCGTCGTCCATCAGGCAGCACAGCTTGCCACTGTTCCACCGAGGAGCCTCCCCAATCACTGAATTTACGAGGGATCTTTTCCTGTCCAGCCTCGCTATGATCAAGATACATTTTTGGCTGCATGTTGAGAAGTTTCTGCGCTGAGGTCAGTGATTTTGAATGATACCACCGGCGATCACGCAAATTCCCTCGCCCTTCGACAAGGACAGGATGAATAATTTCAACGATATCAGGATTGGAATTCTTCTTTTTGTCACCCTCAAGAATCGTAAAGCTTCCCTCGAACAGTGGGAGCCAGTCAATCAACGTCTGCATGGTCAGGGCCTCGTGCTCGGTCGGCAGACGTGCATCGGATTCGCTGATCGTGACCTGAGCAGAAGGATCGGACGCTGGGACGGCCTCTTCCTTAAATTCAGGGGCCATGACAAAAAAATCACAGACATCTTGAGGACGGATCGGGGATTGTACGAGCCGGCAGGTGAGATCGTACGATTGATAAAACGTACAGACGGCACAATGGTCACCACTCAACTTCCCTTCTCGATATTTCGCCACCATCTGCGGTTGCTTGCGCAAGTCGTGCATCTGCTCATACGTCAGATCGTCGCCCATCATTTCGAGAAGAGGAAGAGCATTGGTTTCGACGCGGTCGAGCACATCATCCTGATCAGATTCTTTTACCGTCTTGCCCACGGCAAGACCCTGACGAATGGCGGAGGCTTCGCAATCATCGCCGCCTTTGGCCTGACAGCGCTTCAAGGCTTGATTTGCAATTTTAGCAGCAAGCGTCAATTGTTTCGGAGAAAGTTTCGAGGCATGGGTCTTAAACGTCTCAGCAGTCCAGGGCATCGATGTGATCCTCCAACAGGAACATGAACGGATCTATCACTGGCTCTCAAGGGTGCCCTGGATAGAAACCCATAGGGGGTTCATGAAACAGCTTACCAAAATACTTTTCAGATTGTCAAGAAAATCTTTATGGCGCTTCACGGAGGACAATCTCAGTATCAAGAGTATTCTCCTCATGACACCGAGGACATTTGCATCGAGCTTTACCGTGAATGTACCCCAACAGCTTTCTGCAGGCTCGACAGCGCCATTCATAGAGATCAGATGGAATGAGGTCACACCTACGCTCAATCATGGAGTTCGCCCCGTATAGATCTGCTCTCCCTCAATCCACAGCTTCCACAAGCCCTGCAGACATTGCCCCGTCGTCAGCCCCTTGACCATGGCCTCAATCATCGGAGTCGCCAGAAGCAGCCCCACACCCTTGCTCGCAAACGCCAGATCACTCGGGGGCAGATCATTCAGGAAGTGACGCGCTAACTGAGCCTGCACTTCATGCTGGAGGATGCCGCAGGGATGAAGAGCACCAAAATGGAGCACAACCGCTCCTAGGAGTAGGCTGCTCGCAAGGAATACTACAAGGAAAAATTTCATAGTCTCTCTCTTTTTCTAGAGATCCTTGAGCCATGCAAGCCTCTCAACATTGAGAAGATAAATCGGAAGTTGTTTGAATGCTGCAATGGTCATGCGAGGCCGAAGAAACTGGTTCAGATCTTCCACAGACCGAATTTCAGGGAGATCCCAGTGTTGTTTTGTCCAATCGGCATTCTCAAGATACTCTTGTCGATCAATCATTTTACAACCCCAAGAGATCAAACAGTGCAGGCCGACCTCCGGTCTTGGGCGGTGGAGTTGGCTGTGCAGGAGTGACCCCACTCGCCTCAGCCATTTGACCAAGCAGGCCATCTTTCTTATGATAAAAGGTTGGGGTCTGGTCTTTCCATCCCACACTCCAGAGAGACTCAGTATTGCCTAAGACGACGATCTCTCCCTCTCCCTTGGCTCCAAATCCTGTTTGCGCCGTGCTCAAAATCCGATCAACAGGCATTTTTCCACCGACCACCAGGCGATAGGGATTTCTCCCCCCGAGTCCACTCATTTCCCCTTGAGCAAAAGCAGAAGCCGTCGTAGAGTCTACCGTAAACGACGCGAGGGGCTGGCTTTGAACTTTAAGTCGCGTCGGCACAGATTCCTGAAATTGATCCTTCATCGCTTGCGGCATCGCCGTTTCGCTCCATCGAACGCCTCGATAAATGGGAACTTCTCGAATCTTCTGCGTCTTGAACCATGCCTGCGTTTCTTCATATTGCGCCTGAAGAAATGCTTTGAGCCCAGGTTGATATACCCCCCACTTCGCCTGTGCAATTTTCTGGGCCGCATCATCCCACCAAATCGCGACGTTTTTCAGTTGAAAATGATCCTTTGCGGCCAGCTGAAGTGCAATCGATAATGGATCTTTATCGCCACTTGTAATCGCCCACTGAGACACTAACGCTGATGTCGCTTCTTGAAGATCATCGGCAGAAGCAATAAAACGTTCGTCAGCAAGAAATTTCGCTAACTTGGCAAAGGCTGGATTCTGTTGTAACCGATTCGCCAATTTAGAAGCGATTGCTCGTTTGGTCTGCCCTGGAAATTCCCGCTCAGAATTGAAATCGAGCACCTCTTGCAACCGGTTCTCTTGCTGTGCCAGAGTCGTGGCGGTCGTTCGAGAGACATTTGCCACGCGCTCGGAGAGAGGAGTGACCACAACCCCCCGCTGTCTCAACTGATTAAGTGTCAACATCTTATCAGTAGCCATCTGCTCCAATTTCAATGCCCCACTCTGATACAGCCGAAACCGCGTCTTTCCCAAGACCTCTCGCTGAAAGGTCTCATCTTGCTGCGCAAACCAATCAGGATAACTGAGCGTGGCCGGAACCTGGCCAGTAAATTTATCACTTAGACTCGCCCTGGTCCCCTCTGGCAGCTCGTCTAAATCAAGACCGAGCTCACGCCACGACTTTGTGATCGGAGACAGAAAGCAGCGGCAGGACGTATGAGCCGGAGGACGGCGAGAAATCTTAGCCAGAGGAAACACCTTGCGATCCAGGCGTGCGCAAATCAGACAGGTGGCACGATCTAACGTCGAAATCCACATCGCCGCCTTAATCACATCACTATTCTGTTGATAAATCCTCTCCGCCGTTGCATTTGCCACCCGCTGCACCTCAGTCCTGGCAATCTGTTCAGCCCGATGCCGAGTGATCCCATTCACTGTCTGCCGAATTCTCTCGGTGAGTTTCGGCATACTCTCGCCAAGGAGGATGCCTTGCCCTAGTTGCTGACGCATGACTTCAACCGTTTCCCCGTAATTCGTCTGTAAGCGTTCTGCAAATGTCTTGCCTCCCAATGGCTCCTGCACCAGTTCAATCACTTCTTCAAGCGGTAAAGCGTCAAACTTGATGCCCACGACTGCAGGGGTATTCCGTTGAAGTAAGTTCGCCATGAGACGTTCTTCAGCCTGTACAATCCCCACTAAGTCTTGCGTCAATATCCCTTCGATTCGAGTCGATGTGATACGCAAGAGATCCTCAACCTGAAGCGAGAATGATGCTAGGCGAAGCTGCAACTCCTCGACAGCCGCTTGCCGCCGATAGAGTTGTTCGGGGGCTAAGCGTTGCACATTCTGAATGAGAGAAAGACTCTGCTGAAACCGCTGCTCAATGTCTTTGCGAACCCCAATGAGCATCGGAGTGATCCGCTGAATGATCCCATTTTCCAGCATGAGCGTCCGGTGCCGGTGCCGAAGAATCACATCGTGGAGAATTTCATTCACCGTCTGAGGCTTCCGTCCCTCGAAAGGAAGAGAGGGAGGAGGCACGGTGGTATCAAAGGCTTCACGAAGCAGGCTCATGGGTGTTCCTCATCATCGAAGAAATTCTCTTCCTCATTGTTCACCACCCTGCCCTCGGGATCCATCGCTTCCCGTTGGATCTTCCGGTTCTCCTCATCCCAATCGTTGCCCAGACGCAGTGCTGTCGTCTCTTTGCTGATCACGCCCATCGCGAGCTGTTCGCCATAGGCTTGTGTTTCTTTCAAGAGATCTCTCACGGTGATCGGCGGCCATTCCAGATCAACCTCGGTCTTGGTCGGAATCTCTTTCGCCTCCATACTCTCAGGATTAGCCAGCATCATATCTTCTTGCTCGCACAAACTGATCAATGCCTGAGATGTGGCAAGCGGTTTTAGAGTACGAATCTTTGCCAGCCGAATCTTTTCGCTTTCACGCATGGTAATCTCGGTGCTGGTTGCCGGAAGTTTCTTAGCTGCGATTCCTGCCTCAATCACTTTCTGCAAGAGAGACTTGAAGGCCGCTTCTTCTAAAAAGAACCTGAAAAAGCGAATCATCCCGACAAAGGGTGATTCAGCGATCATTGTTGAAGAATAGGAAGAATTGCTTGCATCTGCTGCTAACATAAATTCAGGGAAGAGCACGCCTGCGGCAATAGCGAGCCGGATTTGTCGCCCATCTTCAGCAGTGTCATTCGCATTGACTTTAGCCTCCATCATTTCAAACGAGACAGAATCACTGGTCGTTAAGATCGTGCCCCAGTGCGGAAACTTCGAGAGCGTCGTCGTATCCTCACTGCTCTTTCGCGTGCGATCTGGAGTTTTGGCAGCAATCGCAGCGACTTGTGCCGGTGTGCCTGAGACTTTCTTGTGCGCCCAGATTGAGCCTTTGAGCTTATTGAGAATCACGCGGCCTTCGAGCCAATCGTCATATTGCTCCAGTCGTTTAAGAACAGGCTCAAGCAATGGTCGCCCCTTCTTAATATCCGAGTCTTTGTCAAAACTTAGATGAATAATTTCTTCGGCAGGTATATCTTCTTCCTTCGTTTCTCTAATGCCAGAGTGCTTCTTGACAGACCAGATACGATGATAGCTGATGATCTTTTCAGCATCGTTGTCATCCGTTTTAATATCGGTGATCTCTTTATCGTTCACAAAGCGAACGGCGATTTTCCCTGTGATCTCATTCGTAAACAGGCGGAGATAGGCATTGCCATCCCGCCAGGCCCGAAAGCCCCATTCGATTTGGCGCAGCCCCATTTTATTCTCTTTCCAGAAGGCGTCAAGCCAGGGCTGAACCGCAGGATGAATATCTTGCGCCTTATAGAGTACTCCCTTCGCTCCAAAGACAAAAATTTGCAGCCCACGCAAGATCGCGCGGCCATACGGATGCCGATAGTAATACTTGCGCGACTGGTCAACGGCGGTATCTTGCTCATCCCGTGAGAGCTCTCGCTGCTCCAGTTGAGTCAACTTGTACCAAAGCGAGCGATTCTCTTCTTCCAGGTAGAACAAACTTTCGCCCAGCGCTTGAAATTGCTGATCCAACGTCACCCGGTCAATCGTCGAAACCGGAGTCCCTCGATGATCGTACAGAAGAATATCGGCCATGATCTACAATCCTTCGTCTAGTGCTCTCTGATCACTGTCAGAGCGCTATGCCCACCTAATTTTATCTCGTAATTCGTCAAGCACGAGCAACAGGCGCGCCTGCATTGCAGGATTTCGTTGCTGTTCTTGCGACAACAGCTCTCCAAACGTTTCAATGGCGTCCTGAATGTCCATTGATACCGGCAGAACTGACACGGTAATCTGCAGCCCGAATCGAGGTTCCATAGTGCCGGTCGTCCACGACATGGTCTCTATTGTCGCGTGCTCCCAGTCGAACAGTCGGGCACGGGCACATTCCTCATCGTGAAAATCAAGTGCAAAGGTATGAGCATTCACCCATTCACTCTTCATCCTCCTCCTCCTCAAAGTCAAACCACGGCACTTGCCCCATGGCCTGCATCGCCCCACTTCTCGCAAACCAGAGACTCATCATCGTAATGCATCCAACACAATATACAAGTACAGGTGCACAAATCCTGCTCGACCAGGGCAAGATGAGCGAGTCTGCTGGCCTCGCAACAAGGGGTCTCCTGTTCGACGAATGCCCCAACCAAAGAGAGGACTTCGCCAGTATGCGTGATCAGTGAAGTCTCTCACCTCGGTATCAGACCACTCCGAGGGAACACACACCTCTACGAGATCTGGAGACTCCGTAGAAACAATCATGGGAGTCAAAAGAGACTTCTCATCAATCGGCATTATCGATCCTCCTCCTCTTCATCGTCCTCAAAAACCAATCGGGAATCTTCTTCATACGGCTCCTCCCACGGAGTCTGTCCAATCACCTGTGTCGCCAGACTTCGCGCAAACCAGAGACTCATCACTAAGTCGTCCGCCTCCCCCACCGGATGGCTGAGCAGCTGCTCTTTTAGCGCACACCAGCCACACGCATAGGCCTTCCCCTGCACCATCGGCCCCCGTTCGCAGGTATAGCCGTGATTCACAGGCAGATAGATCATCCATTGACGGTGTTCAAATTCGACCCCCAGGCCAGGTAAGCCCAGCACTTCATCGGCCTTGTTCCGTCCGGTCAAAAAGCCCTGCAACGTTGGCAGAGGGGTAACGCCAGAGAGTCGTGCCTGAGTCTCAATCAAGGCGAGATAACTGGCTTGAGTGGCATTGTTTTCCACGGCCCACACCTGGGGATGCCACCGTTGCTCAAGCCGGAGCAAGTGCAAAGCCGTCTCTTCCGGTCGCCAGGCTCCATAATCAATCGCACAAGGCATTAAGATCCCAGCGGGAGACTGTGCCACCACGACCAGGGCATTGCCAGGACGCTTGTCACCTGAAGGATCAAGCCCGCCGAAGACCGGCCAGGCTGAAGAAACGACCTGCGCGATGGTGTCGTCAGGGTTCTCAACGTACTGGAAACAGAACTCAGCGAAGCGAAAGGTGCGATCGGTATCGGTGAGGGCTTGCTGTCGGAAGCCTCGATTGAATGCGGTTGACCCAATTTGACTCAAGCGGTCGAGCAACCGATCACGAGGCCATTTCGGCTCCCACAGTGGGAGATCGCATTCTACTTGGGGTTGAGTCGTAAAGGGCCAGGGATCAGGCATCAGAGCGCTCCATCCAGACTTGCCAATCGTGCACATCGGGGCAATTCCATACGCCCATGTCAATTCCGCCATAGTCCTGTCGGAGCCGCTGCACTAAGATGCAGTAGCCCTCTCTGAGCTCCCGGTCTTCCAACAGCTGGTGGTTAAAATCTGCCTTGTGCCAGACCGTTCCAATATAGACCATCCAGCCCGCCTCTTCAAGACGAGAGAGCCAGGTCTCCTTGATCGCTGCCGCCACCTTCTCTCTCAAAATCGGCTGCTCAATCGCATTACGCCGGTCAACCACGTCATCAAACACAATGCCCGTATAGCGACTGCCAATCCCTGAGCCTAACACTCCATGCGCCTCAACGGATGGATCAATGCTCATCCCCTGTCGCTTCACATACAACTTATGATTCGTCCAACTTCGTGTCTCATCTGGGTGCACGGAGGGAAAGAGTCGTTGATAGTCGGGATCTGCGGTGATGTACTGACTGATCATTTGCACGCGTTTTTCTGCCTGGTCATCGACATTGGTCACCACCGCTATACGTTCATTCACATCTATGCCGAGCCGGTACAGGACATAGCCCACCGCCATCTGGATACTTTTTCCATGCCCCCACGGTGCGAAAATCACCGCGTGCCGTCGGTGCGCTTGGCACCAGGCCACATGCGCGTGCCAGGAGAGATGGAGAGGCGCAAGAAGAATGGGAACGCCTTCCGCATCTTTGAGGAAGAGACGCACACCCTGGGCACTGGTCATCTGCTCAAGATCTGGGTGAGGATTGAATTTCTCGCGCCACCGCGCCGCCACGCCATTGAGTGAGGACTCGATCAATTTTTCGGCGGCTGACAGGGTCAGGGAACTCGCCATACAATAACTCCAATAAACTATCAAGTTTCCCAGAGAAGTCCTGGATGAGTTGATTGATCACCACCTGCGGGCCTTCTCGATATTTTTGAGGATCAAGCGCCTTCAGGAGAAAAATGAGCAGCGTGTCTGAGGAGTCCACAGCTCGTCGTCGAGCAATGATCTCCAGCGCGTCGGTCGCCTCCTCCATCGCCTTCTCCCATTCGGCATGAAACTCCAGCGAGGATTTGTACGCACGCATCACCGCGCGCCGATCAATGCCCGCGACCCGACAGGAAGCCCGGATATTCCCTGTTTCTCGCAAGGCGGCCAGAAAGGCCGGGCGCCACGTATTCGCAAGGGGAGCCTTGGAGGGAGTTGGAATCCGCATGATCAGGACAGACTCCTTCCGTCATTCACTTTATTTTCACTTTTTTGACATTTTCTTGACATTTTCACAATCCAATGAAATCAAGGGTCTACAGCCAAGAGGCTCATGTTACCCTCTAAAACCTCTGGTGTTGGCTGTAAACCGCCGTCTTTCTTGAGGCCGAAAGACATATATTCATACACGGGCAGAGGAGATCGTGCCTCTACGACCATCCTGGAGCGTCTGTCAACTCAACATCTACAAGGCTTTACAGCCAATACCCAAAAACAGTAGGTATACTTCTTGCATAGCATTTTATTTTCAGAAATCAAACATTTTTCTTGCAATTCATCATCAAACGTGATACTCTATTATTTAAAAGGAGGTGATTCACCATGCAAGATCCCTCATCGATCTTTTCCGGTCGTCTCTCGACCCGGGAGGCCCAGCGTGTCGCTCGGGTGCTCAAGCAGCACGGCTACACCAAGGCCACAATCCTACGCTGTACAGGTCCCCTCAAGCAGGTCGCCGAGTTCTTTGAGCCGGAGGACCTGACCGCGAGAGACCACTTACGCACCCTCATTGCTCACGCGGCTGGATGGATTCCAGCCAGAAAGGAGACAGTATGAGTACCATCATTTCCTGGACACAAGAAACCTGGAACCCGGTCACGGGATGCTCCAAAGTGTCAGAAGGTTGCCGCTTCTGCTATGCCGAACGCCTGTCCCTCAAGTTTGGCTGGAGCAAAGCTCCCTGGACAATGCCTCATGCTGAGGCAAACATCGTGCTTCATCCTGCCCGACTGAAGAAGCCCTATACCTGGAAGGAGCCGGTCAAATGCTTCGTCAATTCAATGAGTGATCTTTTTCATCCCCTTGTTCCCGATCAGTTTATTGAGCAGGTCTTTCAGATCATGAATGACCTGCCTCAGCACACGTTTCAAATCCTCACCAAACGACCTGAACGTGCCGCCACATGGCCAGGGCCCTGGAGCGAGAATATCTGGCAGGGTACCAGTATTGAGGATCGCAAATCGATCCATCGTCTGGAGACCCTCAAACAATGCCAGGCTCAGACGCGCTTTATTTCGTTTGAGCCGTTGCTCGAAGATCTGGGAGTGCTGGATCTCTCTGGCATTCACTGGGCCATCGTCGGTGGAGAAAGCGGATCGCACTTCAGGCCAATGGATCATGCGTGGGCCAGAGCGATTCGAGATCAGTGCCTCGATCAGGGAGTCGCCTATTTCTTCAAGCAGAGTGCGGCAAAAATCACTGAAAAAGGAACACTCCTTGAAGAAGTCGATGGCACACACACATGCTGGCAACAGTATCCTCACCGACTCACCTCCGCGACATAATGTGTCCGCTGCTTCTGAATTCCACAATAATATCCATCGAAAGAGGCCAGGCGATACCCCGCCTGGCCGACACATTCCACCATCAACTCCTCGCATACCTCTAAATATCGCCCGTGCAATCGATTCCCCCATCGTTCCACGACCGGCTGAAGTCGCTTGACTGACCAACCGCCGCCGCGACTAAGTTTTTGTCGTAATCCATCACTGACCACAATCCACAGTCTTGATGCTCGAGGACGCTCACTCACAAAAAACGCCTCAAGGACCGGCCAGGGACTGCCGTACGGGTCAACATCGAGAAGATTGATTTCAAGATGAGATCCCGCTCCTGCGCGGACCGCACTGATACAATCAAATTGATAGACACTCCATGACGGACGCTGCCAGCAGAGCCATGCGGCTTTCAAAAAATCTTCCTCAAAGACAATGCCTTCAGAGAGATGAGCATAGCACTGCTTGAAAATCTCGCCTGTACCTCCATAAGTTTCCAGCACCACAGGATTATCAATAGAATAGAGCAGTTTCACACGGAGAGAAACTTTGTGTTGCACTGTTGAATTATCAAGCTTCATGAGTGTGCTCCAGATAAAACTGGCAGACGGCAACGAGCGCCTCTCCCCGATTTCTTTGATGAGTCGCTCTCAAGGCTTGCTCAATGAGAGATAACCGGGCTACTGGAAACACGGCTGAAATCACCGGAGGAGTCAACACGGCTGGTTGAGTAAATGATTTCCGATCAATCTGTTCATGCGGCACTTCTAATGGTGACACATTCGAGAGAAGACTCCAGACTGCCTCCTCGGTCTCTTGGCTGACATGTGCCAGCAAGGACGTCACCACTTCCGTCTCAGTCTGCGCCATCGCAGCAATAGGATCGAACGATAACAGCAAGCGCATCTCCTGCGCTGGAGTCCAATGCCCCACCAAGACAGGAATTTTCTCGCCCTTCGTCGCCTTGAGTGTTTTCCTGAGATGGCCATCAATCAACGTCGGGATCGCGTCTTCTGCAGACCAGCCATCATTGACCCGCCGATCATTGAGCAAGGCCGCGCCCGCATCGCCAACGTCTGCATAAAGATCAGCCAGCGCAGTGGCTTGCACAACGGAATGACGACGCCAATTCTGAGGATGCGCCCGCAACTCATGGGGATCAAGATAGACCAGAGATAAGGACTGTTCGTGCATCATCGTGCTCATGTCCTCTAGTGTGACAAATTCTCCTCTCGACTGTCAAGAACTTTTCGGACCGTGACATCCCGAATTCCGTCTTCCCCTGCCTCTTGGATGACTCGAAAGCGCTGCATCGCTGCTCTGAGCTTCCTGGCATGCCCTGCGGTCTGGGCATCACACCCTGCCAGAAATGTGACGACCGCAGAATTTTCTAAGGCTTCCAGCAAGAGCAGAACCGCCTTCCCTCCCTCATGCTCCTTTTTAAGAGGGGATGTAGACACACCTAGTCTCATCCATCGAAGAAGGATCGAGGGCACAACACCCAGCCATCCCCAAGAGACTCTGCACATCAGTCACATCAGTGACAATCTCAGCAGTCCCATACGCTGCTCGAATCTTTGCAATAGCCCGCTTCTGATGAACCGTCGCATCATCTTTTCGTGCAGGCGTTTTCACCTCAAAGGCGTAGAAGAGCCCCTTATAGCAGCACAGGATATCAGGCGTCCCCCGCCGCCCATACGGGTCGCCATGCGTCTTATAGGCCCAGCACCCCTGCTGCGTATTCAGCCAGGCGAGAATCTTGTCCGTGATCGCCGTTTCACGCATCTCGATCTCCCTCATCAGGAAAGCTTTTGTTCCTGTATAAGTTCCGTCATACCGGAGCTTCCCTCTCTTTTGCCAATCCCATGACCGGCGCGATAATCATGAACTGCGGCACAGGCATAAAATCCACAAACCCACATCCATGTTCTCCGCACACGGCTCCTAACACTCCAACGATCCGTTCCATCGCATAGCAAAACATACCAGAATACGGCAAGGGCACCTCACAGACGAAGGAACACCCCATCGACGGGTCGTACTCATCAAGCACGTCATGAAAAAACTGAGCGAGCCGGGCCAGCTCTTCCGCATGAGAAATGACTCCATCTTGACGTGATGAGGCAATTCTTTCACTAAACGAGTAGACCGGCCCTGGACGATTCTGACTCTGGTCTGTTGAGGCTGGCACTAACACCGTGTGCATGGTATCAAGAGTGACCGCGAATTGAATAAATTCCATTGCTCTCCCTGACTTTCTTTGCTATCATCTGAAGTGGCTGAGGACTTGTCACCCTCAGTCACCCAGTTAAGTCGGGGCACCTCAGAGGTGCCCCATTCTGTTCGGCGTCTTCCTCACAGTCCCACAAGGCCAGCACACGACGGTAATCCTCGGCAGCCGTCTCTGGCGGTGCCTTCGGATTCTCAAAGATCCACGCACTCGGAGTTAAGGCGTGCGCCCACCACTCCGCTTCCTCCATAGAGAGATTTGGCTGAATCAGATAGCCCGTAGATACGTGTGTGAGCGCATAGAGATCGCGCCGCCCATCGTGCTCGATCAGTTGCCGATGGATGAGAAACCCATGGATGATCTGAGCCTCGCTATCCCAAAACGTTTCGCCCTCAGGATGTTTCTTTGTGACAATGGTGACATTCATCTCTCTAGCTTCTCCATCGCTCGTCTCGGTCTCTGATCCGTCTCGCCATCCGCTCTCCCCACCAGAGAAAGCCGAGAAAGAGGAGGAGGACTCCACCCGCCCCCATCAGTCCGATGAGAATCTCTGTCATAGTAGCTCCTTATCTCCTCCATCCTTGCCGTTTTCTGCTCATGCCGTATCCCTGTTCCCTTCTACCAACCTCTCCAGAATGAAGCTAGCATACCGGCTGGCCGAGGTCTCCCCAATCTGTCCTCCAGTGATCTCTACAATCTCCTTAATCACTGCGACGAGCCAGGGATAAGATTCTTCTTGCAAAAAAGTTGTTCCATAGGGAGAGGGATGAGGCTTTACCGGCACTAATCCTGTGCCGAAACAAACAGGACAATCTTCGCCAGTTCCTGCACACTCTTCACATACTTCAATCTTCGCTTCTCTTGGCATCATACTCCTCCGCTCTTTATAGGTTAAAAACTCCACGGGACAGCAAGAGGCCCACTGGCCTCTGCTAAGATAAGCACTTCTTTTGCTCGCGTCATGGCAACATAAAATACCCGACGCACACTATCATGTGCCTCGCCTGGTCTAAGCCATTCCTGCATGCCAGGCATCGAGAGATCGGGATAAAGCAAGACTCGATCTGCCTCACCTCCTTTAATGCTGTGAATCGTCCCCACAAAAATTTTAGGCGTCTCCCGTAAGAGCTTCGCGCCTCGCTTTCGGGCAATCGCCAGAGGAAAGGCATACCGAGGCTTGACACTCTTGAGCAGGTGCCCGCCGAACCAATCAAGCGATAACGTCATGGCCTCGTCAAGCGCGTCTGGCTCGAAAAAGTCAAGATAGTCAACGGCATCTTGATCTGAAAGATGAGACAGGTTATGTTTCTGATTCGTCAAGAACGTCCCTTTCGCCTCGATATCGTGTGTCCAGAGCTTGAGGTCGGGAGCGTCCCAGAAGAAAAGGCTCGCATCATCAGCCCAGATGGCCGGATCTGGCTTGAGATACGCCAAGAGCCGGTCAGCCGACGAGATCCCGTGCCGCTTGCCAAGCGGATTCCACCCACCATGACGCTTTCTATACGGATTTTGAAAAGGTAGTCCCTCTTGCCTGAGGGACGTCAGTATTGGCGCAAGCATATACGAGCACGATGTGAGAATCATCATGGTCTGATCATGCTTCAGCGCATCCTCGACTTCTCTCAGCATGGCCCCTTGATACGCCGCAGGCCGGTTCCAGACTGCATGAGAATGGCGCACTGCTCCCTCGATATCACGGGATAGATAGGGTTTAGGTTCTCGCATCGTCACATGAGCAATCCAGGAGTCAGCGTGCGCCTTCACCGCTCTAGGAAGCCGGTAGGACTGTTTGAGAATGCGTTTATGGATATCATCAACGGCAGGAGTCAGAAAGGCGTCTGGAGTGGCTCCACGGAAGCGGTAGAGGCAATTGTGTGTGATGAGACCATTTGCAATATAAGTGTGATAAGGTTCGATATTCAGGCTATAAACTTCTTCTCGATAAGACTTTGCCATCCTTCCTGTATGCAAAGATTGCCAGGAAACTCGTTTCCCCTTTTCGTGAATAGGAACTAACATCAATTCTGAAAGTAAATTGCACGACTCAATTTCAAAAATCGTTGTTCCACCTCGACGCTGCCAAGCACGGGCAGGTGTATAAAATGGATGGACAGGACTCTTCCAAAAGTTCTGCAAACATCGTACAGCACGATCGTTTAATTGATCACCTTCGGGAAGCAGTGCCAGTGCTGAAAAAACTGTCTCAATAGACTTCTTTGTGTAATGAATGGCGTTTTGAACTGGTTCAAAAGTGATGGTCGGGATGCCGTACTCAGCTGCAATAATAGATTCTAAAACAGAGGCTTCTGTTCGATCCCACGCAACTTTGAGAATCCAGGCAGCATCAGCTTTTTCTTGTCTTGCTCGCTGCCCAAGATGAAAACTTCCATCAGTTCTCATCAACTGACACCATCCTACTCGCCATCGCTCACCTTGCCGCATAAGATAGACGACGCAGGGAGAATGTTGGCGTAACCGTGGTTGCCACTTCACAAGCCAGAGATGATCGGCTGTTGCCTGTACCTTTCTTTCTCCACTACTCACTTCAAAAAGATCACCCGTATAACTTCGACACGCCCACTGAAACGGGTATCCCTTTCTAAAGCCCCGTACCTCTGCATCGTGCTTATCATAGGTAATGAGTTGATGAGAAGAAGGATCAAGCTTTTCAATCGGGACATACCCGCGCGTTGTCAAAATTCTCGTGCCTGCCGGATGACACTGGTCGTCATCTCCGGCCATGATCACAAAATCCATATCCTCCGCCCACTTGCGATAGAGCGCCAGCTCGAGTGCGGTGCTGTCCTGCACCTCGTCATAAAACCCCACCCTGGGTGAGCCAGGGGCAGTTGCAAAGTCACGATAGGCTGTCTCGATCAAATCAGTAAAATCGAAGAGCTGATGTGCCTGCTTCCAGTCACTCCAGCGCCGAGCAAACTCTTTGAGACGAGACGGCCAGACCTGAGGATCGATGAGTTTGGCGCGGAGCTGTTCCATCTCAGCCAGGCGCAAGTCGCCTTCTGTTTTTGAGAATGGGTCGCGGAGCGGATCGTCGAGATCAGAGGCGTAGTCATCTGTCAGGCGAAGCGACACCGGCG
>ERZ1292637.489-Hain-H14-01um-R3-489-length-22620-cov-8_pt1 | contig 22620 bp, 30 predicted proteins | sample MGYA00564405_ERZ1292637 | MGnify/ENA primary metagenome ERZ1292637 (study PRJEB36523, sample SAMEA6512645) | groundwater metagenome | collected 2019-01-09 | study: AquaDiva: Metagenomics assemblies of 32 groundwater samples | reverse complement strand
AAACCCTTTGCTGTTTTTCTTTTTTTAAGGTCGCGAAAGGGGTCAACCCCAACATGAAAAAAGTCCGTGAGCGACGATGTGAAAATAAGGGGCGGACCATCCCACACGTCGGACTTCGTCTTTTTATACCTCAGTGGCATCGTGAAAACTGTCTTTGTCTTTTCCACAACATCCCCATCGTACCCATAGCGGTGCCCATCGCGCATCATATAGCAAAAAATACAGTCGCTGTTTTTCTTGGTGCATCCACGCGCAACATTGTATGTTGCGTCGGTCCAGCTTATTGCAGTTTTAGTTCCCATTTTTTTGTTTTTTTAGTTCAGCAATCTCAATCTCCAATAATCCTATGTAATACTCAATAGCCAAGTCAACCGTGCCTAGTCGGCCGATTATGAAATCTGGATCAATCGGAACTATCTTTTTCTGAACAAAATCCTGAAGGCGATTTAAGCACTCTTCATTTTCCTTGTGTTTCATTGCCATTAATTCTTCGTCTGTTGCCATAACATTTTATTTTTTTGTTTTTGGATTAGTTCCCATCGCCCCCCTCCTTTTGAAAGATGATGCTAATGCCAACATCCAACGCGAGCTTCAGTTCGATGGTGGTCCCACGCGACTTCTCCCAGTTTGTCATCGCATAGACCTGTCGGCACCCCAGCAGGGCAATCAAATCTTCGCGCATGTGCTCCTCCCACGTTTTACCGTGATTATGGGGCAAATCAATCGGAGACAATGGCTCCCACCCCATAGCAGCAACCTCCCTCTTCGCCTTTTCAAAATTCTCCCTATATTCCGCCTCTGGAAGATCCCCGATCTTGCCAGCGATGTAGCATTTACGTTGGCTCATCTCTTGCCCCCCCGCACGACAGGTCTTCTGTCCCTTAACTCCCGAACCTTCGCGCTGTGGTCCGACGCCCACGCCAGCATACACTCAATGCGCCCCTTTTTTGTGATGTGATTTTTTTGTGTTCTCATATATTTAGTTTTTAGTTGTGTCCATTTGCGCGGGTGGCATCTGCCGATGCTTCCCCTTCTTCTCCCACGCCTCGGCCGCCCTGTAGAAATTTTCCATAAAGATAGAGTCCCGATTCGAATTCACCCGAACCACCGAATCCAACAGGATCATGTTGCGCCGATAACAGCTATCCGATATTTTAACCCGCTCCTTCAACCTGTTATTGTCGGCAGACTGCACCGCCAGCATGACAAGAAGAATAATGCTGACAACTGTCAGTATAAAATACCCGAAAATTCGATCCGTCGTTGCCTTGTCCTCTGCCTTAGCTGGAACCACCATCGGGCATTCACATTCACTTGATGGGGACGTCGTGTGCCCCCTGAGCGGTTTCCCGCATGCGCTACAGTTCATATAGTTTGGTTTTTGTTGGTTTCATTTTCTAGTTCATTAAACTTCCGCATTGCATACTCCAACCCGCCTGTGTGTATGCCCCACGTCCATGCCGTCACCCCAAACGCCTCGTCCGACGGGAAGTACTCATGTGCAGGTATGACATCACCCCACGTAGGATGGTATTCTTTAGCAACGCGAATCAAAAATACTTCGTATTTCAATATCCCCTCGGCTTGGGACCCCGAATAAACCACCGCGCGCGCGCCCCTAACGACCTGCTCAAAAAGATAGCCATTCCGCTTCTTAAATTGTGGAAGTGGCAATGGCGCCTGCTGTGGTAACGTAAATGATTGTTTTTCCATTTTTGGTTGTTTTAGTGTTGATATATTGTAATGCCATCCCGTCAAGGGTGTAATAGTTGAAACGAGCCCGAACAGCAAGCCCGGCCTTAACCATCTCATGAATTGCGTTCGAACATTGCTGAATACTAATGCCAGATTTTTCCCGAATTTCCCTGATATTAACATATCTTGTTTTCTCCCCATTTTGGATATCAAATATCGCCTGTAATACCTTTTGCCTGTTGCCTTTCATAGTTCCCGTTTGCGTATTTTTGAATAGTCCCCATTGAACTCCAGCTCCCAACCCTCCCGGAGGCCGTAGTTGCGGTCGATGTAGGATTTTACGATATCAACGAAACGCGCGCGATTTTCTGTGGAAGCTACGCGGCCGTTGATATCGTATATGTCCCCAACCTTAAGGTTGTAAAGCAACATCCCGATTGCATCCACTAGCGTTGGTTCACTCATTTGAATATGGCTTTAAATTCCTCCAAGTTTCTAACTAAGTGATATTCGGCCGCCCCTTCCATCTGTTCGATATGCTCCTGAAATTCGCGCTGCTTGTGGCTTTGTTGGCCAGTAGCGGTCTTGACCTCGGCGAAGATAACCCTGCTGGGGCCGTTGGCGCGGTGTAGCACCAAAAGGTCGGCCGCCCCCGTGTAGAGCCCCGTGGCGGTGAATATGGGCTTATACTCGTTCACGATGGCTAATATGAGGCAACGGGGTGCGTGGTGCTTCAGGCAGAAGGAATTGCGGTACCAGCGGACCGCGTCCTGTTGGATACGGCTTTCCGTTGGCGTTATTTCGTTTGTTACAGCCATTTGTGTAACTTGTGTTTATTTGTAACTTGTTTGTAACTCAAAAAATGTACTGTAATGCTTTGATAGTTATATATATATATTAATATTTTAAATAAAGTTACAAAGTTACAGTACAAAGGTATAACTAATAACTTTATGAATTCATGATTATATAATTCACGGGCGGTATGACCCCAAATCTTCTGTAACTTCGTAACAGAGTCGGATATTTTGCCTTTAATCATTTGACATACAAATTGTTATCTCAGTTACAAACCGATTTTTTGCACTGTTACAAGTTACAGAGTTTTGTTTAAAACGGCAAATCATCGTAATCTTTTTTATCATTTTCTGCAACTGTATTTACTTCTTTTGCCACTTCGGTCTCCCTATCTATTTTAAAATCAACCGCCCGGAATATGAAAACTCTTCCTAACGGTCGATTATCCTCTGGATTACCCGGGTTGTCACAGAATGGATCATATCTTTTTGGTCCTCCTGAATTAGGAACCTCAATTTCATATTTTAGCACTTTTCTAATGTAGGCCATAGATATTTGGTGATTGTGGGTGAACCATTTGTTTTTTATATCTTTTACAGTAGCTTCGAATTCATTTTTATTCGGGTTGTTGTTGAACCAGTCGTCTATCAATATCTCAAGTTCTTTTCTAAGACCCGACTTACTCTCCTCCTGTATCTGCCCCAACTCGGTGGTTCGTATCTCCTCCATTGTAAATACCATCCGAGACCGTGTCGTGTCTATGGAAGGAATCTGCACGAGGTATTTAAGGAACTTTGGTATTTCATTGAATATATCGATTTCTATATTCGTGTTTTTTTTGCCATCCAAAACGTTTATTTTGCGGACCCAAAACCGAATCTCCTCCTCGTCTATTCGCATAAAGTCACGCTCCTTATTTGTACACATTATAATCTTTCCGAAAAACGGGATCGAGTATTGTGAAACGAACTTCTGAGAAACGGATATCGACTTGGCGGTTGCCAACGACTTCAGCCGCTCAACACTCGTGCTTTTTTCGACGACTGTCTCGTCCACCATTATAATATTTTTAGTCGCATACCCGGAATTGAACTGTGACGTCAATTCCTGTGGGCTGATGTTTACCGAGTTCTCCCCGAAAATCATGTGTATCCAGTTGAGGAACGTGGTTTTTCCGGTTTCCCGTTCGCTGGACACGAGAACAAGTACCGGCAAAATTTGTCGCGGGCTTTCATATAACAGCTTCATGTACTTCATGCCCAACTCCACCTGATCACCGAAAATGTGATTCATAATTGCCATCGAATGTTTGATATCGTCAAGTCCAACGTCGCCATCCTCCTCGTAATGCGGGAATGGAGCATAAAGATTGTAGCAGTTATCGTAAACAGGAGAATAGGATGTGTTGGATGGGACTAAGGTGAAATCGTCATATTTCAATACACGCTCTAAAATATACTCGTCGTGATCATCTTTTATAGCTTCTTTGGTCCACGACTTTAAAATTTTGTCTTTGGCGCCATACCGATTTTCTTTTTCTATCATTTTAAAATAGTCAACCCCAACCCTAATATAACCAACATTCATCTTTCGTACCGAATAATAAATATACGAAATAGTCGAACTGTAACTATTTTTAAATTTTACAGCCATAAGCAACATAAACTTGCTAATAAAAGTTCCTTCGGTAAAGCCATACGGATTCGGTCGCAAAACTTTTATCATTCCACCATCAACAATCTTAAATGTAGCGGCGTTGTTTGTGTCATTTAAATTTGTTGGATCGATAGTTTTTACTTCTGTATCTGAAATAACTGTTGCGTTTTTTTCGTGTAAAAAAATGGACTTCAAGGGATAGAAGAAATTTGTCCAGTCCACATCATTTATAGACTGGTCCTTCTTTGGGTCTTTGAACTTATCTTCCATCGGATACAAAAAGTGGACTGTTCATTCCTTTTTTTATTGCGCTCTCGGCAACCCGTTTATATTTTTCCGGGTTCTTTGCCATATAATCGTTACAATCAATCATTTTTCCAATCATTTGTATGGCCGACCCAATGTCTATCTGTCCGCCACCAACATACCCCCCAAGAGCCATTGCCACGCTCCTTATTTCGATATACCCGCTGTCGACTATTTTATCCACCCCGGAGGCAATTATTCTTTCAATTTGAGTGCTTTTGTCCGACAATACATAAGGAACCGTTGTGGTTCGTGTTGGGGTCGGAGAGTATTTACCTATCCATGTTTTGTAATCTTGCCGTTCGAGAAGGTCGGGGTCGTAAGACAGAAAAAGGGGCAATATGCAATTTTGTGGTGCCCGGTCCCACCCTCGATAAGTGGAAAGCTCGTTTTGTATTGCATTGAAATATTCCTTAAACTCATCAACCGAATTAACGATTGGTATTTTTACCAATGCGCGTACACCTCTTTTAGAAACCGAAAGCCATGCGGCAATAATCCATTTGTATTCATTAAACAAAGCCACTTTCCATTCTTGGGCATATTGTACCGTTGGGAGTTTGTCGAAATCTAGTGCCATAAGTCCGGTCCAGCGAACAATGTCTTTGTATTGGCGCCGGCCCTTCACGTATGCACATGGCGTGAACGAATACAAGTTCAGTTTTAATTTTGCCTTTGTCTCTTCGTCTCCTCGGTCCGATGCTTCTCGTATTTTTTCAAATATGTCGAGTGTTTTTTTCTTTGGATATTTTATTGAAGTGATGAATCTGTCTAATGTAACATCCCCTAACGGAGTACTTTTTCGGATGTCCGCCTCGTAGTAATTGAAGATTATGGTCTTGTGGTCGGTCATGCCAACTTCATTTTCAACAATAATTTTAACTTTTCAGAGTACTCCTTCCAGTTGGCATCGGATTGGCAAGGATTGAATTTATCGTTATATATGAAAATTGTAGATATGTCATTTTCGTCTTTCCTATAAAGTGAGAGTTTTGAAGTTTTGGATGGATGAATTCTTTTTATTCTTGGTCCGGGGATGGTTTGGTATTCCCGATTCAATAATTCCCATCCTGTTTTGTTGTTGCCCCGCAAGGCATAAGGCAAATAGTATCGATAGTATTTTTTCATAAAAAATTACCCCCGCCAAACACAACGGCTGAACCGCCAAGCCAGAAGGCTTTAGAGGACATCGTGCAGACGAGGGATTTTTTTTGTTTCATTTAAAAACGATTCAGCGTTGCAAACATAATTCTTTTTCTTTGTATCAATTCGATTGTGCAAAACTTTTTATTTGATGATATAGTCACTGTACTTATTATCTTCTATTTTATCCATCTGGGTCTTTAGCCAGTAGCTTTCGTACTTCATGAGCTTTGCATATTCGCGCAGGGCATCTTCGCCGCGCGACCTTATTACTCTCCAACAAAATGTGGCTTTGTACTTTTTCACTCTTTGGCATTGTATTAATTCCTCCAGCGTCAATTGCGAAATACGCTTGTTTTCCAAACCGACGGGGATGTTTGTGAGTACTTCGACTAATACGCCGTTGACGGCGACCCGCTCCTCGCGGGGGAATAAATGCCAACAGTACGGACACTTTTGGGCGCTGGCGGCGAGCATGGCGTGGCACTGTGGGCAATTCTTTATCGGCGCAACTCCTTTCTTCTTGTTCTTCTTTGGTGGGTCCAGCGACCATTCGCGTGGCTCTGACCACATTCCGTGTTCTATGTGGTTGTTTCCATGATCCAAAATTGTGAAGTATGGCTTGCCCTCGCAGGGGCGGGATCCGCGCCCACACATTTGCAGAAAGAGAGTTAGGCTTTTTGTTGCACGATTTAAAATTATCACTTCTATTGTTTTTTCGTCGTAACCTGTCGTAAGGCACCCGCAATTCACGAGTACCATAAAATGCCCAGCGGTGTAGGCGGATAAAATTCTTTTTCGTTCTTCGATCGGGGTTTCGGAGGTGACGCAGTATGCTGGTATTCCAGAGTTAACGAACTCCTCCGTCATTTTTTTTGTGTGTTCTATGTTAACACAGAAAACGAGTGCTTTTTTGTTGGGAGTCTTTTCCTGATAATTTTTTACGACACCTGCGTATAGCTTCTGCTTGTCGAAATGCGAAAACAGCTGGTCGGTGACGTATTCGCCGTGCTTGACTTGTACATCTGAAAGATCGTCCTTCATCATAAAAGCCCGACATTTTGCAAGGAATCCCCCATCGATTAATTCGGGGATGTCTATGTTGTCTACGATGTGTTGGTAGTATAAATGCAATTTTTTGTTAAGCGGAGTAGCTGTTGCCCCAACGCACATAGCTTCGGGGAATGCGTCGAGGATTTTAAAGAAGGAGGACTTGTGGGCCTCGTCTGCCACAATGAGCTTGGGATTATAATAACCAGCTTCCCATTTTTTCATTCGCCTTGAGAAAGTTTCGACCATACAAAGCGAGATGGGGGCTGCTGGATAAAACAGCTTTGTTTCGGCGTTCATTATTTGCGGGCTTATTTTGTGATGCGATATTGCTTTTAATGTTTGGGCGCACAGTTCTAATCTGTCGGTTAGCACTAAAGTTGTGGTGTTTTTTTCGTAGGCGGCACGGATCATTTCTGAAAATACTATTGTTTTTCCCGATCCCGTCGGAAGGCAAAGAATTATTCGCTTATGTTTTTTAAATCCATCACGCAGAAGATTAATGGATTCAATTTGGTAGTTTCTCAGCTCCATAATCAAAAACCCACTCGGCTAGGGGCAAGGCGTCTACGGCTCATTGCAGGAGCCCGCCCCGTTGCCTTGTGGTAATTTTAGTAAGAGTTAGTTTTTTTATTCATTAGCCGTAGTTTTTATTTCTTTGCAAACTTAATTCTTTATCCCCCACCCGCAACCATTGTTAATAACTTTTCAGGTGTGCCCATGCTTCTTCCGTAGATAGGTGACGGCTCGTTTCAGTTGCTTATCCGAAACGTGGACAAGCAACCGCTTGGCGATGTATTTTTTCAGGTCGGGCTTGCACCACTTCTGCTTGGCGGCCCACGAAAGGTAGCCCAGCGGGACGTCCTTGAGGGGCTTCCCTTTGTGTTTGCCAAACGCTATGGGGTCATCATCTTTTATCCCTTTTTCTGGAACCACTGATCCCATTTCGAAGTTATCGGAATTAAGTATTGCCATTGAGCAGAGCCTTCGCGGCTTCCACTAGTTCGGGTTTCTCCGCATAGCGTTTGCGGACGTTGTGCAATTCGCCCGCGTTGCATTTGGATAGCGACAGCACTTCGGCCCGTTCGAGGCCGAGTGCGTGCAGTAGCCAGATTCTTTGGTGTTTTTTGCACGTTAGCGCGATAATCTTTTCTTTTTGCGATTCCAGTTCTGGATTCGTGGCTGGTGTTGGTGTTGCTTCGTCTGTCATGGGTTGTGGTTTATTTGGTTTATTTTCGTTTTTTTGCAATTCTTTTTTTGTGGGCAGTTCATCCTTTGGCGTTTTTTTAAGATTTACCAAATATATGTAGCCGTCGGCGTCTTTCACTCGTGCGCGTCCGTCGGGCAGTATGTTTATTATTTGCCCCGACGTTGGGACCCCCGCGTGTTTGAAGGATATGGTGGCGCCTTCTTTCATTCGGTTTGTGGGGTTAGGATGAATGTGTCTGGGTCCGGTGCTTCCATTAGTTCGGGTTGGGATACAAAAGCTGTATTGCCATCTTCAACGCTTTGTACTTCGGCTTCATTTTCAAACATCGCATCATCAAATATCGTGTGTTGCCTGCTTGGTTTTTCATAATTCCATGTAAGACATTCGAGTTTATATTTAGGAGTTTCTCGCTTACCATTTACGGAGACAATTTGTTTTATGTCCTTACTATTCCATCCGTATTTTTGCCGATATTCCATTAAAATTTCTTCTGGATAACTACTCAAGAGAAATTTACCTTTTGTTTTAACAAGTGCATCAAGCAATTTTGTAAAGTCTTCTTTTGTGTAATCACCATAATGCCCCATGTTGGAAGAAACATAGGGCGGATCTGCGTATATAAAATTTTCTTCGTGGGATTTTAATTCAAGCAATTCAATTGCATCTCTGCAAAAAATTTCTGTCCCACGCAATCTTTCGGCATACTCAAAAATAAATGTATCGATTCTATTTTTAGTTTGACTTGCCATCCCTGTAGTGCCAAATGCAAATCCTCCCATCTGCAAATGAGAAAATGTACAGTTAACTTGAAACCAAAATGCCCACGCTTTTTCAACATCGGTGCCAGTATTTGTTTTTAATAGTTCTCTTGTTTTCAGATAAGTAACTTCTGAATGCAATGTTCCGTCTAATATATTTTTCAATTCATGGAATTTTGTTTTAACAACTGTGTAGAAATTCGTAATGAAACCATTTTTATCATTTAAAACTTCGTTTTTACTTGGTGGTTTATTCCAATACAGTGTACTGCCTCCCGCAAAAATTTCTAAATATTGTGTGTGTGGCGGGATAAGCTGTAAAAGCTCTTTCAGCAATCGCTGTTTTCCACCATAATAGGCAAATGGTTGAATCACAGCAGTTGCGTTGGTTTTTTACTTAATTTATCTTTCATCTTCTTTTTTTGATATTTCATTGCACTTCTTTCTTTTATGAAATCAGATCTTTCAACTTTGTAGTTTTTATCCCAGCATTCATGAGAGCAAAACAATTTATTATGCTGTGTTTTATCGATTTCTTTTCCGCATGTTTTGCATCCTATTTTCTCTATTGGTGATGGTACAAAATTTGGATCGTATGACCAATAGTATCCATACGCGGATGGCTGGTATTTTTTACAGCAATCCCTTATTCCATTAAGAGGAATGTTCAATTTTTCGGATGCCACTCTGGCACACTTAAAGGATTCGACAAGAATACCTTCTTTATTAAATTGATAAACTATTTTCCTTTTTTTATTTTCTGAATTTCTGCCAGATACGCTCATTCTTTTTCTTTCTGATTCGCAGACTTTTCTTCCTCTATTTTTATCTCCGACTTTCTTTTTAGATTCTTCCGACATACATCCGCCAGAATTTCCTCCAGTTCTTAAATTTAATCCATGTTTAGATGCAAACGATTGATACAACTCAATGTAATATACCTCTAAATCATTTAGTTCAAATATTTCACATATATGAATTATCTCGAATTTATGATTTTCAAATCCATATTTCTTAAAAGAATTATAAAGCCGAGGTTGTTTTTTGCACGACAATCTAGAATATAAATACATTCTCCACCAACAATTTATAGATTGTCCTATGTATATTTTTCCACTCGGAGAAGTGATTTTATATATACCACAAACTTTTGGCCAACTATGTATCGGTTTATTCATTTTGGATTTCCGTTGTATTTGTTGAATAGTTCCACCGTTTTCGTGTTGAGCGCCTGCTGGTAGTTATAAATCTTCTTACCTGTACCGTCCCGTTTTTGGAGTAGCGGTTTAAGGATGCGCTGGTTTTCCGAGATGTACTCCATAATTGCTTCTGACAGCATCTTGGGGGAGAATGCGCCCTTGATCTTCCTCTCCATGCGATAAATGTAAACGAAGCAACGAATGTTGTCGCCCCCCTTGTCGTATTCTTTGGAGACCATCTTTTCCACGATCTGATAAATTTCGACCTCTCCCTTTAGTTTTTCCGCCGAGTTTACGATGGTGTCGAGCTGGTAATGGTAGCGGACGACCTTACAATTCTGTAGCATTTTAGGTAAAATGCGCGCCAAACTTTGTAGGTGAAAAACTATGTCACAGTTTCTGTGGCGCACGTTGCAAATCGCGCCAGAAATAGAAACCGGAATGGAATCTCCGTAAAGGCGATTCAGATCTTCAATAATTAATGATCCCCCCCTAAAGAGCTCAATAACCTGAACCAGCAGCACCTCCGCCTCTTCGGGATTCATCGGCATCCCGTTAGGACGGAGGGGGACTATTCGGCGGACTTCAGGCATGTGGGAGTTTCCGTATTTCAGAATGTCGTTATGCCCGATTGTTTTAATGTAGTGCATCTTAGACTCGATTTCATATTCGGCATACTCATTATTAGTGTCAAAAATTAACGTCTTACGTTTGTTTGCTGCTACATAAGCTTGAAAAATTGCTTGACGAAGTGACTGATAGCTTTTGCCAATGTCTTGTGCGCCAGACGCTATCACAAGGATGGGGGATCGCTTTGGTGGTTCGGTCATTTCTTTTTCCTTTGTGTTTTCCATTTTGCTTTATCGGACAGCCAGAAGGTGATGGCCTCTTTGAGGTTGAATGCCTCCTCCTTGTTATCAACGGCGAAGGACAGCATGTTGCCGCACGTCACAAAATCTAACCGATAGCCAGCTTTGTGTATTTCTGTGTCGTCTTTTGTTTTGCATACCTCGCAGTCGCAGGGGTGTTGTTTAAAAACGCCGATGGCGATAAGATTTCTTCGTGGTATAGAAACTTCCCAGTCCGAGTCGACTTCTTCGGTGAGTGGTATTCCTAGCTTTTCGTTCCACACCTTTTGTTGTCCTTTTCCTTTGACGCGGATAAGGATTTCGTCGTCGAAGAGGACGATGGCTTCGGCGTTTTCAAATTTGGCGTCGCGTTTGGTAAAATAGACGCGTAGGAGTCGTTTTATGGCGAGGTTATCCATTTGGATGAATCCGCAGAAGTCGTCCATTTCGGTGTTTGTGAAGTCGTCTAGTTCGAGGGACAGGTTTTCGCTCATAGGGTGGTTGGGGTAAAAAAACCCACCAAAGGAACGCAACTACGGAAAGTTTGCGCCTTTAGAAGGGGCGTGTTCCGATGGTGGGCAATATTATGAAATGGGTGATGCATTCTTTCCGTTTAACAAGAGCAAAAGTAATACATAATAGGATGCCTACGAAGTCGGTTACCGGAAAGTTATCCACAATCGAGAAGTGGAAAACTTAAGTTGCAGAAAAGGGATGTATTGTTATGAGGGGCTACTTCCTATATAGTTTCATCGCTTCCGAATCACATGGCAAAATATTGTAGATAATTTTAGGAACATCAACTATTTTACCCATTTTAATTACATCTTCGAAGCTATATTTTATCGGGGCAACATATATAGTCCAATCATATTGTCCTTTTATAGCCACCCATTTAATTGGCGTTGGATGAAGTTCCAGAAATTCGCCATCGCCCTTTGCAAATTCATGGTTGGGGGGCATTTTCTTTAAATCATTTGCATGCAACATAGCCGTTTGGTTTTTGTGTTAGTAATGCAAAGATAAGTAAATTTTCTTATACACGGACTAAGTGCCGATATATCTCAACTTCTCAACTCTTCGTGATTTTTCGTGAGCGCAATTATCCGGGGCGTTAAATGGGCAATCCCGTATTTCTCTCTTATCGACTGCTCCGGTATCATGCAGTATTCTGGCGTAAGCAACTTGTATTTTCTGGTGCTAATATATTTATTCCAGTGCGCCTCATCATTCCATTCCGCGATTATTCCGCGCGATTCATCTGTCGCAATGTTGTCGGACATCTCCTTGCAGGCCGTAAGATATGCGGCTCGTTCGCCCCCCTGAAAGCCGCCCGCGCAATATCGCGTCTGGTTGTTTTCTGGAGTATAGGCGGTACTGTTGGTGTTGGTACACCACGAGCCGCGCCCAAGCCAGAAGCCGGGGTGTCCAGTGGCTACGAGTCCGCCCTCGCCCTCGCCCGGCAATATTTCGCGCCCAACATCGCCAACAAGGAGCATATCGACATCAAGATAATAGATATGAGAACAATGTATTTTTTCTGCCGCCCCGATGAAATATTTATAGCGGTATAGGGTGGCGAACGGGAACGGCTTATGCGGTGTTGGAATACACACCACCGAAAAGCGGGCGGGGAGGTTCAGATGGTACCACGGCTTATCCCAGAAGAGGTGAATAACGACCTCGTCTTCTTTGAAAAAGTGGGTATCCAAACTGTTGATAAGCTGTTGTAGGAAAATATCGTACTTCCCCGTTACTATTAAAATTAATCCGACTTGCATTTTATGGGTTTGTGGGTTTTGTTATTTTTTCTTCAAGCAGATTTAAAAGCGAGTTCATTCTTTCCTGATGTCCTTCGGTTGGGTTCCAGTTGCTGCTATTTATAAAGTGCATGAACATGCCGTCATTAATTTCCGCGTAGAAGTTATACATTGTTTTTGTGAAATTCGGATTCTGCACATGAATCTCGTTAAAGAACGGGCATTTTTCTTTTCCATATTTCTCAATAACACGGAACATCAACCCCCCCGTATCTAATTTTAGCTCGTGGTTCGTTGCAAAGTTAACTAAATTCCTGTCGATTTGTTCATTATCCCACATCATGCATCCGGGCCAGAAGTATTCCAGATCACCTTTCCTTTGCCCCATGCCAGCCATTATTTTGCCACCAAGCATTTCTTTAATTGAAAATGGCTTTACGGGGAAGCAGTCAAAATCGAGGCACATAAAAAATTTGTAATCGTCTTTAAATTTCAGGTAGGCTAGGTTGGCGGAAAACGAATGCGAGTCGGAGCCGTTCTTCGAAGTCGCATCCGTCTTTAGATATTTGCAATGCAGCTCTGTGTCATTATAGTATTTGATAGCGGCAATGGTGTCGCCATCGGTGCTGTTATCTACAATAATAATATCGGCAACGTCTTTACAGAACCATCGGATGCATTCGATTTGTTTTTTTATGAGTTGGCTGTTGTTGTACGTAATAATTACAATTGCCGTATCGGGTCTGTTCTCTTCCATGATGATTGGTATTGGCGCTAAGTTATTTTTTATACTAAATATTTCGTTTGTTAATCTATCAATTTCGTTTTTGCTTTTTGTATCTAAATCGACAATCTCTTTTTCTCTTACTTTTATTTCATCGTTCAGCCGGTTGTTTTCATCTTGCAATCCGCAAACCTTTAATTCCGTTTCTTTTAACTTAATAGTAGTTTCACTTAGTTCCTCCGCTAGTTTTAATGCTTTATCGTCCATTATTTTTTAGTAATAAGTATGCTTATCATATTCTGATTGTCGAAAAAGTTCATTTCAAATGTACATTTATGTGCCTTAATGTAGTCTTTAAATAAATTATATAAGGTATAGGGCGAATACCATGCATAGTGGTCTGGGTGGATTCTTTCTGTAAATATACCTTTTTCGTATGTAGCCTGACTCGATACGGAATAATTGGGGACGAGTACAAAAAGCATCTTGAATTTAATCTTAAATAGCTGTTCCACCATCAAGCCGGGATTTTTCAAATGCTCGATAATGTTTGGGACTAGTATAACATCATAATCCACATCCGCTTCGCTTACATCATTAAAATATGTCCCATTATAATGTTGGCGAAGGGCATCGATTCCATTAGGGTCGCATCCGTGGAGTTCTTTTGTGCGGGGGGGGGTTAAATATATATGCATGTTGGTTTTGGGGTCAAAGATTGGATAGTCCGAACATCCGATGTGTAGAACTTTTTTATCCACACACAATTTCCTACAGTATTCCCATGAGTGTTCATTTGTTTCTCCAACTTTCAATCGTTGTGTAAAGAAGTTGTCTGTCTTAGTTTCCATTTTTCACTTGTTCAATTCTGTCGTTCATTATTTAAACTTTTGCATTATTTGTTCTGTACTTAGCCTATGCGAAATAAGATGGTCTAATTCTTCGGGATTAAAGTATGCCGGATCACAGTACCAATCTTCCCACCCATGCTCTTGCCCTATATTAATTCCAGATTGATTCAATACCTCCGAACATAGCAAGAAATAGCCATTTTTAATTAGTATCTCCCGCTGTGGCTTTTTATACAAGTCTCCGTGAACATGTGAATCATGCTCGATGGTAATAACTTTAAACCGGTATTTTTTTAATGGAAGTTTTCTTAATGCATCCACCGATGCCTCGTCTATGTCTAGCGAGAGATAGTCGATTGACAACGGCATGTTCTCCTCCTTAAACATCTTCTCGTAATCAATTGTTAAGGCATCTTGATTTACGTATCGGCAGCTTCTTTCCTTATAAGAATCATTGAATATTGGGTTCTTTTCGATACAAATCCCTTTCCAGTTTAACTGTGATTCGAAAAAATAGGAATTATTCGATCCGGTAGAAGCACAGCTCCCAATGTCCACGTAATAGCCATCCCGCTTAAACTTTAGGAGGTTGGCTACAAATTCGTCTTGGCGGTCGTCGGCGTAGAAGTGCATGGTTATTGGTTTTTTAGTTCTTCAATCCGCTTGTTTAATTCTTTCGAGGGCAGCGCAGACCGCTTCGTTTTGCCGTTCCACACGCTGCGGGTATTGAACGGATCGATGGGGTTGTGTGGGTTAGCCTTTGCCGAAGCCAGCATCTCGTATATCAGTGCATCGTCGCATCCGTTATTTATCCTGTCCTTCCAGTCGCAGTATTTTTTGCCCATCGCATTTTCGACCCCTACGGATGTTCTGTGAAAACCGAAATGAAAAATTATGTCGTCAATGATTCTTCCATAGCCCGATTCGGGCGGGATGCCCATTATATTCGTAACGGCAAAACTGAACTTATCATTCTCCCGATGGTTGTCCTCCCAGCAGTGGGCGATAACGGCATCGTCGGACCCTCCTTTAAAGCGATTGCCCTTCGCCCAGTTCGCCCAGTCATCGTTGCCCCATATCATCCCGCGTTCCGCCTCTGGGCGGTTGTGGAAGCGCGTGAAGCCGCCCTCCATAGCCAACTCCCTGTAATCCGCTGTCCGCCCAACGCGGAGGTACTGCGAAAGCCAATAGAAAGGAATTTTTTTATCGCTGTAGTAATAATAATCGGAATCGGTGGCGGGGTTTGTTTCCGACAGCAGCCCGCCGACAAACTTAAAATTATATTCCTCCAGCAGGGCGATGCAAAGGTACAGCCAGTTTTTGTGGATGGGGAATACATCGGGTTCGATGGCGCAGACGTAATCGGTTTTAATGTTGGAATATCTCATACAAAAATCGAGAGCATACCCGCTCCAGAGCGGCGCCATGCGGACGATGGTGATGTCGTGGCTGTTTCCGAATTCCGCCATCACTTTGTTGTAGCAGTCTTGGGTACTCTGCTCGGTGATTATTATATGTTGTTGCACCTGCGGATGAGCGTATTGGCGTACTTTTCGGATGCACGCCTTGAGGAATTGGAGTGACTCGAAATGGTAAACGATTATAGTGCAGGTGGTGGTCATGCTTTTACAAAATGAAGAATCATGAATGTATAACTGACAGGCGCAGGAGAGCAGTATGTTGGATTTATAACGGCTTCCGCAGTATCGAAATTTATAGGAGATGAAATTTTTAATCCTACAGCATCCATTTCAGAAACTAATCGTTCGACATCTTTTCGATCCAAAATATCCCACGAAAGTGAATATAATTTCATTCCTTCAGTAGAAGGTTTTGGATCAAAATAATCGTGCGTAATCCAAAGTTCTCCGCCTGTTTTCAGCAGCCGCGAACATTCCCGTGCGAGTTCGTGGTAATCTACGGAATGTTCTAAAACTGAAAGACAAAAAAGCGTTTGAAAATAATTATCCTCAAAAGTTGTGTGCATCAAATCCATCACCATTTTTTCAATCCCTTCAACAGGGGCTGTGTCTAATGTATAGTCAATTCCTATTTTTCGCCCCTCCACCCCAAACCGTAATGCGTTCTCAAGGATACACGAGCCGCCACTGCAACCCATGTCCAGCATCGCCCCGTCAACGAGGCGAGGGACGATAAGTGATAAATCCCAGTTTTTACATGATATTGGGTGTTCCTGTACTTCGTACTGCTGAAGCAAGGAGGTGCATTGATCTATTTCTGCCCGCGTTTGTAACGCCCGGTTGATTGGTTTTCCTTCAAAAATTCTTTTTTTCATATAATTAATTTTAAACTGGTTAATCTTTCATAACAATCACTCCATATTTTATCGGATAAAAAGGAAGTGAAAGCCCATCTTGTGTTATTTTTATTGGTGGATGTTTTTTCATAATAAAAACACCCCTACCAAATACAAAGGTTCGTCCGTCTGCGAGTAAGCGCATTTGGCATTGTAAGTGGCGGGGCTTTTTAAGTGTTTCATAACGAACGAACAGACAAATATAATCATTATTTCAACTGATCCAACATTTCTTTTAATTTATTTTCAAATTCAACAGTGGTGGCAGATATGTGTTTGAAGTCGGTTGTGACGAGTTCGATGGGGCCGTTGGCAATCCCAGCTGTGCTGCATTTTCGGCTTCCGCAATATTGTAGTTTCTCGACTGACTTTAATCCCCATGCGGAGGTTGCAACTGAAATTCCTGAAGACATGCAAACCATTAAGTCGCAGTAATTTATTGCAAGTGCCGCCTGCCTCACCGTAAGTTTTTCTAATCCTATACATCCTGCCTCATCGAAAAAAACAGAGTTCATTATATCCATTCCATTCATGCCTGTACTTTTATGACTTGCAAAAATGAAATTTACATCGCCAAGTTTCTCGCGGCATATTTTCATTATTTTTCTCGTTGTGTCTTCGTTCCAGTGGGCTGACTGTCCGCTCCCGCAGTAGTTTTCAATAAGAATATTTTTACGTCCTTTGGGCAATGCCTCCATAATGGCACGAACCATTTCGCGTTCTTCATCGCTCCAAGCCAATACAGGATGCCACTCCCATTCTTTTGGGACGCCGAAAATCATCTTGCTACAATCTGTGTAAGGAATGCCGTCTTGTTTTTCGGGAGCAATCATGTGAGGAGCGGGAAAATAACCATTTTCTAGGTCAGATGTATCTTCAAAATCTTTTGCCAATTCTAAAATTAACTGGTTTTCCGAGTTGCATAAAAATTTATCGTAATCAGGGCATCCAATAGGTAAATGATTGCCAGCCCAAGGCCATCTTCTTACTTCTGAAACATTACTATATCTTAATGCGTCACAATTCGGGAAATTGGCGAACCAAATAAAGTCTTTGTTAGGAAACAATTCATCAATATATTTTAAAACAGAAGTTGCGGTAATTAGGTCGCCAGCTTGTCCAAAAAGGAAGATTCCTATTTTTCCTGTTTTTTTACCAGCGGGGGGGCGAAGCGTTTTGTTTAGTTCTTTTAGTAGTTCGTCATTCATATTCTTATATCTATTCGTTTCTTCTTTTGTCCACCCTCTTTTGAGTGAATTCATTCGTTCCAGAAAGGACATCAAATCTTTCATTTTTTCTTAAACCACCATAAAGAACAGTGAAAGTGTGCACATTCAAGTATCCGCGAGAATTCAGGAACCGCAGGGGTTTCGGATGGGTGGTCTATACAGAAGGAGGCGTTACCGCAACTTCCGCGCCCCGCAACGTCAATGTCATAAACAAGTCCTGTGAAGAAGTTGAATGCCCTCGATCGTCCATTGGCCTCCATGTCGCCAGCGTATGTTGGTATGTATGCCCCAGCGTGGGTGTCCTCCACCACATAAAGCCCGCCCGCTTTCATCTTTGGAAACAGATGCCTGAATGTAGATATCATATCACTGCCAACGTGACTGCCGTCGTCGATGATGACATCGGGTGTTCCGATTTTCGCCAGCACCGAATCTAAGAAGGCGGTGTCAGTTTGACTACCGATGAAAACCTCAATAGGGGGGGGGCAATACCCCGCGCAGTCAGGGTTGATGTCTAACCCGATTATTTTTGCTTTAGGAAATGCTTCGTGCCACATTTTTAAGCTGTTCCCAGCGGCAATGCCTATCTCCAACAGCGTGAATTCTTTGTCGCGCCAACCACCGAGATATTTCTCGTAAGTTTCGAGGTAGCAGTGAGTCATAGTGGATTTGTCCGTACCGCAAGCAAGTCCTATTTCGTTGAGTGGTTTCATTTTTCTATTATAGTAAATTTCGGAAGCGGAACGATAAATTTTCCACCTCCATCTAGATAATCTTTTTCTCTCTCAACAAAGTTTCCAATGAAATGCCAAGCGAGGACCAAACAAAAATTTGCTTTTGACTTTCTAAATTCGTCCTCAGAATAAATAGGGATGTTTGTTCCGACAGTTTTTAATCCCCATTTAAAAACGCTTCTTTCTGCAATACCATCAATCAAAGAGTTATCCAGTCCACAATATTGTAAAAATGTGTTTCCCTTGGTACTCGCCGAATATGCCCATATAGATTTACCCTCTGATTTTGCATGTTTTATAAAAGAAACAACTTGTGTTTTAAGTAGATTAATGTTTCTGTAAAAGTTCATCCATGTTTCTGGCAAATCAAGCCCCAATTCTTTCTCGTATGAAATAAGGCTGTTTATTCTGTAGTTGCATACATCTCGAAACGGCTGAGTTGCAAACAAATTAACATTGGCTATGTTTTTACGGATATAAACCCTAAAGGAGCCTCCGTTGGTATCATTTAAGGAACAATCTACTATGGAGAATCCGTTCCTTTTTAAGTAAGGCATTAGACTATTTAAGGTGTAATAAAATATGTGTTCACTCAAAATGTTATCAAAAGCACACTGCTCAATCATAAGCCCGCTGTGGCTTAATTGCATTACAAACAATCCATCATCATCTAATACTTTATAAACATCTTGTAAAAATGCATCGGGATTTTCTAAGTCGTAAAAAACTGCAATAGCAGTCAGTATCTTTATTTTTTGATTTCCAAATTTAGAGTTTTTAAATACCGATTCAGAGAAGAAGTCCTGAATTATTAAATCCGCATGTTGTTCTGATTCTTTTTTAAATGAATCGTCTGCGGGATCAATGCCAACACGAATAAAAGATTTAGGTACAAAAGATAAAAGAGTTCCATCGTTGCAGGCACAATCGCAAAAAATATCATTCTCTTTAAATTTCATTAAAGGCAAAATAGAATCAACAATGTTCTTTAATTCTTTTCGCATTACCTCATTTATACCGGAACGATAAAAATACTTTCCGAACATTTGGTTTAAGGGGGCAGTTGTTTCAAGCCTAACGGCACGAGTTTCTTCATCCATAACCAGTTGTAGGTTATGTTTTCCGCCGCGAGGTTCTTCGCCTTCTTTTATGAAGTCGCTTATGTAAATATCGCCTAAAGTAAATAATTTGATCATACTTTCATTTTTTTAATTTCATCCATAACCAGTTGCATCTACCTTTCAAATTTATGGCACATACAACTAAAATGACAATTCGAGAAAACGACATTGAGTTGCATTTACCTTTCAAATTTATGGCACACACAACTTTTCCTGAATGAAGAACAAACCACTACATGTTGCATCTACCTTTCAAATTTAAGTCACACACAACTTGGGCATCGCGGGGTTGTTTCGGACTGCGTTGCATCTACCTTTCAAATTTAAGGCACACACAACCCTAAATAAAAAACTATGGATAACGGCATTGTTGCATCTACCTTTCAAATTTAAGGCACACACAACAGAGTGTGATGTATCTGCCGTACAATAAAAGTTTTACTCGATATTGGCGAGTGGAATATTTCATCCCCCGCCCTATGGACGTGCAACCGCCCAAGTCAATTTTTCAATTGACGATTAATGGTAAAACGATGTCAAAGAACAACAATTTCTTCTTTTGAATGCACCTTATAATACTCGCACTCTTCTTTTTTATCAACTATTTTTATACTTGCCGCGATATTTTTAGCGGCATTATAATCGGCATTCATTTTATAATTACTTCCATCCTTCGATTTATTTTCACAATCAGGATTTTTGCAAATGAACAAGGATTGTGTTTCTCGCTGTCCATCTTCATAATGTCCACAGCACGAACAGGTTTGAGAGGTGTGGTATGGATCAACAAATACCACTTTCATTCCCTCCCGTTCGGCTTTGTAAGCAATCATTTGCTGTAATTGATAATACGACCAATTGCGTAAAATGAATTTATTTTTATCCTCCTGCCCGAATCCCTCAAGAAATTCGAGTTTAATGGTGCTGGCAAAATTGTCTTTTGCAAATTTCACGATTTGATGGGATATGGTGTGGTTGTAAGTTTTCACCCAATTTTTCTCATAATCCTTAAACTGATTCATAGCCCGCATTTTTCTCCTTCTTCCTTTTCCTCCCGATGTCATCCTCAATCCGCTTTGTGTTCTTCTGTACCGCGACTGCATTTGCATTCTAACTTTCAAAAACTCTTCTTTATTTCCTATTGCCAATCGTCCGAACCCTTCAGACAAAGCACAATATGCAGGAGTAGCTATTCCCAAATCAACACCTACCGATATATTGGGATTTAATTCCACTTTTTTTACAGGAATATCCACAATAAAAAGAAGAAATATTTTATTATCTTTTATCTGGATAGAGGAATCTGAGTATTTGTATTCTCCGTCCATCGCTCGTTTTACAATCTCGCGGTTGTTGCTTTTGTCCCTACCAAAAAACAAATTAAAAGTAATTCCTTTTAGCCAATGCATTTTTATCCCTAAATCTGTTTCTTTTAAACGCATACTTACTTTTTGAAACGGAATTGGCATACCATTTTTATAATTTCGAATGGATCGTTTTCCGAGTTTTACATCAAAATAATCGTTTTTGTAATCTGCTTCGCAGTTTTTTGCTATGCATGACGAAACCTGAGAAGGCATTTCGGGAAAGGTATTGCCAATGATATGATATAACTCAGTTGATTGGCTTCGGATATAAAATTCCTGCATCTTTTCTCTCGCCTCTTTAACCAAGCCGTTCTGCACCTTATACATTTTAGCTCTCTTAATTTTCAGTTTTGCTTTTTTCTCCCCATCTTTTTCTGATACCATTTCCTTAGTAATTTTTTTAATATCAGATTCTATAGTTTCTGATTTAGATTTCAGTTCCTCATCTGTAAGGAGGATTCTGCCTACAAACGCGTCATTGAAGTAAAGGTTGTTTATGACCGTATTAGCAGCCAAGAAAACCTCTTTACTTAGTTGGCGCATGTATTTCCATTTCTCGATGAACTTTTCTTTTTCTGGTTCATCAATGAGAAGCTGAATTTTACGAGTTATAATCATAGTAAAAAATATGCCCTACTCACAACAAAGATGTTCCCGTCCGCTTTCGCGTTTGGCAGTGTTGCTTTCAGGCAGTAAGTTGAATCTGTTTTTAACGGGAACATGATGCAAATATAAGCATTTAATTCGATGTGGCAACATTTATTTTCCACTAGTTTGATTTCAATTTTCCTAATTCGTAATTCACCATGTTTTCAATTAGTTGCTGAATGGTAACTTTTGGCTGCCATTTAAGCTCTAATTTTATCTTGCGGTTATCCGCACATAAAGCCGACACGTCCTTCTTACGGGTAAACTCGGGCACTTGCTCGATGTGTTCGGTATAATCAAGCTGACAGCACTCAAATGCCGTCCTAACAAAGTATTCAGAGTTTGTTAAAACTCCCGATCCTATTACAAAATCTTCCGGCTTATTGTGTTGAAGCATAAGATGGGCCGCCTCAACAACATCGGGGGCGTAAGACCAATCGCGCATGGAACCAAGATCCCCTAATTTCAATTTTTCTGAGGCTCCGTTATTTATTCTTGATATAGCGGCACATACTTTTTTAGCGAAAAAATTACTGTTCTGTCGCGGGCTTATGTGTGGGTATAAAACCCCGGAACACGCGAATATTCCGAATGTTTCCCTAAATATAGAAATTAAATTATCAGAATAGTTCTTAGCACAGCCATAAACATAAATTGGGCATCGCGGCGTTAATTCATTTTGTAAATCTGTTTTTGTTTTCCCAAATACCAAGCAGCTTGATGCCTGAAAAAATCGAATGGATTTGTCAACAGATACTATTATTTCGAGTATGTTTTGTGGAACTTTGGCGTTAAGATTTAATATTTCGTCTAAGTTCTCCCACGGAGCGAAAACATCCGAAACCCCGGCAAAATTATAGATTTCGGTGGGGCGGACTTTTTCTATACAGTAGGCTAGTTCGTTTTTTAGGGATATGTCTGTGCTGTAGAGTTTCGCAGTTGGTACTAGTCCTAGTAGCCATTTTATTTTATCGTGGTTGGCGGTGTGTTTTATTATTCCATGCACCTCGTATCCTTTGGAGGCGAGGAGTTCGGCCATATAGGATCCGTCTTGTCCTAAAATTCCTGTTACGAGTGCGCGTTTCATCTTTTTCCGTATTGTTTAGTGCCGCCTTGTCCGTACAGCTTTTGCTTTTTGCCTTTGGCTATTTGATTAAGTCCGATATCGATGGCTTCGATTAGGTCGTTTCGTTGTTGGTTTAGTAT
>ERZ1292637.488-Hain-H14-01um-R3-488-length-22626-cov-7_pt1 | contig 22626 bp, 31 predicted proteins | sample MGYA00564405_ERZ1292637 | MGnify/ENA primary metagenome ERZ1292637 (study PRJEB36523, sample SAMEA6512645) | groundwater metagenome | collected 2019-01-09 | study: AquaDiva: Metagenomics assemblies of 32 groundwater samples | reverse complement strand
GCACTCCACGCGGCACTCCACGCGGCACTCCACGCGGCACTCCACGCGGCACTCCTCGCGGCACTCCACGCGGCACTCCACGCGGCACTCCCGGCACTCCTCGCGGCACTCGCGTCCCACTTACCCGTCTTAATCGCATTTTCATGCAATGCCAGTACATCACGCACCGCATTGACAACTTGATCTTTTAACTCGTCAGAGATTTTGAGAGCCAATACACGCTCTATATTCTCTTTGAGAATAAAAGCGTAAAACTTATGCTTTACAGGCGCAAGATCAACGCCTACCTTGATCGCTTGAAGGAATTGTAAAGGAAATTCTTTTGCTTCGCCATTCTGAAGTCCCTCAAAGATAATATCCTCAAGTCGCGCCAGCCATTCGGGAATACCAAGTTCTGTCTCGTAGCGATGATGTCCTTCTCCCTCAAGGGTACATCCCACCGCGCATCCTTTTCCGTTTCTCCAATAGTAACCTTTCTCAATCTCATCGGCTTTCTGATGAGCTTTTACGCGATTGACATATTTAGTTTTTACTTTCGGATCGTTGAGAAATGTTTTCATATTGACTAAAAATTATCATCAGTGTATACTTTAGATGTCCTCAATTTTTCTCTCACGATCTGCTGTTCTCGCGGCAGATTGTTTTTTATGCGATTATCGGGGGGTGCGCGGTAGATCGGTCTCTCCTTTTGTCTCTCCATAAATGCGATGTAGTCAAAACCTTGCGCGTTCATCTCCATAAAAGTAAGCGTTTATGTTTCGTAAATACTTCGGCATCCGACCTTTCTCTCGCGCGTATGAGATTCGCAAAATGCGCTACGATATGCTGGCATCTTTTGTACTCCACCGATTCAGGATCGTAGCGATTCATTGCTTCGGTGAAGTATCCTACTGTTTGCTCTTCGGTTTGTGGCAGGTTGATAATTGGCATACCTTTATGTATTAAAGAAGTTATTGATGTGATGTATATATATTATATTCCTTATTGACGTTCGTCAATAGATAGTTTTCCACAACCTGCTTTTTTTAGGGACTCAACTTTCTTATGGCATTTTGCACAGAGCAATACTAAATTATTAATCCTGTTATTTGCAGGGTTACCGATGTGGTGAATATGTAGAGTTTTTAGAATCCCAGAGTTTCTGCATATCTTACATCTGTTTTTATCTCTTTCACGGACTTTTGTTTTAATCTTTTCCGAGACATATTTCCCCTGATAACGATAGAGAACATTGGCGTATTGCTTTGATATGCCCAAAATATTTCCTATATCTGCATAAGATAGTTTATGATTTACGCAATAGACAATAAACTTTATTCTTGCTTTAGAATATGTGCTATTAGGGATATAGAATCGTTCCTTGAATCCCTCGGGGCTATATTGCACGGGGATTGGGATATTGATGTTCTCAAATGTATCTGCTTGCTTTATCTGGAGTTTTTTCATATCCTATAAGGATATAGGACTACTTGACATATGTCAAGCGGCTACGCTATAATGTAGAAACCCTATTCACCCCATAATTCTTATGAAATACCACAACTTGATTTGGTTTCAAAACAGGCGCGGCAAAGTCATCTACCGCTTGCCGATAAAAACTACAAAAGGGCATAGGTGCTGTACGATGTGTGAGGGTACAGAAGTCAAGATTTATCCCCCTAAAAAGAACTTCCCCGATCACGCGCAATATCTCTTGGATTCGCAAAACGAATTGGGGATTGAGTATTTTGATCGTCCGGTAAGATGAAAAACAGCTTATGAAAGCCGTTCCTCATACTTTTTTATCGCCCATTTCATTTTACGGGGTTTGTCCCAAAATCCGCTTTTACATTTCGGGCAATTTACCGGCAGGGTATCTTTCTTCGGAGGCCATGAGTATTGACATCGCAAACAATTATAGCGTTGTAGGATTATAGGTTCGGTCATGATAGAATAGTTATAAATAATACCGCAAATATCCACACCAGAGGTACGGAGATAATAACCCCGAGTATCTCCCAGATTGTGAGCGGATCCGGTTTATGAGAGCGAGGGGAATAGACCCTGTTGTAATAATTCATGTTAAAATGGTGAAGGAGACAAACTTTCAAGATAGTCTTTTGCAGACCCCGTATCTCCCCGAAAAACTCTTACTACTTTTTTCCCATCTACGTAAGATGTGATTGTTACAGAAGGAAGTTTTCTGGCGCATTTACTACAGAGGGAGGGTTCTATCCAGCGACATTCTCCTCTACAAGGGATACTGTCCGTACATTTACAAATACGGCAGTTTTGTACTTTATTTTTCATAAAGATTGTGATATTATTTAGAGAGACCCTTTTTCAATTTCCGTAAGCTCTTTAACTAACTCGTCCGCTTCGGCGAAAGTAGAACAATGCGCGATAACGTCTTTGCCCCCATTCATTTTTTGATTTCCGCGCATTATCTTATATCCATTTTCGTCATTACCAATTATATCCGGTTCGCCGAGCAGTTCTTGAAATAAAATTTGTTTCATATCTCTATAAGATTATTTTATAAAATCATAGCCCCTTGTAGCGTCTCAAAAGTAGGTATATAATCGGAGATAGTACCAATATCCCCGAAAATATCTTTTGAGCCGCCCGGAGGTGTTAGGATTAAAAGCCGACAATCCGAAAGTTCTCTTTTCCTGAAAACCATAACTCAACCCGGTGTTTCCAAAATCCCCGTTTGAACCACACCACAAGAGAATACTTCCCATTTTTCATCTCCTGCTGTTCTTGCCCAATCTCCATAAGAGGATGAAACGGCTTTGACATAAGATCGTCATAATCGTTTATTTCTCCCCTTCTCGCAATTTCGCCCCGTTGAAGATACCAAGCAAGAATATCCTTTTTTGTTCTTATAGCCATATTGTAAAGATCGTGCTGGTACAACACTATTAAACTAATCTTATATCCATTGTATGCGGATAGACATATGATGTCAAGAGTATATATAGTATCTGATATTGTGAGATTGAGATAATATAAGGATTTTGAAGCTGATTAAGACATATTCTATAGAGATGTAAAGAAGTTAGAAGTTGTCCACAAAAGCATATAAAATGGCAAAAATATGCCGAAAACAGCGGAACATTTGAGACAATTTCGTTTTTTGCCCGGACATAAAAATATATCTCCCGGAAGACCGAAAGAAAAAACGCTCAAAGAATATGCGCGGCAATATCTTGCGTCTCTATCAGATATGGAAAGAGCGAAATATCTGAACTCTCTGCATCCGTCAGAAGTATGGCGAATGGCAGAAGGAAATCCTCACCAGACCGAAGACATAACGACAGGAGGCAAACCTATCTATCTCCCCGCAGAACTTTTAGAAAAAAATGAACTTCCACAAAGCACAGAGTCAGATAGCGAATGACCGGCATCGTTTCCGCGTTGTAAACTGCGGGAGAAGGTTTGGCAAAACAACGCTCGCAGTTTATGAGATGGTGGCGAAAGCAAGCGGGAAAGAAAACGGATCGGTAGCATACATCGCGCCAACCTATCAGCAGGCAAGAGACATCGCGTGGAATCAACTGAAACAAATATGCATACCTATTCTCTACGGCAAGCCGAATGAATCGCGCTTGGAACTTAATATCAGCAATAAGTATGGGAGAAAGTCCACTATCTATTTACGCGGGTGGGAAGCGGTAGAGACATTGCGCGGACAGAGATTTGATTTCTTGGTGCTTGATGAGATTTCCCAGTATCGGAACTTCTGGATTAACTGGCAGGAGGTTCTGCGGCCGACTCTTACGGATACTCAAGGAGAAGTTTTATTTATTTCAACTCCGAAAGGTTTCAATCATTTCTACGATCTTTACAATTTGCAAATCAAAGATAACGATTATATCTCGTATCACTTCACTTCATACGACAACCCGTTTATTCAGGAAGAGGAATTGAACAAAGCGAAGAAGGAACTCACTGAAGACAGATTCGCGCAGGAATACTTGGCCGACTTTAGAAAAACTTCGGGTCTGGTATATAAAGAATTTGATCGCGGCAAGCACCTCTTCGGCGGAGAATATCAAGAAATAATGAAGGGGCAGAATAAAGTATTCGGAGGCGTGGACTTCGGCTTTACTAATCCGGCGGCCGCGATTACAATCAGAAAAGACAACGATCAAAAGTATTACATCACTGAAGAATGGTATCGGAGACAGCAGACAGACGCGCAGATAGCGGATTATGTAGCGGCTCTGCGCTGGAACGAATGCTATCCCGATCCCGAATCAGCGAGCGGATGCGAAGAACTGCGAAGAAGAAACGTCAATCTGCGCGAAGTAATCAAAAACAAGGACTCGGTACGGAACGGCATCAACGCCGTAAGAGAATTATTCAAAGCCAACCGTCTTTTTATTCACGACTCTTGCGTAAACCTCATAATGGAACTTGAGACGTATTCATATCCGGACAGGAAGCCGGATCATAATGAAGAAGAAAACCCGATAAAAGAAAACGACCATGCGGTAGACGCAATGAGATACGCGCTTTCCATGGAACCGTTGAGTTTCCACCCCATTATCTTTCAAGCGTCAAAACCCGTACTCCCTTTTTATGGAGATAAAGATATTGCTTTCTAATGCGCTTGATTGATTTGCAAATTGAAGGACTTAACGAACAAGAACTCGCAAGAGTGGAAGATATTTTGCGCGGGCTTATTGAGTCGGGCGGACTTTTCGGAGTCAAAAGCGGGCAGACAATTATTCATTTTGACAAGTACGGTACGTTCATGGGGATTGAGCTTGCTTATTGGCCATGGAGAAATAGAAACGTATGAAAATACTTGTTTTATAATTTAGGTATGGAAGGGAAAAACTTACGTATTTTAATCACGGGAAACGGCGGATTCGTAGGAAAAGAAACAACGCGCGTACTGCTTGAGGCGGGACATAGTGTTATCGGCTACGACATTATGCAAGGGTGCGATATTCGCAACGCGCAACAGCTTGAGCAGGTCATTCAAGAGACCAAGCCCGACAGAATACTTCATCTTGCCGCGATAGCAAGATTCTCTGATGCGGATAAAGACCCGAAACTTGCGTTTGAAACTAATGCGTTAGGAACAAGGATCGTAGCGTTTGCGGCGGCAAAGTTTCAGGTGCCTCTGGTATACGCAAGCACGGGTTCGGTGTATATGCCGATACACAGAGAGCCGCCCATCACCGAGGACTTTGACGTAAAAGGAAATTCGGTGTATGGTTGCAGTAAGGCGGTGGGAGAAAAGTATGTCCAGACGGCGGGTTGCCCGTGGATTATACTTCGCTACGCGCATCTCTATGGCAAAGAAAAAAGACATCACGGACTCATCGGCGGTTTTCTTGAACGCATTGAGCGTGGGCTGGCACCTACGCTGTATGGCGGAAAACAATCCAACGATTTTACCTACATCAAAGACGTGGCACGAGCTAATCTTATGGCTTGCACGGCATCTTGGGATGCTTGGAATCAAGCCTACAACGTGGGAACAGGCGAGGAGATTACTGCTGAACGGGCGGGAGAAATTGTCTGCGAACTCACGGGCTACAAAGGCGAGGTTGAAATCAAAAAAGGCCGTGAAGTTGATCCGCAAAGATTCGTCTATGACGTAAGAAAAGCCGAGCAATATCTCGGTTTCAAATCTGAATACGATTTCAAACAAGGTCTAACCGATATGTTTTCAGTGCCTTTCAAGATATGATTGCCAAAGGATCGTATATAAATATATGGGGGTTTCCCTACATTCATTCCGAGGCGGAAATTGGCGCGTTTGTTGAAATCGGCTCACGACAAGACGCCCCTACTTATATCGGAAAATGCAAGATACAGGCCAAAGTTTTTATTCCTCCGGGGATTACCATAGAGGATGACGTATTCATTGGCCCGGGCGTAATGTTTGCAAATGATAAACACCCGAAAGCGAACGGTGAATGGACGCCATTGAGAACTATCGTGAGAAAAGGCGCGTCAATAGGAATGGGGGCTTTAATCGGGCCGGGATTGGACATCGGAGAAAACGCGGTAATCGGAACGGGAGCGGTTGTGCTTCACGATATTCCCGCAGGCGAAACATGGATTGGAAACCCAGCGCGTAAGCTTGACAAGAAAGAGTGATGTTGTAAATTAAAGTAAATACAAACTCTTACCAAGAGCGGAAATCAACCGCTTTTTTTATATGCCCGCCTACGAAACGTTTTCAAATTCATTTATCACCACTTCTCTTATTGAGAAACTTTTGGCTGAAAAAAAATCAGCGAATGAACTTCAAAGACGCAAACACGAGGATTGGGACGGGAACTATGAACTGTACCGCAACAAGGTAAAAACAAACCGCCTGACACAACGGCAGGCGGTCAATATCCCTTTGATGAAAGAAACCTTAAAAACCCTTCTTTCAAAGATTGATGACGCCGTAAACATAGAGTGGAGTGAATTGGGAGGAGATGAGGAAAAAGAGCTTATTTATCAGGAAGTTTGGAACGAGAATTACATCCAAAACAAATACGAATTGGCGGATATTTTGGATAAGAAGAATGTTCTTTTGTACGGGTTGAGCGTGAAAAAACTCAATATCGTTGATGACGGGATAGACGCATACGCGCTTGATCCGTATGACGTGGTGTTTGATCCTTTAATGGAGCCGTCAGACATAGAAACCGCGCGGTTTATCGTGCATCAAAACATCTTCAAAACCGTACGGGAGATACTGGCAGATGAACGATACGGCGGAGAAGGAAAAGAGAAACTGAAAGTATGGGCGGAGACGGTTCCGGGTATTACTCAATCCAGTGAAAACAAAAAAATCTGGGAAGAGAAAATGGAACGGCTTCGCTCTATGGGCGTGGATCACGCGGATTTCCCTTTGTATGCGGGAGGAGACAGGATAGTGAATCTTACCGAACACTACACGAGCATTTGGGATACGGACAAGAAGAAGTTTATAAGAAAAGTATTCGTGTATGCCGAAGATGTCATCCCCTTAATGGAGAAAGAATTGGACGAAGTCATCGGCGTTGATTTCTGGCCGTTTGTATTGTGGACGGAAGACCCCGAAACCACCGATCTTTACAGCGATTCGGTCGCAGACCTTATACGCCCCATCAATAAAGTCCTGAACGTATGGTTTAGCCAGTTGATAGAAAACCGGACTCTGAAGAACTTTCAGATGCACTGGTATATGCCGAGTCAGAATTATACTCCCCAGACCTATCAGCCGGGGCCGGGAGTGATGTTGCCGGCGCCCCCCGGAGACGATATAAGAAAAACAATCGCGCCTGTTGAAATATCGGGATTGGACGATACGTTGGAGGCCATAAACGCTATCACGCAAATAGTGGAAAGAGGTTCGGGAGCCACCGCGATAGAAAAAGGACAACCTGAAAAAGGAACGCAGACATTGGGAGAAGTGGAGATACTTGTCGGAAAAGCTACGGAACGCACAGTCGGAATGGCGAAGTTTTATCGTTTGGCGTGGGAAGAGTTTGCGAGAAAGTGGGACGCGATGATGCACGCAAACGCGCCAAAGTTTATAAAACTCTCCAAAGTCGGACGTTCGGGAAAAACCTATTTCAAAAGAGTATACGCGGGTGATTGGAAATCTGATGTTGGATACAAGCCGACCGTACGCTCAACGTCCGAACAGGAACAGGAGACCACCAAAGGCATACAAAAGTTTATGTTTATCCTCACGCAATTCCCCACGAATACGGCGTTGAGAAAGATTGCTCAACAGCGTATGTTGGAAATGGTTGATCTGACTCCCGAAGAATTGAAACAGGTTGAAGACGCTGAAGAACAGCAGGTGATGGAGGGTTCTCAACAAGGGCTTCAAGACCTCGGTTCGCGTCTGGAAGAGTTATCATCTTTAACCGCATAATATGGCTTCTCAATACGATATTCTCAAAGGACAGATAGACGGCTTCATCGCGGATGCGCGCAAAAAGCGCAACGAAAAAGACCGCGAGTTTTTAATGGCGAACATCGGACAGGAAATAGGAAGAAATCTGACGCCTTTGATGAAAACGCTTGCGGACAATACCCGTCTCAATAAGGAGGATTTCGCCGAGCTTGTTTTGTATCTAAAGCAGGAAATGGCAAAAATACAGATACCCGTTCCTGAAATCATTATGCCCGAAATCCCTGAACCGAAAGTAACGGTAAATGTTCCGCCGATAAAGATTCCGAAGCTTGAGTTTCCTGAAGGCGAGATGCCAATCAAGGGCTGGGTACAGCTTATGGGGGTCAATGTCAATAATCCTTTGCCTGTTCGCCTGATGGACGGCGAAGGGAAACCGCTTGCCCTCTTTGACAACCTCACCCAAATTGTAAGCGGAGGAGGCGGAGGAGCAAGGATTGTGCAGATAAGCGGGATACATAATTCTGCTTGGGCGGACGTAATGAACGCGGACGGGCGGTTGCGCGTAGAAACAAATGATTCAACAGCCGCGCAAGCGATTAGCCAGATTTCAGGACATGTCTGGAGCGTCTTTGTTCCCGATACGGTGGATGTGCGACAAGTTAGCGGGGCTAATTGGAGCGTGGATGTTGCGTCTCAATCCGTTTCACTTCTTACGCAACAAGTCTCCGGAGCCGTAGATTCGGTAGTAGTCAATGATGTTTTAGTAACACTGGGAGTCAATCAAGTTTCAGGGGCGAACTGGTCTGTGAGCGCAACTGATTTAGACGTAAGGGATTTGATAAATGCGACCGATAGCGTTGCGGCATATCAAGTATCGGGAGCAAGTTGGAGCGTCAATGCAGTAGGAACTGTAGGGCTTACGGATACTGAACTGCGGGCATCTTCCGTTCCTATCACGCAGGTCTCGGGAGCAAACTGGAGCGTATCGGTAAGTGAGAACAAAGCGGAAGACGCGGTACATGCAAGCGGAGATACGGGGTTTATGGCGTTGTCTGTTCGTAACAGTACCAATACGACTTTCGCCGCGGACGGGGACTATCAGCCCATAGCGACAGACGGGATTGGACGAGTTATTACGCGCCCCGTACAGGTGAGGGGGCTTTTGCAGACGGCGTATGTAAGCGTGGCAAACGGAACAGAAACAACTCTTTTGGCTGGAGTGGCTGGAATATACTTTGATCTTGTCTATGTCATGGGTACCAATAATTCTGACGCGGCCGTTACGGTTGATCTGCGGTCTGCGACCGGAGGAGGTATCCAGACCGCAATGAGAATACCCGCCAATGCAACGGCTGGTGTTTCTTTAGCAGTGCCTATCCCGCAGGATGTCGCCGCCAATACATGGACGGTGGATTTGCCTGATATTACTGGGACTGTAGTGACAATTTCTGCACTTTTTAGCAGAGAGGTTTAGTGGTATCATGGGATTATGGCAAATGTAATTAAGGGGGTTCAGGGGTTTCAGAAGGGAAAGAATAATGCGACCTGTCATCCCGATAGGTTTATTCATGGCAATGGATTATGCAACCCTTGTTATTGGAAGAAATGGCATGAAGAAAATCCAGATAAGATGCCACGATATAAAAGGAAAAGTTTATTGAAAAGTGCTTACGGAATGACACTACAAGAATATGAGATATTATTGGAAAAACAAAATTATGGATGCGCCATATGCGGAAATAACAATGGAAATAGGGTCATGTTTGTTGACCACGACCATGAAACAGATAAGGTAAGGGGACTGCTTTGTACCCGATGTAATTGCGCTATTGGATTATTTGAGGATGATGTGGAGAGAATGGCAAAAGCAATTGAATATATCACGGGAACCACGATTACCGTCTCTGCATTATTCTCACGAGAAGTATGATGAGAGACAAAGCCACAGAAATTGCAAATGTAAGAGCCCAAATTGTGGGTTCATACGACAACGCGCAATATGGCTTACGTATTGAGATACGGAATGTTGAGAAAATAGAAGGTGGTGTGCAGATGTTTGTGCGCGCATGGAAAGGCACAAAACAACTCGGCTTCGGAGCTGACGGCTCGGTGGAATGGGAGCACATCCGCATCTTTAATCCTCCGATTCTCGTACCGGACGGCACAAAACGAACTCACACGATGTATGACGGTACGCAGGTGCAGGTGGACAATTTCAGAGAAGACCCCGCGGCGGCAACCCGTTTGGGTTTGGCGCATACAATTTCACTCGTAGGAAAAACAGATACCAATATCATCGCGGGGAAAGAAGGCCGTACAGTATCAACATTCTATCCTGCGGCCGGAGCGTCATCTCCCGCAGACGGCGCGGCAGATGAAAATGACACCAATGCGACATGGACGACTATACAGGGAGCGGCAGGAGACCTCGCACGCAATTCAGACACGCAGGACTACTACGAGCGTATTGTGTCCGGTAGCGTTTCTAACGGCTGGGATCTTATAGTGCGCGGTATTTTCATGTTTGATACCTCCACCATTGATGATGCGGATTCCATATCAGCAGCAACTCTCTCACTTTTTGGATCTCTGAAAGACGACACTCTTGGTATCACTCCAACACTTAACATATATTCATCCGCTCCCGCATCAACCGCCGATGTCGTGGCAGGCGACTATGACTCGCTCGGCACCACCGCATTTGCAACAGGCATTACTCAAGCAGATTTCAGCATTTCGGCGTATAACGATTTCGCGCTTAATGCGTCAGGGATAGCAAATATTAGCAAGACAGGAGTATCAAAGTTCGGATCCAGAGACGCAACTTATGACGCCGCAAATCAAGCTCCGACATGGGGTTCATCCGCAGGATCGTATATGGCCGGCTATACGGCAGATCAGGCGGGAACCACGAACGATCCGAAACTGGTGGTAACTCACGCGGTGGCTGTGGCCGCGGCGGCCGTTATCCCTACGCTCTTGACACTGGGGGTGGGATGAAATAAACTTACAATCAAATACTACTCACACAACGAGCGGTCTCAAAAAAGGCCGCTTTTTATTATGAGCATACTTGATAGAATTTTTGAGAAACGAGGCATAAAAGACGCCAACGAATTGGACGCGGAAGAAAGGACGCAATACGAAAACTACAAGAGGGTACTTTCCAAGAATGAAATCACGATTGAAGACCTGAAAGAATTTTTGGAAAGTCAGATAAAGATTATAGAAATGAAATGGAGGGATTATGGAACTGAAGATAAGGCCGCTTTGATACCGTATCACACGATTTACCGCGCCCTTTTGGATGTGATAAAAAATCCGCAAGCAGAAAGAGAAGCATTGGAAACGTATCTTATTCAGTTGCATAAATTATAAAGGTCGGATTCGTTAAATAAGCAGAATTGCTGAATTACCACAATGGCTAAAATGAAAATTGTCCAGATAGGGACAGAGAAAGGCGAAGGCAACGTGGCGCACGGCGCGGGCGATTTGGGCAATCCCGTATCAATGGGTCTGAATGCTCGCACGGGAAATCCTACATCCGTAGGCAATGATACGAGAGTGCGTGCAATCGGGGATGACGTGGGACGGATGATTACTTACCCGTATCAGGTGCGTGATCTCGTGAATACCGCGTATGTGTCGCTTACTACGGGAACAGTGGCAAATCTTTTGGTAGGCGTTACTGACGTGTTTCTTGATTTAGTGGAGATTAGTTTCTCCAATAACTCGGCGGCGGTGGATGTGCTTCTTCAGGATTCCAGCACTACGGTGCAGATATTTCAAGTGCCCGCGAATAGCACCGTCAGTTACACGTTTCCTGTGCCGATTAGACAGAGTGCCACGGGAGACGCATGGAATGTGGACATGGATGACGTTACAGGGACTTCAGTTCGCGTACAAGCTCAATTCATAAGAAACGTCTGATATGTCTTACGAAAGCAAAGTGAAAGTGAGTTCCATTAAAAAATCATCTGAACACGCCAGCAATATAATGCGGGAAGCGGGAGGGTCTGAAAAGATGTCTTCCTCCAGTATGGGTCTTTTGCGTCCCAACGGACACAAGATTCATAAAAGCTCGCAGAAAGTTGGACTTTGGCCAAACTGATATGCCAAGAGGCAGACCGAGAAAAATAGTCGCGGAAGTTGACAAAGCTGACGATATTCCCGCAGAGGGAGTCGTGGAAGATGCGGAAGAAGAGGATACCGCATTAGAAGACGAAGAAGACGTGAGAGCGGAAACTCCTTACGGCTATAAAATGCCGCAGACCAAAGAGGAGTTTCTGTCTCTTTATGGAGTATTGCAGGCGTTGAAAGTGAACAGGATCGGAGAATTGGAAGGGATTATTTCAAGAATGTAAGTCCGAAAGGACAAGTCGGCGGACGTTAAGCGCAAAAATATATGGTAGACGTTAATATCGGTGCCGAGTCTCAAGCACCCGCAGGAGGAAGCGTTATTCCTCAAGAGTCGCCTGTGGTTCCTGAAGAGGCCGCAGGAACTCCAAAAGCTGGGGACAAAACAGACCCCAATCTTCTGCTCAAATCCTTACAGGACGAGAGAGAACAACGGAGGATTGCTGAAGCAAGAGTTCAGGAGCTTGAAGAATCCATAACATCCTCAGTTTCTTCCGATACGGGAGATGAGGACTTGAGCGTTATAAAGTCGGAAGTTGCCGATCTAAAACGGCGACTCCAAAAAAGCGATGTTCTTGAAGCATACCCCGAGTTAAAGGATAAATGGGCGGACTTTGAAGAGTTCCGCGCCGATCCCGAAAACAAAGGTATGAACATGAAAACCGCCGCAAAGTCATTTTTGGTGGAAAAAGGATTAGTTGAAACCAGAAGACAGGGCTTGGAGAAACCGACCGGAGGCGCAAGAGTTCCTTTGTCTTCAGGTATGAGTGCCGATGAGGTGAAAACCCTTCGTGAAACAAATCATAAAAAATATAGGGAAATGTTGCTGAAGGGTCAAATCAAAATCGGTTAAGGTCGCGGAGGGAAAATAGCGAATTATTGATTTATGTCTACCTTGAACGACTTTGGCGAGCAATTCGCCAGTAAAGTCCTTACGCGCGTCTACGCGAAGGGGGTGTTTGAAGGCATTGTAAACAGGAACTACGAAGGCGAAATCAAAAAGCCGGGGGATCGGGTAAATATCCTTTCTTTCCTCAATGACATTCTGCTTTCCGATTACGTGGTTGGTTCGGATATGAACTCCGAGCAGATCATTGATGCGGAGGATGTCATGATTGTTGAGAAACGGAAGTATTACAACTTCTCTCTTGACCGCCTTGAAGACCTGTTTACGTATGGCGCTGACATTCCGGAAAACCTGCTTGATAATCAGGCAAATGTTCTGGAGCGTTCCGTTGACGCATATGTGCTGGATAAGTTCGCCTCTAACGTAAAAGCGGGCAGTTGGGTTGGAACTGACCTCTATGTGGTGGGTTCGGGCGCTACGATGGCATCTATCGTAACCACCGCTACCGGAGGCACGATTACGCTTTCTACAAACGTGGAAAGCGGAGGCGTGGATACCGGGCCGGCTCCATGGGAAAACCCCCGTGATGGGCTTACCTATTCCACAGGGTTTGAAACCTCTGATCTTTACAAAGGTATTCGGCTTAGTTCAACCGCAACTCTCGTAACTCCGTGGTACCGCATTTCAGGTATCACAAATACGATGGTGGCTACGGTTACGGAGTGGGATCAGGCGGTATCAGGTTCTGATTTTGCGGAGGGTCATACCCTGCGGGGTCTCTATGGAGGAGACGGACGGATTTTCGAAAAGAATGGCACAGGAGACGTGCGTTCTTTTGAGAACTTCTCCGCTCTTGGCTGGGAGATTCAGGCCGCTATCGCAACCGCGCTTACTTCATCCGTTATCTACGAGCAGACTACGCTTCTTGCGGAAGCTCTGAATGAGAACGAGATACCGGAAGAGGATAGGAAGATCGTTCTTCCTCCGGCCGGTCTTACGATGCTCAAACAGGCATCAGAACTTCAGCCGACAGGTATCAGTGAAATCTACACCGGTACTATCCTTAATGGCCGTGCCATGAGGATCGGCGGGTTTGACGTATACAGCGCGGCAGGATCGCGTTTGTCTACTCGTGCGGGACATTCCACCGCGTCAGGATTCGGGGCGGACATCGTTGTGACCACCGGGCCTACGGGATACCTTATGCCCGCAATGGTAACTGCGTGTTGCACGTTTGCGGACAAGTGGGCTGAATCGCGCGTAGTTGGCGCGGAAAATCAATTTGCCAAAAAGTATCAGGGCTTGTTCCTGTATAGCGCATTGATTCCTGCGGGACGAAGGAAATACGCCGCGATGCTGTTCGGAACAATCTAAACTAAACTTGTGATTAGTTCGTTCGCTGGGGCGCAAACCTTCCAGAATGCGCCCCAGCAATGGAAGGGAGTGAACTGGTCTCTAAAAATGAAAATCTTAAAGTGGTGGTGTCGGCTGATGAAGAAAACCCCGTCCGATATGCCGATGATTCAGTATTGGAAATACAAAGTAACCGAACAAGCAAAAGTAACCTACAACAAAGACGGCGCGCTGGTCATGAAAATCGCGGGAGAAAATGAGGACTTTCCCGGATTCCCAAGAGGGTATCTATTGTTCGGGAAACTTTCTAAACTAAAACACGAGATAAAAAATCAGATATTCAATCATGCATGGAAAAAACTGGAAGAAAAAACGCCGGAAAAAGAAATTGCTGAAGAAATCAAAGGAGTCATATTAGACCGGATATTCACTCTGGCGGAAGAAACCAAATACGATCATGTGCCCGTAAAGAGAATGCATAAACCCGTCAGAGAATTATATCGGGCGTGGACAAAGATAAATCCAAGCGAGCGTTCCCTGAAATTAAGAGATATTGTCTGTTTTATCCTTCAAGAAGACGACTCATATCGTTTCCGTCTGCAATGGATGGTCGGGTACTTCAAACGCAAAGATGTCATCGGTTTTGATAAAGCACTGGGGATGCTTCAACAGGGAGAAGTAGTGCGGGACATGAAAGACAAACAGCGTCTTTTGAAAAGAGTGCTCCTCGTATATGCCCGCCACAGCAAATCATTTATTCCTTTGATGAAAGAAATTGATTGGAAAAAAATGAGGTTGAGCAAAGCGGATAAATATCACTTCCGCGGGAAATATTTTCGCGTAGATTATGACCTATTTGACTACTGATGCCGATCTACAAAATCACCCTGAATAAGTTCTACGGAGGGGTCGCGGATGATATTGTCGCTCCCAATGCGGCTGAATATGCAGGCGCGGTGGGATTGGACGATCTCACGCAATCAGGGCGGCTTTCTCCGTATCGTTCTTATGTAGATAGGAGCACGGGCGGGTCAAATCTGCGGCGGGTGGTAATGGGAAGCGATGGGACGGTATACGCTCTGGGAGAAGTGAGCGGAGCAAACGCTTCCACCACGGTTTATACGAAGACCGCTTTGAGTGATGCTTCGTGGACTTTATCGGCTTCGGCCAGCGTGGGAAACGCGCAATCGCAAGCATTCGCCGAAGACGGAAATTATTTTTACTCATGGGATTCAAATGGAGCGATAGACAGGTATAGCATCAGAGACGCTTCGTTTGAAAACGGGTGGCAAAATCCTTCAGGAGCTACGAGTAATAATGTCGGGCCGATATTTCATCATTCAAACGGAAATACCTATTTCGCTTACGGGAATATCATTGCCGAATGGGATAGGACTACTTTTACCGCGATAGCTCTTGATCTTCCGCCCGGGTTTCAAATCATAGACCTTACCGAGCAAAACTCTTATCTGGTCATCGCCGCCGCGTGGGGAGAACCCATAACATCAACTTTCAATCCGAATAAATCCAAAGTGTTTTTCTGGGATACGGTCAATACTTCCACATATCAGTTTGCTAAATCCATCCCCGAAGGCACTATCATCGCCTGTCAGAATATAGGAGATGAGATTGCCGTTATTTCGCTTCTATCAGGCGGTGGTCTTTCGCAAGACGGAAAAGCGTTTGCTTATACTTATAACGGAGGGCAATTTCAGTTACAGAAAAAACTCATTGTTCCGCAAAATACCGATTCCAGCGGGTTTGCATTCAGAGGCCAGCATATTCAGGTAAAAAATAATCAGCTTTATTTCGTATTCAATCTGGGCGGCGTGAAAGGCGTGTGGCGTTTTGGAAAGAATAACGGGGTGTATTGTTTGAAACGGGACAGGTTTCTGGTGAATGTTACCGACGACACCGACTTTGACCAGATTAGGACAGATGCCGCGATAGGGTTTATAGGAGATTATCTGTGCGCCATTACCGCGGTGGGGACGTTTGTCTGTATGACGAATGCCAATACCTATTCGGCTACGGGATATTATGAAAGTCCCGTCATTGGAGGAGGAAAACAATACGAGACAAAAGATTTATTGAGCGTGGCGATAGTAACAAGAGGACTTCCCGCTTCTGCGTCCGTATTGGTAAGATACAGGGTAGACGCGGAGAGCTCATGGACGACAATCGGGACGCATTCTTCGGGAGTATTCAGCGAGTTTGCGGACGAACTGCCAAAGGGTTGGAATCTTATTCAATTTCGTCTGGAGACCACGGGAAACGCCGAAATTACCGAGCTTACGGCATTATACGAATCCCGATTGAACATAAAACTATGAGCGAAGTCATTGAGATAAAACTTCCCGAACTCTCTCCCGCGTTATCCGAAGTCCCTTTCTATGAAATGGATCAGTTTGATTGGCGGTTGCTGAAAAACAGACCCGCCATAGTTATCAGACATATCTTGGCGGGAACGTCCGCCGCAACCGCGGGGAATTACGGAGTATTCTTTATCGCTCCTTTCCCTTGTGAAGTATTGAGTGTGCGGGAGGTTCACGAGACCGCAGGTGCGGACGCGGGAGCGGTAACTCTTGATATAGAGAAACTGACGGGAACGCAGGCGTTGGACGGAGGAGTGGCGGTGCTGTCTTCAACCATAAACCTGAAAGGAACGGCAAATACCGTCAGCACGGGAACGCTTACGGGGACGCGCGCGAATAGATTGCTGGCTTTGAATAACCGTCTGGCCTTGAAAGATTCGGGAACGCTCACGGCGGTTGCGGGGGTCTGCGTCATCATAGAAATTGCGCCCGCTTATTCGGTGATAGATAGAAAAACATAATGGCCATCCGAACATTAGGAGACATTCAGGACGAATTTATCGTGCGAGCCAACATCGCCACCACCGCGAGCGGCTTTTTGACCGATACTATTTTGAATGACTGGACGCGCTTTGCCATTCTCTCAAGCGGGGCGGCGCATAAATATCCGTTTACGGAAGGAAGGGTCTCCACCACTTATGTTGCAGGTACGGAAGAGTATCCCTTTGAAGGGTACAAATCCGATTCATTCCGTCTGGTACAGATAGGGAGAAAACGGTTGAAAAAACTTGATTTCAGAAACTATCAGATTTTCAGAGAAGAAGAATCCAGCGCGGATGAACGGGTGTTTTCTGATTTCTCCCGCACGCTTTTTGTGAATCCGAACGTGGACTTGTCGGGAACATTGACCGCGTGGGGACAATACACTCCCATTGTTGATCCAACTGATAAAACAGGGACTACCGTATTCTCGGACAATGATGAAGAAGGAAATGAGGCAGTCGTCTTGGAAATGATGTCTTATCTGAAAGACCGCGAAAAGAAACCACAGGAGGCGGAAGTATATCATAAAAGGGCGCAACTCATTCTGGACGGGATATGGGATAGAGTAATGGGAGAGGGATACCAGTATCAGACCCACCCCGATAGCGGCGGGATGTTTCGCAGGTTTGATGTTTTGAGAGGAAGTTATCAGGAAGAAATTTTTAGACGGGATCAATTTTAACATATGGCTAAAGTGGGAGACCCGATTCCGGGTACAAATCTGAAGTACGAGGAGTCCGACATCCAAAACTTGTCGGGTGTTCCTGCTGAACAACAGGCCGTTCAACCTGCTCAACAAGCTCCGCAACCCTCTCAACCTATTCAACCCGCTCAACCGCAGGCAGAGCCGCCCGTAACTCATACCGTAAAAGCAGGAGACACGCTTACGGATATTGCCCAGAAGTTTGGAGTATCCACCGCTCAAATTACGGGGTATCGTTCTGGAAACCCTAACCTGATATTTCCGGGTGAAGTGCTAAACATCAATAAACTGCCCGTACAGCCCCAAGAACCGCAAAAAGGTACTGAACCACAACCACAAGCCCAACAAGCCCTCACGGCGGCTCCAGTAGCTCCACAGGGGGTTCCACAGCCTGCTCCAGCGACTCCTGCTCCACAAGCAGGAATCCCCCCCGAATCACTCACCAGCCCCATTTCCCAGCCCACGGGAAACGACTTTGATAATCTTTTCAAGCAATACGGACTTTCCGTAAAAAACGACATTACCGATGTCGTAAAAACCATATCAAAGTTATATGGATTTGATGAAGTGAATGGCCAAGTTAAAGACCTTGATGATGAGTTTATTGATAAGTCCTCGGAAATCAGGGACAACCCGTGGCTCACTTCGGATTTACAAGACAAGAAAGTAAAAACCCTGAAAGACACTTATGACAGGAAACGGGACGCTTTGATTAATCGTCTTCAACTTCAGCAAAATATCGTGGGACAGGCGATAACTCTTTACAACGCCGAGAGGAACTTCCAACAGCAAAATCTTTTCAAGGCGATAGAACTGCGGAAGAAAGAGATTGAAAATCAACAATCTGCGGAAAAAGAGGCCGAAAGAATACGGCAGTTTGAAACAAGGGAAGACCGAGCGGAACGGGGAGAGGTATTGGCGCAGGAACGGTTGAACTTGTCTGAAGAAGCGGGAGTGAGAGCGGAGGCGGCGGGTAGGAGGGCAGAGGCCGCATCGGCACGGGCGGAAGAACGGGCGGGACAGGATTTTTCTCCTCAACAGAAGTTCAGAAACTTTACGGTAGTGAAGAGTTCATTTCAGAATGACCAACGCGTAAAGGATTTCAGAGAAATCAACACGCGGTTTGATATTCTTGAGCAAGCACAAAAAGAAGCGCGAACAACGAAAAACTTTGTTGCCGTTGATCAGGCGATTATTTCTACATTCAACAAGATAACCGATCCACAATCGGTAGTGAGAGAATCCGAGTATGCTCGCACGGTGGATGACCTTGCATTGCTGAACCGCTTGAAGGGGAAGGTCGGCAAGTTGGTATTAGGTGGCCCGGGACTTACCCAAAGCGATAGAGACGCGATTGTACGACTTGCGGGACAATTCCAGCAAGTAGCCCAGCAAAAATTTGAGCAGGCGAAACAGGAGGCCTTTGTGAGCGGGACACTGGGAGGGCTTGATGATGTAGAATTGAAAAACATGTTGGGGACTGACATATTGCGTCCGCCTCCTCTTTCGGATGAGCAGATACGGCAAGATTACGAACAAGATAAAAATCTTCCCGATGAGGAAGTACGAAATAAATACGGACTTCCCGTAGGAGAAGACGGCTTCTTTTCTGACTTTGCGAGAGTATTTGGACTTTAATCTTTGACTATGTTGTCTTTTGAAGAGTACCGACAATTAAGAGAACAAGGAGAAAAGGTTCCCCGAGGGCTTGGGGGAGAGATTTTGCCGACTGGGGGAGCAATCCTCGGAGGTATCGGCGGTTTTGCGTTGGGTGGCCCCGTTGGAGCCGCGGCGGGAGCAGGGATCGGAGGAGCGGTAGGAGAAGGCGCACAACAAATAAAAGAAAAGGTAAGCGGGGTTAGAACACAATTTGACCCCGGACAAATTGCCGCAACGGGAGTAAGTTCTGCGGTTCTTGAAGGAGGATTTAGAGCGGGGGCGGCAGTAATAAAAAAAGGAGCACAAGTCGCGCGAGAACCCATTGTAAAAGTTGCGGCAAAACTATCAGGGTATGGCGAAGACCTTATTGAAAATATTCTCAAGCGCACTCCCACTACCCGTGCCGTGCTGGAAGGAGGAGAGAAAGTATTGGATAAAATAACGGTGGCTACAATTCAAGGTGTTCAGCGCGAGGCAAAAGCACTTTTTTCAGCATCAAAAAACGAAGTTGAAAAACTGCACAGATTGGCACGGGGGAGAGTAAGTAAGGTAATTATTCTTTCTTCCGCAGGAAATATCGTAAGTAAATTAAACAAGGTGTATAACATTGGACTAAATAATGCGGGGAAACTTCTTTTTAACAGACCAACTCTTCCTTCCAATATCGTGTCGGGTGTTGAGCAATCAGCCATTCAAGACGCTTTTCATTCCACGATCAGATCGCTCCAAAGTCCTTCAATCAAAAATATAGACGCGGGGTTAGAACGGCTTATTTCATTGCGCTCAAAAACGCCAAAAGGAACGCCCACCGCAGGAGAAACAAAAAAGATAATAGATGAAATGATTGATGAGGTAAAACAATTCCTCCGTAATTCAGGAAGCAAGGCGCATAACGCGTACGCCGATTTCCTTGAGAAGAATCTGCCCAAAAGAGTGTTGATAGAAGATGCCAAAAGCATATTCGGCACAACAGCAAAACCAACGGCGGAGGCGGTATCAAAAATAAATACCAAACTTCTACAGATGTTTAATACGGGAAAAACAGCGTTGCGTGAAGGCGTAGAAAAAGGCCGCGCGGGTATTCAACAAATGGGTGAAAAAGCGGGACAAGACATAAAAGGAGGGGTATCAGGACTTCTTTTGAGAAGTGGCGGTGCTTCAGTGCGCGGCATTCCCGTTTCAAAAATAAGCGCGGTTGCAAGTGTTTTGAGAGGCGTTCCTCGTGGTATATTAAAAAACTATGTATCTACTGGGAAAGTAACAGGAGAATTATTGACTCACCCCGCTATCGTAAAGACGGCAAAGACCATTGGCGTTTCTGCAAAGACGCTTTTACAAGAAATAACCAACCTTGTAGAAAACAAGAAAGTTGACTGATTAACCCTGTGATAGCATCCACGCTGCGACAAAATAGCATACTATCGCAAACATGAATCCTCCTACGAATAAAAACATACTATGGAAAATAAAACCAATAATGATTTAGACCAATTTTATCGCGGGCAGGTATTCGGAATGATAGAAACGCGGCTGGACAGGATGGAGAAAGACAGCAAGGAAGCGTACGAGAAGTTATCTGCCCAAGTAGAAGAATTGCGCGGACAGATGAGATATGTGTTCGGGTTTGCGGCGGCGGTGGGCATAGGCGCGACCTTTATTTGGGAATGGATAAAAAGTAAACTATGAAACTTAAGCTCTATTGGCCTCTTAAGCGGCCGTTCATCTCTCAAGGGTTCGGACAGAATCTTATTCCGCTTTATAAAGAACTCGGAATGGCAGGGCATAACGGGCTTGATTTGCCTTGTCCTGTGGGAGAGCCGATTTATGCGGCGCATGACGGGATAATTACCTACGCGGGACAGGACGGCAAAGAGGGCTGGGGTGTGGTCATGCGGACGCTTGAACCGTATGAATATAAGAACGGGAACGGTTACCTCAAAACTATCTACTGGCACTTGATACCCCCTATTCCCGTAAAGGTTGGACAGCAAGTAATGATAGGGGATTGTATCGGGTTCGGGGACACTACGGGCATTGCCACGGGTTCTCATCTGCATTTCGGATTGAAGCCGATCGCGCAAGGCGAGAATGAATGGGCGTGGTATAATGTTGAACAGAACAACGGATATTACGGTGCGATAGACCCTGAACCATATATGCAAGTTTTAACCGCGTATCATTTCCGCACTCATCTTCAAAGAATTGCCGAGATAGTCAAGACAATCGGCGAAACGATTGCAAGATTGATTGCGTTGCGAAAACCTATATGACATTTCTCAAGACAATGGAACTTCTGCCTTTTCATGGATTTTCAGGATACAAAACCTATATCATCGGTATTGCCATGCTCATTTACGGGTGGCACATCGGAGACCCTCGTATCGTTATGGAGGGCTTGGGTTTTATCTTCATGCGGCAGGCGGTTGCAAAGCTGTGATAAACTCATCCGCCGCGTCTTTCCAAGAATAAAGGGGATTCCACCCTGCTTGTCTTATTTTGTCTATATTGAGGACTTGATTTCTGGCGGTGTTCATTCTTGATTTACCGCTTGTCCGTATCTTTGCTTCAAAATGAGCACCGATATATTTTGCCACTTCCATAACCGAAGTTGTTTCTCCCGAACCTACATTGAAAACTCCCGTAAGATTTTCAGTAGCAAAAATAGTGGCAGATACTACGTCTTTGATATGAATAAAGTCCCTTGTCTGAAGTCCGTCCTCATGGGTGATAATCTTTCCTTTTTGAGCCATATCAACGAAACAGGGGAGAATGCGGGAGTCGGCGTCTTTATACTTTTGTCCCGCGCCCAATACGATTGAATAACGCAGAATGGCAACGGGGATATTATATAATCCTCCTAACGCCGTGAGCATTGTTTCCATTGCCGCTTTAGTCGCGCCATATATGCTCATCGGATGAAAAGGGTCTCCTTCTTTTTGATTGATTCCTTCCCCATAAACCGATTGAGATGATGCGGCGATTATTTTTACGGGACGTCCCATTTCTAAAATCGCCTGAAACATCGCGCCGATACTTCCGACATTCGTATCTATGTACTCGGTAATCTCCGGAACTTCTGAATAATCGTCCAGCTTTGCGGCCAAATGGAAGATATAATCGGTGTCTTTCAGTTTGGCTTTCCAGTCGGCTTTTTTAGCGACATCAAAAGGCAAGTCCATTATCTCAACTTCCCACCCTTCTTGTGTAAGGGTCTGGGCAAGCC
>ERZ1292637.485-Hain-H14-01um-R3-485-length-22786-cov-5_pt1 | contig 22786 bp, 28 predicted proteins | sample MGYA00564405_ERZ1292637 | MGnify/ENA primary metagenome ERZ1292637 (study PRJEB36523, sample SAMEA6512645) | groundwater metagenome | collected 2019-01-09 | study: AquaDiva: Metagenomics assemblies of 32 groundwater samples | reverse complement strand
CTTTAGCTCTGAGAAATGTATCGGTGAAAAATTGCATTGTCCCGAAGTCATCCCATGTATATTGCTTCATTTTTCCAGTTTTCTTATCGAGATGCAATATACAAAGCTGCTCTATTTGCTCCCCATGGTGCTCTTCTTCCCAAGCAAACCTGTATCCGCCAAGTTGCATCTTGTGCTCATCGTAAACGAAAGAGCTTGTCTTGAGATCAACTAGCGTAAGCTTGCCGTTTAATGAGCACAGGAGGTCAAATGTTCCTGCGAAATACGCAGCTTTCGAGAAGACAACCTTTTCAATGTCTATGGGCCTAACGTCATTTTCGGTAAGCCAAGCTTGAAGGGCAATGAGCCCGTTTCGCGTTGGCTTGTCATCGGGAACAGAGATCGGCTGCCCCATGAAGAGCTTTTGGGCAAGTTCGTGGACGTTTGAGCCAACGGTTCCGCCCTCCTCCTTCAGCCTGACATGCTGCTTTTTGGCTTCAGCGCATATAGAGGCAATTTCCTCTTTCGTTGCCCCTGGCTTCAGATTCTTTGCGACATGGTCGGCCGCCTTGTTCGCAGCCCATTGGATGAGGGCAGGCTTATCCAGTATCCCCAAGACGCCCGTCGCGCCTGGAACGAATAAGCCCCTTTCCTTCCAAAAATAGGCGTGCTTTTTGCGCCCAAAGTCGCCCCGCTGTATGGTGACAGTATCCCCGTACAACTTCGCCTCAAGTTCGATATGAGCCCCTTCCGAAGAGGAAGGGGCAAGGCTAGGCTGCACGGCGATATTCCTTGATGTCCACAACCTCAATATTGAGGGGAGTTAGTGCGCCTGAGAGGGCCTTAAGAAGCTCATCCCTGGGGAAGCGTTCCGCCATGTCGGCAATAGCGCAAAAGATATCTTGCGCCCAAAAGTCAGGATCGCGCTCAAGCTCCTGCATGACTCGCCTCCCATGCCTTGAAGCGACGGGCGGCCTTGAATTCAAGCTCAAGTTCGCCAGGACGGCGCGACGGGGCGGAAAGCTCTTTTGGCGAATACGGTTCAACAGAGCCATGGATAACCAAGTATGCCCTGCGCTCAGCGGTCAAAGCTTCCTTGGCCCATGCGGTATGGGTGGCGATAGGCTCAAGCTTTTCGATGATGTGAAGGAAGCCCTTGGGGCTGAAGTCGGAAACTTGACGCTCAGTTAGCGCTAGGCGCTGCTGAAGCAATTCTTGGTTCCGATAGGGGTATGGGGAAAGCTGTAACACGTTGCAAGCTCCTTGTGACGACAAGGAACAGATTAGGCGCAAAATGCGCTAGGGGCAAGCCTATTTTAGCGCATTTTGCATTTATTTTTGAGGCTGGGTTAACCCAAGGTTTCCACGGGGCGCACAATGAATTTTAGCCTAGCAAGATTAACCCATTGATTCTTGCGGGAAAATTTAAGCGCTTCAATAGCCGGGTTTAGCGCATGATAGGCGGCCCCATGCCTGCCATGCGGGTAAAAGATGCGAACAATGGGCTCTTCTCGATCCTCCACACAGGCCAGCACAAAGTCGCCTGCCCTAATGGGCGCATCGGGGTCAAAGCCAAGCGTATCATTGGGCAACAAGCGCGGGTTCTCATGCGTCGTCATAGCCCTATCTGGGTTGGCTATCGTATAGCAATTTGGCCCGCAATCGCATAGGGAAAGAGCCGTTTTCCCACTTGACTTTATCAATTTGGCTAGCGAATCGGCGCGAATTGCGCTAAAATCTAGATGCGGAACTTCAGCCGCGCTAACGACTTTTTCTGCCCCTGTAATGGTTCCAGGTGATACGCCAAAGGCGTTCGCGTACACCTCGATTAAATGCCCAAAGCTTCTTCGACCGCCTTCATGGTCGGAATATGTTTTTTGCGGCCATTTGTTTGTTGTACTGGCCGCCAATGCAGAAGGAAAGCCAGCTTGGATGCGGGCCAACTTGAGGCGATGCGCATAATCTGCATTTGTTGGCGCGGCTCGCCTTCGCGTGGTTTTTGTCATCACTCATTTTTAATGGTTTAGGTGGCTAAATCGGCTTAGCGCCAAATCCTCGCTAACGCGGGATCGAGCGTACTAGCATGCGAAAGTGAATTTGTAAAGTAAGAGTACCAATGCACGCACAGATTGAGAATAATGGCCAGTCTATGGCCAAGCGTAAGATGTGGGATGAACGCAGCATTACCCATGCGTTACTTACACTTAAGACGCACGACCTTAAAGGGGCTGCCAAGCGGCTCCAGGTATCTCCCGACAGCTTAAGGCTTGTGCTCGCTCGCGAGGGGATATCAGTTCGCGCTTACCGCAAGGCCGCATCGCGCAATAAGCAGCTTGTCCACGCCAAATCCCGCACAAGCGCATTCGTAGCGCCATTGAGCGGGAATTCTGAGCGCCCATTCCTCGCCATGAACGCAATCGAGCGCAAACCGGCTAACGGCTGCTCATGGCCGACGGGCGATCTAGAGGGGGATCATTTTGAGTTTTGCGGAGCCCCAAGGCTGCCACGAAAGCCGTATTGCGCTCGTTGCTACAAGCGAGCCTACACAGCGGCTCCGCCGCTAGACAAGAAGCTCTATAAGCTCATATGAGCTACATGTTGATGTAGCTACATGTTACTAGGCATATCGCCCCGCTGGGGCTACTAGCCTATACCGTGTTTCGGATTTGTCAATAGGGAAAATGGGGCTCAGCGTTGAATCTGCACTAAGCGAATTAGGGGTCAGGCTACACGACCGCTCCCCGTCACGGTGGCATAAATGCAAATGCCCATTCCCCGAATGCGAGGGGAAAAGAAACAAAAACATGCAAGTCATAATCGAACATGACGCTATCGGATATCTATGCTGGAGATGCGCCGCCAAGGGGCGCATATGGCTCAATTCAGAGGGAGGCCATAAGCCAAGAGCATCAAGCCTATCTCGCATCCAGAGGCATTCTCAGGGCAGCGCGAGCGATTGGCGTCCTGACTACAATGGGCCGCCACGATGAGCAAATCGCCCTCCCATACGCCAAGGGCTTCGCCAAGCTCTACACGGTAGGCTCAGATCAGCCTTGGCTGCAACGCAAGAGCAAGAGCGCGCGGCTATCGCTCTTCCTTGGGGAGCATGTGGACTTTTCGAAAACATGGATATTAACAGAAGGGGAATGGGATACGCTGGCCTCAATCGAGGTTGGCGAAACAAACGTCTGTAGCCTGCCTGACGGGGCCGTACAGCCCCCAGAGGAGGCCCCGGCTAAGTCTGGCAAGCTATGGGCCATACGGGACGCATGGGCGCGCATACAGGCAGGGGGCGGCCATGTGATCCTAGCCTTAGACAATGATCCCGCTGGGGACACGACGCGCGATACGCTAATCGACATATTCGGCCGCTGGCGCTGCATGACGATTGACTGGCCAGCCCATGAGGAGGCGACGGGCGCAGATGGAAAGTGCAAAGACCTAAACGAAATATTGCTGCTCTTCGGGCCTCAAGCCCTAAGGCAAATCATTCGCGCCGCGAAGCCCATAAAGCTAGAGGGCGTATTCAAGCCTAGCGAGATCAGGAAGCGAGCCCCAAGAGAGTATTATTCAACCGGCATCCCCGACATGGATAGCCATTTGAAGCTATTCAAAGGCGAATTATGCGTATGGACAGGCCATACAGGGGCAGGCAAATCGACCGTATTGCTTAATGTGCTGGGCAATCTCGCAAAGCAGGGGCTCAAAATTGCGCTGGCTTCATTCGAAGCGGATTATTGGGAGGATATCCTTCCGTTCTATGAGACGTGGCTATTTGGGGAAAACCTGAATGAACAAACCCATAAAGACGCCCAAGCGTGGCTTGAAGACAACTTTGTCTTTATCTCGCATGAGATCGAGCCACTTAGAACGCCTGCAACGGTCGAATGGATTATTCAACAAGCACAGGACGCTAAAGGTAGGTTCCAGATTGATGTATTGGTCATTGATCCTTGGAATAAATTGCAGCACAAAAGGCGAAATTACGAAAATGAAACAGATTATATCGGAAGATCGTTGGCTGAATTCAGGAACTACGCTCAAGCCTACAACGTTATATGCATTGTTGCGGCGCATCCTGATAAGGAAAGCGGCAAAGAAGGGAAAATTCCGACAGAGTATGATATAACAGGCTCAATGAATTGGGGAAATGCGGCAGATCATGTCGTTATCGTCTTCAGGCCAGACAAGGCGTTAACGAGCACATTCATAAACACATGTAAGTCACGCTTCAAAAAGGCGGGAAGGGTTGGGGGCAGGTGGTTTGTGTTTAGTGAAGCCACAAATCGATACACGCCACACGCTGAGCACCTAATCCCCAAGCTGGCTAATGACAACAAATCGAATAAGAGGCGCAAGGCGGCATGATTGAGGATGCAACGCGGGAAAGGCGCAAAAGGGGCGATATCGCGCGGGAAATGGTCAAACAGGAGAACGGGGGACATATGCCAAGGATGCGCGCCAAAGCAGACTTTACGCCATATGAGATGCGCATAGCGATCATTGACGAAGCGGCAAGCGTCCACGCTGGCAATGAAGCCGCTATAAAGCGCTCGCTTAGGCGCAGGCTTACGAAGCTCGATAGAGCCCTAAGCGATGATGAGGCCAAAGCCCTAGATCGCGCCTTCAGGGGCTGGCTGCTATTTGAGGGGCGCGGGAAGTCGGTTGATCCCATGGCAGTTCATGGCGGCTCATCTGGCGGCGCATCGCCCATTAGCCCGTCTGATTGGCCAGAAGCTGAGGCTTATGTTAGAATGGTTAGGCGACTTAAGGGCTGGCCCGTCAGCCTCCATTTTTGGTTTTGCATAACAGCAGGCTTAGAGGTGCATGGCTATTCGCCTAATTCGATGGATGAAATGCTCGCCATGGCAAAGGCGATAAAAGAAGCATACGAAAAAGACGCATGCGAACAAAGATAGAACTTGCAGAAGTATGATCACTATGGTACAGTTTAGCTACACTGCCAGAATAGGCAGCCATCTCCACACACACTCAAAACAGCCCCTCGCCTTTTACCGGGCTGTTGCCAGAAAGCCACGGCCTAGGCGTCCTGAGCATAGATTACTATTTTATGAATTGCGCTAGGCAGGAGCTAAGCGCTAACTAAGGCCGCGACATGCAGCGGGGTTGCCCCCCAAGAGCTAGTGAAGGCCAGGGCAGCATGTCGCATCTTTTACACAGCCTAAAAGGGCGCGCTAGAGCCCATGCTAGCGCGCCCTTCATTTTGCCTAAAGCGCTTGCGTAAGCGCCAAAATGGCTTAGAATTTCGCGGGGTAGAGTAGAGGATCACTCGGGAGGCTCATTACCTTCACACGCTGGTTCGATCCCAGCCCCCGCAACCATTCATGAGGGAACCATGCGCAAAGGCCCAAGCGATGAGCCCCTAAGCGGCGGCTATGAGCACGATAGGCTAACGAAGGCCAAGCGCTACCATAAGTTTGGCCCTGGGGTTGGAAGGTATATCAAGGCGCGATTCTGGCGAAGAATGCGACGGATAGCCAAAACGAAGACGTGCAAAACAATCGAGATCAAAGCATGATCGCCACAGCATTAACGTTAGGCTTTTCCATTGCCCTGGGTATCGGGCTAGTCGCAATAGTTTGCCATATCCTAACGAGATAGCCATGCGCAATTGTGGCGAATGCTCTTTGTGCTGTAAGCTCATGCCCAGCCAAAAGCTAAATAAGCCAGCCAACACAAAATGCCAATTCCAGAAAGCTGGAAAGGGCTGCATGATCTATAGCGACATAGATAAGCGCCCAAGGGAATGCTTTGTGTGGCGTTGTCGCTGGCTCAAGTCGGATGAGGGAACGCTTGATCAGCCAAGGCCCGATAGATCGGGATATGTGATAGATGAGAGCCCCGAATTCATCGATGCAATGGTTAGCATGATACGAGATGGTCAATGGGTACATGTTGCGGCCAGATCAAGTGTAACACACAATATTGAAGAGATTTTAGACGTATGGACAAAAGAGGGAATGCAGATTTAGACGCCCAATTGGATATAGGCGAAGAAGCAAAAGCTGCAATGTTATTTGATGCATATTGCGTAGCAGTTGGGGGAATAGCATATGACCATAACCCGATACCTGATTGGGTCGATATTACAGCAAAAGCGCGCAGGGGCTGGGTAGCTGTGTATCGTAAAGCTGTTAAAATGTGTGGCAATAGTTTACCTGTCTAAAACAAATGTGGAGGAATGCACTATGGCTGGCCATTGGGATGTTTATGATGTTACGGATGAGGCGAAGCTAGAGCGAGCAAGGCTAATCGCGGGGATACAAGATAGGCTAGCCCCTCCCCCGCGCGACGAATCGCTATACACTATGACGCGCTCCGACTACAGGGCGACGCAAGATAGAATAGTCGAGCTTCAATCGCAGTTGATGACGGCTAGCATTGAGCTGGGGAGGGCCAAGGATGCTCTAGAGGAAGCTAGAGAGGCGCTGATAGCAGCGACTACGCCCAAGCCAGTCACGACAATATCGCATGCTTCGCGTAGCCTATCGGCCGCCATAGAGCGCCACGACAACGCATCAACCGCCATGGGCTTACCGCTCCACGACAGATATTAGGCGGCTTATGAATTGGGGCAAGATCGAAGAGTTCGCATTGGGCTTGATATTGGGTACGGCAATCTACTTAGCAATAAGGCTCATCATCACATGCTTGTATTAGCGATGTTAGGCGGCATTTGGATTGCCGAATTTGGCGGGCCATATGCCATATATGAATGCCTTGATTTTGCGCGAGAGCACAATGAGAGCATTGTGTGCGTAACATGGGTGCCAGCACAATGAAGCGTTGGATTATGACGCGGCTCCCTATTGCGATTGGCGGGGTATTGCTATACCTCTTGTTGCACTTCAATGTCCCGGCATTGATAGGCTTTTGCGCGGCATATGTCATTGGCGCAGCCGCTATGAATGTTGCCGTCAACATTGAGCTTTGGTATCAGGCGAGGGAGGTCTATGATGATGATGGGTAGTCTAACCGTATTCCTCATGTTCATTGGTACATACATTGGCTTCATTATATTGCTCAGGCTCTACCATAAGCAGGAGCGCATAATTGATCAATTCGGAGCCCATATAATAGCCCTTGAATGCGAATTGGCGTTGGCCAGATCGCTCAATGAGACGAAACCAGACACACAAAACTCATAGCCCCCTAGCGGGGCTTTTTTGTTGACTAAGGATGAATGGGCCGAAAGAAAAAACTTGAGCCCGATGTTCGCACCATGGCCACATTGAAGGGCCTAGGCGAAATAGGAGCAACGCGAGACGAAGCCGCCGCCATATTGGGCGTATGTAGACTAACGTTACGCCGCTTCCTGGCCGAATACCCCGATATGGAAGAGATATTCGAAGCCGGTATCGATAGCGGCAAGGCGACTTTAAGGCGCTGGCAATGGAAAGCCGCTAAGAATGGCAACCCTACAATGCTCATATGGCTGGGCAAGCAAATGCTAAAGCAGCGCGATGACGCGGCATATGCCGATACAGCAACAAAAGATTCAGTAGACACATTACGCAGTGATATGGAACGCAAGCTCTCTCGCATCATTGACGCGCAGCCAGAGGGCGAATTGGCTAGCGAGCCTAAGCCCTAGTGAGCTAGCCGCCCTCCAATATGATTGGAGCTTTTGGGGGCGCGAGGATCAACAAACGCCCCCTGGGGATTGGTCCACATGGCTCATGCTGGCCGGTAGAGGCTGGGGCAAGACTAGGACGGGTAGCGAATGGATTCGGTCGATAGCTTGTGGGCAAACACCCTTAGGTGGCGGGCAATTCTCTCATATTGCGATAGTGGGTGAGACTGCCGCAGACAATCGAGATGTAATAGTTGAAGGCCCTGCTGGAATTCTGGCGACGCATCCCCGCGAATTTCGGCCAAGATATACGCCATCAAATAGGCGTTTGACATGGCCCAATGGAACAATTGGGTCGCTGTATAATGCAACTGAGCCTGATCAATTGCGCGGGCCTCAGCATGGCGCTGCATGGTGCGATGAGCTTGCAAAATGGCGGTATGCTCAGGAAACATGGGATATGCTCCAGTTTGGTTTGCGAATGGGCGATAAGCCCAAGCAGGCCATTACCACAACGCCAAGGCCCATACCACTCATTAAGCGGCTTCTAGCCCAAGAGCACGATGGCGTACACGTCACAAGGGGCCGAACGCTAGACAATAGCGCAAACCTCGCTCCCGACTTCATAAAGGTCATACAGCGGCGTTACGCTGGCACTCGCCTAGGGAGGCAAGAGCTTAACGCAGAGCTACTAGACGACGTGCCAGGAGCGCTATGGACGCGCGACATGCTCGACTCATCCAGGCTGCCACGCAAGCCTGATGGCTCCATGCCCAATATGCCCTCAATGCAACGAATTGTTGTCGCCATCGATCCGGCTATAACCGCGCCCATTGACGGCGTTGTCATGGAAGAAACAGCGGAAACCGGCATCATTGTTGCGGGCCTCGGGATTGATGGTCGGGGCTACGTCTTCGAAGACCTGACATGTCGCCTAGGCCCCAATGGCTGGGCAAGGCGCGCTATCGCTGGCTTCGATCTATACCACGCAGACATTATCGTTGCTGAGGTGAACCAAGGCGGCGCAATGGTCGATAGCGTGCTAAGGAGCGTGCGGCCTAGCATCCCCGTTCATATGGTGCGGGCCTCAAGGGGCAAGGTCACAAGGGCTGAGCCCGTATCAGCGCTATATGCTCAAGGCCGCATTAGCCATGTTGGCGCGCTCCCTGAGCTTGAAGACCAGATGATTCTATTTACCCCATTCGGGATCGAAGGCGACACAACAGCGGATAGGGTTGATGCTCTCGTATGGGCGTTAACTGAGCTATTCCCTGCATTGGTATTCCATGTTGATGACAAAGATATCATTAGCAAAGAGCCTAATTTCAACATTGGGCGCAGGCAATCAACGGGGTATTGATTGCTTTATATGGCATACATAAAGCGTCTTCGTGACTAGCGCTTAATACAATTCGGAGGAATTATGAGGCTATATCTAGATACGGAATTCAATGGGTTTGGTGGCGAACTCATATCATTAGCATTGGCGGCGGATAACGGGGGCGAATTGTATATCATCCGCTCTATTGTTCCCCCAAATCTATATGAGCCATGGGTTATCGACAATGTGTTGCCCAATTTGACCATAGATGAATATCCAGGTCGCGCCTTGAGCGATGAGGAATTCATGCGGCAATTTGCTTTATTCATATACCGCTATCGAGGCGCGGAAATCGTGGCGGATTGGCCAGCCGATATAGAGCACTTTTGCGCATGCATGACCTACCTTGGGCGCGAAGATGGCTTCAAAGTGCCTGGGGAATTCACATTTCGCCTGATTGATCGTATGGGCGATTATAATTCGGCATTGCCGCATAACGCATTGAGCGACGCGCGCGCATTACGCACATATTGCAAAGACTGGAATAAATAGGAGGAGAATATGGATACATCAGAAGCCCAATTGAGCGAAAAACAGCGGGCATACGTTCGGCTGCTTGCTAGCCATATGGATCACTTTAGGGCGCTATTGCACGATATTGCGGGGCCAGTGCCCGATGGCACGGCAAATGCAGTTACATTATCCCGCGAATTGGCGCTATCGAATACGCATATGGAATTGGCCTTCATGTATGCGCGAGAGCACATATTCAAGCGGGCGGCCAATGGCGACGGGGGCTAGCGATGCCTTTACTGCCTATATTGTGCATAATCTTTGTTGTCGCCAAAATAGGCGGCTGGATTGCCTGGAGTTGGTGGCTTGTATTTCTTCCCATTTGGGGGCCGCTATTGGTTATATTCATCCTATTTCTGCTCTGGCTATGGCTGGCTGTAACAAAATAATTAAATGGAGGCGTTATTACATGAGAGAAATTTTTGCCAAAGAACGACCCGCTAAACGAGTTAGAAAAACTCAGCAAGCCCGCTAACGTAATTGACGCCTTTAAGCCTGAGGCTGTTTCAAAAGTTGGCCAAGAGGCTATAGACGAATACCGCATTGACCGCGAAAGCCGCGCCGAATGGGAGCAAAACGCTCGACAGGCCATGAAGGCTATCTTGCAGGACAAGGCGGAGAAGAATTACCCTTGGCCCAAGGCGTCTAACGTTCGCGTGCCATTGCTCACCACAGCCGCGTTACAATTCGCGGCTAGGGCTTACCCCGCAATCGTGCAATCCCCTAAAATGGTGCGCATGGAGATCATAGGGCGGGATACAGACCAGCGGAAGCAAGTTCGGGCGGATCGAGTTGAGACGCATATGAGCTATCAACTCCTCAAGGAAATGAAGGGCTGGGAATCCGATACGGATACGATGCTCCATCAGCTTCCCGCCATTGGATGCGCTTTCCGCAAGATATATTACAACCATGAGCTAGGCAGGCCCGATGCTCGATTGGTTCCGGCTATTGATTTGGTGGTGAACCAAGCGGCAACGAGTTTAGAAACCGTACCGCGCATTAGCCATCGCTTTGACCTATACCCGAATGAAGTGCAAAGCCGGATTAGAAGCGGCACATTTATTGATATCGATCTTAAGGCCAATCAAGCCTCAAGCCAAGATGAGGGCATGCGCCCGCGCAATGAAGACTTCTCGGATAGCTTAGCAGCCCATAGCTTCATTGAGCAGCATAGATATGCTGATTTAGATGATGATGGCTATGCTGAGCCGTGGATTGTAACAATTCATGAGCCGAGCGAAAAGGTTGTCCGTATTGCGCCTAACTTCGATCTAAAGCGAGCCGCAGTTAATCCGCGCGGTCAAATCATCGACCTTCCGCGCCATAACTACTTTACGAAATACGGCTTTATTCCTGATCCCGCTGGCGGCTTTTACGATGTTGGCTTTGGGCTATTGCTTCGGACCCTATCCGATGCAATCGACACATCATTAAATCAGATGCTAGATGCGGGCCACTTGCAAAACGCAGGGGGCGGCTTCATTGGCTCAGGGCTCAATCTCAAGAAGAGCGAATTGCGCTTTTCGCCTGGGGTTTACCATACGGTAAATGCGCCTGGAAACGTGGTTAGAGACGCCGTTGTCCAATTGCAACATGGCGGGCCAAGCGCTGTATTGATGAATTTGCTCGTTATGCTAATTGATTTTGGCAAGCAAATTACAGCCGTACAGGACATATTGACAGGCGAGAGCCAAAGGGCTCAGCCTGCGACAACGACCCTTGCCCAGATTGAGCAAGGGCTTAAGGTGTTCTCAGCCATCTATAAGCGCATATATCGCTCATTAGGTGATGAATATAGGATTCTGTACGATCTAAACGGCAGGCATCCAAACCAAGAGAAATATCTAAAAATACTAGATTGGCAGCCCCCGCAGTCAACGCCTCCAACTGATGGGGCTATGCCAGCTATGCCGGGCCAAATGCCGCAAGGGGTCACTCCTCCTGGCCCTGAAGGGCAAATGCCCGGCATAGCACCTAATCCAGAGGAAATGCCGCCACAGGGCGCGCAAATGCCTCAGGGGCCTATGCCGCCTAACGCCATGCCGCCTATCATGGTGCAAGATTATGCATATGAAGACTGCGACATATACCCCGTTGCAGATCCCCATATGGTCACTGACATGCAGCGGCTCGCTAAGGCACAAGTGCTTATGGAGCTAGCAGGCCATCCGACCATTGGGCCAACGCTCAATCAACAGGAGATCGGCAAGCGCGTATTGCAGGCGAGCAATATTGAAAACGTTGCTGAGATCATACCGCCTAAGGCAGGCCCAACGCCGCAAGAGGAAATCGCTCTAGCGGGGGCTCAAGCCCAAGTGGAAGATGTGAAGTCGAGCGCCATGCTCAAGCAGGCGCAGGCCCAAAAGGCGCTAGTCGAGGCTGGAATGGCTGGGCAACCCCAAGGGGAAGTCGAGCAAGAGCCCGATCATGCGACCGTCGCCAAGGCTCAGATTGACGCGAGCAAGTTGCAAATCGATGCGCAGGAAAAAGCACGGCGATTTGAGCTAGACGCAGCCGCACAAGAGCGCGCCGCGTTTGAGAGCGATAGGGAATTCGAAGCCAACCAACAGGCCATGGAGCTAGAGCATGGGCGCAATATGCTCGACATGGAGCATAAGCACACGCTAGAGCGCGAAACGGCCGAATTTGAGCGCAGCGTTAGGGCGACAGAAATGGGCCATGACGCATTCGAATCTGACCGGCAGGCCAAGAAGGAGGATGAGCGCGATAAGCGCGCCGAATTCGAAGCCGATAGAAGCCATGAATCAGAGCAAGAGCGCGCTAAGGCGGACGGCGAATTGAAATTGAATGTAGAGAAGCTGAAGGCCAGGAACAAGCCTAAGGCCAAGTAGTATGAGCAGGCTGGCGCCTATTGCGGGGAAACGTGCAATTATCTAGCTAGCCTGCTCATTTGTTCACGCTCCTAGGCAGCAGCTTTGGCGTGGGGGATGCCTAGTTGGGCTGGGTAGGGGCCAACCCGCGTGAACAATCTTGTGATAGCGAAAAAAGAGCCATTGGACAAGAGAAATCCGAACATACCATTCGAAAAAGACGAGTGGGAAAGCTGGCGCGAGCATCCATTAACGCAATGGTTTCTCGACAAGTTTTTACAGGAAGCTGCGCAAAACGCGAAGCAAACCTTTATAGACCATGCATGGGGGCGGCGCGAAGTTGACCCAATTTATCATGCAGCATTGTTTGAACGGGAAAAAGTGTTCAAAGAGATGCAAGACATAGACTACGATAATTTTTGAGGCAATATGATTTATACTGATACGAGCGGAATTATTCCGCTCGAATACTATGTGCTTATTAAGCTTGACCTTGTTGAGGAAAGAACAAAGGGCGGCATTATCCTAATCGAGGAAACGCGCGAACGGCAGGGCCAAGCACAAAGCACGGGGCGGCTAGTGGCAATTGGGCCGCTTGCCTTCATGTATGACGTTGATAACGATGTAATTCCCCAAGTTGGGGAAAAGGTTGCCTTCCCAAAATATGGCGGCCAAGTGCTCAAGGGCAAAGACGGGCAGGAGTATCGCTTGCTAAAAGATGGCGATCTTACTGCAATTATAGCTGAGGAAACAAACAGCTAAATGATTTTAGACGGAGAAGACGCAGCAGAAGCGGCAGAAGAGCCAGCATCTACTAGCGAAGACGCAGACAATAGCCCCGCTGAGGAAACAAGCTCAGGCGCGGATATTGGCAGGCATGAAGAAGTTGTAGCGGAATCGCGCGGCTGGCGGCCTAAGGAGAAATATAGCGGCGATCCTGACAAATGGGTTGACGCGAAAACGTTCCTTGATCGCAACTCTAGCCTGCAAACGGAAGTCAAGCAGCTTCGCGATAGGGTTGCCCAGCAAGAGGAAGCCTATGCGGACCGCATTAAACGGGTAGAGGCGGCCAACGAGCGCATTATCCGCGAAGAGCGGGAGCGCGTAGCTCGTGAGCTTTCCAAGGCCAAGCGGCTCGCTGCTGAGCTTGGGGACGTTGACGAATTCGATCGGGTAGAGAAGGAAGAGCGCGACTATTTTGCGCGCCAAGTCGAGCAAGAGCGCCAGCAAGAGCGCCAGCCCGAACGGGATCAAGCTAAGGCTCCCGATCTACTCCCAGAGACGCAAGACTGGCTGCGCCGCAATTCATGGTTTCATGAATCCGTCCCCATGCAGACCATCGCCCTTGGCTTCTATGAAGAGGCTAAAGAGGGCATGCCAGCCAATAAGGATGAGACAAAGCGGCTTGCCTATGTGAGCAAGAAAATGGCTGAGGTATACCCCGATAAATTCGGGCAAGCCAAAAGCTCATCCGTCGAAAGCGGAAGTCGCAATATAGGCACGGGCAAAATCACCAATTTAACGAGCGAAGAGCGCGCCGCATGCCGGAAATTCATTTCGCGCGGCATTATCAAGAATGAGGCAGAATACATCAAGTATCTGAACGAATATGAGTGAGAATAGTTTCCGCGAAAAGCGGCTTAAGGAACTAGAGGATAGGCGCAAGCTCCATAGTGGCGACTATGGGCCTTCATACCGCTTGACAATTCCTAGTAATATAGTAACATATTTGGAAGCCAACGAATTAGTGCCCCGTTGGATTAACGATAGCGACAATGGCAGGGTGTACGATAAAACTCAGCGCGACACTTGGGATTTTTTAACAAATGCTGAAGTTTCGGATGACCCCAGAAACGCTATTCCAGGAAGCGAGCGTATTGCCCGCCGCGTAGGCACTAAAGAGGATGGCTCGCCTCTGTATACCTATTTGTGCGTTAAGCCGCGCAAATGGTATGAGGAGGACGCGAAGAAGCGTGCGAAGCCTCATGAAGAAATGATGGCCCAAATACGCGATAGGCCCATTAAAACCTCAGCAGACACAGATTTAAGTGATGATGAGGAACACGCCTATATACCCAAAGAGGCCAAATTGCGGGCCAAGGGCATTAGGCGTACATAACGAATTTTGATTAGTAAATTTAGGAGTTAATGGCAAACGTTGACGCCCCATTTGGGCTAACGCCCGTGCAATATGCATGGGGAACCTCTTACGATGGCAGGGCGCGGCCGTATATTGCTCTTTCGAGCTATGCGACGGCTTTGTTCATAGGCGATCCCGTGATTATCACCGGCACGTCAAACACTACGGAGGTGCGCGGCTTTCCGCCCGGCACGCTCCCGACAATCAATAAAGCAACCGCTGGCACAGCCAATAAGATTACAGGCGTCATTGTCGGCTTTCTCCCGCTTAGCGGGGCTGAGAGCACGACTTATGGGGCGGCTTCTACTACGCGCATCGCATTAGTTGCAGATAATCCGAACTTGCTTTTCGCAATTCAGGATGACGCATCAGCAACGCTCGACGCAACCGTGGTCGGCTCTAATGCTAATGTAATCTTTACTGTCGCTGGCTCGATTTACACGGGGCGCTCTGGCGTAGAGCTTGACGCAACCACGCCTGCGCAGGCCGCCGCAGATCAGCTTTCGATTATATCGCTGCTGGATCGGCCTAACAACGAAGTCGGCGCAAGCGCTATTTGGCTTGTGCGCATCAATAACCACACTTACTCCCCTGGCATAGTTGGGGCGGCGGTCTAATGGCAGTTATCAACACTGGCTCGCACCCCAAAGCCTTATGGCCCGGTATTCGAGCATTTTTCGGCACGGTTTACGATAGCCAGCCGAAAGTCTGGAGTGACGTATTCGAAACCGTCACTTCTGAAAAGGCATATGAAGAGGGTGTGGCAACCCAATCTTTCGGCCTAGCCGCAAAGAAGCCTGAAGGCCAAGCTATTGTTTACGATAGCCACAATCAGGAATGGACGCGTCGCTCTACTCACGACACTTACGGCTTAGGCTATGTGGTGACGGAAGAGGAGCTTGAAGACAACCTTTATGAGGATAAGAGCTTTAACCGCTCTAAACTGCTTGCAATCTCCATGGCTGAAACCAAGGAAATTGTTCACGCGAATATCCTCAATCGGGGCTTTAGCTCTTCCTATCTTGGGGGCGATGGCGTCGAATTGTTTTCGGCCGCGCATCCTACCGCTGTAGGCAACCAGTCTAATATTCTGGCTGTTGCAGCGGACTTTAGCGAATTGGCATTGGAAGATATGCTAATTCAGATGCACGACAATAAAAACTCGCGCGGCTTACGCTTCCCGCTCAAGGGCAAGAAGCTTGTTATCCGACATGAGTTAATGTTCGAAGTCGAGCGCGTATTGAAGTCCACGCTGCGTAGCGGTACGGCCAACAATGATATTAACGCGCTGAAGGCTATGGGCGTTCTCCCCGGCGGATATGTAGTCTGGCCGCATCTAACGGATGCTGATGCTTGGTTCGTGCAAACGGGCGCAGCTAATGGCCTCCTGAGCTTCAAGCGTCGCGCGCTGAAGTTCCAACAGGATAACGACTTCGATACGTCCAATGCGAAGGCCAAGGCCACAGAGCGTTACGTTCCAGATTGGAACGATTGGCGCGGTATCTATGGCACCCCCGGCGCGTAACAATTGACCTTAAGAGCGCCCTCTATATGAGGGCGTTTCTCTTTTTGAAACGCTTATAAGGTTTTATAATGCCCTCTACAACTCCCGCTCGCTTTACGGGCGGTATCTCTACGGCTCTTCCGACGGAGCCCTTAGCAATGTTCGGCATGCCCAGCCCCTTCAAGTGGCATGTGTGGTTTGATGACTTTGATGATTTTGCGGCTGCCCAATGGGTGATAACGACAACTGAAGCGGGCGCAGGCTCCGCAACGGAAGCCATTGGTTCGCTTGATGGCGGCATTCTCGTCATTACCAACGATGCGGCCGATGATGATAACGATTTCTTCCAATGGTCGGGCGTTGATGGCGCAGGCGTTGCGGAAACGTTTCGCTTCGAAGCCGGTAAGCGCTTGATCTTCGCGAGCCGCTTTAAAGTGAGTGACGCAACCCAATCTGATTTCATCATGGGCTTGCAGATCACCGATACGAGCCCGTTAGCCGTTACGGATGGCGTGTATTTCCGCAAGGATGATGGCGACGCTAACTTAGACTTCGTTGTCCTAAAGGATAGCGCAGGCACGACCACGACGGCGTTTAGCACGGCTGCCAATGACACTTATATGGAACTGGCATTCCACTATAACGGCAAGGATGCAATCGAGATTTACAAGGATGGCCGCAAGATCGCGACTTCAGCGCTTACGGGCCTCCCCGATGACGAAGATTTGGCTATCTCTTTTGGCATCCAAAACGGCGAAGCCGTGGCTAAGATTATGTCGGTTGACTACATCTTCGTGGCTAAAGAGCGCTAATAGATGGCTAAGAAGCAAGGCGGGGCGAAAGCCCCCGCAATGCCCAAGCCCAAGAAGAGCGGCAAATCAAGCAAACAAGGGTGCTAAATGGCTGATGCTGTAACGACGCAAATCCTAGTTGATGGCGTCAAAAATGCCGTCCTGAAATTCACCAACATATCAGACGGCACGGGCGAAGCCGATGTTGTGAAAGTTGACGTTAGCACGCTATCTGGCGCTCCTAGCGAGGTGCGTATTGACCAAATTTGGTATAGCACCAACGGAATGAGCGTACTCATGGAATGGGATGCTACAACCGATGTTCCGGCTTGGCTCATCCCACTCGATCAATCCGACACGCTCGACTTTGCGAAGTTTGGCGGAATTGACAATAACGCTGGCGCGGGCAAAACGGGCGATATCCTATTCACAACCGTTGGCCATACGGCTGGCGATACGTATTCAATCATATTATGGGTATCTAAGCTTAACTAATGGGCCGCGCGGATTACTTCAAGCAAGGCGACTATAACCGCATTTGCGACAAATGCGGCCTAAAGGTCAAAGCCTCAGAAACGGCAGAAGAATGGACGGGCTCAATCGTTTGCGCTGATGGCTGCTTTGAAGATCGGCATCCGCAAGACTTCGTTAGGGGCGTATTCGATGACCAAAGAGTCGACAAGCCCCGCCCCGATGGCGAGCCCGTATATGTTTCACCAACCGATATTACAGCGGACGATTTCTAATCGCAACCTCAGGCTCTATTGATTACACGCTAACGGCTCGCGATGTAATCCAATATGCAATGCGCAAAATTGGCGTATTGCCAGTTGGCCAAACGGCCAATGCAGACGAAGCCGCAAATGCGTTAATTGAGCTTGAGCTAATGTTTAAGGAATGGGGCCTAACTGGCCCCTTTCTCTTTACTAAGCGCGAGTCGTCACAAACGCTTGTTGCCGCAACGGCGAATTATTCCTTAAGCACATCTAGGCCCCTGCGCATCCTTGAGGCTAGATATCGAGACACATCAAGTCCCGCGCGAGATTTGCCTATGCAGCCCCTTACGCGCGATGAGTATTTTACTCTTCCCGTAAAGAGCGCGACAGGCACCCCTACAACGTTCTATTTCGATCCTCAGGCAGCCAGCGGCACGCTATACATATGGCCTGTATTGGCATCCGCCACGACAGAAGCAATATATTATACGTATCAGCGGCGCATTGAGGATTTAGACAGCCTCAATAACAACCTCGATATTCCGCAAGAGTGGCTAGGCGTGTGCGGCTATGCACTAGCAGCCAGATTGCTTGATGATTACGGGATCGCCGATCAGGTAAGCCAGCGCATATTAGCTAGGGCTGAATCAGCGATGCAAGCGGCTAAGGATTTTGAGCGCGAAGAATTTACATTTATGCGGCCTGGATTTTATCGTTATTAATGACAGATGCACCCCTTAACCTAGGGCTTGGCTCAAGCATTGGGCAAGACGGCCTAGTCTCGAATACGAGACATATTAACTGCTATGTTGAAGACTCAGGAACCGAGGCTAAGCAGCGCTTCACGATATACACATGCCCTGGCTTAACGCGCTTCGATAACGGCACATATACGGGCGTATCGAGGGGCCTAATTCAGCTTAACGATAACGCGCTAATCGCCTTTCTGGGCAACGAAGTTGTTAGCGTTGACACGGGGGGCTCGGTAACGACGCTTGGTACGCTTGTCGGATCAGGCCGCGTTTCGCTCGCGCGCAACAGAGCAGCAGCCCCGCAAATCGCCGTTATCACAAGCGGCGGGCAATATCATATTCTCCAAAGCGGCACGATAGCGCAGATCAACGATGTTGATTTGCCCGTGCCAAATTCAGTTGCTTATCTCAAGGGCTTCTTCGTCTTCTCGATTCCAGACGGAAGGCTATACCAATCCGACTTAGACGCTAGTAACGTTGGCGCTCTGGCCTTTGATAGCGCGAATTCACGCTCTGAGGGGCTCGTTAGGGTGTTCACTCACGCTGGCTTCCTATACGCATTCGGCAAGAAAACAACTGAGATATGGCAGGCGGACGCCTCCCTGGCATCTGAGCCTTTTGTGTTTAGCCCCATTCAGCAAGACATAGATTTAGGCTGCATCGCACCCCAATCCGTTACCCAGATTGGCACGGGCCTAGCCTGGGTCGATGATGATGGTCTTGTGCGCTATGGCCGCGATGGCGGAGCGCAACGCATATCAAACCATGGGCTAGAGCGCGCAATCGAAAATCTATCGAATGCAAGCCGCGCATTAATCGCGGGGAGGCAATGGTTTCACCAGGGGCATGAGTTTTATACGTTATTCGCGGATGACTTTACGTGGACGTATGACGTATTAACGCAGCAATGGCATGAGCGCCAATCTTATGGCTCAAGCACATGGCTCGCTAGCGATATCGTGGCATTTGATGGCAATTATATTGCTGGCTCCTCAGCCAACGGGGCGCTCTATAAGATTGACTCGGGGGCATATGATGAGGATGGCGAAGCGCTGATAATGGATGTTCGCGCGCCTGTCGTGCATAACTTCCCAAGCGGCTATATCGCGGATAATATCGAGATTGACGCTATAATGGGCGTTGGCACAGCCGCCACGGCATCGGGCGTTCATTTTAGCTCTGATAGCGATTTCGTGACCTTTGGGGATGTGCTTGACCAAACAGGCTCATTTACTATTGAGGCCATCATAAACCCGCAAGATATCACCACGCCCTCGCAGCGCATCGTATCGAAGGATATAGGCTCAGGCGGAACCGGATGGATATTCAGCCTAGGCGATGCGGGGGCTGGAAGCATTCGCTTTCTACATCGCGAATTGCCAGGGAGCGAAACGGATGCATTCGGAGTCGCCGTCGGCGAAGACCAGCACGTAGCAGCAGTATTCGACAACGCGGCGAACACAGCAACGGTTTATGTGAATGGCGTTCAAGGCAGCCAGACAACAGGGCTAACCGCCACGATAAACACGAACGCTTACGCGTTGCTTATCGGGAATTCGCAGGACGCGAGCAATACTAGAAATTTTAATGGCTTTATTCGCGACGTGCGCATATGGAACACCGCGCGCTCAGCGGCGCAAATAGCAGCCAATATGTTTACAACACTTACGGGCTCAGAAAGCGGCCTAGTTGGCTATTGGAAACTCGACGAAGAAACAGGCTCGATAGCCAATGACTCTTCTGCATCGAACTTCGACGGCACGCTAACGGGGAGCGCCCAATGGTCAAGCCTGTATTGGGAGCCTACGTCTAACCCGCTGATTATGGTTGATTACTCGGATGATGGCGGTAAAAACTTTGTTGGGGAACGGACGGCCTCCCTAGGCGCGCTAGGGCAATACAATACAAAAATTCGGATGAATAAATGGGGCCACGTCAAAGAAAGCGGCAGGCAATGGCGCATCAGAGCTAGCGCAGCCGTATTGCGTGGGATCATAGGTGCAACAATTGACGCAAGACCAATAAGGTAATGGCAATCGGTTCGGGCGCTAACCGCCCAAAAGACAAGACGATAGTATCGCCAGATAGGCGCTTGATCCTTGAATGGGACGCGTATTTTCAGCGGTTAGATGAACGCGTTTCATCGCTCATTTCAGGCACGGCAGGCGTCAACAGCTTTGAGGGGCGAACAGGGGCCGTAGTGGCAACAGCTGGCGACTACACGGCTAGCGAGATCACGAATGTTCCTTCTGGGGATGTTTCGGCAATTACGGTCCAGGCGGCCTTGAATGAGCTTGATACGGAAAAATACAACGCTGGCGATAGCCCAAGCTTTCTAAACGAGACATTGACCGGATACCTTGATTTAACAGAGATATCCGCCCCGGCTAACCCCGCGAGCAATGTAGCTAGACTATTCGCTGTTGATGATGGCCACGGCTTTACGCGGCTGCGGTATAAAGACTCCAATGGTTATACCGCTGATTTATTGCGGAATATCGTAAATGTGCGGGACTTTGGAGCAACCGGGGACGGGACAACAGACGATAGCGCGGCCATCATAGCGGCAAAAAATAGCGTTGGCACTGATGACTTATGCCTATATTTCCCCGCTGGCCAGTATGTGCTGAATAGCACCCTATCATTTACTGATAAGAATGTGACCATTAAGGGCGACGGCGAAGGCTTATCGAGGATAGTTTGCCAGAATGCAAACGCTGTAATAACGTTCTCAGATAGCTACAATGGGCAAGACGACCTATTAGTTCAACGTTTCAACATGTCCGAAATATCCATGGCCAAAGACGTCACAACGTCTTCGGGCCTTGGGGGAACAGCAGTTACATTGACTTGGGCCTATACCGGGGTCATCTCCGTTGTAGACCATGCTTGCTTTACGAACGTCACGATTAGCGCGCATAGCTTCACTAAATTCTGGCATAAGGCCATCCAAGTCAATGATGGCGGCATGATTAGAATCACGGGATGCCGGTTCTACAACGAAGCCATAAATACCAATTCGGGGCCGTGCATAGAAATTAAGCGCGACACAGCCTCAAATATCACAACGTATTATATCGCGAATTCCATATTTGCCAATTGGAACACGTTCATAACCTTTATTCATGAGGCAGCAAGCCAGAATGGAACAATCGAGGGAGTCTATATTACCAATTGCGAGATTCTTGGCGTTCAAATTGCCTTTAATGACGACAACGACAGCAACGCGAACCATCAGATTAACGTGGTTTCGGTCGCGAATTCGCATCTAGATGTAAGCAGCAGGCTTGCATTTTGGGGCTGGATTTCAGGCTTTAGGCTCACGGGTTGCGGATTAAACTTGCTCGATACGGGGGGCGACCCCTCCTCAGGTGGCGAGGATTTTATCGTTGCAGTTTTAGCCGCATTTTATTGGACTATCACGGGGAACCGAATTTTCAGGAGTACGGGGGTGGGGGCTTCGACTTGCCTTGTTCTCCCTGGCGATCCAAATGTATCCGGCATTGTCGTTATGGGCAACTCGTTTGAGAATTGGACAAACGTAAGCGCCCTTGTTTCCGGTAGCGCAACGCGAACGCAAGCGGTCGCTATTTGGGGGCCGAATATCCTTCAATCGTCTGGCTCGTATGGCGCTATCGGCATTATCACCGATTTTGAAAATGGGCCGTATAGGATTGCTCAGGATTACGCGAACAATCTTCTAAAATTTACAGGCCCAACCTCAGGCTTCACATTCGACGCAGTAATCAAACCTGCCTCGGATGACGGGGCTGCGCTAGGCACAACTGCTCTGAAATGGTCTGATTTATTTCTGGCCTCTGGCGGCGTTGTCAATTGGAATAATGGCGACGTTACGGTCACGCATGGCTCCAATGTATTGGCATTCGCGGGGGCAGCATCGGGCTACAGCTTCGATAACGTGGTGGCAGCCCCGATCAATTTGCGTACCGTTGCGGCGGTGAACTTCAATAGCGCGAATACGGATACGTCGCTAACAATTAACCTGCCCCCCGGCTATACGCGTTACAGAATATCTAACGTTATTATCTCTGGCTCGTCAGCGTCTATATCAACGGCAACATTTGGCCTATTTACGGCCGCTGCCGCTGGCGGCCAAGCCATTGTCGCAAACCCAACGGCGATCACTGTAACGACAGCCAGCGAAGCGACCAACAATAATATGCAAACCGTAGCGCCAACCAATGCCAATACGGAAAGCTTTAATCAGGCCACGCTATTTTTCCGTGTCATTACGGCGCAGGGCTCAGCAGCCACTGCGACAGTAACAATCAACTACACTCCGGTAAGTTAGGGGGGGGGCAAAATTGAATCGCATTAGGGATTTGCGCGCTGGCGATATCGGGATTCTAGTAAATTGGCTAAATGAGTTCAACTCATCCTTTGAGTATCCAGGGAAGCGCCCAATTGACGACGAATGCGCAATAAACTTCTTTAGTCGCTTCCTCAATAGCCCAAATCTGGCTTGCGTTATATTTGAATGCGGCGATAAGCCTGTTGCCACATTGGGCTTTAGCATTACGCCGCATCCCTGGAACGGCACAAAAGTTTTGTTCAAGGCGTT
>ERZ1292637.389-Hain-H14-01um-R3-389-length-27421-cov-40_pt1 | contig 22808 bp, 28 predicted proteins | sample MGYA00564405_ERZ1292637 | MGnify/ENA primary metagenome ERZ1292637 (study PRJEB36523, sample SAMEA6512645) | groundwater metagenome | collected 2019-01-09 | study: AquaDiva: Metagenomics assemblies of 32 groundwater samples | reverse complement strand
GGATTCTTCAGGCCCCACGTCACCATGTTCAGGATGTCCTGGGCGAGCCGGCGTGACCACCACTGGTCCCGGCCCACGATGCTCAAGTTGAGCTGGATCACGCCGAACGAGTCGCCGTCAACGCCGTGACAGGTGATCCTCTTGTCGCCGTCACAGGCCCAGCCCATGATCTTGCGAGCCTGGCGGGTGGCCTTCTCCAGGTCCTCGCCGTCAGGCTTGATCGTGTAGGTGAACGTGCGAGAAGACCCTGGCATCAGGACATCCAGGTGGTCTTGTCAGGATCATCGTCGGGCTTCGCGGGCGTGGTGGGGACCTGGAGGGCCAGCTCCTTCACGGTCGCGTTCAACTCCTTGATGGTCTTCATCATCTCAGCGTTGTTCCCATTGACCTTGCCCTCAACGCTGTCCATCTTCTGGTAGACCGCCACCCCGAAGCCGCCCAACACGGGAACGGCTACCAGGGCAGCGAGTGTCAGGATGATCGTGACGTCCTTATCCAGGGCCACCAGCGTTACCGCTGCTGCGATCAGCATGAAGACAATCGTCACTGAGGCCCATATGATCTGAGGATTTTTCACGTTCATCCATCCACAATACGACGTTATGGCTTCTCGATAGTGGACTTCACGGTAATACCATCGAGTAGGTTCGCGGCTCCCGCCTCCGCGCCACTCTGGGCAGCGGATTCGAGCTGAACGAACTGCTCTGGAGTGAGGACGTTCTTCAATCCCTCCAGAGCTGAATGAAGTTTGTTGACCTCGCCCTTGAGCGGGCCACCCTCGACAGCGGGAACGTTATCCAGCACGGCTTTCACACGCCAGGCCATAGCGAGAAGGTGGTTGTGCTCTTCAGGTGTCATATCGATCTCCGGCGGTTTCGGGGCAACGGGAATGACGCTCCAGCTACCCAATGAGTGGTTCTGGAAGTCGGTCCGTACCGAGATGTGGATGTGGTCGAAGTGACCAGAGTTCGCCTGCGACTGCCAGTTGTTGCGAACGTCGTAGAGCCTGGCCTGCCAGATGAGGTACTTCAACCACGGCATCCGGCCCGCTCGGGCTTCCGAGATGTAGTAGTCGAAGAGCCTCTGGCCGCCCGCCGCACCGCCCACGTCGGAGGTCATGATGTCGGTCGCGAAGACCACCCAGTGTGGACTCGACAGCGGCCAGCCGGTGTAGCTGAACGGAGTGTGATCCTGAGGCGGTACGGCCGTGTAGTGCGCCTCGTTCGCTTCCCAGTTGAAGAACCGTCCCTGCGGGAAGGCCGCCTTCAGCTTGGTCACCAGATCGCGGATGGGTTGAGCGGGGGTCTTTGGACGCCCGAGCGCATTCCATTGTGAGTACTCCCGTGCTGCCATCTCTCTCCTTTAGACGTCGACGAGGTCTCGGACCTTGTATGCCTCCAGGCGTCCGATAACCCAAGTACCAGGACCGCCCGTGCCCACCCAACGCACCTGGACCTGAAGGATGTTGCTGACTCCTGTCGCAATAACGATTCCTGTAGAGTTGCACAGTGGAGTGGTCGCGTTCACGGTGTCGAGCGTGGTCGCGTGCCAGAGAACGGTCGTACCGACCAGTACGCCACATCGAGCTGAGGTCACTGTAGTGACCGTAGTGATTCTTGTTTGACATTGAGTCCAATAAATTCCGGCAGGGACGGTCAAACGGTCATTGCTGACGCCCAAGTCGGCGTAACCGGCAGTGTCCCAGTCTTCGTCAGTATACGTGGTCAGGGTCCCGACCGCGCCACTGGCGGTCACCACGGTGCCGCCCGAGATCGAGGCGGATGGCTTGCTGGTCGAAAGGTCTCGCAGGACGTCGAGCTGGGTAAGCAGTCCGTCGATATCTTCGGCCGTGTTCTGCCAAGAGGTGGCGCTGACAGTCTCACCTTGAAAGGGATACCGGATCCCTAAAGATGTCGCTCCTGGCATTTAGACCACCTCCAGATTGCTGACCTTGTAGAACCAGAGCAACGAGCCATTTGTGCCGCCGATGATGGTGGTGGTCGAGCCGGCATTGAAGCTCGTGAACAGGACCCGGAGGAAAGATCCGGGAGGTTGCACGCTGGACACCCGCACCAGTCCTTCTATCGTCTGGTATTCGCTACCCGTGTTCGATTCGTAGTTCTGGGTGAACCAGTCTTCGAACACTACCGCACTAAACGGGATGGTAAGCTGTTGGCGGAACTGGAGGCGAGTCAGTCGTAGCGAGTTCACGGTGACCGCCCCAGAGGGGTTGGACAATATGAACGCGCCGATTCGGTAATAACCTTCTTCAGTAAAGCCAACGAGGTTGGATGGCGACCCCGTGTTGTCGTAAAGAATATTATCGAACGGAATCTCCGTCTCGATTCCGTTAATGAAACCGCCCACGTTGGCGATCAACCCGATGATCTTCACTTGGTTGTTCAGGACCGCTCTGAAGTCAGCGAACGAAGCGATCAACTTAGCGTTGACCGCTTCGGCAAAGATCTGAAGGTCCAAGGCTCCATTGCCTGGATCAAGAGGGCCAGGGTACGGAAACCCCTGCGTGTCGGTTACTTCCATTTACACGTCACCAACTTTCATGGTCCACAGTCGCGCTGCGAACAAGATGACCGTGCCGATCGTTCCGATCTGATTAGCGACAGCCCCAACCCTGTCATCCGCTGTAATCTCATCAAAGGAGGCAAATGAGAAAGTAATCGCCGCACCGCCACCGTTCTGACGTTGGCTTGGAGTATTCGTTAAGGTCCCGCCGGTCGCGGCTTCGAGGCGGGCTTCGTAGCGGTCGCCGGCGGCACCAGCGTCGTTCTGGTAGTTCAGGTAGGCGCCGGTCAGGATCCTGGTCTGGGCAATCACTTCCAGCGTGGACGGGTCCAGCGAGAGGTTGGCGAGCCCGGCCGTGTCGAAGTCCACGCTGATGTAGCGAATCGGTTGCTGGAACACGCCGTTGAAGACCAGCAACTCCTGCACATCGACCGACACCCGGGCCAGCGGGATCACCTGAACGCGCAACAGGTCCACATCGAAGACGTGCATGATCTCGTCGACCCGTTCAGCCATCCGCTGAGTGAACAGGTAGCCGTCGCAGAAGCGATCGGGGCTCTCTGGATAGGGGATCGCCCAGGTCGCAGTCACCGTTGACATCAGGCCCGCACCTCGGTCACGGCGATCGAGAGGTTGTCATCGAGGTTGACGTTGATGGTGCCCGCGCCGCCTGAGCGCCGGAAGCGCGGTTGTACGGTCCAGGACCCCGAGTCCAGCCCCGTGATGAGCTGGGTTCCGCTGCACTGGAGGTGCACGCCGGCCGAGATCGTGGGATGCAGGAAGCAGACCGTGGTGTCGATGGCGTTGACCAGCACCCCGAAGTCCACGCCCGAAGTGGTGACGCTGGTGAACGAGGTGACGTGCATGTCGATCCGTAGACGGCTGGTCGAGCTGTACTTCTCGAACGTCAGTGGGGACACCGGCAGGTTGACGTAGACGGCTGAGGCGCTGGCCGCGCCGGCAGCCAGGTTGGTGTTGAGGAGCGCGACCGCGCTACTGACCGGCTCGGTGTCGACACCGCCCAACGCCAGCCATGACGCGGCACCCCGCATGATCGCTACCGATTGGTTGACTTCCAGGTTGCCCGGGTCCAGGAAGCCCGCGTTGATAGGGATCCCTACCACCGACACGACGAGACCGCCCGAGCTGATGCTGTCCACTCGCCCGATTCGCAGACCCGTATCAGGCGGGTAGGTACCCGAGACCTCAACAACAGGATTGGTCATACCAGTTCGACCAGGCCCTCGATGTAGAGATGGTCAGTGGTGGCCCAGGCGAACGGGACAGTCACGCTCGCTGCGACAGTGCTCGCATGACCTCGGAACTCGATCGTGGTCGGCGGTCCGGCCGCTACCGGAATCATCTCGCCGAGGGCCGTAGTTGTCGTTGAGGTGTCGAACGCCCAGACGTGACCAGCAGTCGCATTGAGGGTGAGCATCCGCCAGGTGGGTGGCAGAGTGAACCGCCATGCTCCCGTACCGAAAGTGGTGGTGCCGTCGGGCGTGAAGTTGATCGTGTACCAACCCCATTTGCCGAACTGCTTGAATCGGCCAGACAACGTCCCGGTACCAAGCGCGGGCGGAGTGGTGACCGCTGTCCACACTGGAGTATAAGCGGTGAGCGCGTTACCCAGCGTGCCGTCGACCGCCGAGAGCATCGTCTGGTCGTCGGGGGCGACGTTGGCCGGGTCGCCCGTCGTGGGGAAGGGCCACGCGAAGTTAGTAGTAGCGCCTGCCATTACTCCACCAATCCTGGCTGTAGTGCTCGGAACGTAATACTCATTGGAGAGGCTCCTGTTAGCGGCAGACTGAAACTGGAGACGACCTGCACTTCGGGCGGAAGGTCTCTGGCGTTGATTGTGACAGCATCGCCGAGTTCGAGCGCGGGGTCCGCTGTCGTGCTCACATTCCATGCCTGGGTCAGGCTTCGGGCCTGGAGCAACGAGGTCCTGGCCAGCGTGAACGCCTGACTGCTGGTCGAGGCGCCTTGGGCGCGCACCAGCTTGGACTTCACGCCGAACGCGCCGCCGGTGTAGGTCGGCGAAGAGACGTCCGAGTCTGACGCGGTGGCGAAGACAGGCGGCGTCCCGTCAGCCCGCTCGCCTACGACTGTCACGACGTTGAAGACGTTCTCCCGGGAGCGGCGCGGAATGGCCGTCGAGAGCGTCCCTCCTGGCCCGTCAGAGAGTTCGATGACAGGGAGCTGCGGGATCGCCCACGGGACCCTGCGAAGCACGTAGGAGCCGTCTGAGAGGGCGTACCAGTAGGCGCTGGCCGCGCTGGCGAGGTCATCGCAGGCGGCGCCGCGATCTTCCTCCCAGGTGAGCTGAGGTGTGGTGCTGGGCGGCACGTCGAACGTGCCGAAGGTGGCGTCAGGCACGCCCTCGACGACGATCCGGGCGAACTCCAGCGAGATCGAAGACCCAACGACCGAGTTCTCCGGTGCCGAGAAACCCGCGTCGTTGATGTCGGCGGCACGGTCGAGCGCACCCAGGTTCATCGAGCCGTCAGTGTCCAGCTCGACCTCGTTGATCCGCCCCCGGAAGGTCGGCCACTCGTACGGCACGCCCGCCCCTGGCTTGATGCCCTGGAACACCCTCAGTTCGTTCCCGTAGGGCGCGAGCAGGTCAGTGGGTAGGCGGGGATACATCGAGCCGTCTGTGGTCAGCGAGAGCTGCCTGGTGACCTGGGAGACCAACGTGGCGGTGATGTTGCCTTCGAAGAACGGCAACCCTTCGTCGCCGAATGGGTCGATCCGGACGCCCTGGCGCCACACCTCGATCCGGGTGATCGGATGGTACGGACCGGCCAGCAACGCCCGGTACGCGATATCGGTTCCGCCTGGGAGCATCAGCGCTCCTCGAACAGATCTTCGTAGGTGCGTCCGCCGGTCGGGATGTCGCCGTAGGTGGCGAACTCCAGCGGGATGTCGGAGTAGAGCCGGAAGCCGGTAGGCGTGGGCGACAGCGAAGCCAGTCCCAGCATCACCATGAACCAGGTCAACCCAGCCGCTTCCGCGTCCCCGAAGGTCTCATACAGGACACACAGGTCGATCCAGCGCACGCCCAGCACGCCGTCCGCGAGCCCGGCGGGCCGGTCGACCTCCACGTGAGGCAGCGAGTGGGCTCGCCACTGGACGCGGTGGTCGGTTGTCAGCCGGGCCACCGAGTAGTCCCCGACCGTCATGTAGCGGTCAGGGATCCCGTAGTCCGCTGGCCCCTGGAACAGCAACGGATCGCCTGAGGCGTTCAGGATGATCACGTTGTCGCGGTCGGTGAAGCGCCGGGTGATCAGCCCGAGTGTGGACCCGATGCCGCCCCTGGTCCGGGCCGCCGCGATCGGGTTCTTCCGGTTGTTCACATTGAACGTGGTGGTGCGGTTGGCCCGACCTTCGGTGTCCATCGCCTGGAAGAAGATCGCGGACTCGGGGATGCAGTCCGGTTCCTGTGGGACGGAGAGTTGGACCCGCTGGTCGGCCCACGGGTGCAGTGGGGACTTGAGCCACAGGTCGCTACCAGAGGCGAGCACCTGGGCGGTGAGTAGTTCAGCGTTGACGCTGTAGTTGTCCACGCTGAGGATGTGCGCGACCGAAGCGGTGTTGTTGCGCATGTAGACGCCGACGTTCGTCCCGTTGATGGTGAACGTGGTGTCAGTGACCTGGAGGTCCCATGGTCCGGGCTCACCCATCGAGGTCAGCCAGAACTTCACCCTCAACGAGGAGTCGACCACCCGGAAACGCATTGAGTAGGAGGTCGCGGCGAGCAGGACGCCGACTGTCGTGGTGGCGAGAATGGTCTCAGTACTGGCCAGTCGTTGACTGATCGACAACGTGATCACGCCAGTCGTGGCGATCGATACCTTGCCCACGTAGCAGTTGTCGCTGTCGATGAACCGACCATCGAGCCCGTACTCGATGGTGTCGGTCGCGGGCAGTGTGTTGAGCGAGAAGCTGATCACCTGTTCGGTGTTCAGTTCGAAGACATCGATCCAGGTGTTGTAGTTGTCGTCAAGGGTGGTCGGCTGGATCGTGCCGACCGTACCTGTGACGTCATAGGCGGCGTCAGGAGCGTCATTCAGGTACGTCTGACCGCTGGTCATCGATCCCCAGCCGTTCACCACCACCCGCGTGAAGGTGTCGTTGGCGACGAAGTCCAGCATCGCGCCATCGCCAGCGCTGGTACCGAGACCTTCCATCCGGTAGGCCAGCGGTACGTCGAGCGGCGCCTCAGTGTCGTACAGGACCGCCATGCTCCCGGAGAGCTGGATGTAGTCGCCCGTCGAGTCGGTGAAGGTGTGCGGGCGTACCACCGTCGTGGAGCCGTCGGACAGGATCCGCAGGACGCGCACGAACTGCACGGTTGGAAGGTCAGACCAGTTCAGGGTGAGCGCCACGTGTCCCGTGATGGGTTGCATGGTCGCCGTGATCGTAGGCATCAGCCACCAACTCCGACTGGGCGTGGACCGTACTTCATCCCTCGACCGAACTGCTTGAAAGCGTTGCCCACCCGACGTTCTACCCGGGCCATCACCTGCTCGTCTCCAATGTAGACAATCACATCTCCACTGTCGCTGGTGAGTGAGTTGAGGCCAGCCTGATTGATGACCTCGCGAGCCCGGTTGGGGTCGTTGAGCGGAATGACCGCCTCAGGTCCATCCTCGCCGGTCCAGCCGAACGTCGGCCGGTCAGCGATACCACCATCAGCGAAGTCTCGGTGGTGGCCCAGCGCGTTCACGCCGGACGGGACCAGGCCTCTGATCCGGCCTTCGTTCACCACGCCCAGCTTGGACAGGATCCACCTGAAGGCGTCCACGACATCGCCGACCACCGAAAGGATCATGAGGAAGGCACCCAGCGCCCCCTGGATGAGGATGAGGAACGCGCCCGCCAGGACCACCATGCCCTTGAGCGCCTGCTGTCCACGCTCGGACTTGAAGAACTCGGTCAGCCCGTCGATCGTTTCCAGGATGGTGTCGAAAATGGTGATCGCCATGCCCTGCTGGTTGGCGCCCCCGAACAACGTTTCGATCAGGTTGTAGGCGGACTTGCCAAACTCGATCAGCTTGCCCAGGGCAGCGACGAACTTGTCCAGGAATGCCTTGAAGTCCCCATTGGAGGCCGCCGTCGACAGGAAGTTGCCGAACTGCGTGAGTGCGTTCGCGAACCCCTGGGCGAGCATCAGGATCGTCGGTATGGCGGCATTGGCGATCGACAACAGGCCGTTGATGAACGCGATCAGGGCCGGACCGAGGATCTGGTAGATCCTGCCGGCGGCGTCGAAGATGTTCTTGAAGATCGTCGCCACCTGCGGGGACGCGAAGACCGCCAGGAGCTGCTTGAGGAAGACGCCGGCCTTCTCGGCTACGTTCCCGAAACCAGCCAGCAGCGTGGGACCAAGATTCTTCTGGACCTTGGTGATCGAACCTATGATCTGGGCGAAGAACTTCTGCTGGGCGACCTTCTTCAACTGGTCGAAGAAGGGCAGCATCTTCTGGAACTCCAGCGCCACCGTTCGGGCAGCCGGAGTCAGGGTCTTGAGCGCCTCGGCGATCTTCTTCGGATCTTTGCTCATGATCGCGCTGATGGCGTCGCCGAAGCCCTGGAACGCCACGGTGATCGGAATGATCGCAGCCGCCGCGATCGCCAGAGCGCCAGGCAGAAGACCGACAACGTTGATCAGGGCACCGAGTTGGTTTCCCAGCGCCAGGACCAGTCCGATGAGGGCCGGGATACCGGTAACGATCAAGGTACCGAAGACGGAAGCGAAAGGCCCCTTGGAGCCGACGTTACCGATCGACGAACCGATCGAGCTGATCAGTCCCGTAGCCCCCTTGGCGGCCTCGGCGAAACCTTCAGTGAAGCTGGTAGCGGCACTCATCCCAAGACGTTGGAAGAAGTTCTTGTCCTGATTGTTTTCCTTGGAGAACGCATCTTTGATCTTGCTGAATAAGCTGGGAGCATCCTTCTTGATCCGCCTGCTGGCACCCTTGGTGATGCCCTCGCTGATCTTCTCGCCAGCACCCTCGGAGGACTTCTTGACCTGAGGCGAGTTCGCGATCGCCTCAATGTCCGCGCCCAGCTCGCGGGCGAACGGTCCAGCGTCAGCGTGCACCTCGATGTACGCCCTACCGAGAACGTTGCCGACTGCCATGACCCCATGGTATGGGCAAGATCGGTTGCATCATAGCGACTGTTGCATCGCGGCGAGAAAAGCCTTACCTTCCGCTTCCTCATCAAGCGCCAGGACAGGCGACTCACTGGGGGACGTGTTGAGCATGTTCAGCATCTCGGCGATCTTCTTCGGACTCGTGCGGCTCATCAACACCTGAAGCGCCACCACCAGCCAGGCGCCCAGACTGACCTCCTCCGCGCGGACGTGGGAGACGATCTCGCCGCCCACCCGCGACCAGGCGAGCTTCACCACCGAGTAGAGGTTGACCGCGAACCACCAGCGGAAGCCGCCAGCGACCTCCAGGATCTCGGTAGCTATCTGGAAGATCTCATTGGAGCTGGTCTCCTCAGCGAACAACGCCTCATACATGGCGGCGTCAGCGCCCGCGAGTCTGGGGAAGATGTCGTCGAAGCTGGCGGTCTCGTTCCAGAGAATCTCCAACCACTGCGCCGCGCTCATCGCCGGGATGGTCCAGGTGCTACCGAAGGCGTCTACCTGGATGGGTGTAGGAGCGAACGAGGCCAGCGGGTCGCAGTGGATCTGCGGGAGTGCGGAGTTCTCCGGATCGGGATCACTTTCCGCGACGGGTGCGGGCTGGCTTCTCGGCCGGCTTGGCATCTTCGTCCAGACCTAGGATCTTCATCAGGTCGGCCACCTTGACCGTACCGTCGATCAGAGCGTCGTCGATCCGCTCGACATCCGCTTTGTCGACCAGGAGGGCAGTGATTACCCGGAAGGCGATGTCGATGGCACTCAGGCCGTTCTGGGCTAAGTTGCGCTGACCGGCCGCTGCCGATTTCACCACCACCGCGAGCTGCTCCTCGGTCGGAAGCTTGGCTCGCACGGACAGTGTTTCGGTGAGCTGGACGACGCGAATCTTGTCCTCCTCTGCGGGGGACGTACCTTCGGGTTCGGTCATGTCGTGATCTTAACCCTTGATCGGGAATTGGATGCCTCCACGACGCACCGAGATGGTGGGCATATCAAGCCGAACACTCGGGTCGATCTCGCAGGCTTCGTAGATCATCTCACTCGGTGCACACCAGCCACCAGTCAATGGCGGACATGGAACCTGATAGCAGGGCTTCGGTGCGCTCTCCTCAATCTCCTCTTCGAGCTGAGGAGGCAGTACTGCCGCTGTCGCCCCCAGTCCGATCAGGGCGAGAAGGCTTCGACGGTTCATGCCATCAGGGTACCTACCTGGCAAACCGAGAACTCCCGAACGACGACACGACCCGAAAGCCGTACGCGGGCGCTTCCTGCTTGAGCGGAATGATCAGATAGCGGCGTCCCCGCATGCCCGGATGATGAACGCGGCCCTTGAAACAGACCACGCGACCCGTAGCCAACGGAGGGTTACCCACCCCGGCAGGCCAGTAGAACTTCATCCCCCGGCGAAGTCGGGGCGCGATGATGTGCGGCTTCGCCCCCTCGTGGACGACCATCGCGTAGGGCAGCTTCGAGCCCACGCTGCCCACGACTTTCAGGCTGTACACGCGGATCTCGGTACGCAGGGACGACAGTAGACGGCCAGTATCGAAAGCTTGTTGGGCTACCCGGAGCTGGGCGCCTACCTGAACGCGCTGGACGAGCTTGCGGGTCTGGCGCAGGGCGTGCTCAAGCGACAGGGAGTTCGCCTTCTCCTTGTAGATCACCACTCTCGCCATCGGGCTCCTCCTTCGGCTCCTCGATGACGTGGATGTACTGCCAGAACCGCTCGGCGAACTCTTCCGACACGAAGAAGGTCTCGCCAGCCTTCAGGCCGTTGAACCCAGTCCGGATCTCGATCATCTTCATCGCGAACATCAGCATCCCTCGCAGCGACTACGGACCATCGCGGTCACCGGCATGATGCCACCCAGGCACCCGCCATCGCGACCTTTAGGTGTCCAGGCTCCCACGGACACGTCACCACCGTCGCGCGTAGCCATGAAGCAGCAGAGCGCCGCGCGCATCGCCTTGGCGTCCGACATGTGCTGGGCGGCGATAGCCTCCCATTCCGGGCACAGTATCTGTTCCGAGCTGATGCAGCGGAAGACCCCCATCTCCATGACCAGACCCCAGGCGTACGGCTCGCACTTGTTCAACGCGAAGTCAGAGCTGGGACTGGGGAAGCCCGCGTTGGGCGCGCCGGTCGGGTAGAAGCCGTCGACCCGGACGTAGGCCATGCCGTCGCAGCACTCGTCGTAGAAGGCGCCCATGTCCTGGATCGTCTCGTCGCCCACGCGGATACAACAGGTGAAGCCGTCAGGCAGTGGAGCCTCGACCGCGAGAGCTTCGCACAAACAGGCGAGAAGCTCGTACGCGGTTGGCAGGAGCAGGGTATCGGCCATCAGGGAGAGGTCACCGTTCGAGTCACGGGCATATCAGGAGAAAAAAATCGAGTTCGGCCCTTGAGAGAATGGGGATTCAAGCTGACGATCACCTGGTCGACTTCCTGAATGCCGGTCAGGTTGGCGCGCAGGAGCGTATCGACATCAACCATGGTCACGCTGACGCCCTGTCGGGCTATCGAGGAAACGCGACTGGGCAGTCGACAAGCCAACCCCTGGCACGCCTTGGCGTACTCGCAAGCCAAAGTACCTGCTGCCGCAAGTAATGCGGTCGGGACCGGAGAGCCGCGCATGTAGGTGACCTGGAGCGTGCCGACGGCAGGGACGTCGAGGCTGTAGTCCTGGCGTAATGGCCAGCAGTTGTCGGTACCAGTGCGCACCAGCCAGACATTGTCGTCTACCCGGTAAGTTGCTACATCAACTATCGCGCCATCGAGCAGTACCTGTGACACCGAGGCGACCGGCCCTGGCAGGTATATCTGGCACCGTGGCGCGCAGATGCAGAGTCCGAGACCGCACACGCAGTTATGCCAGATGCCGTTGAAGATGTAGGGGATCCAGGTGCCCTGATCCCAGTAGAAACCGTTCCAGTTATTGTCGCACTGACGGCCACAGGGCCGAACGATCTGCTCGCACAGACCGAACTGACGCCCTGTGGCCGCCCAGAGGACAAGCGTGGCATAGGCGGTCGCCTGCGTCTGGAGCGCGACGGGCAGCTCGTCCCAGCCGGAGCAGCAGTCCGTCGTTATCGTCCAGTTGCAAGGTCCCATAAGATCATTATGCCTAACAGGTGATGACCAGGGCCGAAACCGCAGTGCAGTTCTTCGTCGACTGGTTGTCGGACAGGGTGTTGTCGAAGTTGTTCAGATCGGTGATGATGCTCTGACCGCTGAACACGCCGGTATAGAGAGCGTCCACGGTGCCAGTGAAGTTGTAGACGATTGACGTACTCAGTCCAGTGAAGGTGCAGGTGACTATCCGTCCGAGGATGGCGCAGTCCCCGCTGATCGATGGGAACGCGGTCGGGAAGGCCACGATCGCCCGACCTGATGCCGTTGCTCCAGCAACTTTCGTGACCGTCACGGTGTAGTTGACCACGCGGGAAAGTGCCACGCTACTTGCTGCGACAACTACCGACACATTGTTGGGACTGACGGCGTTGATGGCGATGGTGCCAGGGAGTGCGCCGTAGGAGCCACCGGCACTGTAGGCCCACTGCGCGGTCGCACTGACGGTGGAGGTGGTCAGAACGGTGATGGTGGCGGTACCCGTGACAGTCTGGCTGGCACTGAGACCACCGAGCCAGGCGAAGACAATGGTGTCCCCGTTGCCGCCGCAGGTGAATGAAGATGGCGCGGTACAGCTCACGATGTCCCAGGTCACCGCCCGGGAGTTGGCGGCGAAACTGACGATGGTGTAGACATCGCTGGCGGTCGGCGAGCCGCCCTGGGTGAACGAATAGTCGAGAGTGAAGTTCGCCCCGAGGTTCGGGGTACTCGTGCTGGGCACGACAGTCAGCGAGCCATCCGTGATGGCCATAGCAGGAACCCCTGGCAACAGCACGAGTGCTATTACCAGGGGCAGGACGAACCAGCGAGCACGTCTCATACGTGCCACTTCCCTACGCGATAGGTGTCGATGCGCTCACGAAGGGCTGGGACGAGAACGAGCGCGGGAACAGCGTAACCGTGTAGGAGCCTGGTGCCGCGTAGACGTGCGAGGCTGTCAACCCACTTGTGACCGTCGTCTTGCTGGCATCGCCCCAGGCGACTTCAGCCGGCAGGACCGTGGGGTACGGCGTGAGCGGGATGGTGATCTCGCCCGTCAGCACGCCCGAGTCCACGAATGCCAGCGGGAAGCTCAACGGACCGCAGCCACAACCCGAGACCGGCGGCGCGAGGAACGTGGTGAACATACGACGGTGTTCGGTGGCCGTGACAGCGGTCAGCAGTGGCAGCGGATCGCCGAGAGTGGCTGCCGCCTCCGACGCGATCACCGAGTACGGACCGACGCCCCAGTTGCTGCCGACACTCGTGCGTGAAGTCACGATGAAGTTGGCCGCGCCGTTCTCGTACGTGATGTCGCCCATCGTGCCCTCGACGTTCCAGGGCCAGAGGGCATAGCCGAACAACTCGGCCGGGCAGTCGTCGACCGCCGCGACCCGGGTCCAGGCCTCGAAGCCAAAGTTCACCAGGTCCGCGTCGTTGGTCTCCCAGGTGTTGCCGATCGCCTGTGGCTCGTCCGCGTCGGACAGGATCAGGGTCTGCTTGGTCAGCAGGTACACCAGCTCGGGGTCGACGTTGCAGAACGTGTACGTCATGTTGAGCCACTTGAGGATCGGCGCGTTCGTCCGCTGGACGCAGAACTTGCCGTCCGCGTTCTTGACGAAGAACTCCTCACGGTCCTCATACTCGGCGGTCTGCTCGATGGTGATGATGCCGTCAGTCGTGACCGACGCGCACTCACCAACCAGCGGGGTACCACAGGCGTCGAGTTCGGTGATGCGAACCCGAGGAACCTTGAACGGGGTGAAGCAACGAGATGACATCGGCTACTCCTGCTCGGGCTCTTCGGTGTTGCTCATGTTGTCCGCGTCTGGGCCGGGCTCAACGACCTTGCGCGGGCGACCGCGTCTCGGCTTGGCGACCTCAGGCTCGTCTTCCTTCTCCAGCTCAGCCCGGAAGGCATCGAGAAGCTCGCCCGGGATGGCGAAGTAGTGTCCGTGCTCGTCGCCGGTGAAGGTGATGTCGTCCTGGTTGACCGCGAGCCTGGACAGGAGAGCGGCGGCGCTTTGGGCGGAGTCGCTGTCGATCAGGCCGTTCGTGGTCTCGACGTAGAGCTTGGCGGTGTCAGTCATCTGTTCTCCTAGGCCACTACGCCGGTGATTTCGGTTTCGACAGCAGCCACGAAGCAGTCGAAAGCGACCACATATTCGCGCTCCATGACCGCCGTGACCTGGTTGGTGGTGCGGTTGAGCGTGTCCGCGATCGAGGTCACGAACAGGTCAGAGTCGGCGGTCCGCCAGATCGCGACCTGGCCGGTGATGTAGATGAACGTCTCGCCAGCGGCCGGCGCGGCGCCAACGGTGGTGTTGCCCGCGTAGTTGCCGAAGCTCAACTTGGTCCCAGCCGGCGTGGTCCAGATAGGACCGTTGCGGTGAACCAGGTGCAGGTGACTGAAGTAGGCGCTCAGGCTCTCCGGGATGTGCAGGACGCCAGGCAGCCCGTAGCGGGCATACAGCCAGGACTCCAGCAGGGAGACCGCCTTCACTGGATCGACCCCTGTGCCGGGAACCGGGGTGAGGTCGACCGCAGCCGCGTTGTTGCTCAGTCCGGGCGACTGGGCGCATGCCTGCAACGAGAAGGTGTTTTCGACCGCTGCCTGCTCGCCAGCGGACAGCGACTCGTACAGGAAGGCACGGACACGCTCGTCAGTCAGGCCCACCGGCGCGCAGAGCAGGTTGCTGAAGACCACGAACGGGTTGCCCTGGATCGTGGACTTCTGCGCGGTCAACGTCTTCGTGTTGTGCGTTTCCTGGCACTCGACCTCGTAGCAGACCGGCAGCGTGCACGTGTGGGTCTCGTACTGGAGACCCCCGATCCGACCGTGTACGGGCAGATCGAGGGGTCCTGTCGCGACCTGGAAGAGACCAGGGCGAGGCAGGACTGGATTGGGCGCCGGTACGTATACCGGTCCCGTCAGACTCGCCATGGCCTACTCCTCAGTCGTTTCGTCTTATTCGAGGAACGCGGAGCCGACAACGTTCGGCGTGGTTCCAGTGATCGTCAGGGTGGCCCCGGTGCCCGCGTAGATCGGGAACGGGAAGGTCCGGACTGCCTCGGAGTTGGCCGCGAAGGTCTCCGAATAGATCGGAGTGCCGGTCGCGGTCAGCGAGTTGTAGACCGTCACCGTGGCCGGGTTCGCGGTCACGTTGGCCACACTCAGCCCGCCAAGCTGAACCGGGCCGGTGTGCAACAGCGTGGTACCGCTGGTCGTGTACGCCTTAGCTACGAGTGCCATCGCCTAGTCCAGGAGTAGAGAGCCGAGGACGTTCGGCGTGGTCCCCGTGAGGACCACCGTCACGCCCGTGAGGGCCTTCACCGGCTGGGTGAAGTTGAAGGTGTTGGACGAGCCAACCGTGTCGACCGTGGCGCCCGCGATCTTCTGGAAGATGACCGTGCCGGAGCCTGCCGTGTTGTCGTAGATGGTGATCGTCGCTGCGTTCGCGGTGGTGTTCTTGTAGACCAGCCCGTAGAGGCAAATAGATCCCGTGTGCACCACCGTGGTACCGCTGGTCGCGAAGAGCTTCGCGGTTACGGCCATCGGGTTCTCCTCAGAGTGATAGGGGGCCAGCCGGAGCTGACCCCCTGATCGATTACGGGGTAACGCAGTCCACCAGACGCTGAGCGCCGGTAGAGCCGCTCGGGCAGATGGCCATCGAGTAGACGCGCGAAACCGGGCAGAAGCGCATCGCCCGGAAGCCGTCCTCCATGAACAACTGGGTCACCTTGTTGGTCGTGATGTTCGTCGAGTCGTAGATCGAGTCGAGACGGATCACGTCCTGACGCGCGAGCACCCACGTCCCAGCCGGGAAAGCGAGGAAGGAAACCGCAATCGGCAGCGCTGTGATCGGGGTGTCGTCACCAGGGTTGCCCACCACGCCCGAGAAGGCGTCCAGCCAGTCGTAGACGTACTGGACCTGGGCGCCACGAACGGTGAACATCGCACTGATCTGGGAGTCAGCCAGGTCGGGGTCCATCGGTCCGTTGCGACGGATCCAGTCCGCCCGCATCTGGGCCAGGATCCAGAACGGAAGCACGATCTGGATCGTCGCGTTCTTGGGCAGGCGCAGTCGGTACCTGATGTCCATGACGGCCAGCTCGACGCCGCTCATGACCTGTGAGACGACCGAACCATCCGACAGGAAGGGCTCGCCGAGCAGGGACACGGCAGTGCTGCCCGCGACGATGTCAGCGATGATCTGCCGGTTGACGTTGTGGGCGTTGACCGCGATGGCACCCTGGACGAACTCGGAGACGAACTCCGGGTAGCCACGGTTCTGGAGGATGTCGCCCGTCAGGCAGAGGACCGCGACCTTCAGACGGTCGTCCACGAACGCGGGACACGGGATCGGCAGGCAGGTCTTGACCGTGTCGGAGATGACCTGAGCCTCGGTGAGGATGTTGAAGCCTGTACCCGCACCGAAGATCGCGTCGAACTCGATGCCCTGGTTGTGCCGGATACCGCCACGGCGAGCACCGATCTCGGGGAGCGAGAGGATGCCGTCGATGGCGACCTGGTTGCAGGTCGTGTAGATGGTTTCCGACGGCGCGCACCAACCAACCCCGGCCAGCAGGGACCCGCCGGCCAGGCGCCGCTCGTCACGGACGAAGTCGTACTTGCGCTGGAGAACCTGGTCCGAGTCGGTCTCGTTGACTGAGAACTCGTCGGTGAAGTCCCGGCGGATGGTCGCGATGTTGTGCTGTTGAGGCGTGTTGGCGCCCCGGTAGCTGGCGGTACGGTGCACGAACGCCTTGGCGACGTCGAGCCAGCCGTCCATCTCGTGCCCGGCCGAGAAGCCGGTGTCCGGTGCGGCGATGATCGTGAACTGCGGCTTGTCGCCGACGACCTCACCCTCGATGACCTCGGTGGTCGTCGAGTTGGCGATCTGGGCCAGCGTCGGAACCACCGGCGTGATGACGGCCGGAGCCGCGCTGGTCATCGTGCCAGTAGCGAAGGTGACGGCGGGGACAGCCTCAGGCGTCTCCTCCTCCTCCTCCTCCTCCTCCTCTGCGCCACCAGCGGTGACGGCGGAGGCCGGGAGGGCGGAGAAGCGCGTCGAGCGGGTCTGGCGGCTGCCCATCTCGTCGTCGAGGGACAGCATGAAGGTGTTCAGGGCTTCGAGGTGATCGATCTCAGCGTCGGAAGCCGTGGAGGGGTCAGCGGAGAGCCGAGCGTGCAGCTCGTCATACGCGGCGGAAGCCTCTAGGGCAAGATCACGAAGGGCCGCAACCGTGAACCGAGTCAGGCTGTCGGCCGCAGGAATAGAGAATTCCATCTTGAGGGCCTTTCGGAAAGCCTCTTAAGCTTCCGAGCAGGCCCTCAGCACAGCCCCGGCAGTTAACCGCATTGTAGATCGTCTTGCCCGGTTTAGGCAAGAACACTCGTCCTACTTCTTCTTGACTCCGCCAGATGGGGGTGGAGGAGTGGGCGCGACAGTAGGGCGAGGAGGCGTCTGAGCGGATACGACTAACTCCTGACCGCTTCGCTTTGACTGAGCGGTCACTTCTTCTTGACTTCCCAACGCCCGTTGGTCATGGTCGCCTTGATTCGAGCAGCCGGTTCACTGGTCTCGGTGTACGTGCGCCCATCCGCGCCAGTCACGGTGAACTCCTGGCTCGCCAGGACGGCGGGCTTACCGCATCCACATCCCATATCACTCTCCTGCTTTCAGTTGAAGCTTCTGGTATCCATTCGACCAGTCGGTGAAGTTGTCGAACACCTGCGTCGGTCTGAAGTTCTCCAAGTAGTACTGGAAGATCTCCTTGATCATATTGCCCTCGAACGTGAGGGTTCCGTTGCCATTGAGCGTGACCGAGTCCAGGCGCTCGGGCGGGTTGGTGGTCACGTCCATCAGGTCAAGTGTCGGCATGTCTCTCTCCTACCTACGGGAGTGTGGCTCTCTTGATGATGGCATCCAGGCGCTCCAAAGACACGTCAAACCAAGCCCCTCGTCCAAGCAGCTCGAACTGAGGGCGCTGGGCCAGGAAGCGCTCCCGAGCTTCTTCGAGTTCCTTGCGAGAGAACTCGATCTTGTCCCGCCAGGTAAAAACTGGACGTCCCTCCTTGTCCCTACCGGCAGACTCCACGAAGTAGTCGACAAAGTTCCCCCGTACCGCTCCCGGCTGGATCTCCCCACTGCTATTGCGACGTACCTCAGGATTGCTCTTGCGGTTGAAGTTGATCGACCAGGCCAGTCCATGATCGATACCCACGGGCTTCCCAGCAGGAGTGATCATCCAGTTACCGTCGTGGCGATCTCCGTTACCGACCATCGCGTCCAAGAGTCCAAGCCGTTTGGCGTCGGGGCTCTCGAATGCCTTCGCCCTCTGTTCCCAGTTCGCCATGGCAGCTTGCTTGCCAACCACGAAGCCCATGAAGATGGTCTTTCCGTCCTGGCGGTAGACAGCGGGAGTGGGAGCCCCGACCGCCTCAGCAAGGACGGAGGCGAGCTGCTCTGCGTCTGCCTGACGTCTCGGATTCTGACCGAACACGAACTTGTGCGACTTCCGGATCGCCTCACCGCCGTCTTCCAGCTCAGCCTTGCTGGTATCGCCCATCGCGCCACCGCTGATCGGGTTCAGGCGCTTGATACCGCTCGCCACGCTGTCGATCAGCTTCTTCAGGCGAGCCGGAACCGTCTGGTGGTACTGGATCTTCGGCGGGTTCTCGATGATCGAGAGCAACTCTTCCCTGGTCGCGTTCGGTGGAACGACGAGACCCATGTCCCCGACTTGCTGGCGCAGACCATCCACATTCTTCTTGCTGGGTTCGAGATCAGGAGAGTTGATTCCCTTGGCAAGCAGCCTGCGAATGATCTCAGCGCGAGATGGATTGAAACCCACGCCAACATCGTGGCGATCAGCGAGAGCTGCCAGCTCCTTGATGTCAAGGTTGAGTAGACCGCCCGCGCCTGAAGGAGTCTCATTGCGCATGTAAGGCTCGTTGACTGGACGACCCTGAAGCATGGAAACAAGTTCGTGCTTCTTCGCACCACCAAGAGCACGAAGGCCATGAGCCTTCGCTAGATCCTGAAGCTCAGCTACCTTCATAGCCTCCAGCTCGGCGCGCTTCCACTTACGGTTGGGATCGAGTTCCTTCACGCGCTCAGCAGCGATGCGTCGACCATCGAGCATCGCGACCAGATCTGCCTTCGGGATTCGACCGAAGACATCTTCAGTGTTCATCTTGTGCGCCCGAGCCATGTCGCGGACCTGATCGATGTTCATATCACGAAGATCGCGCAACTCAGGAATGTCTTCAGGGCGTGCTGCTGCTGGTCGCTTCGGGAGCGCGGCCTTCTTCGCGAACCTCGCGGGAAGAGGGACTACTTTCGCCTTGAAGAGCTGAACCTGACCACCTCTGTGCAGCATCGCTCCCGGGCGAACGATCTTCACCTTAGCGCCAGCGGGGATAGTTCCGCCAAGGGCCTCGTGCTCGTCAGGATTGAAGTCCACAAAGCCCGTCGAGTTGTCGATCAGATCCACGTCATTCTTGCGGGCAAGGTCATCTATCAGATCCCGTCCGTTCGTGACGTTGCCAGCCTCCAGTGCATCAGCAGCCTCATTAAGTTCTTTGATCAGCGCGTTCCGCTTGTCGACATCGCGGATCTCCTCGACGTGAGGACCCTTGGCGATGGCTCGGACATGGTCAGCCATCACCTTGGGATCAGCGATCTTCCGCTCAAGCTCGGTCACCTCAGCGAGAGCGACCGCGATCCCATTCGCGTGTGCGATCTGCTGCTGACGGTCACGGGCGACCTGTCGCTGCTTGCGACGGTCCTCCAGTGCCTGCTCTTTGGTGGAGAGCTTCGGAGCTGAAGGTGCGGATGGGGCAGCGTGCCGTCCCCGCTTCGGCGCTTCAGGAGTAGCGGCTGCGGGCGTAGCTGCCTTGGGCGCAGCCTTCTTGGGAGCAGCGGCCTTCTTCGCTGGGAAGCGAGCGTTGATATCTTCAGCGAGGTTGCCAGCCTTCTTCGCGGGCACCTTCTTGACCGCACCAGGCTCAGCCTTCTTGCGCGGAGCGCGAGCCTTCTTACCCTCAGGCCCGACTCCGGCCTTCTTGGCGCCGCGAAGCTCGGCGACCTGAGCTTCGCGCTCAGCCACTTTCGCCTCGCGTTCGGCGACCTTGGCCTCTCGGTCAGCGACCTTCGCGTCCGGCGCGGCAGCTTCAGGTGCGTTGACATCAGGAGCCTGAGGAGTACTCTCGGGTGCGCTGGCGCTAGGGGTAGCTCCAGGAGCCGGCTGAACGCCCGAGACGTCAGGCGACGGCTCCTGGAGTCCGCGCTTCGCCAACTCATCAGGCGTAGCCTCGATCGCGGGCGCCTTCTCGCTCGGACGGATACCCCGCCCAAGCGCGCGGGTACGACCGCTCGGTTGCGCGACCGCGTAGACGTACACGCCACCGCGGCCGTCACTGTCGACCTTGACGATCCGTAGCGGCTGGTCCGGACCGAGGATGACCTCCCGCGAGCCACCCGGGATGATCGCGGGAGTGCCCTTGGGCGTCATGATCGACATGGTGACGTGCGGGGCGCCTACCTGAAACGGCGTCCCGACGTTCGTGGGCGCGAAGCCCTTGTCGGCGACGAGCTTGCCGGTCCACTCCTCGACCTCGCCGATCCGCTGAGGGTTCAGCCCGAACGCCTCTGGTCCTACTACCCGCGTTAGTAGCATGTCCTCGGGCAGTGGCTGGAGCATGGACTGCATCTCGGCAGCGTCAGCGTTGGGTTTCTTCGCTCGCAGGTCAGCCTGAACGGGCGCGAAACCGTTGCTGGTGAACCGATCGAGGGCGGCTTTCTGCTTCGGTGTGCGCTTCTGCTTGCCCGCGTGGACACCGAGCTTCGCTTCAAGGTCCTGGTCCGAGCCGCCAGTCATCGGTTTGAAGATGTTGACGATCCCGTCGACCAGTTTCTTGGCAGCAGCGGGCAGCCCCCACTTATCCCGGAAGCGCCCGTGAGAGTCTCGCGGGTGTAGCTCCGGGCGGAAGGCTGCGTACGCTCCACCAGGCGCGGTCATGGGCTACTTGGCGTCCTGAGTCTCTGCGACCACCTCGAACTTGGCGTCATACTGGCGGGCCAAGATCGTCGACTGGGACGACTCGGCGAGCTTCTGGCGCTCAGCATCGACCGCACCGAGGCGCTTGGTCTTGTTGGCCGCCTTGCGGGCCTGCTCCTTGGCGTCGATCTCAGCGAGCCTGGACTCGAAGGTGGTCATGTCCACAGCTTCAAGCTGGACCTCTTCCACCTCGACCTCACCATCGAACTCGACCATGCCGACTCCCTGCATAGAGAAGATAGATCCATTCTCCTGGCGAACGATCGGAAATCCTGGACTGTTCACGCAGAGCGCGGCGATCAGCTCGTACGCGCCTTCAACCTCGCGCCAGTCTCCCGAGAGCTTGGACCTGCGCATCTCGGCTACGTCGGCATCGGTCACGTTGGGCGTGAGCATGCCCGACACCCAGATGCCGAACCGGTCCTCGCCGATCGTGACGACCGCGCCGCCCTTGGAGCTGTTGTCGTAGAAGTCCCGGGCGGGCATGATGCCGTACTTGTCATTCGCGTGCGCCGAGCCGAAGCTGATCACGCCAACGTCCACTTCGGACTGGTCATCGCAGACGACCGTGCCGAGGGTGAAGAACTTGTAGTTGGACTTGTTGCGAGGAGCGATGACGCAGGCGTTCCCGATCCCGATGTGGCACTTCCGCCATTCGGCCACGTGTCCGAATACTCGCCCATCGCGGGCGATGGTGAACTTGGTGGGACCGGTGAAGACGGGACGCTCGAAGGCCGCCCGAGGGGGCGCGATCGGCGCGATCCCGGCCAGCAGCGCGTACGACTTCCCCTTCTCCTTGTTCGAGCGCAGGTCAGCCTTCACGCGCTCATCATCATCACTGTTCTCCGCGATCTCGATGCCGGCCTTCTTGGCTGCTGCCATGATCTTCGACTTGATCGCCTTGAGCTGCTCGGGCGAGTACTCGGCCGCGTTCTTCTCCTGGTTGATGTAGCTCCAGGCGGCGCGGACGTGCTCAGGAGTGTCGATCGGGTAGCGCTCTTTGTCATCGCGGTAACCGGGATCTGCGTACTTGACATCTCCGTACGGCTTATCAACGGCGAAGGTCTCGTCTTCGCAGCCGCAGTCCGTCTCATCCACAATGGACATTTGACTCTCCTGACGTCCTCCGCCCATGAACGGGCTCTTCATTCCACTGTCACCGAACGTCTGTGCCATCTTGGCGTAGATCTGGTTGATCACGCCCTTCATCCGTTCCTGATCAGGTGCGGGGATGTTGGGCAGGCCGCCGTGACCGCCTGAGAGCAACGCCGCTGCCGCGTAGACCGCGTGGTAGATCAGGTGCGGCTGACCGTTGATGATGTCCGCCAGCGGTAGCCGGAAGCTGTCCTGGGCGAGCGTGTCGCCAGCCTGGGAGCCATCCCGCCAGAGGAACGTGGAGGCGTAGTGGTCCAGGCTCGGCGACTTCGAGCCGATCCCCGACCAGGCCGCGATCCGCTTGACCGCGTCATCAGCGTCAAACTTGTACGCCCTGGGCGCGATCGGCCAGGCATCCCAGGCTCGGGCGTTGATGTCGAACTGGGTCAGTTCGATGTTCACGCCCGCCGAGGCGAGCAGAGCGACTTCCTGGGTGGTGTCCGCGCTCAGGTGCACCTCAGCGAACGCGGGCATCGGCACGAGCGTGATGCCGACGACGTTGTACTCCAGGAAGTAGGCGGCCTTCTTGTCCAGGCGCTTCGGGTGCGGGATCGCCTGGACGGTGTAGTCCTGATCCAGGTCGACGCTCGGCCCGATCGCCTTGCGGTCAAGCATGTAGCAGGCTTTGGTGACCTCAGGGACGATCGTCGGGTCCATGAAGTCGATCGAGCCCCACTTACCGCCTGGACCGTCGTACCAGGAGACCAGGTTGCCCACGACTGTCGCGTTGGTGTGACCGCCGGACTCGAACTTGGCCATCACGGTGATCGGTAGCGATCGGGTCGTTCCGCCACC
>ERZ1292637.481-Hain-H14-01um-R3-481-length-22999-cov-4_pt1 | contig 22999 bp, 31 predicted proteins | sample MGYA00564405_ERZ1292637 | MGnify/ENA primary metagenome ERZ1292637 (study PRJEB36523, sample SAMEA6512645) | groundwater metagenome | collected 2019-01-09 | study: AquaDiva: Metagenomics assemblies of 32 groundwater samples | reverse complement strand
AATTATATATTCAGTGAACTGAGATTCAATAACGCGCTGTACGTCCTTTACTGAGGCGACTAGATTGCGAGACATGTTGTCGGATGTTGCTCTATTGGCAGTATTACCATTAATACAAACGCGGCCATTTCTTCTTGTAACAAACAAGTGGTTAGGTACGTTATAGCAATAGATCTCACCCTCATAAGGGACTAGAGTTAGGAATTTGTTAACTATATTAACTACATGCTTCTCTCTAATGTGACTGCGAATGTTAATGTACTTAATTGGCTTACCCTTCATCTTGGTGGCTTTCTTTACAGCATTGAATCCAGAAGATAGAAGTGCGGTCTGTACAACATCAAGAACATCATCATCTTCATTGATAAACCAGTGATGGCGAACCTTTCCATAGCCAGAGACATACTTAGATCCCTTGCTCATTGCGGTGTCTATTATTGCATCACAGAAGATTTTCCTTGCTGGAATAGGTAGACGCAGCAACTCACTAACTACCTGGAACTTGTTAGTCTTTAAGTACTTAGCAAGTCCACCACCGTATATAGTTGAACTAAACTTGAATTCAACGTAATGCATGTTCCCACGAAGGCCCTTTGTCTTTGTATATGGAATACCAAGATTATTTAGCGCTGTGTCGATTGGATGTACTTCATTAAGAAATTTTTTACTTGTTACTGTTAATTGATTGAACTGTGGGTCATGGACGCCAGATACGAATACATGGCCGGCTAGATATGACCAGGACTCAATTAGCTCTTCTGGAATCTCATCAGCTACAGTGTCTTCACTGAAGGCTGTAGTAAGAAGCATATTTACCTTTAGGGTGCTAAGGGCAAAAAGCTCTTCTGCGTGGACCTTCGCCCATCTCATTCTTACTGGATAGTGCTGTACCCACATATCATGTCCAGGTGTAACCATTACATCTAGTTCTTCACCATTGGCAAAGTGAATCATCTCACCCTTAAAGTTACCCTCGTACTTGTAGTTGGCGAAGTGAAACTCGATCTTATTAGTGTCTGGATTGAATGTAGCGATACGCTCGGCCTTATGGTCGATCTGCCAGTGGAACTTCCATCCGTTTTCAGTCAAGGTCTGTGTATCAGATGAGTAGCATTCGCCTTCACCCATATCTACAGCAGAGATACCAAGACCAGAGAACACACGCTTCTTAAAGTGCTCAAGGTAACCCTCTGCACGAAGAGATCTATTCTCTGCACCAATTAGTTCAATCTCATGACGATGAGATGTAACAATGCCACCTTCAGATGGCATCTGGCGGATTTCCATTCTAGCTAGTTCAATTTCATCATTACCATTCTCATCTACAGTGGCGGGTATATCCTTATCGCCTACCTTGTAGTGGAACAAAGGAAAGAGGTGTTGATAGATCAACATTTCAATATTCTCTTCAATCTTACGAAGAGAACGAATGTCATCTACTACTGGTACGATTGTTGGTGTTCCAAATACAAAGCCGTCCTTACGGTTGAAGTACATATGTACAACATCCTGGGGCTTAAAGTACTGAAACCTTCCATCAGGAAGTTCTAGCTTCCAACGTGTTACGTTACCTAACTGATCAGCTTCGAACTGCATTAGCTCAGCAGGCATAATAAAGTAACCAGCAACTGGATCTACTTCTCTATTAGATCCTGGAAGAGTCCTTACCTTTCCTCCAGATGCAGATTCCTTACGTACCTTTAGAAGGAAAGCGTTGCTCTTCTTAATTAGAGAGCCACCCATAGAACGAAGCAACTCATCAATAGGCTGTCCAGTAGCACGAGAGATCTGTGCAAGACGTAGCTTGATGTACTGAACTGTCTTAGGGTTAGGACCGACAAGCTCATAGCCTTCTTTAAACATTAAACCTATTTTCTTAACAAAGGCCTGGTGTACATAAGAGTCAGTATCCTCAATACGATTGATAAGAGGAATATCATAATCAGATGAGGCCCACTGTCCTCTCTTGGATGTAGTAGCTGCATAATTCAGCAAGCCCGACTTAACAGGAGCAATATTGGCTGGCTTCTTATTTTCAGGTATAGAAACAGAAGAAAGCTCCGGTCTTACAGTGGGAGCTTGATCCTTTCTGAGGATAGTGATCTGTGTTTCAGGAGTTACAAGTGGGGCAGGCAACTCACCTGGCGCTCCAAAATTGATTCCAAAAATCTTCATAGATTAAACTCCTGTAGCATTAAGCTCTGCAATCCACTGAGCCAGCTTATTTGAATCTTGAGAGCTTGGCTCGAATACGCATTCGGGCTTAATTGTAACTGGTTGACTTGACTGGGTAATTATAGCACTAATTGTTGCATCTACCTCAGGGTCGCCAGAAGGCGTAATATCTACACCTAAACTAGCTGCAAGAGGCTGGGAAAGAGCTGAATCAAAGGTCAATTGAACGCCGCCTGTATCAGGATCTGTAGATACAATAATAGGTGCATTAGGACCTAAGAAGTCATTCATAAATGTAGACACAGTGTCTTGAGCTCTAGTTAAGTTATTGAAATCACAGTTAAATCCAGAAGTAAGAGCCTTTACTAGAGCAGCAATAAAACTGATCAATCTAAAGATAATCATCTTCTGGTACTGAGCAAGAAGGAAGTCGACGGTGTCTTTGTCGTTGACACCAAGAAACCCAGCTATCTGCGATTGTAAATCACTTAATAGTAAATCTATTTCTGATATACCAACACCAAGTAATCTATCTAAGTGACTAGTAGCCATACCAATAGCATTCTGTGTTGCAGAGATTCCTGCATCCAGACTATCTAGTGGAGCACGAGCTGCCTGGAGATTGTCTCTAGCCTTATCTCTATTGGTGTCACTTATGGTTCCAAAAGATAAAGCTTGAGTCTTTGTAGCTAGATCATCTGCTAAACCATTGTTAATAGCTGCACCGAGCTTAAGCTTACCAAGCTGAGTATTGATACTTACCCTGACACAGTTAAGTGGAGAAACAATTAGCGCCTTATATTGATTCAAGATACCGAAGATACCCATAAACAAGGGCTGTAGAATAGGCTGTATTAACAGGGTAATTAGATCTGTTGCTTGAAACTCACGTACTGTCATTCGATATAGAATGCCAGCAAACAAAGATAAGATACGTTGTAGATCAGGAATACATATGTCCTTCATTGCAAACAATAGGGGACATACATCTGCATATACATCAGTAGCATTCAATAGATTCATAATGAATGTCATCTCTTTGAGATATTGAGCAATCATTACATCTAAGATATCTAAGAATTGATTATCAAGGGCACCGATTAATTCAGCTTTAAACTCGATACGAAGATTACAAGGAATACAATCCTGTAACCAATTCTTCCAGTTCTCTATATCGGGAGTTGTACCTTGAGTACCTTCTACTGGAATACTAACTGAAGGATCTTCTCCTGTTGCTGTACGGTTACTAAAAGAACCAAGCACCTCCTGAGGAACAGGAGGATTAACTAGATTCTTAAGGTTAGAAGAGGCGGACTTAGTATTTATGTTTATTGCAGCCAAACGAGGAATAGTGCTTCCTACTATTGCTCCTTCTTCAGGAACAGTAAGAAGGTGCTTCTCGAATGCTTTTACAATAGATACACAATCGGCCGATCTTGTTGCTTCCATTATTTACCTCATACTGGAATAAGTGGAATTCCAGGTCCAGAAGGAGTAGGAATACCACTGGTGGCATCGACCACTGGATGTGTATGTCCAATAATATCCTTTTTAATTGCTAGGTTAATCAATGGATATAGTAACCCAAATAGAATAGGGATACCTGCAGCTACGAATGCAGCTAGATCTATTGGAGCAAAAGGAACACTTGCCTGATTAACATCAGGGCGACGGTCTTTGTTCATTCCACCGAAGTCTGTCTTTGTTGCTTGGAAAGATGGAGATGTCGCTTGATTCTTTGTACCTGCCGCAAAGCCAGTAGCTTTTAACTCTTGAATGCAATGGCTGTACATAGAGAATGTTATTTTGTCGACATATTTGAAACCACCAAGGTCTATAGCTAATTCAGGAAATTGACGAGCGACAGCCTGTGCTATTACTGCATCTTCAGGATTTGCAAGATTAAGAGTGAGGACAACGTTCTTCGCTTTCTCGGATACAGCCTTTTCTAGCTCTTCGCTGATAGCAGCCACGTTATCTAATTTCTTAATAATATTCTCAACTCTCTCCTGCTTAGGAGTCGCAAGTGTAGTAATACGCTCAGGCTCAGGAATGGTTGCACCTGAACGTGGACTTACAAACGTAATATTTGGACGTCTACCAAAAAGGCTTTTGTTTAGCATCAGGCGAGTGTCTCTTTTCCAGAAAGGACTAGTTGTACTGAAGTGAATACCTGAATATCAAGATTGCCAGGCACTTGTATGAATACCCAAAATGGTAAATAGGTAGACGTGTCTGGATTACCAGCAGATCCAATACTGTCAGGTATTGTAAGGATGTTAGCTGGTGCTGTATTTAACCAATCGTTATAAGTAGGTTTTGTATCTCCATAAGAAAGTTTCCAGGTATAGCCATCTTCTGGACGATTAGTTACTGATGGAAACTGAGAGTCTTCTACTTTCAGCTCTACGTCATGATAGTAGAAATTATCATCATCATTACGGATATATAGCTTTATCTCTTTATAGCCACCTGTTCTTCCATCGAATGTTACAGGAAACGGATTGGTGAAAAAACCATCTTGTGAAACCACTGTATCGGGATCAGGTTGCAGATAGATACTTAATGACATTGTGTTACCTCAAAATGATGAACGCTTACCAGGTCCGGTAGGTCGTTTGAATAGTTGTCTACCTGGCTTAGGTGTTGAACCTTGTGTTGGTCTAGGTTCATCATGACCAAAGCCTGGCCAGTTCCATAGATTCTGTGAGCCAGGAGCTTTTCCTTTCCAATCAGTTCTCTTGTCAGGTGGCTTATGCTCTTCACGCTTCTGCTTTAGTAGCTCATTGTCTATCTTACCTCTTAAGTGAGATTCAAGTGTGCCATCAGAACCTGGAGGGGTTCCTGCTGGTCCTCCATCAATAGGAGTGAACATTATCTTCTCATTAAGCATCGGCTTACCAAGGGCACTCTTTTCTAGGGTGAATGCCACCAAGGACAACATTACAGCATCAAGGTTGTGGTCGCCAACTGCATCATCTAAGACGGTATAAACAACCTGTCCAGTAACAGTCACGTGTTTAACTACATAACCTAGCAACTCTTTCTTAAGCTGAGTGTCTTCAGCTGGAATCAATATATCCTCACTCTCAAATCTCCTTACAGCATTCTCAACTAAGAATCCCTTAGCTGGCTTCTTTCTTAGTTCTTTAGTGAAAGGATCTCTTATCTCTAGAGAGCTACCGAAATCAAATGGCTTCACTATCTTAGGAAGCTTACTGTCAATATGACCTGGTCCTTTTTCTGGATTAATACGTGAATCAAAGCCAAACTTTCTTAGCATTTCTATCTGAGTCGCTCCATATCCTTGATCTACATAAATAGCAAAAGGGCGCCACTTTCTGTTGAATTCTACTATTCTCTCTATGGCTGCTAACTGAGTATGACCATCACGTTGCACTGTGTCATGATCAACAATCATAAACTTGTTAGTTGATGGATTGAATCCAGTAACGTAAATAGTTGTACCAATTCTTGGTGAGTTCCAATCTACACCTATGGAATAGAGCCAATTATTGTCACGTACCATACTTGCATAAGTATAGTCAGCAGTAGCCTTATCAACAAAGCCCGCTTGAAACACACCAGCTTCCTGCTCACCGAAGTCTCCAAGAATCTCATGCTTGTAACCAATAGAAGTTAGATTCTTTCTAAATAGACGATCAAGCTTTTCAGACCAATTAGGATTGACGTGAGATGGGAAATGAAACTCTTTCCACTCTCTATCTTGACAGATCTCGTAGAACTTCTCTCTACGTCCAGTAGGTGTAGAAGACATCCATACAGTCGCATCTGGATAGTTAGTAATAATAGCCATAGATGCATCCAAGTCAGCACGATCAAGATAATCGGCCTCATCGAAAACAAGCATGTTGGCGTCCTGACCACGTACAGAAGCCGCGCCGTTGTTAGACTTGGTGCCGGCGGTGAATCCTTTTACCTGGGAACCATTATGAAGAATTAATGTGTACTGTGGTGCTTTAACTGAGCGCTTAATGGAATTAGCCAATGTGGGATTGCCTTGAATCAAATCCTCTAGTCTCTTAAAGATCAAATCGATCTGAGACTGGAATGGAGTGATAAGAACAATCTTGTAATTGGAATTAGTAAACATGTGGAACAACATAGAGATAACAAGAGTCTCTGTCTTTCCAGACTGTCTACCGATGCGGAATACCTTGTACTTAGATGTACAACGTAACATTGTTGCCTGATAAGGACGATGATACTTCGAGAGCCTACCAGGATTATCTTCTACCTGACGAATGTACTCTTCTGGATTCTTTCGTGCCCAAACATCATTTTCTACATCTAGACAGTGCCAATCAAGAACCTCAGAGGCCCACTTTACTGGATCTAATACAATCTCTGGATTGATAGCTCCAGGCAATAAAGCAGCAGTCCCATCAGAAACATACTGTTTGGGAATACCACGGCACTCTATGTCAAACTTGTCACCCTTCTTCATATCATGCTTTTTGGCATAAGATCTAAGACATGAGTGACATGCTTCATCAGACTGTAAGATATTTAACGGCATCAAGCACCTCTGCTTGTTTTGAGAGTCGAGGCGATTCTTCCTAGTGTCTTATTATTATTGATTCCATTAGCTATATAACGATAGGAACGAACAGCATCTGTCATTGCTGTTTTATATGCATGCTTACCACCCATTCGGGCAGCTTGTCCCATGTGGGCACCAAGAGCCATTCCGCGTCCAGCTGCATTGGCACCGCGATAAGCTGCCGCTCCATATCTAGCTGCTCCATATCCAAGGGCACCAGTTAGTCCACCCTGAATAGCTCCACCAAAGGCACCACTGAGTCGACCTTGTCCAGGATCACGACCACCAGTAGCTCCCCATGCTGCACCAGACACAGCTCCTGCGCCCGACATTACTCCTAATCTTTTAGCAGCACTGCTTCCTTTCCAGAAAGCCTGAGCTGAAGTTCCTGCGGCAGCTCCGCCCCAGCTTAGTCCTTGAAGAATACCCATAACTAATTACACCTCATCTATGAAGATAGAAAGCTTCATTACCCAGTACTCTTTGTCTACTGGAATGATCTCTGGACAGATTTTGTATAGATGTCTGTCTCATCATGTTGATTGTACCAAACTTATCATCAATGCGGTTTTTGGCAAAAGAGGAACGCTTCCTCTCAGCTGACCTGTGATACATCCAGTTACCTAAGTCCTTACCTGTTTCTAGTACAGCAATAGCAGTTCCGGTAACAGGAAACATAGATGCCACTGCATACATAGCCATCACACCATTACCATATGTCTGTCCATAGGAATAACCAAAATAGGCACCCACACCGCCAGCTCCTATCTTTCCTAGTGCACCAAAGCCATTTAGTGAATTACCAAAGAATCTAACATTCTCTATCTTACTTGCACCATGTCTAATTATTGAACCTATTACTGCCATTATCCTCTCCTCCTATTATGGAGTCCAAACGACAATCCTTGAGTAGACTGACCTAGCTCACTATATCCATATACGGGTTTGTTCATAGACCTCATATGTTCATGAACACTGCCAGCTACATTTGCTGCATCTTGACCACTTATACCTAGAGCACCAGCAGCCATTACACCTACACCAGCAACTATTGCACCAGCAAATCCTATTTGACCAATGGATGCACCAAGAGTTGCTTTTGTTACTGCACTACCAGCACGATAAGCTCCTTTTGCCATATCCATATTAGTAGACATTACTGACTTATTCATATTTAACATCACACGAGTAGAAGCACCCATATCAAACATACCAGCGCCTCTTGAGTACATATTTCCAAACTGCTTACCTAGTTCACCTAACATTTCTGGATTACCTGCATTTAAAGCGATTGCTCCGCCCATAGTCATCTTTTCACCAGCATGAGTGATAGTGCTTCCGAGCATCTTAGATTCACGTGCTTCTCCACCGGCACCAAACGTAGAGTGCATCTGTCCAAGGAATCCGCCCTTGTTAGAAGTAACGGAAGCAAAAGCCCCAGCCATCTCTGCTTCGCCTGCTGCCTTGGAGGCAGCCTCTGCTGCAGTTGCACGAGCACTTGTATTTCTAGCAGTAGATGTTGCTTTAGCTTTAGCTACTTGACCAGCTATCATTGGCTTGGTTACATTATCACGCATAACCGAAGGATTTAACGCATCGCCAGGACCCTTCTCAATTGTACTTCTTGCCCATGGGAACATAGAAGTTTCCTTCTGCTGGAACTGCCCGATAGCCTCTCTGTTGAAAGCAGGTACTGTTTCTCCAAAATACCTATCTCTACCTGAAGGACCAGAGATCATCTGTCTGTAATCTCTATCAGATACTGTCTTTTGTAGTCTACGCATTTCACGATCATTAGCTCTACCTACAGCAGTATTCATTACTCCCTGTTGACGAGCTTTCTGCTTAGCATACATAGATCCAGGAACAGGACGCTGTCTTGCTCCTTCAACGCGCATCTTAGACATTCTTGCTCTATCACCAGCAACTCTATTAGCTCTATTACGCGCAGATTCTCTACCTCTACGAAGAGCTTGAGTTTGTTGTGCATTCCTGACACCAGCTGCACCTTTACCAGCACGTCCTGTACCAGTGAGTCGCTCTAACTGTTGCCTAAATGGATTTACTCTATTACGGCCCGTATCAATAGAATGTCTTTCGAAGTTAGCCATTCTCTTACGTAGATCACGTTCTCTATTGGAAGTATTTACCCTATTGGAAGTATTTGGTCCTTGGTAGGGAGAACCGAAGTCTGTACCAGTCTTACGGCGTTGAGCAGCCATGCCTTGTTCGGACATGCCTTGAATCTTCTGCCAAGCATCATCAAATCCAGGAACCTGAGAGAACTTAGCATGTAATTGATCTACTTGAGATGTAAGGTTTTCAGACATCTTAAGAAAGCGCCCTGAACTACGGAGACCTTCAAATTGGGTCTCCATTTTACCAAGAGTAGATTGAGCAACTGTTGCATATCCTGCAAGCTTCTCCGTATCCATACCTGAATATTTTTGTGCACCCTTAAAAGCCAAATAAGATACATCGCCTGCTTCAGCGGCACCTTTGCCTGCTGCAGCTTGACCCTTACTGATTCTCTCAGTTAGTTCAGCAGGAGTCATATCCATAAACATATTCTTGGCACTTGCGACATCGCCCTTTGCCTTGTGGATAGCACCAGGCATAGTCTTAAGAGCACTTTGTATATCTGGATTATTTAGCATCTTTTGGAAGTGCTCAGGACTCATGTTATTGATATTCTTAAGATGTTCAACAGCCTGGTGCTGTAGAAGTCCTGCAGCTTCGTCACCAAGAACCATTCCTCGGGCAGCTGCATATCCAGTAGGAGAAACACCTGTCTTAACAAAAGATGCTCCGTATACACTTCCTTCAAATGCTGCTGTTCTAGCTAACGCTGCAGCGTTGAGAGCAGTTCCTCCAAGAGCACCCCAATCGGCGAGCTTGGCTTTTTTTACAAAGTCGATAGCTCCAGCACGATTCTTCCAGCCCATAAACATGTACTTTTCAGCAGCAAAGATGGCACCAGCTTTCATAGCTCCACCAATATCGCCTTCATAGGCGTGCTTGCCAGCTTCATATCCTGTGTAGACACCAGCACCAGCCATTGCGTAGGCACCAGCTATATCGCCAAAGCCTCCTTGGCCCTTCATGTGAGGCATCCAATTGTGGCTAAGCCATCCAGCAGTATGTTCTACTGCACCTTCGACCACGCGGCCAGCTTGTTTAGTTACCTCACCAGCTCTTCCCATTTTGGTAGCAAGATGTGGCTTGTCCGCTAGAAACCTTTCGGCATCAGCCTTCATTACACTTCCTACTGCTGGATCATTAAATAAACGACTGTACTGTCTTCCAGTAGAAAGGATCTGCTCACCAGTTAACTTGGCGGCTCCGCCCATTGCGTTAAAACCAGCTTTAGCATTAAGACCAAGACCAGCGGCCTTTTGTGTAGAAAGTAGATTTGTTAGATTACCTGCATACATTAAGCCAGCAGTTAAACCAAGGCCTAATCCTGCACCAAGAGCTGTTGTTTTTGCAGCAGAACCAAGACTTTCAGCAAAGCTTCTATTGGAACCGTCTTCTTTCTTCCAGCCGCCAGTTAATCCACCAGCTGCATAGGCAATACCACCTGCAGCTGCAGCTCCACCCATAAGGTAGCGACCCTTCAATCCTTTGTAATGTGCAGATTCGGACATTAAGCCACTAAGTATTCCCATGGTTGTATTATCTCACATCCTAGATCTTCTGCCGCCCTTTGTACCTGCTTCCCAGCTAGTAGCTGATGCAGCTTGTTGAAGTTGTGCTTGATTACGCTTTCGTCTAGCAAGTGGTGTTCCAGGAGAATTAGAAACTTGAGGAGTGGGTGGAGTAACAGGAGAAACATCTAGGGCCTCGTTCAGTCTTCTTATATCTCCTTCAACACTTCTAAAGTCTTGTTCATTAACGCGAAGTTCAAACATACCCTCTTTACTATTAGACCTGAATCCGCCACCGAGCCGTCCGGATGTTCCATAATCAATAATAGCGGTCTGTCCTTGAGGAGTGACCACTGTATTACCAAGATGTAGGTCACCGTGACCGACTCCTATATTATGCATCTCCTGAAGGTTCTGTCGTATATCTGATACATGAACATCGGTTAATTTTCCCTGCTTCTGAAGTGCTCTACCTGATTTACCTTGAATAAGCTCCATATCTAAGAAGGGTCTACCTTCATGAGTTCCTTCACCATAAAAAGAAGGAGAAAACTTATTCTGGAACATTTTCATTACAGCACCCTCATCTTCACCTATGTCTCCTATCTTTCTAACGAAGTCAAAGCTTTTACCTCTGAACTCTGTTCTCATTCTCCAGGCTTGCCCCATCGCGCCCTGGCCCAACTTAGAAATAGGAATAGCTGACTGTAGAGCTTTTTGGAATCCAGTAGACTCAAGCATCTTAGTAAACGTCTCTGTTCCTTGAACTAGGTTACGCATTGAATCCCACTTGGATCCATGAGGAGTAAAAAGCTTTCTAAACCACTGAGCTATACCTTTATGACCCATACCTTCTATGTTGTCAAAAGGATGGCCTCTTTCAGGAATCTTACCAACCATACTAAACATACCTGGAAGGAAATCTTCCTTCTTTAGTTTGCCACCTAAGATGTCAGGCATAATCTTCATGTGGTCTGGATCTTCAGGCATAGACCTGTACATTCTGTTCTGCATCTTAGCTGTCATTGGAGAAACAACAGTAGATGTAACTGTATCTCCTCCATAACCTATGTGCCTAAAGATATCTGCTTCTTGTTCATAGAAGCGACGTCCAAAACCACCACGTATAGATTCATCAATAAAGATGTTACCTAGATCAACACTCTTCTCTGTGAATGTTCTGTTGAAAGAAATAAGAGTCTTGCCACTAGCATCTTTAGCAAACAAAGAGATAGCATCGCCTTTATCGGATGCGCCTCCTATAATTTTAACTCCTTCTATACCTTTCTCGGTTAGAAGCTGTTTAGTAATGCTCTTATATAGAGTCTCTGCTTGTTTAACAGCTTTACCTAGATCTGCAGGTGAACCGAATGGAGTTAGCTCTAATCTCTTACGATGAGCCATACCTCCATGTTTCATACCTTCAATAGTATTGTATTCATCCTTATCACCAGAGAATCTGGCAGCAGCGTATACAGCAGCGGCTCCGACGATACCTCCTCCGACAACCCACGGATTCTTCCATACTGGTTTCTTTATGAGGCCCATTCCTTCTATATCCGACTTCGATAGAAGTCGGCCGGAGGCTGAGTACTCTCCGGACCTTTCGACAACTCTATTTAGCCAGCTTCGAGCAACATCTGGAGATGATAGGTTCTTTTCTATCTCTCCTGATCTGAGACCTTCCCAGACGTGGCTTGTCATCTCAAGATCTGCAGCAGCCTCGTGCGCAGCACCGGAGTATTTCTTGCTTTGGAGAGCATGGACGTCTGTTAGTTTGTAACCTGCAAACATAGAAGACTGATCACCCAGTTTATATGTCTCTACCTGGATTAGTCTCTTGAAGGCAAGGGGAGCATCCTCTGCTCCCTTGTACTGCTGCTTTGCCTGTTCCCATGGCATGCCCAGGACTTCATCGAAAGTACCGCGCTCTAAGTGACCTTTAATAGATCTAGCTATTAGGTCTTTGCTCTGTTGTACAGGATCTTGGATTTCTCTATTGCCAAGAGCTGATACGAATTTATTCTCTAGTCCATACTGTCTAGATCTCTTCTGTACGAATCCAAGGTCGAATCCCCTGATGTTGTAACCAGCTATAGGAGCTTCTGGATTCTTCTCTAGAGTTCCTATCAGGGATTCGATGGAAGATCTTTCTGTCCCCAGCTTGCCTGCACGGCGTAGCTGGGGAAGAATCTCGCGCTCCGAGAAGGACGAAAGAAAGCTCCCCGCAACAGGTGTATTGAAGGAAGACTTAATATTCCCCTGCTGGCCGCTAGCAATACTCAAGATACTAGACTTTGTAGAGTCAGTACCTCCAGTTTCTATGTCAAGCCAGATCGGGCTGTTTCTTTTCATTCCTTCTTATCATCTCCTGTTCGTTGTCCATCGGACAACATGAACTCTTCGGGGGACACTATCTCGGCATCAATAATCTTGGCTGAGTTAACCTGCTGTTGGAGAACCTGCAAGCGGCGTTTAACCTCTGACATAGCAGAGCTGGCATCAGAATCGGGCTTCTGCTTGAGAGCGGCTTCTTTCTTGTACTTCTCTTGACGGTCACCAACCATTAGCTTAACTAACTTACTCTTTCTAGTTGCTAGCTTTTGCTTCTGTTCAAATAGGGGAGATACCTGCTGTTGGACAATTTCATTAGTTCCATCAAAGGCAATAGTTTGATCAATAACTAGAAGAGCATTCTCTGATTCTCCCAGCTGCATATTGATTCTCCAGAGCATAGTCTCTATCTCTGCTAATTCAGTAACTATGTTTACTTCTGTGTAGTTAATTGCATCTACTTGATACTCTTGTAGGTAACTAGATAGTGTTTCTCTAAATAGAGTGCTCTCTAGTAGGCAGTCTTGACCTACAGGGGCTTTACCGTGACTAGTGTTACTTTTCATTTGAACAAGAGGGCACCGGCGGGCAAATGGACATTCTGATCCTTTACATTGAAGGATGGCCCAAGAAGCACTTCCAGTAGATAGTCTCTTTAGAGATTTACCAAGAAGAATAGATTCCGCCTCGGTGAGCTCAATAGAAGAGTAGTCACTGACAGAGTCATCGATAATATTCAATACTCCCTGCCTAGTGCTCTTTACTGGATCTGTCTTGTTATCTCTAGCAACCTTAGCTAGAGAAGTTACTCCAGGAGTTGTCTTACCAATTAGTATGTCATCACTCATAGTTAACTCCATCAAATATCTTATCCAGTAGAGAAAGGATTTCCGCTTCTTGACCTTCGATAAACAATCTCCGCGCCTTCAAGTAGTAGGGACAAGTAGGTCCCAGTGCAGTAGAACGTTTAATCACATACATCTTCTCAAGATGAGAAGAATTAAGGGCTCGCCTAAGTAGCTCTAGACGATCATACTTATCTTCAATGACCTTTCGCTTCTCTTCAAGAGCTTCTAGCTCTTCGTCAGTCATGTCATTTTCAGTAGTCATGAAGTTTCCTCACATCGCTATTATAGGTCAATTTGTAGATATATATTTTTATAAATTTTGAAGCGACCAGGATTCCAATTTATTTTACGAGCATGCTAGGTAGATAATAGAGTGAGTAAGGGATCTCTTTTCCTAACGAGACCCCGGGGTCACTCTAACAAAAAGCTTTCGGTTCTTCGTCTACATTCTGTGGACGAGGGTGACCGAGATCAAATCAATGGGGATCTTCCTCATTGATAAACAACAGTGTTACCTAGTAACACAACTAGAAAGAAACAACACATGCAACACGCACACACTGTTCTTGAGTTCATTGTCCTTGGCCTTGGTATGATCATCATCCTCCTTGGATGGATGTATCGTACTGTTAAGACCAATGCAGCTAAGGCATATGACTACACCAAGGACATTGCGCCTGTGAAGGCAGCACGTGAGTACACTACCAAGCAAGTGAATGATGCAGAGAGCAAGGCACGTGCATACCTTGCCAAGCGTGAGCAAGAGAAGGCTACTACCAAGGCTAGCTGATATACATACCTGTGTGTACTGTACTAGTACATACATACTATCCAGTAGAGGTACATGATGAGCATCACCGCCTTGGCATGCATGCTAGTAGTAGAGTATGTACTGTACACGCTACACCAACATGACTACATCTAGTACACGTTACTAGTATGTAGTACACAGTAGATCTATTCTACCCGTATACAGTGTATACATGCATATATGGTACATACCATGTATGTGTATATGTACTGTACGGGGTAGTATGGATACCCATACACCTATACCTATACATCATAGGTATATAGACACAGTAGGTAAGTACATGAGCAACAACACCATCAAGTCCAGCGCCCACATCATCAACGCCCTTGACCTCTACACCCTGCGTATGCAGGAGAAGATCAAGTACGCAGGTGAGATGAAGCAGGACCTGATTGCCTCGCTTGACCGTACCCTCATGGATGACATGGAATTCAAGGCCATGACCGCACGGGAGGCTATCCTGCCTACCCGTATCCCCACTAAGTACGCCAAGTCGTACATCCCCATGGAGGTCGACATGACCGAGACCAAGGACATCAAGGAAGACATCATTGACCTGCTCGTGATGTGTGCCATCCTCCCGGATAGCAAGGTCCTGGGAACAGACATGTTCTGCAGGCCCACTGACCGTAATGGCCTTAAGGGTCAATTCGATGAGAAGTGCCTGGAGCTTCAGCTTCTGTCCGGTAGCAAGGAAGCATTCCGCGCCACCATGCAGGACATCATCGAGGAGTACAAGGATCGCCTTCAAGTGATCTTCGACAAGGAGGATGACCTCTACAAGAACGCTGAGGTGGATGACCTCGATGTGGCCATGGACAAGATCGCCCTCGAGGCGATGGAGACTGAGTACCAGTCCCATGCCACCATGATTGGTCAGACCCAGCACACGGCCGATGAAGCCATGAACCGTCATGAGCGTATGGCCATGCGCCTTGCCCTGGTGGACTTCTACAAGAAGACCGGCCAGGATATCCAGGTCACGGATGACAGCATCCAGGCCATCATCGATGGACATGAGAAGCTGCCCTGCAGCATGGGTGATGTCTACAAGCAGGACAAGATGATCCTGCAGAAGAACAACGCCTCGTACTTCCGGCGTAAGCTGGAGGACAAGGCTACCCTCCTGCGTGATCTGTCCTTCAAGGCAGAGCAGATGCAGGTTGGTAAGATCCCCGCTGACTGGGCGTTTATCGCCATGGTTACGCGGCTTGCCAACAAGACCAAGGGTTGGTGCGAGCAGAAGGTGAAGCAGCCCAAGCCCTACAGCAAGCGGGCTATCAATGCTCTCTTCAACGAGGCAGTGGATACCCTCGTGGCCCTGGGTGTGTTCAAGCAGGCCTACCACATGCGTGAGTGGAATAACTCCACCCGTAAGTATGATGGTGAGATCTGCAGCTTCTTCACGAAGCGCACCGCTGAGGATATGGTCCACGTCAAGACTGGTGAGAACTGGGCGGACGAGCTCCGTTCCTGCTTCTACGAGTCGGATGACGGCAATACCCGTACCCCGGTTCGCAGTGGCAGCGGTGAGTGAGTTACTTACCCTCTACTGGAATAACCAGTAAGGGTATTTGACTCTACACCTGGGACATGTGTATAAACTGTCCCGCTTCGCGTAACCCCTCGATACTACTAAGGTTTTACTTTAGGCTGACCTTAGGCAGTGTCGGGGATGCGGTACAGTGCTAGGCCGCACCTTATATACACCACATGGTGAAAAAGATATACAGTACGCTACGCCTATAACAGGTCATGGTTATATGTACCTGCAGGTTATTCAGCTATATACATGTACCTATGGTGATATGAGTAATAGAGATAAATGGAAAGTGTTTACTTTATGTATTGGAGTATGTACGTATCCAGTAGAGGTAGATAGAAGGGATACCGCCGACTAGTGGTGGTACACGTTAGTGGTAACAACACACGACAACAGGACAACAACATGATCGTCGCTATCACGCTCACCGCTCTCATCGTTCATGCACTCTCGATGTTCAAGAAGGATGAAAACAATATGCCCGCCGCATGGGAGCTGGATGACGCTGACTTCGTTACCCCCATTGAACTTTATCCCATCAATGTGCGCCTCTCGGAGGATGACATGATGGAGTGGGCAGACCCCACTGACGTCGTTGAAATCATTGAACTTCCTGACTTTGTCAGTGAGCTTGAGCACGAGTGCCTCTGTGATGCACTTGACCAAGTTCATGTGGAATGCACGATGTACCTGGTCCGTATGGGCCACTACAAGAATGTTGGCGTTAGCCTGGCGGCGTGATTCTCTAAGGAGAGAAGCGCTCCGCTAATCCGATCAAATCACTGTACTTTATGTTTGGTTATATACACCATACGTAATAGTACATACCAATAACAGTAGCCCCTACTTTCCTGCATGTAATGCAGAAATAGTGGCGAATAACAAGTGTACTTTGTGTAATACACAGGAGTACATCATGGATAACAAGCTGCAGCGCATCAATGCTCTGAACACTGAGATCCAGTACAAGTACATGCGCCTTCCGCGTCGTACGTTCTGGAACTCTTTCAAGGCTGGCCTTGCTGCTGGTATCGCTGCACGCGCTCTCTTCAAAGACAAAGAGCATGACAGCATGATCGTCAACCTCGAGAAGCTCAACAAAAACTTTCCCTGAACAAGGGAGGACACGATGTACATCACAGCCTTCAAGTGTCAAGCAGAGATCTTCCTCGCAGTCGAGCACTTCGTCCCCGTCATGGGGGCCAATGTAGGCTACGATGCATACAGGACGTCAAACGATAGTGGCCTGTCGATGGCAATGGGCCTGTTTAACATGTTCACTTTGTAGTACTGAGGTACACAATGGACATCAAGAAGGTTCGCTGTTACTGGATGGACATGGAGCGCAATCCACAAGATCCAGACGGTGAACCTCTCCATGTACACAAGTCATGTACTGGTGAAGAGGCGGTAGCCCTCATGAGGGAATCCGCCCTCAAGTACAGGATGTACGTGTACACGACAGATGAACAAGCACTCGAAGACTTCCTTGCTGTCTATTGGGCAACAATGGAAGTAGTGGAGTAACAGATGAAGAGCATCACTGCTAAGGCGTTCCTGGTTGGATTTTCCCTCGCATGCGTGAATGCAGCATTCAGCTGTATTCCAACTGAAGAGGGATATACACAGCCCTTCAATGGGATTGTTATCCTTCCTGGATACTCCAATGCAGTGGCTATCTGTGGCTCTGCGGAGAATGGATACTCAGATGCGATTGTAGTTGAGCGTGGTAATCATGCACTCTACATCAATCCGGGCCATTACAGCGACATGGAAATCAATCAACTTTCCACTCTTGCAACGAAACACTGCAAGAAGATGAGGTAGCACATGCACAGCAAGTTCAAGGATGTCATCGTTGGAGATTCCTTCTTCACTGACGCCTTGCCCGATCCGGAGCACAGCATCGAGTTCGTCAAGATCTCGCATACCAGGGCGGTCGTCGTCCCGTGGATGCAGCCCACCAAAGAGAGCATGCCTCTCAGGGGTGTGGAGCTGCCCTTCCACGACAGCGAGATTGTCATCAACTCCGAGTACGTGCCCTTCTAGGACACACGTTCAGCAAACAGAAAACAGCTTAACTTTCACATCACACAACAACCACCAGGGAGTAGCACACAATGACCAGCGACAACATGAAGAGCCAGTTCCAGAGCCAGGCCCGCATGATCCTCAAGCAGATCAACTTCGAGACGGCGATGCTCCAATCGGGTGTGGAGGCCTACGCGACCGACTACCCCGGTGAGAACGTGGAGCTCATCGAGAGCCTCGACAACTACGTCAACACCATCAAGGGCACCAACAGGAAGCTCGAAGAGCACATCGAGAACAACCCCATCGCGTTCACGATCCTCTCCGAGGTGACCTTCGACAGCATCAGCATGGTGGGCACCGCCCTCATGCGCAAGGTCAAGGCCCATGGTGTCCATTGGGCATCTTGGAACTACCGCACGATGCCTCGTGTCTTCGAGCTCATCAAGGATAAGTATCCTGAAGAGCAAGAGAGCTTCGCTGAGTGTCTCAGCAAGGCCAAGACAGATCATGAGGCAGTTCTTGCGGGCACCTTCAAGAGCCCCAAGGACATCGCTGCAGAGCAGTTCCTCAAGGCCTCGGCGGACTTCGATCGTATCAACGATCCGAACCAGCCTCTGGATCCCAAGTTCCTTCAGAAGCTCGGCATTGCCTGAGCTGATCACTGAGGATATACACTGATCCTCTACGAATACATGCTTCGCATGAAGGGTGCCATAACATGGGCGCCCTATTCGTATTAGAAACTATTTACTTTAGGTATTGTTACTATTACTGGATAGTTAACTTTACAGATACACGAGGTGAATCATGGTGGACTTCAAGCGTATGCTAGATCCTGAATGGCAAGCAAAATACAAAGGTCTGCGCGAAGCTGAGGACAAGGCCGAAGCTGAGAAGCAGGCCAAGTTCTTCCAACCAGGAAAGTATGTGATTCAACACCGAGGTCATGGCAGATCTGACAAGGTTCTCTTGAAGGAAAAAGCTAATGATGGCTGGTGGGTGATACATAAATCTTCCAATGGACGTTATGAAGATAATGTTACATTCGCTTCCAATTGGGAGCTAAGCTATCTTCCCACTGAAGAGAAGACATTTTAACTTTAGAGTACTGAGGTGAACAATGTCGTTCCGATGCGCAATCTGCAAGAAGTGCAAGCTCCCAATCTTCAGCTTTGCGGCATGTGCCTGCAAGGATGGATTCCAAGACGGAGACAAGACGCTTGATGAGGATGGACTCACCCGTGTCGATCCCGAGTGTCAGCTGACCAATGGTCACTTCGCAGAAGATGCATGGAATCCTGGCATGATCATCTCAACCAAGCAGATTGTTTGGGCGTCGGAGCTCAGAACCTGCACCTCTAATGAAGATGTGATCCGTCTTCTGGATAGTAAGGGCTTCACAAACTTCATCTGATCAGTACAACACCACAACAACATTGACTTTAACCCATACACCAGTGTGGGCTTTAGTCATGTGAGGTAACAAATGTACAACAACACCAGCCAATATCTCATCGTTCACCCTGAACGTCCATGGCTGTTCAAGGTCATTGTTTGGTACACCTATGAGGACATCATTACTGGGGATCTCTTACCCAGTAATCCCAAAAAGGTAATGCTTCTCAGTGATGTGGACATTGCCGATTCTTTCGGCATGGACATTGAATTGATTCGCAACCTCGGAGACTTCTGGGGATGTGAAACGCGCTGGAGTGAATACATTTCAGCGCAGCGCATCATCAGTAGGCACCGCCTTGCTCTCATCAAGTGATATACTTTAGAGCTAAGAGGATACTCACATGCTCAAGTGGATCGCAGATACGTTCAAGTACTGGTTCGGTGGAATGAAGTTCCACGAAGACCAAAACTCAACACCTCTTGGTCTCGTTTATGATGAGCTCAAGAAGAAGAAACACCCTGAGTTGGCACCTCATAAGCCGACTCCCCCAGCAGGTCCCAAGCAGTATCTGGAAGACAATTACATTGTCACTGTCCAGAAGCGTCAACAGACAAAGTAGGAGTATTCGTGCATCACGTTTATGACATGGTAGATGTTATCCTTTCACTGAAGGGCGGTAACAGGCACTTCATGGAGGACATCCTTCATCTTCTGGAACAAGAAGATAAAGCCGTGCTCAATGTGATGCTCGACTCCTTCGCAGTTCACTGGTGTAGGTCTAACAGACTTGCAGCAGACAAGATCTATAACTCCTTCTTTGAAGCCAAACAGGTAGAATACCGCTGGATTCAAGAAGAGAAGAGGTTCACGTGACCTGGAAACAAAATGTCAAACAAGTTGCCTCCACGGTGCTTTGCACCACGGTCAACCTCGGAGAGATCGCTCTTTGCATTGCAATTGACCGAATCTTCCTCACGAAGATTGAGAGAGAGTACTGGAGAATCGTCAAGAAGAAGAGTCACTGCTGAGCTTACATGCCCACGATGTAGTGGCATGCTCCAAAACAAGATCACGATTGGTCATCAGGTAAACAATCATCACTTTATGAGTGTTCAAGCATTCATGGAGTTAGATGGTGTAAAGATGACCAGTCTCTGTTGTGATACATGTGGGTTCACAACACTACGACAAAACAAACAATTCACTTTTCAGAAACGTCCAACAAAGGAAGTCGCTCATGCACAACAAAGCCTCGCCCGAGCAGATCCAAAAGAACGTCAAGAAGACCCTCGCCCTCAAGAAGAAGGCGATCAAGAGCAAGCCCACTGAGTGGAGTGATGCTCATGTCGCTGATGATGGCCACCGTTACTGGTCGCTCGAAGTGGGCCAAGGCACCAAACTGCCCGACCTCAATCGAGGCTTCACGCTCATCGAGCTGCTGATTTGCATTGCAATCGGCATCATCATCACTGGTGTGTTGGGTGCTCTCGCCTTCGTCGCGTGGTTCGCGTTCCACTACACGACCACGGCGTTGGGCTGAATAACTTCAATAACTAGTATTCTTTCCAGGGACTTCATATACCCCTGGTAGATAGCGTCGTGCGATGCTTAAGATACTAGCGTGAATTACTGAGCGTTGGGTACGCCTCCGCCTTAGATAAACCACAGTCTAATCAGTAGTTAGTGGTGACTGATGGAAAGACATCAACTTTTCAACAGTGGCAGCAAACAGTTCAGCACAGCTGAACAGAAGAGAACAACATGTCGATCAAGAGCAAGTTCGAAGACCTCGCTGGCGCGTCCCTTGGCATCGCGATGATCGAGGAGTCCTTCGATCGTCTCGAGAAGATCATGGAGAAGAGCATCAAGGCTCAGATGGATATGCGCAAGCAAGAGCAGGATTTCATCCTCAAGCTTGTGCAGGCTGGTGCTCAGAACGTCCTTGACGGTCAGAAAGCACAGCTGCCCACCATCGAGCCCGTTGCTCGCGTGAGTCCGATTCCGGCTGATCGCATGCCCACGGCCAGTGCAACCACGCCCATGCGAAGCTACGGCGCTCCCTGATCTGAATCGAGACACATCTCGAATAGTAGTGACTGCCTCAACTTGGGGCAGTTATTGCTATGTGTGTATATCAGTACAGTGAGGTGTCTCATGGACGAAGAGAATGAGCTGCTGGCTATCAAGAAGCGTCTTGAACAGCAAGTGGCCATTAATTTGTTTCAAGAGCAAGAACTGCGTATTGCTCGCAGGAACATCACTAAACAACTTTCAGACATCAATGCCCGCCTTTCCAAAGTGCAGGCAAGGAGGAAGTCATGACTGTTCCTGCACGTGTGGAGCGCGGTTGCATCGTTCATTGCGTACTCACTGTTGGTGAACTCATGAGGTTCATCAAAGATGTCCAAGAGAAGTCTTTTATTGCAGTAGGTCGCACTCAAGCGATGGCTTACCTGAATGCAGGTGATGTCGTTGGTGCCACTGCAGTTGCATCACAGATCTATAAGATGGCTCTCAATCAGCTCTATAAAGATGGCTGGTCACATGAGAGCATCACTGTGTCATGGAAAGCTGATCAGGGCATCCAAACACGCATTGGTGCAGATCTTCGTGCTGCTGGATATGATCCAGCTGAGATCTATGCCGAAACAGATCGGCGCTTGAAGTATAGAGATGCTCAGCGCGAAGCAAAGAAGCTCTCTACGATCAATGAAGAGGAGCTCGGTATCAACGTTCGTGATGTTGGTATCTGCTGACTGGAGGTCACAATGGCAATCTCAAGAGAACAGGCTCTTGCTAAGAAGAGTGAAGTCCCTGACTTTAATTCTCTTCGCGAGTTCGAGATCAACAAGTACTTGCTTCAAGGATATAGGGGTATTCCCCTTGCAATTCCAGAAGCAATGATTGGCAGCACTCCTCGAGGAAATGAACATCACTCTTCAGCCATACCACAAGGCAGGTTGGAAGTTCATGAGGTTCAAAGACGATCGAGGGGCCTTTATACTTTTTGAGTGATTACTGTTACTGGATAACAGTTTCACTTTACAAAAATAACAACCACCCGACTATGTCGGTAGGACAACAACATGACGAAGCCGGTCACCGATTCCATTCGCGCAGAACGCCGTGTTGCAGCTGACAAGCGCAACGCTGAGTACAGCAAACTTTCCCTGGATGAGAAGATCGCCCTCCAGGAGAAGAATGGCTACACTGGTAAGCAGCTCACCAAGCTGATGATCCAGAAGGCCACGAGTATCTTCCAAGCTGAGCACGCAGGTGCTGTGGAAGAGAACAAGATCACCACCACGGGCAAGCTCACGCAAGAGCAGAAGATCGCCCGCAAGGTGGAGCACAAGAAGAACGTCAAGAACCTCAACAAGGATCGGTGAGAAGTGGGAAACTTTCAGCGCAACAAGCGTGACAACAATCAGCGGAACCCTTCAGAGTTCCGTGGCATCGAAGCTGGTCAACGCGTGGAGCACGCATACGACCACAGTGCAACGGGTCTTGTGACCTCAGTGCAAGCTCCTCTCATCTACGTTCAGCTGGATGGGAAGAATTATTCCCATCCGATGGAGCGTGATGAGCTGCGATACGAGGGGTTTTACCTCGATCAGAAGCAGCAGAAACGCCAGAAGCGC
>ERZ1292637.480-Hain-H14-01um-R3-480-length-23004-cov-8_pt1 | contig 23004 bp, 28 predicted proteins | sample MGYA00564405_ERZ1292637 | MGnify/ENA primary metagenome ERZ1292637 (study PRJEB36523, sample SAMEA6512645) | groundwater metagenome | collected 2019-01-09 | study: AquaDiva: Metagenomics assemblies of 32 groundwater samples | reverse complement strand
GGGGGGAACGGCCCCGCGAGGTGCTGCTCGCTGAGGCGTAGAGCCGGAGGCACGCCACTGCCTGCCGATGATCTTGGTAGAGGATAAAAAGACATAGTATAGTGGTGTATCTGGTCGCGGGAAGCGAGAGCCTCGTGCATGCCAACACTGACGCATGAAGAGATCCAAGCCGGCGCGATCCAACGACTGGCGCAAATCCGGCTGGCCGCACGAAATCCCCGTCGATGGCCGGGGGGCGATCCGAACGCCCAGGCCGAGGCGCTGAACTATGAGTGGGATCTCGAGGGGTTTACGCGGCGGTTCTTCCCCCATCTCTGTACGGCGCCGTTTAACCCGCTGCACCAGGCCATTTTTGCACAGCACCACGCCCGCCAGCAGACACTGCCGACCGGGCAGGTCGTCCCCGCACGCGGCTATCGGGAGGCGACCGCCGCGCCGCGTGGGTCCGCGAAGACGACGATCAAAGGCTTCATCAGACCGCTCCACGCACTGCTGTATCAGCACGAGCGCTATATCCTCATCGGCGCCGCCGACTTCGACCTGGCCCGTGACAAAGTCAAAGCCCTCCGTGATGAACTGAACGACAACGCCGAGCTGTGCCGCGTCTACGGGCTGCAGCAGACCGACACATGGACGATGAACGACTTTGTCACGCGCACCGGGTGCCGCGTGCGGGCGTTCTCCCCGCGCACCCACGTCCGTGGGCTGCTGTGGCGTGGCTTTCGCCCGACCTTGATTTTGCTCGACGATGCCGAAGACCCCGAGGCCGTGCTCACCGAGCTGCGCCGGGCACGCTTGCTAGGGTGGCTGCAGAAAGACATCGCCAAGTTGGGCACCGCAGACACCAACATCGATGTGATTGGCACCGTGCTGCATCCGGAGTCGTTGCTCGCGCACCTGCTGACGAACCCCGGCTTCCGGCGCCACTTTTACCGCGCGGTGCTGCAATTCGCCGACGGGCCAGACGCGTGGACCTTGTGGGCGCAGTGGCGCGAGCTCGTGCTTGACCTGAGCGATGAGGAACGCCTTGCCCATGCGCACGCATTCTTTCTGGCGCACGAAGCAGCCATGTTGCAAGGGAGTGAGGTCTTATGGCCGGAGAACCCGACACAGAGCTACGAAGCGCTCATGCTGGATCGTGTGATCTACGGCGAGGCCGCGTTTTTCCAGGAACGCCAGAACGAGCCCCTCGCCGATACGCGCTACCTGTTTGACATGGACGCAGCCGCCTACTGTACGCCACACCCAGATAGTGTGACGCGCGCCGACGGCCGTACGGTCTACTACCTGGATGTGCCCGACGTTGGGGCGTTCTACGATCCGTCCCTGGGGCGGCGGCGTGACTGCGCCGCCTGCGCTGTGGTGTTGCGAGATCGCTGGGGGTACGAATATGTCGTGGATGCGTATTGTACTAACACGGACTCGCCCGAGGTACAGTACGAGGCCATTACCGACTTGCTCTGGCGCTGGCAGGTGCCCGTCATCGGGGTCGAGGTGAACGGCTTTCAGTCGCTTATCCCCGACACGCTGCGCCAAAAGATCGCCGCACGCGCGCAGGCCGAAGGCGTCTCCTGGAGCGTCGACATGCTGCCGGTGACGCACACTCGCAATAAGATCTTGCGCATCAAGACCCTGGAGCCCTACGTCGTCAACGGCTGGCTGCAGTTCAGCCGCCGTCTTCCGGCGGCGTATCTACGCCAGTTCGCCGAGTTTCTGCCCATTGAGAACGCAAGCCGGGACGATGGGCCAGACTGTACTGAGGGAGCCGTGAGAGTCGTGCGCGGGATCTTTGATCGGCGGAGTCCGAAGTAAGCAGGGGCGTAGTACGGGGCAGGAGAGACGGGATGCTGACCGAGGCTGAGATTGTGTACGTAAAGACACATGCAAAGCATTTTCACACTGCGACATACTGGAATGCCCAGGGACAACCCTGACCGACCGTTGCGCTTGCGGAGTTCCGTAAGGGGTGCGCACTCACGCGTGATGATGACGGAATCTTTCTTGACACGACGGTTCCTGTCGAAGAGGATATGCAGCGGTGGGTACGGCCAGCCGCTCAAGCGCTCTGTGCCCACTACGGCTGCACCTCTCCGCGCATTATGTATGCAGCCATGGCCAGGGAAGGCCCTGCGTGGCTGCGCCGGCTCGCGTAAAGCTACCAGGCCAGGCACGTCGTCGAGACGCGCGATCCCTTGTCGGGCGTCTCGCACGCCACGATGGTCGTATTGCGCAGCGTCAGCGTCTCTTCGATGAGCTGGAGTGCCCGTCGATTGAACGACGCTTCCCCGTACCGTTGGGCCTCGGCAAACCGCCGGTTGAAGTCAGCACTACACCCAACACTGAGCGCGAGGAGCAGCGCAAGCACCCCATACCGAGCGGACATGAGTACGTACTGCATACGGATGGTCCTCCTGCGGGGGAGAGAGATGGTATTCTCGATACAGTGACTCTACACCACATGCGAGCGCGACAGCAAGTCTGTCGTCGCGTAGGGAGACGTCGCGCTATGCGTGCACACGTCCAGAATCATCCTGTCTGCCTGGCGAGCGACGGCCGCCACAATGCGTTTACCGACCTGTGTCAGTGGCGCGGTACTTGGTACTGCGCCTACCGCGTCGCGCAGACGCACGGTATTACGCCGCCGGGGACGCTCGCCGTCCAGGGCTGTCACCCGCACGATCCGGCAGACTGGCAGCAGGTCGGCCGCCTCGCCCTGGACGGCGCCGACCTGCGCGATCCCAAGTTCGTCCCGAGTGATGAGGCGCTCTATCTCTTCTGCGGTGCGTATCTGCCGCATCCCGCGCACCGCACTTTCCAGGGCCTGAGCGCGTACCCTGGGGACAATTTAATTCAGACCATGTTGACCTATACAGCCGACGGACAGGCCTGGGCACCGCTCACGCCAATACTGCGGTCGCAATACTGGGGCTGGAGCGTTGTTGTGACGGAGAACGCCTACTGGCTGGCGGCCTATCATACGGGTCGTGCAACAGAGTCTGCCAGCATCGTGCTGTGGAACGGCCGCAGCTTGTTCGATCTCAGCCCATACGCCACCATCTATGACGGCGCGGACAATACCATGGACGGCGGAACCCACCGTTATGCGAGCTGGTCGCCGTCCGAGCCCGTGCTCTATGTGCCGGCACCCGAGACGCTCGCCTGCTGTCTGCGCACCACGGGCGTGATGGCCCTGGGCGTGAGTCGCGCCCCGTACCAGGATTGGCGCTGGCATGTCAGGCAGGACACGCTGCATCCGAGCGCTGTGCTTGCGACACAACACGGGCGTCTCCTTGCAGCTCGTGAGCTGCGCGGTATGGAAACCTCTCGTCGCGCGCAGACCGCACGCCCTCGACGCACGCTACCACCCGCTGCGCCCGAGATTACGACCGCGCTGTTCCAGCTTCAGGGGCAGCGTGTCACGCGTCTCCTGACACTGGAGAGTGCCGGCGATACGGGCTACGCCGGCCTGGCGCATGGACCCGACCCTGACACGGTGCTCGTGAGCTATTACAGCTCACACGAGTATATTCGCCAGGGGTGTTTTGGAGTAACGCTTCCTAGTAGTAATGTGTATGTTGCGACTGTTCGACTAGCATCATAAGTCACTATGTGTTATAAAAGAGAGCATCAGGCAGCATCGACGGATGCTCGCAAGTGAGTGCAGCCTTACCTGTGCTTGGCCTGATGCTCTCTTTTGCCTGTAAGGAGGCTAGTTATGAATACACGCATTTGTTCCGTGTGCCATGTAGAGAAACCCCTTACCTTTGAATTTTTTTATCATGAGAAGAGCGATAAATTTGGCTTTGGTAAGCGTTGCAAGCCCTGCAATACTAAAGTAGTTGCTGCGTATTATGCTGCACATCCGACTAAGAGGCTTGCTCTCACATTCGCGTATGCTATAGCGCATCGTGCAGAGGCTCGACAACGTGCGAAGCAATGGAACGCTACTCACCCAAGCGAAGTTCTTGCTCGGGTGAAAGCATGGGTCAAAAATCATCCTGAGAGAGCAAAAAGAACTCGACATGCATGTACAAGAAGAAGGCGAGCTCGCTTAGCGAATATCGCTGTAAATAACTTAACTTCAGAGCAATGGGAGACTATAAAAGCAAGTTTTGATCATCGTTGTGCCTATTGCGATAAGAAAACGAAGCGTCTCGAGCAAGATCATATTACGCCAATTATTGAAGGCGGTTCACACACGCAATCAAATGTTGTACCAGCTTGTCGATCTTGCAATGCAAAGAAGCACATTGGTCCACCATTAAAACCTGTGCAACCTTTATTGCTCTAAGGATATGAATATTTTATTCTCCTCCCAGCATCGCACCCTGCATACCGGGCGCTTTGGCGCTACACCGCCTGGCGCCGACGTCTACGTGGCAACGGTGCACCTGGAAGGCGTATCATGATCTCGTATTCGACGTACACCTCGCGCGGCGCCACTGGCGCTGACTGCGTCCTCGTGGATGACCGAACCCCCGCGGCGATCACCTGGACTCCCGTCGTCACGAATCTGTGTCCCCTCGCAGATCCCGCACCGCCAGAGACGCTCTGGCAGCCTCTGCCGCCACGGCGGCGCGTGCGCTCGTTCTGCTCGCCCTGCGTTCCCCCGGCCCTCTCCACTTGAGTCACTTCCCAGGCACCGCGCCATGCTAGCGTCTGTGGCAGAGACATGATTTCTGTTACGGAAAGGACGACGGCCATGGCCGCATCACGTTCTACCACTCTGCCTACAGATGACGAGGACGCGCCGCAACAGGGCGCCATACTCGAGCATGAGAATCCAGTGCAACCAGAAGCACGCATCTCGCTTGAGCCCGTCCCCACGCCGATACCGACGCTTGATGACGCGTTTATGACATTGTGTATGGCGATGGAGCCGCGCCTAGATGAGAACATGCCGGCGCTCATGCACTGTCAAGAGATTCAAGGATGGTTCCAAAATGGCAATTATCAGATTGCCTGGCAGCACGCTATTCAACTCCTGGAAGGCGTGCTTGGGGTGCCGCTTATGACGGCCCAGCACTAGGGCTTTGAAGGTGCAAGAGTGAGCAGCAGCGGTTGGACAGGACTCAGCGGTGGGCCGGTGTGCTTCTTAGTATTGCAGGAGCGACAGGCTGGCACAATGTTCGAGGCGGTGTGCGAGCCGCCTTTACTGAGAGGCGTAATGTGATCTTGGGTAAGATGGCCTTTGGCGCGCCGGCCGCAGTAGGCGCAGCGATGATCAAACGCCGCCTGGATTTCCACCCACTGGGCATGCGTAAAATCATTCACTGGAGCATTGATTTTGTTTGCGCGTCGTCGTTGCTCATTCACGACGCGCTTATCTGGATTGTCTTTTGCATATTGCGCATGTCTCTGGCGTTCTTTTTCTTGGTGCATAGCACGATGAGCAGCCTCCCTTATACGAAAAGGCTCAGGATTTTCTTGGTATCGTCGGCGCTTACTTGCATTGACTTTCTCAGGATTGGCTTTTTGCCATGCTGATGATTGTGTTTTAATTTTTACGATGTGCTTGCGGTAATAAGTTGCTCTAGTTGTTTTTGCTTTCTCAGCATTGGTGGCATACCACTGCGCAGCTTTACGAGCAAAGCATGCACGACACCATGAACTAAGACCATCATGATGCTTTTTGTCATGCGGGAAATATTCAAGAGTTGCAGGAGAAGATGTGTGACAGTGTGAACAGGATTTCATGGCAACCTCCTTATCAGGTAGAAAGCATGTCTGGCTCCTGTGAGATAAGGTCACAAGACTTGTAACGAGCGCTGATCAGGCGCTACCAGACATGTGCGACTCTAACAAAAAGAGCGAGCGTCGGCAAGGAGAATCATCATCGCTGCTTCAAGTTTTATCTTCAACAATGCCAAAGGCAACCTCACTATTGGGAGCGGCTTCTGTGCCTGGTCGAGTACGACTGCTTCGTACTATATCACGCTGCTCTCCAATAACTATGTCCCTGATCCAGACCACGTCTTTGCGAGCGCGTTTAGTGGGGCTGAGCTGTCTTCAACGTCCTTTACGGCCGGCTATAACGGCACGATGCGGATCAGTATGACCGGACGCGTACTCAACGTTAACAACGTCAGCAATCAGGCCGAATTCCAGGCAAACACGGTGGTGTGGTCCGGCATCTCGGCAGGGACGGCGCATGCCTTTGCCGTGGTGCACCAGAACGGCGCGGACGCAAGTTCGACCTTAGTGACCTATAACAGTCTGGGGGGGTTTCCCATCGCGACGAATGCAACGAATCTCACAATCAGTTTTACCTCGCAAGGCGCCTTTACGCTCATTGACGCATAGCGGGGCGGAGCCATGGCAACGACAGTCTGCGACGGCGGCGTCATTGACGTAACGAGTGGTGCGCCGTTAGGCGGTGTGCCGTGGGTCTCGAACACGTTTTAGATGCCCCTGGTCACTAGTGCCTACCCCGTCGCCGCTGATTGCCTATTCCCCACTGGTGTTGGTGACCACCAATGGGGGGGACTTGACGCTCAGCGCGCCGGCGAGCGGCTCTCTGGTGGTGTCTGCAGCATAGGAGTCTGGTGCGATGGCGTTCGTCCTCAGTGTGTTGCGCACAGAGTTACTCAGTAGTCTCCAGGCCTCAGCCTATAGTGCGTCCATTGCGGTCGGCGATGATAACGGGGTGGCGGATCAGTTGAATGTGCTCACCAGTGCGACGGTCTCCGTTGGCACGGTGTTTACGCTCGCCATGCAGCAGTCGGTGAGTTCCGGGGAGTACGCGGTGCTCTCGGCTGGGCAGCGGGATCTGTGGGGCGCTATTTTGACGACCGCAGTCACCGGAGTCGCGATCTCGAATGCACAGATTCGCGCGCAGGTGGCCGCGGTCTGGAGTGCTGGGACGACGACGCGGGCGAACCTGCTGGCGCTGGATACGCGCGCCGGGAGCCGGGCGGAGGTGCTGTTTGGCGAAGGCATCGTGGTCACGCCGACGGATGTGCAGAAGGCATTGCGGCCGTGAGAATCTTGCCCGTGTATGAGGCGCAACGTCGGGTCATTGCCGCGCAATTCTTCGCGCTGACGGCGACGAGACAACACTGTTGGCTGGCCATCATGATGGCATGCGCGACGCCGGGGATTCCGATTGATGATCCCGAGATGCAGGCCCAGCTTGCGGCTATCTGGGGCGTCACGAGTATGACGTACCAACGTCTCATCGCCTAAGAGAGAGGCTCCATGGCTACGACGACGTTTACGATGAGTGCGCTTGCGAGCGAGTTCCAGATCGATCCCCTGAGCCTCGGCTATGCGCCGCTCATCACGGCCGGAGACCAGAACGGGCTTGCGGATGCTGTGAACGTCAAGCGGCCTGGGGGCGCGTATCAGGTGGACCACGATCCGGTGACGGCGGAGGAGGTCTTTACTTATTTACCCTATAATTAGGAAGGAGGAATAGCAGGATGAGTCAAATTGGCCTACCGGAAACTTTTAGATTCGCCTGCTTCTGACGTCAACCAAACCGGCATTGCCATCGCCAGTGGCACGCAGCCATCCGTTTCGGGGCGCCGCGCGCGCTTCGACTCGACGGGGGCGCTCTCCAACGAGGGCGCGGCGACCACGTTCCTGTCCTTTGGGGGCACGGTGTCGATCGGCAACAATTCGTATGTGACGGGCTCGACGTTTTCGAACACGGCCAGCGGGTGGCTCGGGGGCGAATTCAATTTTTCGGGCTTCGCCTCGGGCAACGCCAGTGGGAACCTCGTCTTGTTCCTGGAAACGTCGCCCGATGCGGGCACCACGTGGCCGTCGCCGGCCTCGGCAAACGGCGCTGGGGGAGGCATGGTCATCGCGGTGCTCGGCTTCGCGTCGACCACGACGGCCTCGACCGCCTCGACAACGCGCGTAGTCAACTTCGAGCTCTAGCGCGCCGGGAGGTTCCTGATGGCGCTTCTCCGCCTGGGCGACTCCGAGCGCCTGCTGACGGCACGCCGCGGGCCCGGCGCGGCGGTCAACCCCGAGCATCCGCTGGCGCAGGGACTGATAGCCTGGTGGCGCGCGCTCCCGTGGCAGTTTGGCTCGCACGTCTGGTATGACCTGGTCAGTGGCATTGTCGGGACGCTGCGCGACGGCATGCTGGTTGGCTCAGCCACGCGTGGATGGGGGCTCTTCCCACGCCCCGGCGGCGTGGGCGGCATAAGCTTTGACGTGAACGACGGTGTCGTGACGACGGTGCCGCTTCTCGTCCCAGACATGCCGTTCAGCGTGGCATGCATGTACCAGGTGCCGACTCCGGGGACGAGCATACGTCTGGCCTGGTCGCAGAATACCACCGGCGCTGCGGCAACGCGTATCTCGCTGCTGCACAACGGGTCCGGTGGGGCGGAGTGGCGCTACGCCAACCACTTCCATGCGCTCGATAACGTCGAGGCGTGGGCCCAGCCGCTGGATGCACTGGCGCATCACTGTCTCCTGGCAGAGCCGAACGTGGATGATGCGCGCGCCGCCGAGTTGTATATCGATGGCACGCCGCTCGCACATACCGGCACGGCGACTGGTATTACGCTTGGCGCCGCCAACTTTATCATCGGCGGCCGCGCCAATGCCGGCAATGGCTGGCTCGGCATGCTTGACGATGTGATGGTCTGGGACCGTGGCCTGAGTGCGACGGAGGCGGCCCTCCTGTACCGCTCGGTGCGGGCCGGACACGCAACCCTCCTGCGCCGGCGCTCCCGCTGGGTGCCGGTGAGCGTTGCGGTTCCTGGCGGGACCACGCTGACGTGCAGCCCGGCGCGCGCCCAATGGCAGGCGGCGGCACCGCTCCTGTCGCGCACAGTCGTCTGTCGTCCGGCGCAAGCGCAGTGGCAGGTGGCGACGCTCGTTGTTACGCCAGGGCGCCTGACAGCGGGAGCGGTCCGCGCCCAGTGGCAGGCACCGGCGCCGTCGCTCATGTATACTGTGACGACGCTGCCCGCGCGCGCCCAGTGGCAAGCCCCGGCCCCCTTGCTGACGCGGACGCTCGTCTGTCGTCCGGCGCAGCCCCAGTGGCAGGCACCGGCAGCGAGCGTGACGCAGGCCGGCGAGACGGTTATACTGGTCAATCCGGCGCAAGCTGCCTGGCGGGCACCATCGGCGCTTCTGACGCGTACCATCCGCGTGACGCCGGCCCAGGCTCAGTGGCAGGCACCGGCTCCCGTCATTCGTCGCGGTATCGTCTGCAATCCCGCCCAGGCGCCGTGGCAGGCACCGGCTCCCGTCATCAGGACAGGACAGCTCATCGCCAGCCCCGCCCGGGCCCAGTGGCAGGCCCCAGCCGTGCTCCTAGGGCGCACGCTGACGTGCTCACCCGCGCAAGCACAGTGGCAGACGCCTACAGCCAGCGTGACGCAGACTACTACAGGCGTCATCGTCGTCTCCCCAGCACGGGCCACGTGGCAGGTACCGGCGCCGGCACTGACACGGGCGATCATCTGCCAGCCCGCGTCAGCGCAGTGGCAGGCGCCGGCGCCAGTTCTCACGCGCACGCTCACGTGTAGTCCGGCCCAGGCGCTGTGGCATGTACCCGACCCGCTCATTGCGCGGACGGTGGTGGCGTCGCCGGTGTCAGCCCAGTGGCAGGCGCCGGTGACGATTATGGCGCGCACGATAGTCGTGACGCCGACGCGCGCGCAATGGCAGGCCAGCACCCCGCTGCTCATGCAGACGCTCGTGGCCGTGCCGGCCGAGGCGCAGTGGCAGGCTGTGATACCGCTGACAGCGCGCACGTTACTGGTTCTTCCAGGACAGGCGCAGTGGCAGGCGCCGGGGGCTGGCATCACCGGCGGCGGCCAGCTGCTCGTGCAGGGCGCGCCGGCGCGCGCCGCGTGGCAGGCCGCTGCCGGCAGTGTGCTGGTCGGGCTGCCACCACACACGCGTCTGGCGCCGGCGGTAGTCGTGGGCATTGAGACGCAGGCGCCGGCGGTGGTCCTGACGCTCTGAGGAAATACGACGCGCGTGGTGCATAGTGCATGGAGCATGATGCATGCGCGTGAGGCCGGACCCTGCTGGCGAGGATGAAGTCCATGGCGCACTTCCCCCTGCCGCGACGGGTTGTACGGCGCTTTGCGAGCGCTGGCAGGGACTACCTGATCGCGTCGGCTCCATGCATTACGGCGTATCCGTTCACGGTAGCGTGCTGGTTCCGTGCTGCCACGCAGCATGCGGGCTCTTTGTGGACCGTCGCCGATACGGAGAGCAATACGGAGGAATGGTCCCTGCAGGTCCAGTTGGGCGGGGGGGTGCGCTGTAGCACCCGTGCTGGCACGGCCGTGGAGGCCAATGCCACGACCTCGACGACCTATAGTGTCGGCGTGTGGCATCATGCACTCTTCCTGGGACGCAGCAGCACAGACCGCCGGGTGTATCTGAATAACGGCGGGGAAGCGACCAATTCTACCGACAAAAGCCCGACAGGGTTGAGTGTCACAGCCGTGGGCCGGACGAATCGGATCACCCCGGCGTTCTATTTCAACGGGCGCCTGGCGCAGCTGGCGGTGTGGGCCATCGATCTCCCGCCGGAAGACCGTCGTGCATTAGTGGATGGCGCCCAGCCATCGACCCTGCACCCAGAAGCGCTCGTCGCGTACTGGCCGTTCTATGACAGCACGGTGGACTATGCGGCGGACGTAGCGCGTGCGCGTGCCTTCCCCTTACTACAGGGCGCTGGAAGCACGGCGTCACCGGATGAGGACGCCGGCCTCTACACGCGCCTGATTCTTCCGCGCGTCACACGACGGGTGCGCGTTTCCGCCCACGTCGTCCCCGGGCAGACGCTCACGTGTAGTCCGGCTCAGGCGCTGTGGCATGTACCCGCCCCGCTCATCTCTCGCACGCTCGCCTGCCAGCCCGCGTCAGCCCAGTGGCAGGCGCCGGCGGGGATTATGGCGCGCACGATAGTCGTGACGCCGACGCGCGCGCAATGGCAGGCCAGCACCCCGCTGCTCATGCAGACGCTCGTGGCCGTGCCGGCCGAGGCGCAGTGGCAGGCTGTGATACCGCTGACAGCGCGCACGTTACTGGTTCTTCCAGGACAGGCGCAGTGGCAGGCGCCGGGGGCTGGCATCACCGGCGGCGGCCAGCTGCTCGTGCAGGGCGCGCCGGCGCGCGCCGCGTGGCAGGCCGCTGCCGGCAGTGTGCTGGTCGGGCTGCCACCACACACGCGTCTGGCGCCGGCGGTGGTCGTGGGCATTGAGACGCAGGCGCCGGCGGTGGTCGTGGGCATCAAGACACTCTGAGGTGAGGAGTATGGCTTCGCATGCGTATCCGTCAGCGCGCGCTATTCTCATGGCGGGCCCTGTGGTCCTGGTGAGCGGCAGACCCGATGAGGGATTCTGGATTTTACCCGGTGGCGGGATCGAGCCCGGCGAGACGCCCCTCGAGGCGGTGCGTCGTGAGATCTGGGAAGAGACGGGCTGGAAGACGACCGTGCATGCCCTGACCGTGCTGCCGAATGTCTGGATGCGGGCCGGCGGTGACTGGATGCGGGAGACGCTGCACCTGTATGGCGGACGCATCAATCCGCGCCATCTGACGGCGCTCCCACCGTCTCCAGAAGCCGGGACGCTCCTACGCTGGGCCTCGCTCGATGATCTCGTGACGACGCGACAGGTCGTGCTCGTTCCCGCGGCGGTCGTGCCGTGGTTCATCCGCATGGGAGGGCGCTAGTATGGCCGAGGTCTCATTTGTTGTCAGCACGATTGGGCTCGTGATTCCGTTTGTCGTGCAGGAGCAGGGCGTTCCGGTGAGCAACGCGCTGTCGGCAATCGTGACCTGGATTGCCGAGGACGGCCGGCACCGCCCGCTCACGCTGCTCACGCCCACGAGCGCCGTGTTTATCTACACGCTGTCGGCGTTCGACTATCAGACGCCGCGCCATGAGACCGGGCAGCTCCGGGTGAGCTACGGCACGAACGAGTTCTGGACCGTGAGTATGTTCAGTGTCCGCGTCATCGGACATCTATGATGGCCTGTGTACGGATAGCATGAAATACCTCCTGATGGTATTGCTGGTGAGTGTGGAATGCGGCAGCCTACCCAGGTCCGTAGGTTTTCGGTGATCAGCCTAGCCGCACAGAGAAACATAGCAAAGAGACAACATATTTTCTAGTAAGAAGGAGCCTAGTGTGACTTGGAACCCAAAAGACGTGTTGCGACAGCGTGGGCAGGCTCCATCCCCAGCGACGGGCATGGCAGACGCACCGCCGCCGCTCTCGACTGACCAACGCCTGTACGACGATCTGGCGCTGCCGACGGTCTGCGAGGCCATGGGCTGGGACTCCGCCGTCCTGGACGACGAGTTGAGCCAGCGCATGCCGATGGAGGTCGAGCGCGAGCTGGTCAATCAGGGGATCTGGCCAGAGCGCCAATGGACACAGTTCCGCCGCTGGATGTTGAGGGGCATAGAACCTGTGGAGGATGGCTAGTTAGGGGATATGCTTCCATGTTCGCCGTTTCCATATATTGCGCACTGATCCATCACCGACAGGAAAGAGTTTGGCAACTTCTGTCGCCGGCATAATGCCTTCCAGGGCTCGTATATGCAAGATATCTTCTGTTCGTAGTCGGGCGTTGGGGCTTTTTTCTCCCTGTAACCATGATGATCTTCCGTCGAAATGCCATTTGCCCTTACGCACAGCATCAGCAATATTGGCTTGATTCGTACCGGGCCAGAGATGTAATGGATTCACGCATGAAGGATTGTCGGGAAGTGGAAAACAGTTGTGACAGATGAAGGTCTTATCGGCAATAGGGCCGTAAGCAAGCATGTAGGAGTATCGATGTGCTTTAATATTTATGCTCGTTGCAATACCAAAACGTCCATAGCCCTTGCTATCTCTATAGCCGTTCCATATCCAGCAATGCGATGTCTTCGTAACAAAATTCCAGAAGCGCTCTTCTGCTGTTAGACTGTGCCAGCAGGCTTTACTACAATACTTTCCGCGTCCGTTCTCAAGCCGATTGTGTGAGACATGAAAGGATTGTGCACAGGAAGAGTTCTGGCATACGACATGAGGCATGTTACATCTCCTGCTGATGTGCTGGTTGTGAAAAGCGGCGCCTGCCCAGGATGCAGGGTTTTAGTGTAGTTCATGACGCTACACCTAGCCGCATACAGAGTATAGCATACTAAGATAGAGATAAGTATGAGTATTAGTGACTGGTGGAAACGCATAAATGAAAGACGAGCACAGCGCTATTTTAGCTCGCATGCAGAGATAACCTTGGATGTCTTACGTCGTGATCCTGATTTGGCAGCGACTGTGTGGAGCCGTGTTCTTGAGATGGATGCAGCGCGTAGCGCGCCAAAGCGCGATTCTTTTGAATATCCTGTCTTGTCTAGCCTTGCCTATGGCGGCAGAAGTCCCATGGTACGATCTCTTCCAAAGTTCTCACCTTCTAACCTCCGCCGCTTCTCTGAAATGCCCCCAGTACGCCGCGCGATTAACGCCATCACCAACCCGATTCTCGACCTCCCCTTTACCATCGAGCTGCGTGCACCCATCGGCAAGCGCGAACAGGCCGGTGAGCAGCAACCGACTGACGAACAGCAGCAGCGCATCGAGGCCGCAACGGAGATGTTCCTGCGCCCCAACAATGACCTGACCGGACGGCAGATGCTGGAGATGCTGCTCGAAGATCTGCTTGTCTTCGGCGCCGGGCCGCTCGAAGTGCAGGAGAACCAGAGCGATGCGCGCCCGTTGTTCTTGTTTCCGGTCGATGCGCAGTCCATTCGTATCAACGTCAACTGGCAGCCGGGCAGCCGTGAATATCGCTACTCACAGGGACGTGGCTATGTCTTCAGCTCGGTTGGGACAACGGAAGACGTCAAGCTCCAGGATGACGAGCTGCTGTACATGCGCCTCAACCCGCGCACATCGACCCCGTTCGGGTACGGCTACCTGGAGGTGGCCTTCGAGACCGTAACAGCCTTCCTGGGCGCCTTCGAGTATGCCACACGACGAGCAAGCAATGCGACGCCGAACTTCGGGATCTTCTTAGGCGAGCATGCGACGATAGACCAGGTCCGTCGCTACCAGCACTACTGGGAGAACGAGATTGAAGGCTACGGGAAGGTGCCCATTCTCGGCGGCGGGCGCCAACCGAGCGTGTTCAGTATGGCGGGAACAGGGGACGATCCGCTGTGGCTCAAGTGGCAGGAATGGTTAGTGAGAATCATAAGCATATCATTTGGTATTTCTCCAATGAAGCTTGGGCTGGAGCGTGATGTGAATAGATCAACTGCTGAGCAAGGGTCTGCCGATGATTGGATCACGATCGCCCCAGTGGCAAATCTGCTCAAAGACGCCTTTACCTACTGGCTTCTCTGGAAGCGCCTAGGCTGGGCAGACCTAGCATTCCAGTGGCAGATTCGCACGGCAGATGAGCGAAAACAGGCTGAGATTCTCGCTGAGCAGTACACGATGAACGGCATTACGGTTGACGAAATTCGCCAAGTCTATGACCGCGCGCCTCTTCCTGATGGCCTGGGGCAGCTCACCAAGACGCCCTACGAGGCGGCAGTGAAAGCCGCGCTCATGCTGGCCGCTCCGCCAGACGCAGAGCCCGGCGAGCCGGGCGCACGTGAGGATGAAGACCAAGACGAGACACCCGCTACGCCACGCCAGGACGCCCGCGCGCTCACGCCGTTTGTCTGGGAAGATGAAGATGAGCTGAGTCCGCAGGAGCGGGCTTTCGTGCGCGAGCTGCTCAAGGCGCAGCGGCGGGAGCGGTATGGGGCGGCGGCGAGTTCGTAGTGTATCTCGTCTCTCTCGGGTGTTGTGCAATCCCTTACGAAGCGCTTGATCACAGCGCATCATGCGTAGCGCAAGGCACCATAGGCCCTGTCCGCTGCCACGTGTGCGTAAGCGCCGCAAGCCGCGCATCCACGGTGACCTCAAGATAGCCGTCCACACTAGCGTGCCAGTTCTCAGTATGCCGCGCCCGTAGGGCATGAGCGCGCCATCCCTCGATAATGGCACGTACCATGTCCACTGTGGCGTTCGGCTCTTCAATCGTCCTCATGAGCCACAGGAGGAGGACCTGCGCATCCCGCTCTTTGAGCCAACTCAGCCAGCTATACGGGTCTTGTGTCTCTGTCATGGGCATTCTCCTCAGGAAAAGAGGCTGGTAAGGCCCGCAGGGTACCACAGTGCAGGAGGCATTCGCGAGGTCGTTCGTCTTCGTGCATGCGAGTCTCTTGCTTGAGTCACTTCCCGGGCACCGCGTCATGCTAGGCTCTTTCTCAGCGCAGCTTGCACAGAAGGAGCGCCCATGTCGATGTTCTTCAGTCCTGGAAGTGTGCACGTGCCAAAAACAACGGTTGGTGCCGATGGTGTCGCGCCGCCCGGCTGGGAAAAAACCATCCGTAAAATGAAAAAGTCCGGCGACGTAGAGAATCCGTGGGCCCTGTCTTGGTGGCTACAAAAACGTGGGGCCCATCCAGGCCGCAAGGATGAGGACGAGGCGGACGCCGGCTACAGCCCGCTCGTAGAAGCTACCATCGCGCAGATGAAGCGGCGGCCCTTGCCATCAATCTGCTACGCCGCCGCACGTGGGGAGGGCTGGGCGCACATGGTCCTCCTCGACACAAGCCGGCCGTTCTATGCGGCGGGGTGGTGATGCCTGGCGTCGCGCTCATTGCCGCCGAAGGCATGAACCTCTTGTACCGGCTGCCGCCAGAAATGCTCGGCACGGCGATCCGTGCCGTGGAAGAAGAACTCCTTGCGCATGAACGCAAAGTCTCCCCCGCCGCAGCGCTCTACGTGCAGAAGCAGGGCGGTTTTCAGTGCCGTACCTGTCGCTACGCCCTGGCGCTCAATGCGACGCACGGCAAGTGCACCGTGATGACGGGGACCATTCATCTAGATGACGGCTGCTGCGTCATGTGGCAAGCCGATCCGGCGCAACTGCACTTGTACCAGGAGCCCAGTACCCCATGACGCTCCTTACGACCGCCACCTATCTCTACCGAGCCCCCTTCGTACTGAACGGCACGGTGGAGCTGCTGGCGCAGCCTGACGAGGGCCTGAATCGTGCGCCGTTTCGAGGCGTGCTGACGCGTCTGGACGAGCCCTCGACGCGTCCCCCCAACGGTGCACAGGGCCATCAGGTGGTGATTCCGCGCGCTGTCGCGCAGGTCGCGTTGCCGTCACTCGTCGGCATGCCGATCAACTGCAGTTTCGGGCTGCGCGAGCACGATAAGAAGTTCGTGATTGGAGTGATCGAGACGCCCTGCATCGAGGGGCAGGATCTGCTCGTCGCCGGATATCTGCTCGATAAGAACTACCCTGCAGAGGTTGAAGAGATTCGACGGCGCCGTGCGCAGCTCGGGATGAGCTACGAAATCAGCGCCGTCGAGGTCGAGGACATCACCACGCCGGTATGGGTGCTCACACATCTGGTCTTTACCGGGGCAGCAATCTTGTTACGCGATGCTGCGGCGTATGCCAAGACGGCCATCGCAGCACACGCAGAGGAGGAGGCGTTTATGCCAGGAGATGCGACCGCGATTCTGACGAAGCTCGACGCGATGGGGAAGCAGCTTGAGACGTTACACGCTGCCGAGGACGACGCGACGAAGAAAGCGGTGGGCACCACAAACGCCGAGACGGACGCCGCGAAGACTGCCGAGGCGACGCGTAAGGCCGAGGAAGATGCGGCACGCACGAAGGCCGAGGAAGATGCCGCACGCACGAAGGCCGAGGAAGGCGAGGAAGATGCGGAGGCCGAGCTGCTCGCTATGCTGCTCGACGGTGTAGAGGACGAGGAAGACGCCGAGGCAGAACTCCTCGCGAACATGATGCACCGCATGCTCCGTCGCCGCAAGAGTGACGCCATCGGCAACTCGTCCCGCAGTCCCTTGCTTGCGGCCATGCTCAAAGCCATGTCGTATCCGGGCGGGCTGGTGCGTGGGCGCAAGCGCAGCGCTGAGACCGCGGCTCACGACGACGAGCCTGAGGACCGTGCACTGTTCGATCGGCTGGTGCGCCAGTACAAAAAGAGCGGGCGCCTGGATGCCGGGCGCAAGCCGGTCGACGACCTCGCGACGTATCGTCTGGAGCGCAAGCTCGACCGTGCCCTAGAGGCCATCGGCCTGATCACCGATCGGCTTGCAGAGCATACCGGGCTCATCACGGATCTCGTGCACGGCAAGCGGAATCTCGCCACAGACGACCACCGCCCGAACCAGGGTGCCGCGGTGCGCAAGACCATGCACGGCACCGGCGAGGCGTGGATCACCAAGGACGACAAAGCGGCGACGGCCGACGAGGACGGCAAAGAGGGGTTCACGCTGGCGCAGATCAACGCGGCCCTCGACAAAGAATTTCCGCTCGGCGGCGACCGTCCGCGCTTGCGCGAGCGTCTTGCGAAGAAAGTCGAACTAGAGATGGCCGGCAAGGTAAAAAACTGAGCCGTCCGCGCATTACAGCACGTCATCAGGGGCGGGAGGGGAGGACCGCACACCAGGAGGGACACGGACCATGCCCATTTTGCGACAGGCCGGCTTTGGGGACGGCACCGACCTCGGCATTCCCCTGGATCATCGGCGCCCGCTCTCGGAGATGCACGCGGCGGCAGACTTTCTTGGCCCCGGCGCGATCCACACGCCGATGTACCAGCCTGAAATCCTTGACATGGTGCGACGGCGCGGCGTGCTCGGGCAGCGCTTGAACGAGGAACCCGCGACCGGCCAACCCAGCCGGTACTTCGAGCAGACCCGCATCGTCGTCGGGCAATTCCAGGACCCGCGCAACCTGCAGTTCACGCTGACCGGCGATCCGACCCGGCGCGAGCGCTACGTGCGACTCAAGGCCATTTACGGGTCCATCGGTTTTGGCCTCTTCGATGTCGAAATGACGCGCCAGCAGGGCCAGTTTGCTATGCTGGTGGGCAAAGACATTGAGGACACCGTCCAGGGCGTCCTCAAAACCAGTGATCTCGCGCTGTGGAACGGCTCGGATACGGACCTGATTCTAGAGACGACCCTGGAGTACGTTGGGTTGTTGACGCAGATCAACCGTACGGCAACCATCGCGTCGAGCGCCTCGATTGTGGACGGCATCAAGGCCGAAATAGCGGCGCTCGTTGCGCAGACGCAGTTTACCGTGCGTCCGAGCGCGATCTACATCAACCCGGTGCTGGGCAACTTGATCGACTCGGAAGAGCGTCTGAACCAGCGCCAGATCCCGCAGACAGTCATGAACACCGTCACAGGCGGCTTATTGGTCAACGCCATTGCCACGCAGGCCGGCTTATTGCCGCTCATTCCCGAGCCCTTCCTACTCAACGGGCCGACCGGGGGCAGCGTCACCGAGAGCGGGAAAACGGACTACAAGGCCGTCATTCTGACGGAAGAGCTTGTCGAGTACCACTACCTGACCACGCCTGAGCCGCGCGTGTTTCAATTGGGGCTCGAAGGGGGGCTTGCAACGAGATATGCTGTTGTGCTTTTTGGCGGCGTCGTGGCAAAGGGCAAGGCCAATGCGACTCAGAACCAGGGAGTGGTCGAAACAAACCAGGTCAGTTATGCGCACTCAATTTTGACCGTAGTGCGTTAAGAACTCTATATATGCTCTGTCATGTATTGCGCAGGCTTTTGTGAGAGGAGGACTTCCCCATGCCTGATGTCCACTCTGAAATGCTCTACGGCACTGTCTCGGCGGCCGTCTCGGCGGGGGACGGTATTCCATATCGCACCGACCAACCGCAACCACCGGCGCTTATCAAGGGCGCGGCTGGCGTCTCAGCCCTGCACGGCGGCGTGAGCGCGCCGATGTTCACGATGGCGGAGTGGGTGCGGCGCCTCTCGACCTACCTCACGTCGCCGTCTGCTACCCTTATCTCGGGTGGCTCGGCCGGCGCCGTGGCGGTCACCGTGACTGGCTTGCCGAGCGGCATCAACGGCTTCATCCAGGGCTGGCCCTTCGTGCTGTCGGCAGCCGGACATCCCTCGGGCTCGCCGACGTCGCTCATCAGTACGGCCTCGAACCAGATCCGCAAGGTGCTCGTCACCATCGGGATGTCCGCTCTCCCCGTGGCGTCGTCCTTCGCCCTCGGCGGCGGCACGGTGCAGTTCGTCTACGGCTCGGCGTTTGCAACGAGCGCGCTCGCGGCGACCTCCGGAGGGCAAGGAGCCTCGTACTTCGACTTCGTGCCGCTGCCGGTGCCAAGTGCCAATGAAGTCCCCGTGGGCTGGCTGAACATTCCCAACTCGTTCTCAGTCAGTGCCGGGCTCAACGCCAGCCATATGGTTACTGACTTCCGCGTCACCCAGGGCATTAACCTCTCCGCCCTGTGGCAAGGCGTCCCGCAGCCCTAGCACTGAGAGTTGCCTGGTCAAATCGTGCGGCACTCGGCGCTGCCGGCCGGCCTGACCTCCCCCGGGAGGCTGTGCCGGCAGCGCCGGTGCTGCCGTATTTTTCTCGGGGGAGAACACGACGCATGACACCTGACGAACAGTATGCCGCCAACCTTGCGATCATTACCACGGCGCGCCCGGAGATGGCCGCGCAGCTTGCCCAATTCCCGCTCACGAACGTCCAACTCATGCCCGGCCAGGACGGCCACCTGTTCGGGACCGCCTGGGACGTCACGAACCAGCAGTGGGTGCCGCTGTGCCATCCGGCTGACCCCATCGCCGAAGCCGAGGCCGCCTGTGACGCCGTGTATTCGCCACTCGCCAAAGTCTATACGCTGCTCGGGATGGGGCTGGGCTACATCGCCACGGCGCTGGCGCGCCGCCTGAAGCCGTACCAGCGCCTGGTCATCTGGGACCTCGACCCGAATATGTACAAGGCCGCGATGTATGCTGTTGACCTGGCTCCCATGATGACGGGCGCACGCGTCGATATCTTCGTCGGGGACGACATTGTGCAGCAAGTTGAGCATTGGTGGCTCAGCCTTGATGTGCACGAAAAGCTCTATATTGCGTCCCCGCTGCGGGCCGGCTACACGGCGCACTTCCGACGCGCACCGTATGACATCCTGATGGAGCGTACCATTGACATGCTGCGCTTCCATGCCGTCGGGCTCTCGACCTGGAGGATGTTCGGATACTGCATCGGCGATAACGATCTGTTGAACCTGCCGGAGTACGTGACCACGCCCGGCTACGAGCACCTGCGCGATCTGTGGCAGGGGCAACCGGCTGTCTGCCTGGCCGCCGGGCCGTCCCTCCGTCAGAACGTCACACAGCTCTGCGCGCCGGCCGTGCGTGACCGCATCGCCATCATCACGGCGGGGACCATCTACGCCCTGTGTCGCCAGTTACGCCTCGAGCCGGACGTCGTCACGACCATCGACTTCCAGCGCCTGAACTGGACAGACCAGTTCCAGCACGTCCCGCTCGACGCGGACTGTCCTCTGGTCTACCTGCACAGCACGTATCCGCAGACCGTGCGGCGCTGGCCCGGTCCGCGCTTTGTGGCTGAGAACGCCAGCGACACGGTCTCCTGGTTCCGTCCGTTCACTGAAGGCAAGCTGAGCGCGGCGCAAGTACAGACCGTGGCACACTTAAGCCTCATGGTCGCGCTGGAGATGGGTGCCAACCCGATCCTGCTGCTCGGGCAAGATCTCTCGATGCCGCGCGACCAGCATCATGCGCCCGGCGCGCGCGCCCAAGACCAGGCACCCAACGAGGTGCCGCCCGAGGCGTTTCTGACTGTGCCGGACTATGCGGGCACCCCCGTTGACACGCGCCACAGTTTTTTGAGCATGAAAACCGTCTTTGAGCGGCTGGCTGCAGCGCACCCAGGCCGCACTATCCTGAACTGCTCCGAGGCGGGGCTGGCGCTGCCCGGCATCCCGAACATGCCACTTGCGGAGGCGCTGGCCCTCCCGCAGTGTGTGCCCCTTGGAGGACAGCACCAGTCGTGGACGCTGCGCAACCGTATTCGGCAACGCTTTACCGAGTACAAACCCCAGGTGCAAGCGACCCTCGGCGAGAGCCTGCGGCGGCTCCGTGCTGAGGCTGAGGCACTGATGGGTGTTGGACGCCGCGTACCGGCGTTTCTCCGTGAACACGGCCTGTACACCGAAGCCACGCGGCAGTGGGTACTCGCCCAGGAAGGTATCATCCAGGCGCATCCGGCCGCCTGGGGCCTGTTTGCTGTGCGCAACTTCACGATCCTTGAAGTCGTCAGCGCGCCACCGCCCGATGAGTCTACCGTGCCCGACGCTGCCGCCAAAGAGCGCTACAACTGTGCGCGTCTCGTGCGCGTCGCCGAGGCCATTGCTGCTGAAGCACCCGCCGTGCGCCGTATTCTGCACGAGACGCTGGTGCGACTGGAAGACGTGCTGACGGCCGGCTGTCCCGTGGCGCCACGGGCGTTGCGACGCCAGCTCGTGCGTCAGGAGTACCACCTGGTTTGGCGTCTCCTGCACAGCAACGCCGTCGAGTGGCAGATGAGTGCGGCGTGGGACTCGGCGGCCGCTGAGGCAAGCGAGCCCATCTCGACGGCACGCCGCTACGCTGAGCTGTGTAGCCGCGTGCTTGTCCACACACAGCAGTATGAGGCCGCGCTCGCGCTCATGCGGGCGTGGGACTTCGCGCCGGCACGCATCGCCCGCGTACAGCGCCATCTTCGCACGTTCGAGAGTCAGGGCCGGGATATCCTTCCGGTCTATTACACGCCCCCGCCCACGCCGACGCCTACAGAGCCGCAGGTGGGCTTGCAGATAGGAGCTTAGGCCCATGCCAACTATAGGCGGTTTCACAACGAGCGCGACCCTCGCCGGAGCCATGGACATCAATCAGATAGATCTGGCGACGGGACGGGAAAATCTGGGCGGCAAGATCGAGCTGCTCATCAGCGCGATTAACGTGCTCAATACGAACGTGTCGCTCATTCAGGCGGCGGTTCTATCAGCCAATGCCTCAGGCGTGTCTTTCAGCGCGCTCAGTGGGGTGACGTTTGTGAGCACATTAGTCACTGTATCAAACTTTCGCGCCTAGTATGCGCGACACATATACGAGGAGATGCGTATGGCTGATATTGAGACCGTAACGATTCCCACGATTCCCAAAGTCTACCTCGTCGATCCGGCGATTAACCGGCGCAGTGCGTTTCATACCGCCTACTGCTCGGACCCTGGGCCGATTGTGGCAGGCCAGGAAAAGCCGCTACATCGTCTGGAATTCTGGTTCGGCGTGGCACGCAACGTCCCCCTGACTGTCTATGAGCGCTTTCGAGACGCCGGCATCGCCACGACGAACATGCCGCGCGTGCCTGGGCGTGAGGATGAGGACTAGGGTATGCCGTGGCTTGTCTGGCTCCTCAATATCCTCATCCTGATTGTCGTCTTCGGCATCATCATCTATGCCGTACAGGCGTTCATTCCGATGGAGCCACCAATGGCACGGATTGTGCAGCTTGTGCTGGTGCTCATCTTTCTCATTGTCTTGCTGATGATGCTGGCGGGCGGTACACCCATGATTGCGCTGCCGCTACGACGCTAGGAGGACGACAGAACTTAGTAAGGGACGTGCTTCCAGTTGATATGATGTATGACGTTGTACACAGTAGAATAGCTAATATTGAATTGTTCTCTAATATGGCTAGTTGGGACTGTTCCGAAAAGTCTACGAATTAACACAACGTCACCTTCCGTTAATTTTGCCTTATAATGGCTTTCTCCATGAGGAAGAAATGATGTATCCTCCTTGAGAATAGTATGACGACCTTTGCGTATAGCATCTTGCATATTATCAGACGCGCCGTAAAACTCCGCCCTTCAGGACGGAGATATAAGGCGCTTTGGCCGTAGGCCAAACAGAGTTGACAATGTGACGCATAATAGTATACAATTGCGTCATGAAAATAAAACAAGCGAGCAGCATTCGTCTCACACTGGAAGCCAAACGTCTCTTGCGTGCACTGGCCCAAGCCTCTGGGGTCAGTATGAGTGCCATGCTCGAACTTGCAATCCGCGAGAAAGCGAAACGCGAGGGCGTGAAGTGACCCAGCTACGCTTGCCGCTCAACAGGGTGTGCAGAACATTCTAAGTGGC
>ERZ1292637.478-Hain-H14-01um-R3-478-length-23082-cov-23_pt1 | contig 23082 bp, 20 predicted proteins | sample MGYA00564405_ERZ1292637 | MGnify/ENA primary metagenome ERZ1292637 (study PRJEB36523, sample SAMEA6512645) | groundwater metagenome | collected 2019-01-09 | study: AquaDiva: Metagenomics assemblies of 32 groundwater samples | reverse complement strand
GAAGGCGTGAGCCAAGATATCGATATCTTCGCTAGCCTACGCGACGTGTCACGCAAGAACCCGGGAACGAAGTTCGCCATCCGCGTGGAGGGTTCTGGGTCGAGGCTCTTGTTCCACCCAGACGACCGTGAGGTGGCGCAGCGGCTGGCCTCGGCGATCACGGAGCAGATGAAGGAAAACCTGGCGGCTGGGCGCGGGCCGGATGGGGTGGCGTTGCCTGGGATCGACGCGGACACCGCCGTGCGGCGCGAGGAACTGGCGGAGCAGGGCGGGCGTGGTGGCGAGGCTGCTGAGCGGTACGTCGACCCGGGGTACCGGGCGACGGTGCGGCGCCAGTACGACCGGCAGTACGTAGGCAAGCGCGGGGCGCTGGCGGGGAAGGTGTTCACGCCCGTTGCTGGCGGGCCGCGCGGGGTGGTGTCCGGGATGCTGGCGGCGTCGGTGTTTACACGGCCGGATCGCAGTGGCAAGGGGTTCACGTGCTACGTGGCGGGCGCGCGGTCGACGGCGTTGCCGCGGGTTCTGGGCGGGGTGCCGATGTGGTCCGGGGCCGGGATGCAGCAGGAGAAGGTGCGTGCGGCCATGCGCGAGGCGGCACACCGGATCCTCGGCAAGTCGGTGGTCTCCATACTCGGCTCGGCGATGCGAGTGCTCGATGAGGTCGGGGACCTTGCAGAGGATGAGTGATCGGTGGCGAATCGCGGAGCCCTCTACGAGAGGATCCGGGATGCGGGGCAGCACCGGGTGGTGGATCTCGGTGTCCGGGTGCAGGTGCACCGGCGGGACGGCGGCAAGGTCTACCCTGCTGAGTTCCTGGGTGACGAGCACGGTCCCTACGTGTGGGGCGGGCGGTACGATGACCGGGTAGGGGAGTACACCGGGCCACCGCAGGCGGTCGTGACGCTGGCGTGCCACCCTGGGCAGGTAGGGCTCTTGACGTTCCGGGATCCCAGCCAGCAGATCCGGCGGGTGCTGTGCATCGGGGCACCGGGCGGGGGCAAGACGAAAGCCGTGGTGCTGAAGGGCGTCCTCGAGGGTGCCAAAGCGGCGCACCGGATCATCGGGATGGTGGCGCCGACGGCGGCCCGCCTGAAGATCATGTGGTCGAAGTTCCTCGAGATCGTGTCCCCGCTGGGCTGGATCGACGACGTGTCCCCGCAGGAGCACGAGATCACGCTGGTGAACGGGGTGCTGTACCAGTTCCGGGCGGCCAAGCAGGCGTCGGCGGCGCTGGGTGTTCCGGTGCAGGGGTACGACTGGGACGTGGCGATCGAGGATGAGCAACAGAACATGACGGACCAAGCATTGCTGGAGGTGGATCTGCGCGGGCGGCGCGCGGGCACCTCGTACGTCGTGTACTCGACGGCGACGAACCAGCTCATCTCCGAGTTCCAAGAGCGGCTCGGGGTGTACGAACGGGCGCCTCACGTGAAGGTCCTGCGGTTCTCGGGCTACGAGAATAGCTGGATTGACCCGGCGTACTGGGACAGCTTCCGCGGGCGGTTGTCGGCGGTGCAGTTTCGCAGGCTCATCGACGGGGAGCGGCCGCCCATCGAGGGCCGGATCTACCCGTGCTTCGACCTCGACCTCAACGTGGCGCCGCGCCCCATCACGAGGCGGGACATCACGGAGAAGGTGACGCACGAGCGGTACGGCGAACCGTTCCGCTGGATCGTGGGGCAAGACTTCGGGCAGCGCGTGAACGCCTCGACGGTGTTCAAGTGCTTCGCGGGGGACGGGCCAAACGAGCGGCTGTGGTGGGCGGTGGGCGAGCTTGCGACGGTGGACGGGGCTGGAATCACGGCTCATGTGCCGCGACTGATCTCGTGGATGCGGGAGACGTTTGGGGCCGGCCCGAAGGAGATCCTCGTCGTTGGCGATCCCCACTGCTCACGCACGAGGTCGAACGACGGGGCGAGTGAGAGCGACTACAGCGTGATGCAGCGCGCGGGGTTCCACGCGGTGAAAGCCGCGTACGGGAAGCAGATCCCTCGCCGCGACCGCTTCGGCATGGTCAACACGCTCCTCTGCGACGGGGACGGGGTGCGGCGCCTGTTCGTGGAAAAGCTCGAGGACGGGACGCCAGCGTGCCCCGACATGGTGCGGTCGTTCCAGTTCTACGGCTGGGGTCCCAGCGGGGAGCCGCAGCAGTTCAACAAAGATGGGCGCGACCCATCGCACTACACGGACACGTGCTACGCGCTCATCCCGTGGGAGAGCCTGCGCGGGCAGGAGGCGCCCAAGCAGCACAGCCCGGCAGACGCGGTGCGTTCCATCGAGGAACGGCGGATGCGGAACGCGCGGGGAGACGCCTGATGGGCGTGGCCAAGCTCTTCGGCGTGGACCCGGTGGAGTACGCCCGGGGCTACTTCAAGAGCGCCGAGGAGATCGAGCGGCGCAGGATCTTCGAGAAGCGCGCGTCTCTCGTCAATGGCTGGGCGGATATGGTGGTACGCGAGGAGATCGACGCCACGCACACCGATCTCGAACTACGCCGGCGCATGAAAAGGTTTGCTCACCTGGCGGTGGCGCAGGCACCATTCGCGCGCTTGGTTGCGGAGACGACCCGGCCCGTCTATTTCGTTCCCGCGATCCGGGCGGTCGAGCCGGAATCGCAGCAGTCTCGCTGGGCGGCCATGGCCGCCGAGACCCGGCTGAACGAGAAGATGGACGCCGTGCTGTGCACGCTGGCCGGCGCGAACCACGCCTTCCTGCTCACCCGGTACGTGGCCCGGCTCGACCGGGCGGTCAGCACCGTGATCCCACCACACCGCATGGCGGTGATCCCTGACCCCGACGACAACTCGGTGGCCATCGCGTACATGTACGATCGGGCGGTGATGGATTGGCGAACCGGAGCGACCGTCACCCACCGCGTGTTCTGGGACGATACGGTCACCTTCGAGTACGACCAGGATCTTCAGGTGGTGCGCGGTCCCGAGGCGCATCTGATGCCGGCGATCCCGATCATGGCCGCGCACCTGACCTACGAGCGCGACGGCTACTGGGATCTTTGTTCTGGATCGTCGGACGTCGCAGCCGATCTCCAATGCAAGATCATGGAGATCTGGAAGCTGCGCGCTCTCAAGGCGCAGGCGTTCCGCCAGCGGTGGGCCGGTGGCCCGGCGATGAACTTCCCGAAAGATCAGGTATTCGACCCCGAGAACATCCTGATCGCAGGGGAGGGCGTGACCATCAACGAGCTGGCGGAGACGTCGAGCCTGGACATGTTTCTCAAGGCCGAGGAATCTGCTGCGGCCAGTGCGGCGGCCGGCCGGGGAGTGTCGCGCGCCCGCTTGAACCAGGACAAGGCTGACGCATCGTCGGACACGGGACTCATGGAGTCGCGGGCCGCGATGATGAAACGCATGTTCTGGGCGGAGCATGACCAGTTCACGATCATGAAGATGGTGTCGCAGGAGTACCCGGACGAGGGCCGCCGGATCGCGATGGAGACGACGCTCGATTACATCGACTTCGGCGAGATCCAGCACCGGGTGGATCGGATGACTCAGCTCGCGATCCGCGAGAAAGAGCGGTCGATGGGTCTCCGCTCCGTGATCGACGACCTGCTCGAGGACCAGCCCGAGCTCGACGGGGACCGCAAGCGCGCGGCGAAAGAGCTCGAGCGCAACATGATGGACGAGGCTGCGTTCATCCTGCGGCGCCGTGCCCTCAACATCCCCGAGGATGCAACGGTCGACGAGCCGGGCCAGAACCCGGGGACGAATGGGGCCATGGGCCCGATGGTGCGCGACGGCCTGCTGACGCGCGACGAGGCGTCCGAGATGGCGCGTGACGGAATCTGAGGAGGGAAGACGACATGTGGAGAATCAGGCATCAGCATCGAATGGCACCCGATCCGGGCGTCCCCATCGTGCCCGGTCCAGGTGGTGGAGCACCTGCTCCCGCCGTAGTAGTCGTGCCACCTGCGCCAGCGCCCGCGGCGGTCCCCCCTCCTGCGCCAGCGCCTGCAGCGGGAGCGCCGGCTGCGGCGGCGGGAGCAGTTGTTCCATCGCCGCAGTACGTCACGAAGGCCGACTTCGAGGCGTTCACGACGGCCTTGATGGCCAAGATCGCGGCCTCGCCGGTTCCCGCGAAACCGGCCTCGCCGGAGGAGCAGTTCGCGACGACCGTGACGGCGGTGCGCAAGATGACGATCGACAGCGCGCTCGACAAGGCGAAGCTCGTCGATCCGGGGATTCGCGAGGCGCTCGCGCGCTCGACGGACATGCCGGTGGACCCCGCCGCGATCGAGGCGTTCGTCACCGCGTACGCCATCAAGTACCCGCCCGTGGCCCCAGTCGCGGCGATCGCGGCGATCGCGCCGGTGGTGCCCGTCGCGGCCGCGCACCAGGGGCGCAGCGACACGGGCGCACCCGGCGGCGCCGGCGGCGCGGTCCTCCCGGACAACCCGTTGCAGTGGACGCGAGATCAGGCGTACGCCCTTCTTTACAAGAACCCGCGCGAGATGATCCGCCGCGTCGAGAATTGGGCATGGAAGGGCTCGATGACCAATGTGTACGCCATGAGGCGCAACGCGCGCTAACCAGTACCCAACGAGAGGAGCAGGCAGATGGCTGACGTATATACGACACTCACCACGGTGACGGACATCGTGAACAGCGAGTTCATCGATCCGATGCTGCTGGCGTACGCGATCGACAAGACGGTCGCGGCGCCGCTGTGCCGGATGTACAACCTGGCGGGACGCGCGACGAAGGTCGCGAGCGCAGCCAAGTTCGTGAAGGACAGCGCGGCGGCGATGACCGAGGGGACGGACGTCGACGCGGTCGCGCTCGACACCAGCCAGGTCGGCATCACGGCCGCCGAGGTCGGGATCGTGCGCCTCGTGAGCAAGGTCGCCAAGCGGACGAACATCCTCGGCGAAGAGGGCCTCATGCAGTTCATCATGCGTGAGGGCGGCGAGCTCATCGGTGAGAAGCTCGACACCGACGTGCTGGCGATCTACCCGTCGGCCTCGACGAGTGTCGGCCAGAGCGGGTTCCCGCTCAGCCTCGCGAACTACGTCGCGGGCATGGCGAAGCTCGACACCAACAACGCGCGCGGCACGAAGGTCGGTGTGTTCTCGGACAACCAGGCGGCGAACCTGCGGAACGCCGTGGCGACGTCGCAGGCGGCCGTGCTCGCCGCCGACCGCACCGACGAGAGCGTTCTCAACGCGCGCTCCGACGCCTACATCGGCAAGCTGTTCGGCATGGAGAACTGGCTGTCGAACCTCAACGCCACGGCGAACACGGCCGTGGACGACGTCGGGATCATCAGCATCGACGGCAACCGCAACCCGGAGAACGCGCCGATCGGGATCTGCCAGGTCTGGGGCCCGGAGATCGAGCGGTCGGGTTCGGCGACGCCGAGCGCCCGCGCGGAAGAGGTCGCGATCACCAGCATGGTCGGCCAGGCCGAGATCAGCGACTTCAATTACGTCAAGGTCGTCACCTCGGCCACGGCGTAAGATCCGCGGCGGGGGACCGCCAGGAATAGAAAGGACAGGACGCGATGCCCACGATCACGACCACTCCCTATCCCAAGTGGGTACCACACCACTCGCGGGTGCCCAACCGGCCCGGCGTCTTCGCTGAAGACGATCCGGGCTGGAACGAGGCGGCCCGGAGGTACGTGGCAAAGGACCCGAACGACGAGGAGGGCGCGCTGGGCGAGCCGTTCATCGTCCCCATGTCGGACTACGACTGGGCGATCGATCCGGCAGGGAACATCGTGCCGGTGGTGATGGCCACGAACCGCGTCGACAGCCGCTACCAGTGCGACTCGAATCACGCCGACCTCCAGCGCCGGTACAAGACCGGCAAAGGCTGGAAGTTCTACGAGCGTACCGCACCCGGTAGCAAGGTCGTGCAGACGGTCGAGCAGTGGGTCGAGGCGAACGCAGGGCTCATCGAGAAGCGCCGCGCGAAGAACCTGAAGTCGCAGAAGAACGCGCACGACGCGTGGCGCCCGCGCGACGAGCAGCTCGCCAAGACGATCACGGATGCGCTCCGCCAAGAGGCGGAGGCGATCGCCAAGGCTGCCGCGAGCGCCACCCAAGCGCCGAAGGAAAAGAAGTAGGTGGCGAACCGTCGCCTGCGGGTGACCGCCGGCAAGATGCGCGAGGTGAAGGGAAACCTCATGCTCGCGATGACGGACCACGCGCGGGCCGTGGGGCGCATCCCCAACGTGCCCGCGGTGGAATCGTTCCTCGATCCGATCCTGGCGCGTGTGGAGGTCGAGCACGAGGAAGACCGCACGCGCGACATGATGAGACCAGAGCGGGCCCGTACGGGTCCTGCCATGGCGCGGGCGCTCGGCGACCCGGACGTGCGTCTCGTCGCCAAGCCGGGGGTCGCCTACGTGGCCGGAGCCGATGGGGTCGCGCGGGCGGTCGCGGGACCGGACGACCCGCGTGGCGCCCTCTACGCACCCGGTGTGACGGTGGGGGACGACGACATCCCCGCGAGCATTGTCCAGTCGCGCCTGCGCCTGCTGCATGGGATCCCCGCATGGCGCACCCGGATCGAGGCGACGTGGATCTCCCCGCACGAGGGGCCGTGCACGATGGCCAGGCCGTGCGAGACCATCCGCATGTGCAAGGACCACGGGATGCGCAAGGTGGAGCGGGTACTCGCCATCGTGCGGCAGTCGTTCGCCGTGTTCGGCGACCCGCGCAAGCCAGTGGCAACGGTGCTCTTCGTCGGATGAGCGTGGCGAGGCAGGCGACCAATGAGCGGCGTCATGCCGCGAAGGAGGCAGCGATGGCCGACGTCAAGATCGAACAGCCGGCGAAGGCGATCGAGGCCGCGCCGCCGGCGTTCTCGCGGGAACTCATCGACCCACGTAAGAACCGTTGCAGGCTCGTCGCGCCGGACGCCGCCTCGCTGGAGGATCTCGTCAAGCGGAAGCTCGCGGCTGGCTGGACCGCGGTGAAGTGACCCGTGGCCACCTTCCGTACCGTCGAGATCATCTACAACCAGACGGGACAGAAGGTCTACGCCTACCATGACGAGTGGGCCCTCGGCGTGCCCACGTCGGCCACGTGCTCGGTGTTCAAGGGTGACCAGAGCCTAGCCGATGCGGCCGAGTTCTCGCCCACGGTGACCATCGACGCGTTGTCTACCACCGTAGCGGTCGCGTCCGGGCCGGCGCAGTCGAACCCACGCCGCCTCTACGTCGTCTCGACGGGTGGCATGGACCCAGGGGTGATGTACCTCGCGGAGAACGGCGACGAGCAGCGCGAGGTCGTGATGCCCATGAAGGTCAACGCGGCCAGCGCGTACGTGGATCTCGAGAACGAGCTTCGCTACGACTACGCGTCAACGACGTCGAACACGGTCAAGGGCCTGCGGATGGAGCTCACCGTCGACGCCACGTGGGTCGCCGACGCGAACAAGATTCTCCTGCCCCACTGGCCCGCGTACAAGGCGATCTGGACCTACACGGCCGGGGCCATCTCGCGGCGTGGCTACACGTACCTGCGCCTCGTGCGCCAGGTGTCGCGCCACGGGGTGACGCTGCGCGATCTCCAGAAGTACTGGCCGGACCTCGTGAACGAGGACCCGCGGAGCTTCAGGGGCCAGCAGTTCGCGCACCTCATCGAGGCGGCGTGGGAGTCGTTCCGGCGCGACCTCATCGCGGCCCAGCGCGACCCGGCGCAGATCCGCGACCAGGAGATCGTCTCCGGGTGCGTGGTCTTGAAGGCGTTGCACGTGGCCGCCCTCTACCACGGTGTGGCGCCCGGTTCGTGGACGTCGGGCGAGTTCGAGCCGAAGGCCAAGGCCATGTACGATGCGGAGTTTACCAAGCACTTCGGCGGGAGCACGTCGGTCAAGATCGACGAGACGACGACGGGGGCCGCATCGGTCACGACGCCCCATCCCATGTGGACGACCGGGTGATGTGTGGCGACCACGACCACGTTCGCCGCGATCCGCGAGCAGTACCTGACGAAGATCCGCGCGATCACGCCGTCTGTGCTCGCGGGGCACGTGTTCTCGACGCCGAACACGCGCATCCCGCTCAAGGCGTGGGCGATGAAGTCGGCGGGGTCGCAGTGCTTCCGCGCGTTCGGGATCACGTTCGACGATGTCGTCGAAGAGCCGCAGGACTTCGAGAGCACCGCGTACCAGCGAATGGACACGGCGACGCTGGTCATCGCGTACCCGGTGGATTTGGCCTTGTACTACAAGGACGACGACGACCAGGACCTGGCGAACTTCGACGACGTGATCAACTCGGACTCGGACCAGGTGCGCGACGTCCTCACCAGCACCGGCAACCTCATCGCTGGGCATAGCGAGATGCGGGTCGTGCGGCGCGCGACCATGCGCGAGACTGACGCGATCTGGTTCCACGAGTACGCGCTCAGGCTGACGTACACCGCGAGCCAGACGCTCACCTAGCAAGGAGACGCGATGTCCCTGCCTTCCTCCGGTCACGGGCTGCCGTCCGGCGGCGTCACGACGAGCACGCGAAACGCGATCGTCGTGACCATCGACGCGGTGGCGACCAACCAGACTGCCGGGCTCACGCTGGAGAACACGACCGCGGCGGCGACAGGCGCGCAGCAGTACAGCCCCATGCTCATCGTGGAAGGACAGGGCTGGAAGACGGCGGCGACAGCGGCGAGCCAACTCGTCGAGTGGGCGCTGCAGAACCGGCCGGTGCAGGGCACCACGAACCCAACGAGCATCCTCGACGTCATGTCGCAGATCAACAGCGGCGGGTGGACGAAGCCGATGACGCTCAACAGTGATGGTGTCGCTACCTTCGTGGGCAAGGTCAATGCCAGCGGTTCTTCTGGCATTGCGATCCAGCACACGGGCGGGATCTCGTACCTGGACGGCACGACGGCGCTCAAGCTGCGCGTGACCGAGGCCGACGCTCTCGCGTTCGCCGCCACATCGCTAGACGCCACCCTGACGGGTAATTTCCTCATGGGCGCCAAGTATCAGCAGATGTCGGAGATGACCGCCCCGTCCGCGGGCGCCGCTGACACGGCGCGGCTCTACGCAGACGTCTCCGGCGTGAAGACCAGGCTGATGGTGATCTTCCAGACGGGCGCCGCGGTGCAGATCGCAATCGAGCCGTAAACCACCCAGGGGAGGAATTCACATGGCTCTGTACGAGAAGACCACGGCGACCACGGTGGACGAGGACGATCTCGACCGCTCGCTCAAGCTGTACTACGCGAAGAAGACCGACGGGTCGGTCGCGGCGCGCGTCACCGTGACGATCCCCGGCGCGGCGTCGTTCGACGGTCTCCTGAGCGACGTGCTCACCGCGCCTGCCGACCGGTCCGCCCTCGCCGTGCTCATCACCAAGATGGCCCGCGCGGTGCTCGGCACCCAGGGAATGACGGTGAAGCCGTGAGCGACACGTCACCAGACGCGCTGGCCGGTCTGCGCGACAAGTACCGCGCGTACTCGCAACTCAACGGCGAGGCCGCGATCCTCACGGCCAAGGCACAGCAGGCGCTCGCCGGGTACAACCTCGCTTTCACCGAAGAGCTGGTGCGGCGCAAGGTCCAGCCCGGCTCGACCATCGACCTGAACGACGGCAACGTGAAGCCGGCGGCCGACGCCCGGCCGTGGACCCCGGAGTAGTAGAGAGGAGCAACGACCATGGCCGACCTGCCTTCCTGGCCGTCTGGTGACTGGTTCGACCGCATCATGTGGTCCGCCGCCACGCGCGTCGCGATCTCGGCCACCGGGTCTGCGGGTCGCGGGATCACGTCCGCGCTCTCGCTCGGCATGTACGTGATCTGCGCCGATCACGTGTGGCACCCGCTGCAGGGCGCGTTCTTGTCGAGTGAGGTCGCATCCGTCCTGTACTCGCAGGTGCAGGCGTCGGTGACCGACTTCCCGCTCGCGGCGTTCGCGACCAAGTACGTCTGGGTCTGGTCCGCCACGCAAGGCGGCGCGAACACGAACGGCAACGACGCCGTGTCGGGGATCTCCAACGCGGGCAGCGGTTTCTTTTGGTACGCGAGGGTGAGGTGAACCATGGCGGTCTTCCGCCTGCGATCCTTGGAGTACGCGAGCGAAACGAGCTTCGCGTTGAACGCCGAGAACCCATCCGCCAACACGTGGGATCAGAAGATCCCGGCGGAGAACATCGTCCTCACGCTCGGCCACGAGCGCATGCCCGACCTGGCGTCGCAGGACCGGGCGAACAACCGGGGGCTGTCGCATCTCGGCGTCCGCACCGGAACGCTGGAGTTCGACACGAACATCTGCGGGCACTTCACCGATCCGTCCAGCGGGTCATTGACAGAGCGGTGGCCCGTGACGCTCCTCGGCTACGCCCTCGGTGGCAAGCGCACGGCCGGGGCTGGCTCGACGATCATCGGCAGCGCGACGTCAACGACCAGCGTGCTCTACCTCGCGTCCGCCGCTGGCTGGGTCGCCGGCGACATGCTCGCACACGGGAGCAAGGGCGACGCGCGGGGCGATGGACAGGTGCTCGTCGCCTCCGGCATCACGGGGGGGTCGGGCAAGATCGACCTGCTCACGGAGGCGGTGGGGTCGTCGGGCTCGACGACGGACACGATCTCGAGGATGGCGCTCATCTACCACGATGAGACGGCCGCCCTGACGACCACCCGCTGGAGCGGCATGTCCTCGGACACGGGCGCGCAGTTCCACATGATGGGCTGCCAGCTCGCGGATCTGCGGTGGACGATCCCGCTCGATGGCAGCAGCGGGCTGCCCAAGTGGCACTGGACGTACAACGTCGCCTACTGGGCGCGGCAGGCCACCACGTTCCCGTCGGCGCTCACGCTGCAAGACGACTTCGCTGCGCCGTGCGCGGGCGGCTCGTTCTTCCTCGCCAACGTGGGGACCAAGACGAGGACGACCAAGACGCCCGCGACGATCCAGCTCGAGCTCGAGATGGGTCTCGTGCCCACCGTAGGGCCTGGCGGCGCGGGCACCTATCAGGTGATCACGGCCTGGTCGCGTCCCACCGTGTCACCGGCGCTCACGATCCAGATCCCGTGGGAGACCGCGCGCGAGACGGCGTTCGACATCGCCAACCAGTCCTACACCTACGAGCATGGGCTGCTCACGGCCAACCCGACCGGCGGGCGGCGCTGGGCGTTCTACATGCCCCGGATGTTTTACGAGGGCAACCGCCCGAACCAGGTCGAGAACGTCAACGACCTGAACTATCTGACCGCGCGCTGGCGCGGGACGGAAGGGACGGACACGGCCACGGCGCTCACGCGCTCCGCGATCCGCTTCGGGTTCGGCTAAGGAGTCACTGAGGGGAGACGACGATGGCCTTCGACGTGAAACGCTCGCTCACCGATCCAGTCCGCCACATCTCGATGTTCGACCCCGCCCTCGACGCGGAGCACACCTCGTTTTCCCCAGAGCGGTACATGGCGACGGGCAACGAGGAGCACATGCCGCTCCGCGACGGCCAGACCCCCTCACGCTTCGTCATTCGCCCCCTATCCTCCCGCCAGTACCGGCGCGCGCACGCCGCGATCAGCAAGGAGGATCGCGTGTACACCCTCGTCGCGTTCGCTCTCGTCGCGGTCGAGGGGGTGACCGTGAACGGCGAGGCGGTGTCGATCAAGCGCGTCACCATCGACGGGCTGGAGATGGCTGACACGGCGTCGCTGGAGAAGATCTACGACCCGGATCTGTTCATGGAGCTCGCCGCCCGCGTGGAGGGGATGAGCCGCTTGGACCCTACCAGGCTCTTGGGGTCCGCCTCTACCCGTTCGTAGGGTCGGATCCCGAGAGCGGGAGGTATCTCTGGCGGTGCTCCTCCTGCGAGTACGGCTGGCAGGAGCGGCGCTGGCTCCACTGCGGGATGATCGACGAGACCGACTGGGTGGCCTATGCGGGGCCGGAGGAGCTCGGCTACAAGCCGCACGGCGTGCGTCTCGCATTGCCGGTCATCCCGCCGGTGACGTACTGCCCGGGCTACCTGACCTCGGCGGCCAGCGTGCATGAGGCGTACATCGCCTACGACGCCAAGCACGATGGCTGCCTTGAGGCGTACTTCCCTGATCTGGAGATGATCGTCTTGGAGGCGGCGCTCGTCGCTGGCGACGCGCTGCGCACGTTCGAGAACTCCGAGCACAGGAAACACCAGCTCGCGGTCGAGCGAGCCAAGAGGTGAGATGTCGTTCGCCGAACGATTGAAGCTGATCGTAGAGGCCGACGTGTCACCGGCCTTGCGCGGTTTTGAGAAGTTGAGCGGCATGGCGTCGAACTTCGCCGGCAAGCTGTCGTCTGCGGTGGCGACGTTCCAGAAGTTCATGAACATCGCGTCCGAGACCGGGCAGATGCGGCAAACGCAGGCGTCGTTCCGCGGCTTGGGCGTCGATATCGAGCGCCTGCAAAAGGCCGTCGACGGCACGGTCTCGCAGATGGGGCTCATGGCCGTGGCGAACAAGGCCATGCGCGGCGAGATGGGACTCACCGGGACCGAGATGGAGAGGGTCCTCCGGGCGGCTGACGCGCTGAACGATCAGGGGTTCGGCGAGACGGTGGAGATCGCGGACAACCTGACCCGGGCGCTCAAGCTCGGTACGACGCGCTCGTTGCGCGAGTACAACATCACCGCCGACGAGACGAAGGGAAAGCAGGGGGTCGTCAACGAGTTGATGCAGAAGTTCCAAGACATCGCGGCCGAAGGTGGTCCCGAAGACGCGATGAACAAGCGTTTCGAGCAGTTCAACGTGCGGCTCGACGACGCCGTGGCCCGCCTCAAGATGGCACTCGGCGAGATGGTGATGTCGTTCCTGGCCGCGCTGGACGAGCTCTTCGACATGGTGGATCAGGCCGGGCGGAAGGGGCAGCGCGACCGGGACGCGGACGAGGTCATGCGCCAGATGGGGCGCCAGGGCAAGGGCGCAAAGGCGCTCGAGTCCACTTGGATGCCCGGAGTCGCTCGCTTGGGATCTCAGTTCACGACCATCGGGACCGGAGCAATCGATGACCTAACCACGGAAGCCGGAGGCATGCTCGACGAAGCTGCCATCGCCAGAGATCCAATCTTGGCACAGGAGTTCAGCGCCCGGATGCGGATCGTGGCGGCGCGGCGTGCGTTCGAAAAGAGCCAGAGCGAGGTTGCCGACATCCTGAAGGGCGAGGCGCGCAACAAGAAACGGCGCGACACAGGCGCTGGCGGAGGGTTCAAACTCGACTTCGAGGACGTTGGTGAGCGCGAGATTGATCTGTTTCAAGCGCAGTACCTTCAGGGCGGCGGGTCACAGCGTGACATGCCGTCCAGCCAGCGTGACCTCGGCGGGCGCATGCCCAGCGAGCAGGGCGGCGGCGGCGGGAGGGTTGCGCAAGGCGCGGATCTGGTCGCGGACATGGCCGAACGCCAGAAAGCCTTCGACGCGCTCATGGCCGACATGGCCGACCGGCAACAGATGGCGGGCGCGGCGTACGGCGCGCTGTCCGACGGTATCGCCGCGTCCGTGAATGCGGCCATCACCGGATCGGAGAGCATCAGCCAAGCGTTCAAGCGGGCGGCCGCCGCAGCACTCAAGGCGACCGCCGTGCAGGCCGCCGTGTCGGCGCTGTGGGAAACGGCTAAGGGGTTCGCGTCGCTGGCTGTTGGCTCCCCGGGTGCGGCGGCGCACTTCAAGGCGGCGGCCATCTTCGCGGCGACCGCCGTTGCTGCCGGTTCGGCCTCCGCGCTCATGGGCGGTGGCGGTGGGCGGGCGGGGGCCCCTGCCGGTGCCGGTGCTGGGGGCGGTGGCGGGTTCGCGCGAGGTGCTGGCGGCGGCGGAGGCGGCAACAACATCACGATCATCCAGGTCGGCGACGTGTTCGGCGATCACCGGAACGCCGGGGAGCAGATCGACAAGGCGATTCGAGCCGCCACGCGCGCCGGCCTCACGCGCGACTCCAATAACGTCGCGGTCAGGTTCCGCTGATGGCCGAGTTCCCAAAGCTCGAGGCGCTCTTCCCCGTCACGAACGACATGACGCTGAAGGTCACGGAGACGGCGGCGAGCGCCACCGTGACCGTCCTCGTGGCGGACGCGAGCGGGTGGGGCGGGTACTTCTTGACCAACTCGACGGCCACGGCGTCGGCGATGCTCCGCGCAATCCAGTCGGCGCTGACGGCGAACGTGACGCTGTCGGGCACCTACCAGCTCACGGTCTCCGACGCCGACGCGAACGGGACCGGCAAGGTCAGCATGAGCCTCACGGCGGGCCCGGCGTCCTTTTCGCTCGTGTGGTCGGCGACTGCCTACGGTTCGGTCATCCGGGCGGCGCTCGGGTTCTCCACTGACCTCACCGCAGGGTCAGCCTCGTACGTGAGTGCGAACGCCTCGAAGTACATCTGGCTGCCGAACGTCGGCCGGTCGGAACCGGAAGGCCCGGAGGTGTCGGCGACGTCGACGACACTCGGGATCGAGGACTCCGACCTCGTGGTGGCGCAGGCGCCCACGGGGGCCGCCGTCGTGATCACGTACAACCGGCGCCAAGAAGCGCGCATGACCTGGCGCTACCTGCTCTCGAGCAAGGTCCACGTCATCACCGAGTCCACCACGAACGAAAGCCTGCAGACCATGTGGGAGACCATGATGGACGACGGCACCATGACGTTCGCCTACTATCCGGACCGTTCCGTCGACACCGTGAGCGTGGCTCTCATCGCCATGGCGAAGCGGTTCGAGCCCATCGCCGACCTGCCCGGCTGGACGGGCGCGAAGTCGCTGTGGTCGTTCTCGTGGAACTGCATCAAGAAGATCTAGCCCATGGCAACCACCATCAACCGGCTCAAGAATGAGACCTTCTCGCGCCTCGCGTGGAGTGTCGTCATCGAGGGACTCTACGACGCGTACACGACGCTGACCGCTGCGCAGGCCGCCACCGTGTTTGCGACGACCGAGTGGTCCGCAGCGGCGCAGTGGCACACCGGTCTCAAGCTCGTGGGCTCCATCGGCCAAGAGATCAAGCTGTTCGACCCGCGCATCGAAGTCGACTCACTCGACATCCAGATCGTCGATGTGGACAACACGGTGCGTACCTCACTCCTCAGGATCAACAGCACTGCCGCGTTCAAGACCTTTGTCACCGTGAACCTTCCCGCTGCCGCCGCCGATGGTACGGGAGTCGTGACCGTGCTCGACACGACCGACTTCGCGGCGACTGGCACGCTCTTCTGCGGCACGGAAGCGATGACCTACACGGGCAAGACCGCGACGACGTTTACCGGTGTCACGCGCGCGAAGTACACCGCGTGGACCGTGAGCGGCGGCGGCCGGTTCTCGCGCCCGCACCGGGTCAACGCGAACAACGACGCGCAGCCGATCATCTCCACGGCGGCGCGTTCGCACTACGGCCGCACGGTGTGGGTGTACCTCCACCACTTCGAGGAGTCCGGCGTCGGCGCGGGCGACTACCTCACCGCGTGGGTGGGCCGGATCCACTCGATCCGCGACGACCGCGGCATGATCACGCTTCGCTGCCGCGGCTACGCCGACGTGCTGCAGCAGGACGTGATGAGCGAGCAGTTCACCGCCAAGCTCGCCGGGGGGATCGACTTCACGAGTGACATGATCGGCGTCCACGCGACGGAGTCTGTGGTCCTCCCGGCAACATTCAAGGAACTCAAGACGACACTCGGCGGTTCCGGGACGCGCCGCACGCCCTCCGAGGTGGCGTTCTACGTCAACGCGGCACTCGACGCGTTCAACAGCGACGCGATCTTTGACTGGTCGCTGGTGCAGAACGCCGATGGTCTCTACCAGTTTGTTGCGGCGCCCGTCGGGACGGCGCCGGCTTCGACGTGTTACCTATCGCTCAGTTTGCCTGTGTGGATGCTTCTTGGCTTCGAGGCGGTATCCAGCGGTTGGGCGGATTCCGTCACCGTAGATGGCACCACGTATGCGCTCGTCCGGCGCGGGTCATTCGTTCTGAATGGCGATGGCAAGTTTGTCCTCGTCGCGGAATACCCACCGCTGGTAGCGTACATGCCGGATTTCGACGGCTCGGCGCTGACGCTCGAGGCCACTACCAAGGGCACGTGGGTCACGCAGACGCACCTCCCCGTGCTGTTCGATCAGGTCCTGCCATCCTCGGTGTCCGGGTTTCTCCAGATCGGCGACTGGGCGATCCTGGCCGTGACGCGCACGGATGACGTGACCTACGTGGTCCGGGCGAACGTCACGGAAAAACTCGGCGGGTACAAGATCGCTGGCGGCGGCACAGCCCCGGGCATCGATCAATCCTACGTGTTACGCAGCGGCGAAGCCGCGACGGTCAAGCAGGTCTGGATCGACCGCGATTCGGCGAAGACGATCTTCCGCAAGATCCTGTTCTCGACCGGCACCACCGACTACAACTACCCGACCTTCGACCGCTTCGGCGTGGTCATGGGCCTCGGGATACCGTGGTCGGCGGTGGACGATGACTCGCTCGAGCTTCTCGGTGACGACGAGTATGGGATCATCGTGGATGGACCGCGCTCGTTCGCCCCGCTCTTGGAGAGCCTGTGCGCGGTGCGAAGCCTGTACATCGTCCGGTCGAGCGGCAAGATCAAGTTACGCCCGCTACGCTACGAGAGCGCCAACGTGAGCGGCGCGCTCGTGTTCACCGAGGGCAACAAGGCGGTAGACGACGAGATCATCGCGGTGGACTACTCACCCGACGGGATCATCAACCGGATCGCGATCAAGCACGGCGTGACCGTGTTCGCCGAACCCGATCAGACGCTGCTCATCGAGGACGTGGTGAGTGCAGGCGACTTCGGCAACCGGCGCACGGCGTCGATCGTCGTCTACGGTCTCGGTGGTACCAACATCGAGGCGTGGGCTGGCTTCACTGCCAGCTATGTGCTCGCGTACTTCTCGCGCGAGGTCGCGATCATGTCGCGGACCTTCAACGCGACGATGTTCCACTCGCTCCCTGCGGACACGGCACTCCTCACCGACAGCCACGTCATCGATCCGAAGTTGGGCACGCGGGGCGTGACGAGCCTGCCGTGCTGGGTGATGGGCGTGTCGTTCGACTTCTCGACGGGCGTAGGCACGGTCCGGCTCGCCGCGCTCCTCGCTGAGGTTGCTCCCTCGGCGTGGGCGCCATCCTCGCGCGTGGATGACACAGCGGCGAACGGTGGTCTCGACCTGGCCACCTTGACGAGTTTTACCGTGTACTCGAACAAATACCGTGATGCCGGGATCGCCGCCGGCAATGTAGTCGATGGGCTCGCGGACGGTGACAAGATCTTGATCATCGAGTGGTCCCCATCCAATCCTGCCGCGCCGCTCAAGTGGTCGCGCACGATCGACAATATGCCGAGTAACACGGAGATCATCGTCACCGTGGCGATTGCCGCCCCCGCGTGGGATGCCACCAAGAAGTACATCATCACGCACGACGTGTACGGCACAGTGGTCGCAACGCAGAAGAATCAGAGCTTCATCGGCGACGACGCGACGGATGAGGTGACGAGCGGCAACGAGGCGTATCGCTGGGGGCCGCTCGCGGAGATGCCCGTCACGCTTGGGAGCATCGACTACACGCAGCGGTTCGTACGCACGCCGGATACCGCCGACGACGCCGCTGGAGCCAACTCAACGCACACGGTTCACGACGCGGCCATGTCCGCCAACGCGATCCTCGCCTACGTGACGCGCACCTCCGTGATCCAAGAGCACGTGCTGACGACCAAGACGGTGATCGGCACGACGTCCACGCGCGTGTACGGGCCGGTGTGGGTGCCGATCATGAGCCCGGGGAGAACCCTGCTTGTCCGGGTGTTCGGTCGCCAGGCGGGAACTGGTAAGGCTACCTTCGATATCTACTCGCAGCCCAAGCTGCCCACGGGGACCGCCGACAACGCGGTCACGCGGTCGTCGTCGGTCACGACAGTGAGAGTCACCACGACCAGCGCCACCGATTCGTGGATACCGGAGGCAACGCTCACACCGCACACAGGTTCCGATCCCAGCGGGCTCGGTTCGGGCTGCTGGCTGTGGGTAGAGGCGTTTGGCGAAACCGGGATCAGCGCCATCATGCAAGGGATCAGCGTGTTCGAGGACGGGCTTACCTGATGCCGCCCGTCACCCCCAGCTTCTACGAGCTCGGCATCATCCCCGTACGAAAGGGCATCCGCAACGGCGTGCCACCGCCAGCGCCTGCGATGACCGATCTCTGCAACTTCATCAATGCGATCCTCGCCAAGCGAAAGAAGGTGCTGTTCCGCAAGTCGATCAACCAGGTCGACGCGTACAACGCGCTCACCAGCGCGGACACGTGGCGCGCCGGGTTCCGCACCTCGGCGAACGTGGGCAAGGTGCGCTGCCGGATGATCCTCGCCCCAGTGGACGAGAGCGAGGCAAACGCGCCTGACCCGCGCGTCTACTGGACCACGACGGTAGAAGGCGGTGCGAGCACCGCGCAGGCGACCGTGCGATACAACACCCGCGTCGCGTCCGGGTACACCGTCCTCCCGAACGACTGGGTCGTCATCACGCAGGACTGGACGCTCGTCGCCAACACGTCCTACTTCGTCACGCTGACCCAAGCGGACAAGCTGCGCGTTCTTTCGGCGACGATCTGGGAGACGCCCGAGTACACCTACGACACCGCGACCGACGTGGTGATCGACCCGGGCGCGAAGTCGCTGTGGTCGTTCTCGTGGAACTGCATCAAGAAGATCTAGCCCATGGCAACCACCATCAACCGGCTCAAGAATGAGACCTTCTCGCGCCTCGCGTGGAGTGTCGTCATCGAGGGACTCTACGACGCGTACACGACGCTGACCGCTGCGCAGGCCGCCACCGTGTTTGCGACGACCGAGTGGTCCGCAGCGGCGCAGTGGCACACCGGTCTCAAGCTCGTGGGCTCCATCGGCCAAGAGATCAAGCTGTTCGACCCGCGCATCGAAGTCGACTCACTCGACATCCAGATCGTCGATGTGGACAACACGGTGCGTACCTCACTCCTCAGGATCAACAGCACTGCCGCGTTCAAGACCTTTGTCACCGTGAACCTTCCCGCTGCCGCCGCCGATGGTACGGGAGTCGTGACCGTGCTCGACACGACCGACTTCGCGGCGACTGGCACGCTCTTCTGCGGCACGGAAGCGATGACCTACACGGGCAAGACCGCGACGACGTTTACCGGTGTCACGCGCGCGAAGTACACCGCGTGGACCGTGAGCGGCGGCGGCCGGTTCTCGCGCCCGCACCGGGTCAACGCGAACAACGACGCGCAGCCGATCATCTCCACGGCGGCGCGTTCGCACTACGGCCGCACGGTGTGGGTGTACCTCCACCACTTCGAGGAGTCCGGCGTCGGCGCGGGCGACTACCTCACCGCGTGGGTGGGCCGGATCCACTCGATCCGCGACGACCGCGGCATGATCACGCTTCGCTGCCGCGGCTACGCCGACGTGCTGCAGCAGGACGTGATGAGCGAGCAGTTCACCGCCAAGCTCGCCGGGGGGATCGACTTCACGAGTGACATGATCGGCGTCCACGCGACGGAGTCTGTGGTCCTCCCGGCAACATTCAAGGAACTCAAGACGACACTCGGCGGTTCCGGGACGCGCCGCACGCCCTCCGAGGTGGCGTTCTACGTCAACGCGGCACTCGACGCGTTCAACAGCGACGCGATCTTTGACTGGTCGCTGGTGCAGAACGCCGATGGTCTCTACCAGTTTGTTGCGGCGCCCGTCGGGACGGCGCCGGCTTCGACGTGTTACCTATCGCTCAGTTTGCCTGTGTGGATGCTTCTTGGCTTCGAGGCGGTATCCAGCGGTTGGGCGGATTCCGTCACCGTAGATGGCACCACGTATGCGCTCGTCCGGCGCGGGTCATTCGTTCTGAATGGCGATGGCAAGTTTGTCCTCGTCGCGGAATACCCACCGCTGGTAGCGTACATGCCGGATTTCGACGGCTCGGCGCTGACGCTCGAGGCCACTACCAAGGGCACGTGGGTCACGCAGACGCACCTCCCCGTGCTGTTCGATCAGGTCCTGCCATCCTCGGTGTCCGGGTTTCTCCAGATCGGCGACTGGGCGATCCTGGCCGTGACGCGCACGGATGACGTGACCTACGTGGTCCGGGCGAACGTCACGGAAAAACTCGGCGGGTACAAGATCGCTGGCGGCGGCACAGCCCCGGGCATCGATCAATCCTACGTGTTACGCAGCGGCGAAGCCGCGACGGTCAAGCAGGTCTGGATCGACCGCGATTCGGCGAAGACGATCTTCCGCAAGATCCTGTTCTCGACCGGCACCACCGACTACAACTACCCGACCTTCGACCGCTTCGGCGTGGTCATGGGCCTCGGGATACCGTGGTCGGCGGTGGACGATGACTCGCTCGAGCTTCTCGGTGACGACGAGTATGGGATCATCGTGGATGGACCGCGCTCGTTCGCCCCGCTCTTGGAGAGCCTGTGCGCGGTGCGAAGCCTGTACATCGTCCGGTCGAGCGGCAAGATCAAGTTACGCCCGCTACGCTACGAGAGCGCCAACGTGAGCGGCGCGCTCGTGTTCACCGAGGGCAACAAGGCGGTAGACGACGAGATCATCGCGGTGGACTACTCACCCGACGGGATCATCAACCGGATCGCGATCAAGCACGGCGTGACCGTGTTCGCCGAACCCGATCAGACGCTGCTCATCGAGGACGTGGTGAGTGCAGGCGACTTCGGCAACCGGCGCACGGCGTCGATCGTCGTCTACGGTCTCGGTGGTACCAACATCGAGGCGTGGGCTGGCTTCACTGCCAGCTATGTGCTCGCGTACTTCTCGCGCGAGGTCGCGATCATGTCGCGGACCTTCAACGCGACGATGTTCCACTCGCTCCCTGCGGACACGGCACTCCTCACCGACAGCCACGTCATCGATCCGAAGTTGGGCACGCGGGGCGTGACGAGCCTGCCGTGCTGGGTGATGGGCGTGTCGTTCGACTTCTCGACGGGCGTAGGCACGGTCCGGCTCGCCGCGCTCCTCGCTGAGGTTGCTCCCTCGGCGTGGGCGCCATCCTCGCGCGTGGATGACACAGCGGCGAACGGTGGTCTCGACCTGGCCACCTTGACGAGTTTTACCGTGTACTCGAACAAATACCGTGATGCCGGGATCGCCGCCGGCAATGTAGTCGATGGGCTCGCGGACGGTGACAAGATCTTGATCATCGAGTGGTCCCCATCCAATCCTGCCGCGCCGCTCAAGTGGTCGCGCACGATCGACAATATGCCGAGTAACACGGAGATCATCGTCACCGTGGCGATTGCCGCCCCCGCGTGGGATGCCACCAAGAAGTACATCATCACGCACGACGTGTACGGCACAGTGGTCGCAACGCAGAAGAATCAGAGCTTCATCGGCGACGACGCGACGGATGAGGTGACGAGCGGCAACGAGGCGTATCGCTGGGGGCCGCTCGCGGAGATGCCCGTCACGCTTGGGAGCATCGACTACACGCAGCGGTTCGTACGCACGCCGGATACCGCCGACGACGCCGCTGGAGCCAACTCAACGCACACGGTTCACGACGCGGCCATGTCCGCCAACGCGATCCTCGCCTACGTGACGCGCACCTCCGTGATCCAAGAGCACGTGCTGACGACCAAGACGGTGATCGGCACGACGTCCACGCGCGTGTACGGGCCGGTGTGGGTGCCGATCATGAGCCCGGGGAGAACCCTGCTTGTCCGGGTGTTCGGTCGCCAGGCGGGAACTGGTAAGGCTACCTTCGATATCTACTCGCAGCCCAAGCTGCCCACGGGGACCGCCGACAACGCGGTCACGCGGTCGTCGTCGGTCACGACAGTGAGAGTCACCACGACCAGCGCCACCGATTCGTGGATACCGGAGGCAACGCTCACACCGCACACAGGTTCCGATCCCAGCGGGCTCGGTTCGGGCTGCTGGCTGTGGGTAGAGGCGTTTGGCGAAACCGGGATCAGCGCCATCATGCAAGGGATCAGCGTGTTCGAGGACGGGCTTACCTGATGCCGCCCGTCACCCCCAGCTTCTACGAGCTCGGCATCATCCCCGTACGAAAGGGCATCCGCAACGGCGTGCCACCGCCAGCGCCTGCGATGACCGATCTCTGCAACTTCATCAATGCGATCCTCGCCAAGCGAAAGAAGGTGCTGTTCCGCAAGTCGATCAACCAGGTCGACGCGTACAACGCGCTCACCAGCGCGGACACGTGGCGCGCCGGGTTCCGCACCTCGGCGAACGTGGGCAAGGTGCGCTGCCGGATGATCCTCGCCCCAGTGGACGAGAGCGAGGCAAACGCGCCTGACCCGCGCGTCTACTGGACCACGACGGTAGAAGGCGGTGCGAGCACCGCGCAGGCGACCGTGCGATACAACACCCGCGTCGCGTCCGGGTACACCGTCCTCCCGAACGACTGGGTCGTCATCACGCAGGACTGGACGCTCGTCGCCAACACGTCCTACTTCGTCACGCTGACCCAAGCGGACAAGCTGCGCGTTCTTTCGGCGACGATCTGGGAGACGCCCGAGTACACCTACGACACCGCGACCGACGTGGTGATCGACCCGGCTGGTTTCGCGACAGGGCTCGGCATCTACGATGCAAGTGTCAACGACGTCGTGGCGGCGCTGACGACGCTGTGGAAGCAGCAGGGCACCAACTTCTTCGGGTGGACGCGCCCTGGCACCGCGGCAGCGTCGACCAGCTTGACGACCTACGTCAACATGCTCGACACGGCCGTGGCCGCGTGGGCGACGACGAGCGAAGGGTTTTATGCCTACCCGCAGTACCACGGGGCGCTGGAGACGTTCGTCTCGGCCACGAGCCGCGAGACGGTGCCGATCGCGTTCTGGGCGTACATCGCCATCAGTGACGCGGCGCAGACCGTGACGGCCGCGCTGATCGATCAGAACAACGGCACGGCCGCACCAATCGCGACCGTGACCCGCACGGGGGCCACATCGGGCGCGTTCGTGCTCGCGACGGCCAACTGGTCGGCGCCAAGCAACGCGGCGATGAAGCTGGACATCGTGCTCAAGAGCAGCAACGCAGCCGCGATGGCGTCGTGCTGGGCGGCCGGCGCGTACATGTACAGCACCTGAGCAAGCAACAGAGGAGAGCCATATGG
>ERZ1292637.477-Hain-H14-01um-R3-477-length-23110-cov-6_pt1 | contig 23110 bp, 47 predicted proteins | sample MGYA00564405_ERZ1292637 | MGnify/ENA primary metagenome ERZ1292637 (study PRJEB36523, sample SAMEA6512645) | groundwater metagenome | collected 2019-01-09 | study: AquaDiva: Metagenomics assemblies of 32 groundwater samples | reverse complement strand
CTGTCCAACCAAGTGGGTTAACATCGTGTAGAGTTACTTTATTCATACATCTACTCCCACTACACAACTCCTATTGGGTTCCAAACTTGTTCAACTAGTTCATTCTTAAAGATGTATTCTCTATCTTCTACATCTACACTACAAAATGGTAAGTACTGACACACACTATTATAATTGTTACACGCTCCCGGATTAGCATATACATTCCAAGGCTCGTCTACAGTCTCAGCAGTCTTGACTCCAGCACGCACGAAGCTCTCAAAGACCTCAAACTGCACACTGCCACGACCGAATTGTTCTCGCATATGTACAGGAGCGGTCCCAGGCTTGTATGGAATCGGAATGGTTATCGCCTCTAATACACTGTATGAAGCGACTTTATCTTCTCCAAAGAGAGCTTTCAATGCTAGGTTGTAGCCTGTTAGCTGTGGCGACAGAATCCACTGTGACCGATAAGCATCTGTGATGCGTCCGGTTGTTTTGTATTCGACTGAGAAGATTGTCCCGTTGGTAGTCTGTGCGATTGCGTCGATTAAACCAACGTAGCGAACACACTTTGGTAAACTGTTAACGACATCTTCAACAACAGTTTCTGGTTTTGTCACAAACTCTAGAGTCACATCAAATGGTTGCTCTACAGCAATAATGTCCCATTTGTGTGTCTGCATTTCTGACCAGTATATAGCAGACTTCTGTAGATTTGTCAAGCTTCTTTTTTTATCATTATTAGACTCTTCATAGTCATTAAAGACTTCGAGAGCGAAATTCAATCTAGCTTCACCAGACATAGCTAGACTGCTAGCAGCATACATGTTCTCTAATGCTTGCTTGTCGAATGAGGCTAGTAGCTCAGGCTTCTCAAAGCCATTCCAAGCAGCAAAGAACTTGTGCATAGCACTACCAGCAGAGAGAGCCTGTGATGTACGATGCTCTGGCATGTGCTTGTTGTGTCTGTACTGGATCACACCTTTCCTAGGGCAGGATGCTAGTGCTGAGAGGGTAGAGAAGTCGTACCAAGGTAAAGTGAAGTCAGTCGTCTTATAAATCCTCATCACATCTCCTGTACTAACACACGATTTTTTGCTACTAGTGACACATAAACTTGATATACCTTCTGATTATTCTGTATATAGATAGCATCACCCTTATGTAGCATGTCCCATGCACAAGAGAAGTCTAGCTGTGCTGTATAAAGATCTTGCTTGTCTAGGTAGTGCCATAAAGTAAAGCCATTGACATACGACAGCACAGATAGATTATGAATATTCATTACATTACTCCCAAATATTTATTTACTCGGTTCTTCTATATACAAGGTTACCACTAAGCATTTCTTTAACAAACACACTGTAAGTCTCTACAGTATTTTGTATCCAGATAACATCACCAGCACGAAGCAAATCTTTAGCCTTAGACAAGTCTATAGGTGTGTCATCTTCTATGTAGTGCCACAAAGTAAATCCGTTAGTGTATGCTAGCACCGACAGGTTATGGTTGTTATATATTGTATTTACCTATTGGTGTGATTGGGGTCTTTTTATAATAATCAAACATGTTTGTTGTTTTAATCAGTGTTAGATTGTTCTCAAAGATTAATTCAGCAATTGCTATGTGTAATGATGTTTTATAATGTTCAGACACAAAGTTTGTTGGCACTACATAAGGATCACACGTCTTATCAGACATAATTTCTTGTTTTAATTCAGGCACAGATAAGAGTATTTGGTATTCATCTGTTAGAAAAGAGTTAAAACTTGTCATCGTACTACTCCCATACAGCGTCCATAGCAGTTTCAGCTTTAATAAGCAAGTCATCAATCTTAGCTAACTGCTTATCAATTCTCTCTAGGCGCTTGTTGATAACTCCTAGCTTAGTCTTGGTAGCATCACGCACACGTTGTACTCGGATAGCTACTGTAGTACGTCGATGCCTTAGAGCCTCCAGGAATGCCTTGCGGTCAGTAAGGTCTAGAAACTCTGTACGACTTACAGGCGTGTCTTCTGACATAGTTTTTCTAGCTCCCTAAGATGGACATCTTGTGTCCATTCCACTTTCTGTATTCCAAACTCTACAATAGCTCTAGCACAACCTACACAAGGCTTGGCTAGGCCATGTTGCCATTTACCATGCTTATCTAGCTTGGCTCGTGCTACGTACAGAGTGCTTCTAGCTATCGTGTCATCATCACACACACGTAGAGCATTACGGATAGCAGCAACCTCTGCATGGAGATAGATAGCGTGTTCGTTTCGTCCATACTCTTTAGCTAGTGGATGACTCTTAGCACTATTGGTGCCTATAGACAAGAGTCGGCCTTTGTAGACCAGTGCAGCTGCTACCCGAGCCTTGCCTACACGAGGTGAGCACATAGCTACAGTGTAGCAGACGTGTAAATAGTCTCTCACGGTCGTTCTAGAGCTTCTAGATGTGCTTCCACAGCCTCTCGGACTATCCTAGACACGTTCGAACGTGTAGTGTGTGCAAGCTTTCTAATCCTAGCTAGGAGGTCATCTGGAAAGGACACAGACACCTCGGTACGTGGTCCGGCTGTACAAGCTCTACGTGCTGGAACGGTTCCTACTTTCGACATGCTTCTTTCTCCATTCTACTGTTGTGTGTTTGTGACAAGAGACACACTTCTGCGAGTTAGTGTACCTCTTGCCCGAGTGTCCATACTTACACGGATTGCCTTGGTATATATGTTTACCTGTGTCTAATGCCTCTAGACGAGGCAGACTCTTTCTGTTTACAGCCAGCAGTCTACGTGTAAGTGTTAGCAGACTCTCTGTGTCTAAGCTAGTTAGGTCCATTAGCCATGAGACACAAAAGGGTTAGCTAGATAGGCAAAGGCATACCAATAGGCTGTCATGTATGCATCATCTGCGTCGTCTGAGATGCACCAGCGTACTGGTGGACTGTATGGTGCCGCCCACATACCGTCTTCAATGCCTTTGTCTTCTGCATAGGCAACCATATCGGCTTCGGTCATGGATTCTTCCTAATAGAGAGTTCAATGTCACAGATAGCATCGGCAACCGAGCCTGGTCTATAGTAGTGTGTGTATACCTCACCACCCAACATGATAGTATACACCTTTCTGTTACACTGTATGATCATGGGTGCAGTTTTACCATCTATCTGTGCGTTCGTATAAACAGTCTGATTCATCACATGCACGTTAGATGTGTCATAGCATGGATTGGTTCCAATAGCATCCATACAGAACCATGTTGGCATAGTGATTCCCTTACTTAATTAGGCTGTTACGAAGACAATAGGCTACTGCTTGTGCCGCTGAGTGAGAATTAGTCTTTCGTCTAATAGCCTTCATGTCAGACTCTAGAGTGAATATAGACACATTGTGAATCTTGGCAATTTCTTTGATACTGCCATGATGTGTTAGACGCTCTACAAGCCATAGCTGTTTAGGGCTTAGTAGATCACTAGGACGCTTTGGCGACATTACTCCTCCAACAATATGGGCATGGTTCCCACATCTGTATGGTAATAGGACGCAACTTGTTTGGTGCATCCTCATAGAACTGTGGATATGCTCGATATTTGATTGTAAAGGCTTGGTTCAAGCATATCACACACAGTTCATCGCCTACGTGCGAAGTAGACACGTAGACATGCCATTAGATAGTTGCCAGATGCAAGAGCGAACAGGATGACCGAGGTAGCAGCAGCTGCCAAGGCGATCCATAGTAGGACGAATACGGTTGTTTCTAGCACGATAGTCATCCAAGCTTCTTACAGAATGCAGAACATAGAGCATTGGTGTAACCCTCTGCTACATATGCCTCATGCTCTAGCAAGTCGGCCTCATAGTCGTCGATGACAAGCACATTGTTGATTGCTTTGTCTACAACAACTAGAGTCGTGTAGTCGATACGCTTCACAGCGTAGTAATTACTCTCGAATAGCACGGTATCCATATTAATCTCCTATGACTTGGTAGCTACAGAGCATGTGCCCGTCAGTGGACACCACTCTGCTACTTTCTCACGCTCGTAGCGAGACTGATAAATCCAATGTGTTGCATTGGGCCAGTCTGTACGACGTTGTGTATCCCACTTTAGGTACTCGTTGTATGTTGGCATTCTACATCCCAAAATGGTAGGCTCGGCAGGATTCGAACCCGCAACCAGACCGTTATGAGCGGCCAGCTCTAACCAATTGAGCTACGAGCCTAGTTGGTGTTATGCGGCTAGCCTCACATAAAGCCGTTCCAGTGTCTCACGTAGAGCCTCGATATGCTCAACCGTCGTCTTGGCGAATTCCTCGATGTTACGGCCAGCAAGCTTCGAAGCACAGATAGCAACCAGATCATCGATCGAGACCTCGGATGAATTCTCATACACTGTATCAGCTTTGACGGACTTCTCAGGCTTGGCATTGATGCCAGTGCCGCCCTCTAGCAGAGCTTTGGCGAGAGACACAACGCCAGTGATGCTCACATCACGCTCATGAGTGACGCCATCTAGGGTGTTGACGAGGCGAATGAATGGCAGTGCTTCACCCTTCACACGTACATCGACATTGATGTTGTGGCGATCTAGGACTACCAGGGAGGCCCCACGTACGAGACCACGCCAGACGATGGCATAGTACCGCTGGGCTGCGTTCTTGGCCTTCCGTCGTGCGTTGACGTCCTCCACGGTGGCAGCATCCGAGTACATGGTCTCGACGGATGGGCAGTGCCTCACTGACATAGCCATCCGCTCGCTATCAGCCTTCACGGCCGGTGCAATAAGGTTGACTAGTGTCTCTTCGGTCTCGGCATGTAAGATGCGACCCCATACAATGGCAGTGTCGATAGTGGCCTTCTGTCCATTCTTGGTGGTGTTGTATTCTGCCTTGACGGCCTTGGTAAGAAGCTCAGTAAGCTCAGACATAGACACTTACTCCTACATTAACCACTTTTGTATTGTGTAGCACTCTTGCACGATAGCCACGCTTGCACGCAAGTATAAGCTCCCGCTCCTCAACAATACGCTTCTTTTCTTTACCTAGTTTATATAGAATGCTTCTTGCGATGCTCATGTACTCGTCAATCTGCTCCTCAGACATTTACACTCTCCATTGATTTAGTGTTGTACGACTTAGCAAGTAGCAATTGTGCTAGCTTTGTATCACATTGCTCTAGTGCATGCTTAGCTAGCTGTAGTAAGACACTAGATGTTAGATGTTGCATATATTTTCTCCATTACAGACTTGCAGTCTTCTACAGCCTTAGCATAGCCATCCGAATGACTCTTGAGGTACATAGTAGAGGCTACATGGTAGAGATACAAGAGATAGTAGATCATCTTAGCTCATCCTGTGTAGCCTTTGGCAAGCCACAAGCCTTTAGCACAACGTCTAGCAAACGATCAGAGAATGCCGATACTAAAGCGCTACGTAGATCAACACCATGAAACTCTGTGGCTTCCTCTACCTTTTTTACCCCTTCTAGATACAAACCAAGAGCATATGGATTGTATCCTCGTTTACCTTCCTGCTGTCGATCGTATCGTGTGAGTGCGTGTACAAGCCTAGTATGTAGAGTATCACTTGGATGAGGTCTGTAATCAGGAATTTTCATGTCACACCTACTCCTACCAAGCTATTACAGCTATTTCGTCTTTCTCATCTAGCCCAACAGTGTTTGTCAGCACACCTTTGTAGTGAAGAGCTAGACAAGCGTGCCAAGAACCATCTAGAGCGTGAATGATGTACACACCACGGCACTTGTATCGATACAGCATAGAGATAGCACGTTGTATCGCTTTAGATTGCTCTTGGCACATTGTAGCTACTCCACTCCACAAGCCTGTTACACACTCCTATAGCTATAGCAAAGCTTGTATCTTTTGTCTAGATTGCCGGCTTTGGTGACACGAAAGATTGTGTGCGCAAGCCAATCTACATCCGTATCATAGCTAGGCTTGTACGCTTCACCATTGGGCATAGTCTTGTTAGCCCATTGTGGCTTGTGCTCACCAGTGTAGCGATGCACAAAAAGCCTCTTGCATTCCTCTTGTACATCTCTAGAGAGACTAGAGCCTAAAGCCTCACCAGGTGCAAAGAACATCATGTTACACACTCCTTAGACAACTCAGTGAAGCCCTGCTGTGATACAGAGCTTCTAGAAGTTGTCAATTGCCTCTTGTCACGAGGAACACAAAGAATAGTGCAAGCGCCATCCAGCCTAAGCCTATTAGAAAGATTGTCATGTTACATGCTCCTTAGCACATCGGTGCAGTCTGATACAGCCTTAGCATATCCATCCTGATAGCCTTTGAGGTAGTGGTTAGATGCTACTTGGAAGATGTAGAGGATTGCATAGATCATCTAGAATCCAATCACATATCGAGAGATAAGGAAGCCAATAGCAAGTCCCCAAACCAACTCGTCGAGTGTGCAACTAGTCATGTTACTATCTCCATATGTAAACAGTAAGACTCTCAGGATTTACAGAAGGGCCCATAGAACCACCAGAGACACCAGCTAGAGCGTACATCGTCGTAAGCATGATGGCTAGTAGTCCCAAGACTGTGCAGAAGCGTCGAATGTAGGTCATTATCAATCTCCTCAGACTGCCTAGTAGAGCCCTCCGAAGAGGGCTAGGCTAGCTAGTCTATTTTTACAATTTGCATAGACTTGAACACCCTGCTTTTATAAAACTGTTTGGCTTTTTCCTTCCCTGCCTGAGCCTGATCCAAAGTCTGATAGACCGTTGCTCGTTCTTTTTCACCAGTGGCTGCTGTACCACGAAGGAACCAGCCATTTGGGAATGTGATGATATATGCCATCTGCTTTCTCCGTTGTATGCCTAGATGGTATGCCTATCGTTGACAGGTGTCAACACCTTTTTTCATCTCACACGAAAAATGTCTAGCTCACACTCCTTATATATAGACACCTCTCTAGAGGCGATTAGAAGCTCGTACAGAGGCAAAAGACTCTCTCGGCCACTCTAGTAGCACCTAGAGAGAGTTCGCAAACGTTCACGTTTTGTGAAATCAGTCTCATGAGACAATGTTCTCATTGTAGGAGTGTCAGGAGAATTGTCTAGTTGACTAGAGATGTGTCTTCGATTGCATCTGCATGGTTGTCGCTCACGGTGCTCCGTCCGACCTACGGTCGTCCGTCGCTGCCTCGTATCCGACCTTCGGTCGATTAGATATGTATAGACATATATAGAATTATACAGACCAAAAAGCCCCGGTTTTATCCGAGGCTGTTTTCTCTCTTTTGTATTATATATATATAAACTATATATACTAAGGGGGTGTAGGCCGGGGCACCCCGGGGTCTACAATACATCTATTCGGTCGTATCGATCTGCGAGAATTGTGCCATACTGTCAATAGTAAATCAATAGGGGATATCAACCACCAAACACGATTTCACATCCTATGTGACATATATATCATATATCCTCACCTCTCATACACTGTAACAGCATCCAACCATATCACGTCAATCTACCCCATTGACATATCGTTGACACCCTGCTATATATTGTCAAGACACCAAACAGAGAGCTAAGCCATTGAGAAAGAAAGGATTCGACAAACTCAACGACAGACAACTAGCAGAGATCCAGTTGTCATATTTGAGTGGAGAAAAAAGTTTAAGGCCTTTAGGCGAAATATACGGGGTTTCTCACGAGACTATACGAAAGGCTATCAAACAAGACTGTGTTACAAAGGACCAAACTGCCGTACACAGGCTTATAACAGAGCATTTCGAGGCTTTCTTAGACCTAGTAGAACGAGGAGTCTCCCCGTCAATAGCTGCTGGGACCTTTGGTGTTGGGATGCTAGCCTATAATGACTTGGTTTTGAAGAACTCGGACATTATGGAAGCTGTACATGCTCGAAGGTGTGCATCCATTGCACCCGCTGAAATGTGCCTAGCCTCGGCATCTGGTGAGAATTGGAAGGCTGCATTGTCTAGACTTCAGTCTATAGGTGAGACACGTACACTGTATAAGACTGAAGAACAGAAGGGAGGAGCACCCACCATTAATCTATCTATGTCATGGTCACGGGATGAGGATGTGACTGTTACCATAGACAATGAGGATGTGACATGAGGTTATTATCATAGTCTGCTATTACTGTATTAGCTATTACTGTATTAGCTATTACTGTATTAGCATATACATATAGTCTAGTCACATTGATCCGAAATATTTATTTTGGGTTTGAAAAAGTCGCCTTTGGGGTACACCCCTGGTCTTGTTGGTGGGGTAATGTGCACAATCCAGAGGTCGATTTTTTACAAAAAAATCCCAAAATCGCTACAAAAAATTACAAAAAAATCACAAATATCACCTTGACATTGTATTATAGTGGTGTATTAGATGTTAAATGTAGACTTTTGGTTATCGGATTATTCTGTTGTATATAAACTAATTGGGCAAAATTGGGAAGTAGATTACAAAACAATAACAGATGAGCTTAACGAGCTTATTATTCGTTGTACTGGTGGGTTTTATGATTGAGTCTTTGTCTAGACTATTTGAATGTATTGTATGTAGGATGCTATTTGGTAAATGGTACACTAGAAGGTGTAAGTAAGTGGAACATTTATATTTTTATTATATTATTTTGTTTATTTGTGTGGCTTATCTATTAGCTAGTGTTATTGAGTTTATGGTATCTAAGCTTTCTACAAGAGATGACTTGAATGTGAAGTCAGATGAATAAAGAGCTATGGTATTATTATTTATTTCCTAAGATTGTACTATTTGTTATTATTTTAGCTTTAGCTTTATATAACTGGTGTTTTGAATGATTAATTTATTTACATTTAATGGCTCGGCTGAACTATTAGTCACATGGCTAAATGACATGGAGCTACTAGGCTGGTCATTCTTATCTTGTATGGGAGACGAGAACCTATTTCGTGTGCTTATGCGTGGTGACTCGACTCTTGTTGTAAGTGATTACCCACATGATATCTAAGCAGTTCCACGAATACGATCTAGACTTCAATGATGGCAGAACATCTTGGCTAGAGAGACTACTTGTTTGGTTAACAGTCCTATGTATGGTTACAGCAACAATCTCTGAGGTTATACAGGGACTAGCTGTATTAGGAGTAAAGCTGATATGAAAAAGTATGCTATTGTTATTGTATCCTGTCTAGCTTTATCAGCTTGTGCTAACAAGACACAAACAGGAGCACTAGTTGGTGGTGGTTTGGGTGCTGGCACAGGCTTACTTCTAGGTGGTACAGATGGAGCTATTGCTGGTGGTTTATTAGGTGGTGGTGTTGGTGCTTTATTTGGTATGAGTCAAGATAATAATAATAATGATGATGATGGTGGCTATCGCCATTACAAGCGTGGTCACAAACACTAATGGACTTCAAGATTCCATATGTCCCACAATCTAGACAAAGGTTGCTACGTTGGGAGTTAGATTCTAATGACTAGAGAAGACGTAGAACTATTTAGACTCCTTCTTACAAAGCTATATGATCTATGGGATAGTGATAGAGATGTGCATGTAGGCAAGCTATTAATAGCCTGTCTAGACAAAAGTATTCATTACAATCCTATGGCTTCTGAAGTAGCAAGAAAGCTAGAACTCTAGTGGAATTCCAAATACCATACACTCCTCAACCAAGACAAAGGTTGCTACATGCCTCGACTGCAAGACAAATCTTTTATGGTGGGTCTGCTGGCGGAGGTAAGTCAGTGGCCGTTAGATGGGACGGGAAATTATTCTGTCTCGAAAACCCTGGATGTCAAGTCTATCTGTTTAGAAGAACACTACCCGAGCTACGAAAGACACATATTGACCCTCTCAGACTTGTGTTCCCAGACTCTTTGGGACTTGGTAAGTGGCACGAGGAACAGAAAGCCTTCAAGTTTATAAATGGCTCTTCTATCAATATGTGTTACTGTGAAGCAGAGGAAGATGTAAAAAGATACCTCTCTGAAGAGATGCATGTAGTATATCTAGATGAGGCATCCACATTTACTCCAACACAGATAGGCTTTATTAAGACTAGAAATCGGCTTGGTTCTTGGACACCTGCTAAGGATGTAAACAAGCTACCTAGGTTTGTAATGGCATCCAATCCAGGTGGACCAAGCCATTCTATGTTGAAGCGCACATTTATTGATGCCGCTCCACCAGAGACTATATTCTATGACAAAACTATGCGGGACCCAGATGACCCAACAGACAAAGGTTGGAAGTCCGTCTATATTCCTGCTAGGATGTCAGACAACAAGTATATAGACAAAGCATATCGCTCTTCATTTGGTGCTTTGTCTCCTGAGTTAGCTAGAGCATATAGAGATGGAGATTGGGATGTTGTTGCAGGACAAGCCTTACATAACTTGTCTAGAGAAAGACACTGCTTACGTTCGTTCGTACCACCTAAACACTGGACACGGTTTCAATGTATGGACTGGGGAACAGCTAAACCCTTTTCCATCGGGTGGTACTGTGTATCCGATGGAGGCATCCTCAAAGCTCGCGATGGTTATCCGGAGCGTGTCATCCCGTCTGGTGCAATTATACGGTATAGAGAGTTATACGGCTGGGCAGCACTCAATACAGAGTTCAGAGGAGACCCAGAAGACAAAGGATGTAGATGGCTTGGAAGTAAGGTGGCTTCTGCCATAAACTCTATTGAGTATAAACACTCTGATCGTATGGACTATAGAGTAGCAGACGGTGAGATGTGGGCACAAAGGGGTGGTCCTTCTATTATCTCATACTTCCAAGAGAAGGGACTAACCTACAGACGAGCCATTAAAGACAGAACTAGAAACTACCAAGAAATCCTAGCACGTCTAGCTGGTAATGAAGAGTACTTTGAGGATGGCCTAGTAGAAGCCGATCCAATGTTCTTTGCTACAGACAACTGTATACACTTCTGGCGCACATTACCAACTCTGACATTCGACTCAGTTGACCCAGAGAAAGGACCAAACACAAAACAAGAGGATCATGTGTACGACGAAGTAGTATATGCTTGTCGCTCATATCCTTTTGTTACGACACAGCTAGATAGAGAACTAGAAGAAGAAAGTGAAGACAGTCCAAAGCCAAGAGGTGATCCATATGCCACATATTAATTGGCTAGACAAGGCTGAGACTAGAATAGACAAGGCTTGTGACACATATGGTAAAGACTTTACACTAGAACAGTGGATTTCTTGGTGGAGGAAAGAGTTTGCTAGGCAAGAAACAGACCAAAAGACTAACATATAGACAGCTTATTATGGAGCTAGATGCTCTGGCTATGACATTTCCTTGGGATAGTCCTGAGAGAGATTTAGTTATTCTGGCTTCTAATACAATAAAACATTTATTAAAGGTCACTGATAAATGACAATTACAGAACGTATTGATGCTACAACATTTATTGATTCTACGCATCTTGGTGTGAATATTCCAGCACCAAAGTCTGTTAAAATTGAGCTTACAGGACGATGCAACTTTAACTGTTCATTCTGTGCTAGAAGCATGAAGCTTCGAGAGCAGTCAGACATGGACTTTGAGTTTTACAAGCGTGTCGTACTAGACATGTACAACTCTGGTGTAGAAGAGCTAGGCTTATTCTATCTAGGTGAGTCTTTTCTATATCCAAAGCTAGTAGAATCTATCAAGTATGCTAAAGACATAGGCATCCCATATGTATTCCTTACGACCAATGGGTCTATTGCTGATCCTTTCATTGTTGGCAAATGCATTCGGGCTGGCTTGGATAGTCTTAAGTTTTCACTGAACTATGCTGACCAAGAGCAATTCATCTCTATTGCACGAGTAAAAGGCCCACTCTATGAGAGAATTCTGGACAACATTCGTGTGGCGAAGTCGGTACGTGATGCACTACATAGAGAGACAGGCCACAAATGCGGTTTGTACGCTTCTTACATTGCGTATGATCAGGCACAGAAACCCAAAATGGACAAGGTAGTAAATGAACTATCTATGTTTCTAGACGAGATTTATGCCTTACCATTATATAATCAGGCCAGTTTTGTACAGAAGACTGTAGATAATCTAGGATATGTGCCTGTTGCAGGCAATCTAGGTCGTCTTGATGCTCTTCGTGAGCCTCTGCCTTGTTGGAGCTGCTTCACAGAAGGACACATTACATGGGATGGTCATCTATCTGCTTGCTGCTTCGATCACGATAATCGTTTTTCTATGGGAAATCTTAACTCTTTAACATTCATGGAAGCCTGGAATAGTGAAAAGTTCCAAACCCTTCGTGCTGCCCACTTGGCCAAGGAAGTTAAAGGCACCCCCTGTGAGAAATGTGTTGTCTGGTAGTCAAGTGAAAACTAAATACCTACACTTTCCAGAAGGATGTACACATTTTAAGAAGTTTGACCACTATCAAGTAGAAGTTTACCAGAAAGCACTAGAATTTACACCAATTCGTCTATGTGCTATAGATGTTGGTGCTCATGTGGGGATATTTACACTCTATATGGAGAAGGACTTCGACAAAGTAGTAGCATTCGAGCCTATAGCTAAGAATTATCTAAGTTTAGGTATTAATATTCGTAACGAAGCAGTAAATCCAGACAGAGTATCTACTAGAAATGTAGCTCTTAGTGACAAGATGGGCACTGTGAAGCTAACACATCCAACTAGAAATAACTCTGGTACATGGATGATTTCAGAAGAAGGAAAGTCTGTAATAAATTGTATGCCTCTAGACATATTCTCTGTAAAGCCTAATCTAATGAAGCTAGATATACAGGGACATGAGCTACAAGCACTCAAAGGGGCATATAATACTATTACAAAGCACAAGCCTACACTCATTGTAGAGGTGTGGGGAGTGGAAGATACTAGAGAGTTGACAGATTACATAGACATCGTATTGCAGTATAAACAAGTAGCTCGTATTAGTAAAGACAGCATTTATATCTCGAAGGAATAGTATATGCCTAGAATTATAGAGCAGCCAACAACAGAAGATCTACCAAGTATGGATGACAGCACACTATGTGAGCAGCTATTCATTGGCTCTAATGGTGAAGACATTGTCATTATGATGGTAGATGAAGCAGGCTCATCATACTATGGATGTCTAGACTATAGTGAGTTTGTTAAGACTACGCAGTATGTGTTGAATAGCAGGAACTAACATGAAAGCCCTAATCACAGGTGTCACAGGACAAGATGGGTGGTATCTCACAGAGCTACTCAAGTCTAAAGGCTATGAGGTACATGGCCTAGTCCGTCGTACATCTACACGTAATGCAGACGTCTTAGAGAAGCTAGACAAGATTATCTCAGGATCAGTAGAGAATTATAGCTCTATTGTAAACATCTTTACACAGAATAAGTACGACGAAGTATACCATCTAGCAGCACAGTCGTTTGTCACAGAAAGTTTTATTGATCCCTTTACTACAGCAGACATTAACTTTCAAGGCACACTCAATATCTTAGAGGCTATTCGTCTACATTCTCCAGAGAGTAGGCTCTACTTCGCTGCTACCAGTGAGATGTTTGGTAATGAACCAGGACCACAGAGTGAGTGCACACCGTTTATGCCTCGCTCACCATATGGTGTCAGCAAGCTTGCATCATATCAAATGGTCAAAGTATATAGAGAAGCCTACGGGCTTTATGCCTGTAGTGGAATACTATTTAATCACGAGTCTCCTAGACGTGGTGCTGAATTTGTTACACAGAAAATCGTCAAGGCAGTATGCAAACGACAACCTCTTAGGCTAGGTAACCTAGAAGCACGTAGAGACTGGGGACATGCTAAGGACTACGTGCGTGCCATGTGGCTTATGCTACAGATTGGTGTCGCAGAAGACTTTGTGATTGGCACAGGCTTTACGCATAGTGTGGCTGAATTTCTATATACTGTAGGAGATGTTATCGGTACACAACCTGTGTATGAGATTGATCCAAAGTACTATCGACCAGCAGAAGTCTATGCTTTACGTGCTGACAGTTCCAAAGCTAGGTTGCAACTAGGCTGGTATCCAACTATATCATTTAGATGTTTAGTCGAGGATATGGTAAAGGAGGAACTAGCTAGGTGATTACATTTAACTATGTTACAGAAGACTGTGAAGAAGTCAAAGTACATATAGAAAAGGAACTACATGAAATGAATGAAGAAGAAAGATTAGAAAGACTAAATGCATTACATTCTTTGTACCCAGAGTTATATTAAATGAAAATCTTTGTTGGTTTCGATAAGAAAGACTTTCTAGCATATGAAGTATGTGTCGCTTCTATTATTAAGCATGCATCTATTGATCTAGAGATTATTCCTTTACAAGACTGGAAGCTTAGACAGAAGGGATTATTCTACCGCTCACATATTGTAGATACATCTGGACAGATGATTGATAGACGAGACAAGTCTAAATTCTCTACAGACTTCTCGTTTACAAGATTTCTTGTACCTGCTATTAATCAGTATGCAGACGAGTGGGTACTATTCTGTGATCCAGATGTACTCTTTCGTGCTGACGTTGCTGAGTTGTTTGCTTTAGTGGATGACCAATACTCTGTTATGTGTGTGCAACATGAGCACATTCCATTCGAGAGTCACAAGATGTTTGGCATGGAGCAGACAAAATACAGACGTAAGAATTGGTCGTCTGTTATGTTAATGAATACAGCTAGATGTAGTTGGCTAACACTATACTGTGTAAACAACCAGTCTGGTGATTATCTACACTCAATGTCTTGGGTAGATGACAAAGCCATTGGAGCCTTGCCACAGGAGTGGAACTATCTAGTCGGTTACACTGATCCAAAGGTGTGTGAGTTTCCTAGACTAGTACACTATACACTAGGTACTCCTGATATGGTACCAGAAGCACTATTAGAGTATTCTAACGAGTGGTGGTGGTATGCACAAAGAAAGACTCTCTTTGGTGCTAGCACTTGGAAGCATGTAGCAGGATTGGATTGTAAGTAATGTCACGTGTAGTAGTTACTAGCATGTCACAGAAGTACTTTGACATGTCTGGATTGACTTGGCTAAACTCTTTGTGTGCACATAATCCAGGAGTTACTCCATATATTGTGTCTGAGGATATGCCTCAGTCTTTATACATTCAGCCAATCCATAGGGCAGTGGACTATAAGAACTTCATTGCAGAGGCACAGGCACAGGAGCTATCTAAGGACCCAACGAATTACCGTTGGCAAGCTAGACGCTTCTGTCATAAGGTGTTTGCTGTAGAGCAGGCATTCTACTCATTTACAGACGACGATATCTACTGGTTTGATGCAGATGTGGAATTTACAGGTAAGATCGACTTCGATGTTCTACAGCCACCAGACGGTGGTGTGACTACTCTAGGTCGTACTGTGTGGCCACATACTGAGGGAGGCTTCATAGGATTTAGTGGTGGGGCATACGATGTTGTAGACATGTGGCTAGAGTTTTATCTCTCTGGTTGCCTATTTAATCTACAAGAGTGGCATGACATGTATGCTTTTGACATGACATTAGCTCTTACAAAGTGTTCTAACAAAAATCTATCTGCGAACATTCCACTAAAGCATGTATGGCCAGAGACTCCTCTAGCTAGCTTCTCTGCACACCACAAGGGTCCAGGTAGGAAGCTAGATGTCTATGGTTCCAACGAGGCTATTCGTGGAGCAGTGCTACAATCAACAGACGACGTAAAGGAATAAATTGTGTCTCGTTTACATCAAATTTATAAAGTTATTAAGTTTAATAAGCCAGTAACTATTGTAGAAGTTGGTACTTACAATGGTTTATCTGCTATCCATCTTATTACATGGGCATGTAAATATGCTCCAGAAGGCTCTGTAGTTAAGTACTATGGCTTCGATCTATTCGAGGATAGCACGAAAGAGAACGACGAATATGAATACAATGCTAAGCATGAACATGCATCTATGGCTCAGGTACGATACACAATTGAGAAGTACCGTGCAGACAACAGACTAAACTTTGAGTTTGAGCTTATCAAAGGTAACTCTAGAGACACAGTTACACAGGATGGTCCATGGAAGAATGCAGACCTAGCATTCATTGATGGCGGACATTCTATTGAGACTATCACAAGTGACTATGAGGCACTGAAAGCTTGTAAGGTAATCGTTTTCGATGACTATTACATTCCAGATGCGGATGGCAAGTGTCCAGATGTAGCCAAGGTAGGATGCAACTTCCTATCTAAGCTTGTACCTAGTGCTGCTATTCTACCTGTGTGTGATCCTGTGGCTGGTGGTGGTCTAGTACAGCTAGTTGTCTCTCCTATCCAAGCTAATCCATATCCTGTACAGTTTGAGGTTAAGACTAAGAACTGTGTAGACGATAGTGTTATCTGTGACAACATTAGACATTCTACATCTAATGGTACAAGATTTGTGCCTGTATGTAAGCAACACAATAAGAATGCACTAATTGTATCTGCTGGCCCCAGTTACAGGGATGACCTAGAAGAAATTAAGAGTCTATCACACACAGACGATCATTATGTGTTTTGTGTAAAGAGTAATTACAAGGCTCTATTAGAGGCTGGTGTAAAGCTACATGCCTGTGTGCTACTAGATCCTAGAGATCATGTAAAGAACTTTCTAGATCCAATTCTAGATGATGTGTTCTACTACATTGCTACTATGTGTCATCCTACTACAGTCGATTTATTCTCTAAGGCTAAGAATGTATTTCTTTGGCATGCACTAGTTGGTGCTGGAGAAGACAAGCTTATCAAGGAGCTAATTGAAGTAGAGAAGAGGAATATCTCCAACGAGATGATCCGAGGTGGTTCCACAGCAGCAATGCGAGCCATGTTTATTGCTCATGTACTAGGCTTTAGGAGCATGACTCTTTATGGCTTCGACAGCTGTTTTTGGGAGCCACAGAATATGGCACATAAGGACTCACTTGGACAGCCATACTTCTGGAATGTTACTGTGAATGGAAAGCCGTTCCTAACATCACTTCAGATGTATTCACAGGCACAGGAATTTGGTAAACTGTTAGAGGGACTCAACCAAGTACGATCCTTTGACATAGATGTTAAAGGTAGGGGTATTGTCAAACATATCTTTGATTCAAATCCTATTAAGGGTTTGTCGTTTGAAAGTTTTGTAAATGCCTAAAACTGTACAAGCTCCTGAGTCATTTAATCTAGCAATAAAGCTCGATGACAAGAAGCTCATGGAGATTGCTACAAAATGTCTAGATGACTACAAACGAGACAGGGACTCGCGCTCTGATTGGGAGTCTATGCATGAGAAGTGGAAGAAACTCTACTACATGCAAGACAAGCCAACAACGCCACCATGGGAAGGCTCAAGTCAAGAGTCTATTCCCATGTTGGCTGAGGCATGTGGACAGTTTCATGCTCGTGCATATGGTGCACTGTTTCCAGGTAGGAAGATACTAACATGTATTCCTACAGGGTGTAATACTACACCAGATGTGCTACAGAGAACTAAACGTGTCTCTGCACATATGTCATATCAGTTATTAGACAAAGACAAGAATTACAAGAGGAACAAAGATAGGCTTCTTTTGTCTCTACCACTACATGGTAGTATGTTCACAAAGACATATTATGACACATACCAGAAGCGTGTACGTGTAGACAACGTGCGTGCTAGTGATCTAGTTGTGCCGTATGGTACTGGTCCTAGAGACATTGCAGACTTGCCTAGAAAGACAGAGCGTATCTGGCTACCTATGTATAGAGCTAACTATCTATACAGAACTAAGTTCTTCAGTGAGGCACCTAGGGCTTGTACATTCGAGGATGAGGCTGTACCAGTAGACCAAGCACATGATGATGCTACTGGAATGTCTCCATCTAGTGAGAGTGACTATGCTTTGTTACTAGAGCAGCATACATTCTTGGACCTAGATAATGATGGTGTCGAAGAGCCATATATTGTTACTATAGACAAGGCTTCTGAGAAAGTTGTACGTCTTACAATTCGGTATGAAGTAGACGACTTAGGGCGTCCAACAGACTACAAGAATGCTATAGAATACTACACACACTATTCATTTATAGACAATCCAGATGGGTTCTATGGCCTAGGCTATGGCATCCTACTTGGTCCTATTAATACATCTGTGAACAAGATTCTTCGTCAGGTTATTGATGCTGGCACATTGTCTAATGTAGGCAATCTATCTGGGATCATTAACTCTCGTGTCGGTCTTAAAGGTGGAGAAGTGCAGCTTGCACTAGGTAAACTTATTAAGACTAACTCAGACATGGAAGACATATCTAAAGGTATTTGGCAGCCTAAATTCCCTGGTCCAGCACCAGTGCTCAACGATGTGATGAGGGCTCTAACTCTACGTGGTGATCGTCTAGCTATGGTCACTGAGAGCATCACAGGACAAGCTGAACGAGTTATGCAGCCAACAACTGTGATGGCTCTAATCGAACAGGCACAGACTATATTCTCTGCGGTCTACGAACGTGTGATCCACTCATGGTCAGACGAGCTAGACAAGGTATATAGACTAAATGGTATCTACATGGATGAATATGAAGCATTCATGTTTGCCGAATACGGACAGGACCCAGAGACAATGGAAGTGTCTCGTGGTGACTATCTACCAGATATGCGTGTTGTACCTCTGGCTGATCCAAAGCAGTCTACAAAGAGAGAACGACTAGCTATCTCAGATGCTATGATGGATACAGCTATGAAGTGTCCATTTACAATGAATGATCCAGAGGCTCTGTACGAAGTCTTTAGACAGAGATATGAAGACATTGGTGTACAGAATCTAATGTCTATTCTACCTCCAAAAGAAATTGCTATACAGAAAGTAGAAGAGCAAAAGATGCAAATGCAGCAACAGGCTGCTATGCAGATGGAAGCTCAACAGAAGGCTGCTATGATGGAAATGGTAGCCAAGTATGGTTCGTCTATGCTTAACCATGTTATAGATGGTATCAAAGGCTATATTACTACACAGATGCAGACAGAAGCACAGCTAGAGTCTACTGTTATCAAAGCCGATGCAGATATAGAGAAGGCAGAGAGGAAGCCAAATGGCGAAGCGTACTGAAGACGTATACTTGTGGAAGAAAGACCCAATTACCATATGGTATCTAGAGCAACTTCATAGACGGTTTGGTGCATACGAGAACGAGTGGCGTAGGGCACAGTCACTAGAAGACTTGTATAGACTTAGAGGCAAAGCAGAAGTATTAGACTTCTGTAATGACATTCTAGAGGACCCAGACTCATATGATTGAGTTTGTGGACGCTGGTTATGAACATGTACAAGCAGCTAGGTCATTTATAAACAAGTGTAGAATGACATGGAGTGTGTATTATCCATGTCCTACAGAAGAGTATCTAAATGACTTTGTAGCAGCCAAAGAAGCGTGTGAATTCTATCACTGCACTGTGGCACTAGACGGACAACGTGTTGTAGGTATTGTCTCTGCTTGTATAGACATATCACATAATGGTATGCCAATCTGTCAGAACCATGTTGTATTAGTTGATACAACACTACCACCATTTGTAATGTATTCTGTTATAACTAGATTACTTGATAAGATTTATATATTTGCCAAAGAGCAGCACTGTTATAGAATAGCCTGGACTATTGGTACTGGTAAATGGGAAGCTTTACAGAAGATTATCTCTAGGAAGTTTCCTTCTACACAAGTTGGTGTCTGCTTAAACAGTGAGATTGTATAAATGGCTGAATACTCAGGTGCGATGTTTCAACCAGATACTCTTGGTGGCTTTGCTGCTAGGGCTGGTAGGGATGCCCAAAGAAATTGGGCTAGGCATGCAACAGCCGATCCTGAACCTATGTGGATTGTTGGGCCTCGTGGTGGTGGCAGACGACTAAATCCTAGATATAGTGAACAAGTGGGTCGTCAGAGAGAAGCACTCCACGACTTCATGGTTGATGTTGGTGAGGAGGAAATGAATGCTGGTGAGCTTCGACGACTAATTGGTGGTGCAGACACTCCTGGTGATGCTCCATCATTCTTGGGTTTAGCTCCTGGAATGACCGATTTGCAGAAGCGTACTGCTATTGCAACAGGTGGACTCTCTGAGAATGATCCTAGATTTAGTGATGATGCTACACTAGAATACTTCAAGAACCTTGTATACAAGAGTGTTGGTAAAGACTTATCTGATCCAACAGAGATAGAAAATCAATACGTAAGTCAGATGTCTGGGTTTGGTCCTAAGCTAAACAAGAGAACGAGATCAGGCTTCTTGTCTGCTGTTGCTGGAATGAAAGGCCGATAAGATGGCACCTATGGCACCTGCATTAGTGGTTGCTGCTATGATGGCTGCAACAACCACAGCACAAATACTAACAGCAAACAAGGCACCAAAGATGGGTAATCCTAAAGGGTTGCCTAGTGGAGGACCGGCTGCTGCACCAAAGGATTTGTCTAAGAATAGTCTTCTCTCCATGAAGAATGCAGACTTTAAGACACCAAGCTTTCTGTCTCTAAATGGTACTATGACTCCTACACAACAGAGAAATGCTATTGCATCTGGTGGAGTAGGTAGTGACGATCCTAGATACAGAGACCCAGAGACTTTACAATCTTATCAACAGATGTTACTAAACAATTATCCAACTAGTTTGGAGCAGCTAAGTGATGTAGAAAAGCAATACATTACACAGATAGGTGGGACACCTAAAAGTCAGACTACAGAAGGTTACTTGTCAGCACTTAACAGAGCTATAGGATAGTAGAATGTTACAACCACTATTTAGTAGAGTATTACTCGAGCGTGAAGTAGCTAAGAAGATTGGCAGCATCATTATGCCAAAGACTACACAGATGAAGTTTGCATCACTACAAGCAACTGTGATTGCTATTGGTCCAGATGTAAATGACTCAGAGAGAAGTGACACTGTTATTAATGTAGGTGACAAAGTTATTCTTGGCAAGCATGCAGGCTGCTGGCTAAATGAAGATGGCACACCTGCGGATGATGCAGACAGTGCTAAGTATTATATTGTACAAGATGAAGACATTCTTTGTAAGATTGTAAACTAGGGATATACAAATGATGCCATGCAAAGCTAAAAAGGGTATGAAGTCTGCAATGTCTAAAGCTAAGGCAGGCATCAAACTATTCCAGGGCGCAGCTTCTAAAGGTATGAAGATGAAAGGTAAGAAGAGCAAATGAGTGACGAGAATGAGAATGTTGTAGAGTCTTCTGTTGTAGTCGAATCTGATACAACAGAGACAGAAGCACAGGTTACAAGGACACCAAAGACTCTACCAGCAGATCAGGAATGGAACAAGGTAGAGTTCAATGATGCTGCTACACAGAAACGCTTCAATCGTATGTACGCTCAGCAGAAAGCCAATGAGCGTATCCAAGCACAGCTAGCAGAAGACAATGCTAAACTTGTAGCTCGTCTAGATGCTATGGAGAATGCAGCCAAACATGAGAGGGTTATTGACTCTGTAAACAAGATCAAGGCTGCAAGACGTACTGCTATTCTAGAAGGTAATCTAGAGCTAGCAGACGAACTAGATGAACAGCTATATGAAGCTAGACAGGCTAAGAATAAGCCTACAGAAGAGAAGAATACTACAGATGACAAAGCTGCAATGCCTCAGATTCCTACTGTTATACAGGAAAGAATTGTGGAGTGGATTGCTGAAACTGACGACGATGGTGAAGTCCTTCGTCCGTATGCTCAGCCAGACCATCCAAAGTATGAGCAATTCAAAGGCATCGTTGCCGGTATCCTCGCAGATAAAGGTTTGGCAGAAGCTATTCTTACTGCAGACGATGCTTATAGTGATTCTGTCAGCTCTGTATTTGATAAAGTTGATAGAGCCATGCACGCTGTAGGGCTTGGCAAGATTAAGAAGTCACAACCAGCAGTTTTGTCTCCGTCTAGTAAGGTAGAAAATGACAAAGGCACAAAGCTTACTATGGAGCAAATCGCTGTTGCTAAGAAGATGTACAAAGGTGACCCAGACCCGATCGGTAGGTACCGTAAAGCGCTAGGTAAGGTGTAATCTAATGACTAAACCACGCAAGACAGGAAAAACCTCTTGGCGTCCTGCGAAGATGTTGCATATAATGTCTCAGGAGCCTGGGTATAGGTATCGTTGGGTAGACAAAGACCCAGCCAATCTTGACAAGAAAACAGCTGAATGCTGGGAATTTGTCAAAGGTAAGCAGCCAAAGCCAGATGCCACTACAGGCTCTGCAACCGACATTGATTATGCAGATCAATCTCTAACCACTCTTACAGAGTATAGAGAGCTTGTGCTTATGCGTATGGATGAAGACACTGCACAGTCTCGTGATGAGTACTACAAAGACATCACAGACAGACAAGGTGCTTTGACTCCAAAAGACAGAGCTTTGGCACTAGCTAAGGCTGAGAAAGTTAAGATCGACTTCATCGAATAGAGGTATGTAAATGGCTACAAACAATCCACGAGGCTTTGTGGAGTACCGTCACCTAGGCGGTGCTGTAAAGCCTTCTACACGCATGTTTCGTGCACGAGACAATGGTGATGCGCTACAGCTACAGCACCAGCCTATTCGTGCAGGTGATATGGTATGTCTAGTATCTGGTAATCGTGTTGCACGGTTCCCCTCTGATACGTCTGCTGCGCCAGCACATGGTCCTACAATGCCATGTGGTGTTGTTCGATCAGTATTCCAGAATGTTAATGGGCAGCCCCGTCCTTACACACATAGTGTCAGTGGTGCTGTTATCAACGCATCTGCTGACGGTTGGGTAGCTGTAAACATTGATCCTTTCCAGACATATTTAGTTAACACAGACTCAACAGTTACCCCCAATATTGTTGGTCTGTTTGTTGGTACAACATGTCTTGCCTCTCCAGCAATTCCTGGTCAAAGTGGGTATAGTGTTGCTCTAGCCTCACCCGTTGGTGTAATGGTTACTGCACAGTTTATCCAGGTTATTGGTCTTGGTGCCGGTGACGAAGACAACCTTATTGCTACTGCTGGTGCACCAGCTAATCTCAACTCTGACGTAGAGGTTGTGTTTGGCCTTCATGCTTTTGGTAATAAGTCACTACCAGTTCTAAGTGTGAAGCCAATCTAATGCGAGGCTCAGGCTTTTGGTTCTACACCGCTCTCTGTTGTAGCAAGAGCTTTCTGCAAT
>ERZ1292637.475-Hain-H14-01um-R3-475-length-23124-cov-7_pt1 | contig 23124 bp, 39 predicted proteins | sample MGYA00564405_ERZ1292637 | MGnify/ENA primary metagenome ERZ1292637 (study PRJEB36523, sample SAMEA6512645) | groundwater metagenome | collected 2019-01-09 | study: AquaDiva: Metagenomics assemblies of 32 groundwater samples | reverse complement strand
GACGGTAGACGGAAGCAAGTTGCACAAGCTATGAGAGGATTATTAGATTGACTCTGAGGAAGATAGTAGATTTTCCGGGCCACACCTATTGTCGTCATTCAGAACACAATCCTCCTGCTCACATAGTCTTAGAAGATGGAGTATATGAACATACTTGTCCGGCGTGTGGAAGAAAACAAACGTTTGTTGTAAGCCGTAAAATACTAGGTGTGTTGTCGTGGGTATCTTACCCTGGGTCTGAAGTGCTTTGCCTAGCCTTCTGCTAGACTCTCTAGAGTTCCTTCATGAGTGCCGGCTGTGCCCTTTACAAGAAGCCCGCACCCGAGTAGTACGGCCAGAAGTCCCTGCCAACTGGTCGTCCCTACCCAAGCGAGTACTATTAATAGGTGAAGCCCCCGGCAAGACAGAGGATTTAAAGGGAATCCCCTTTGTCGGCGCAGCGGGCAAGCTCCTTCGGGATACGCTAGAATCCTTTGGCATTGAGAACATAGCTATTACTAACTCATGCAAGTGCCGCCCGCCTAACAACCGGCCCCCGAAAACACTAGAGTTAGTAACCTGCCACGATAAATGGTTACAGCATGAGATAAAGGAACTAGACCCCACCCTTATAGTCTGTTTAGGTTTACATGCGGCGAATAGTTTACTAGGGTGTGGGTCAAAGAATAAGTACTGTACTGTGGATGGTAAGAAAAGGAAACCGCCTGGGCTGAATGATCTGCGCCGCCGCGATGATTTAGAGTATAATGGGTGGAAGGTGCAGGTTGCATACCATCCGAGTGCGGCGCTGAGAATGGCGAAGAACATGGCACCGTTTGTTGCGGATGTTAGGAAGTTGGCCGAGTGGCTGGGAGTTACTACTAGAGCAGGGTGGGACCAAGACTATACAGAACTAACGGCAGATAACTATATTGACTTCGGGTACCCTAAGAAGGAACCTGTATCGGTAGACACAGAGTATGATGTTGATGGTTTGTTCTGTTATTCATTCTCATATGAACCTGGCAAAGCATACGTAGTGTTTACTAGGGAGCAGGGCGGCTCATTGTTGTTGGCGCAGATTTTAACTGACGCTACTAAGATCATTATGCATAATGCGCCAGCCGATGTGCCCCAATTCAAGAAGTTCTTACGCAAGCAATGGAATAATAGTTGGTATGGTAAGATAGAAGATACTATGGTGTTAGCGTATGTGTTAGGTCGGCCAACTGGTACCCTTGGGCTGAAAGAGTTGTTGTATAATGAGTTGGGGCTGAAGGTTATAAGGTTGGAGGAAGTGTTGAATAGTAAGACAGGCGGGAAGTTTGAGGATGTGCCAAAGGATCAGGTGATAAGATACTCGGGCCAAGACGCTGACGGAACGCTGATGTTATGGCAGAAGTTAAAGAAGGAGTTAGATGAGCAAGCCACAAAGGGCTAGCCAATTCAAAGCATTCTTATTAGAATTATTCGAGTGTTATTATGTAAACCTCGATACGGATGATGACAATATACTACAAGTACTTGAACAGCTTATGACTACAGAACCTATGGATGAAGTGTATTGGTTAGTTGATGAGTTTGCTAACGGGTTTTGGCAAGAGGGATATGAGGCTGCTGAAGAGGATTATGAAACAGGAGTTAGGAAACCAGGATGAAGCTAAGTCTTAATGATTTACTGCTTAATGTAGTAGATATGGATGATCAAGTATCAGAGATTAAATTTGAGTTTCGCTCTTTGTTGAGTAGGCTAAGGGATCTATTAGAACAGTTAGAGTCTGTTGAAGGTGCTATCAGCACAGCAAGGTCTGATTTGGAGGAATATATAGATGGCAGTAACGACTGATGTTCATATCGCCGGCCTGGGCCAAGCTATCATTATGATATCAGATTCAGCCGAGTCGGGAACTAATGATCTAACTGTCTCCCTTCTAAAGGGGCAATCTCGTATTGACTTTACTATAACCAAAGACGGCTTGGTGTTAGATAGAACATATGGGGATTTCAAGCAGTCCTATGTGCGGTCAGATGTAGGTCAATCGTTCTGGTCGGACCAGAAACCTTATAAGGGATCGGCGTTATCTAAGGTAATCATTCCCCTGAGCTTGGGGATTTTGTTTGGTACTGACGGCGGATCAATAGATAGTAACTCTAATAAATAAAGGAGTATAGTAATGGATAAGGTTCTAAAAACTAAGTGGATTAAAGCGCTGGAGTCAGGAGATTACATGCAGGGAAAATCTTGGCTTCGTGTGGTTAGTGAGGTTGGTGGACCTATTACCTATTGTTGCCTTGGGGTTTTGTGTGAAGTAGCTGGTCTTGGAGACACTATTACTAATGGTCAACAGTATTTAGATAGTGAGCAACTACTAAAGGTTGGTTTGAAAGAAAGTCAACAGATCAAATTCGCTACTTTTAATGACAATAAACGTATGGATTTCATGCAGATTGCCTCGGTAATCGACGCTTTTATTTAAATCCTTGCTCGACCTACTACCTCGACACCCGGAAGCCTCTCTCTCTTATACCTACTACAACATCGACCTTCCCATTCTTCCAGTCCTAGATGAAATGCATGCAACCGGGGTGCGTATAGATAAGCCCCGCCTTCGCCAACTACAAACTAAGATTGACAGCCGGCTATCAACCATTGATGAGGAACTAGAAATCCTGGCTGATGCTGAGGGTGCGGATTGGAAAGTTAACTTCCGGTCATGGCAACAGGTAGCTAAGTTACTGTACGATGTACTGAAGCTCCCCATCTTGCACCCAAAGGGCAAGCGCTCGACCGATGTAGAGGCCCTAGAACCCTTACGGCATCACCACCTTATTGTTGATAAGCTGCTTGAGAAACGCAAGCTGGATAAACTCAAGGGAACGTATGTCGAAACTCTGCTAACCAAGACCGACCAGTATGATATACTTAGAGCTAGGTTTAATAACTGCGCGGTAGAAACCGGGCGGCTGAGTAGTAGCGGACCGAACTTTCAGAACGTACCAGTTCGAACATTGCCCGGCACGCCGCAGTTCGTGGTAGAATGCATTGGCGAAGTAAGGAAATGTTTCCTTCCACCGCCGGGGTGGGTCTGGACACGCTTTGATTATTCTGCCGTTGAGTTTAGAATAATGGTTATATTAGGTAACGATGAAGCTTCTATACAGGCCATTAATGATGGCATTGACGTTCACTTAGAGACGGCGTGCGAGTGGAACCCACAGTGGGGCGGCTATGATAGGGCGTTGGAAAGAAAGATTGCAAAGGATAAAGAGATTGGAGTTAAGAGAGACTTTACGAAGAATGTTGTGTATGGGCAGGGGTATGGACAGCAACTGCCCTCGCTATTGGAGTATGCTCAGGCGAATGGGATAGCATTAACGAAGTCTCAGGGGCAGGCCATTTGGTCAGCGGTTATGGGCAAGCGGCCGGGGCTGCAAAGATATGTTACAATGGCAAAGCAAGAGGCACTGGCTAATGGGCTGGCGCGGACGTACTTCGGTAGGCAAGCTATATATCCAGAGTTGAAACACGGGTATGGAGCTAAGAAGGCTCACGCGCTTAGGTCGGCAGTGAACCAACCAGTTCAAGGATCGAGTGCCGATATTATGAAGATTGCTATGGCTAGAATAGGAGAGCGAAAAAGAGATTATGGTATGGAGGCGTTGGCTTGTATGATGGTACATGATGAGGGGGATTTTATTGCACCAGAGGATGAGGTAGAAAAGCTGAGTGGGATTATTGTAGAAGAGGCTACTAGTGTGGTGGATTGGAAGTTGAAGTTGGAAGTTGAGGTTAATACAGGGGCTAGTTGGGGTGCATGCAAGTGAGAGAACAATTACGGCTATTCTATGTTATGGCAAATGATTGGTGTGCCCTTTATTGTAACGGAGAAATATACGACCAGAACCATAGTCTACACTGGCCGTGGTTACTTGAAATGTTAGTGGGTAAGGGCGATATTATTTCATTCCAAAGGGCTGAGTTAATTGATGCTGGCGAGGCGTGGTTAGAAGAGTTGGGGAGTTTTCCTGATACCGAATCAGAGATTCCAGTGGAGGGGCTTTACAAGTAATGAGTAGGGTGTATGATCTTCTTCCCTGGTCCCTAGAAGATGACATTAAGGATTTACTATTTCTTCTAGACAAAGCTATGCTTCGGCCGGGAACTACCATTTATGCTAACTCTATTCTATCTAGACTATCTCATCATCTTAATATTCCTAAGCCCCCACAAATAGAAGAATAATGTGGTCCGAAGAACCCTACATACCGAGGATGTTGACCTAGAGAACTTCGTCCCATCAGATAGGTTAGAGCTACAACCACATGATCTGTTAGACTATGAGCCGGGGGATAGTAAGGGTGAGCCAGTTTCGTTTAGACTAAACCCCAAGCTCCTTCATACTATGGATATCCTCATTCAGCATGGGCGAGAGACTTCAGGTATGCCCCGTACACGGTCAGACTTCATTCGGCTGTGTACTACTCAACACCTACGCCGACTGATGAAGGCTGGGCTGCCCGAAGAATGGGATAAGGTGCCATTGTTGCGGGCGCTGAAAGAAGAGTTCGAGATCGGGCAGTTTGCAGATGGCGCGGCTGAGAGGGTTAAGACTCTGAAGCGGAGTTTGGAAAAGGTCAGGCAGGTAGTGAATGAACATCTGGCGGATTTGGAGTTTGAGTTAGCGGCAGATGTAGCGGAGAAGTATTTCGGGTTGATTGAAAGGTATAAGCAGAGTGAGCCGAAGTTGGGCAGTAGGTTAGTGCGCCAAATCCAGCGTGACGACGTATTTCTAGAGAGTATTAGTAGGATTAATAGACAGGGATTTGGGTTGGAGGTACCACAAGTTGAAGATTAAGTTCGAGTATGATTACAATTTCCGACAGAAGGTATACGCAGAGGAAGGTACCCTATTGCCTAAGAGCGTAAGTAGACTAGTATGGGATTCAAGCTTGGACGAGGAAACTAGGTACCAATTATTCGACTATGTAGTAGATAATAATACTGGGTGGGACAACACGCCAGACGCTGTGTTACCAAATGTAACAGAGATAGTACCGGAAGATTTCCACGATTGGGGTAAGTTTTGTAGAGAAGCGGGCCCCTTTATGCGGAGGTACTTTGGATTAGATGAGTCGGTTGATGGCGGATAATATGCCAAAGGATTTGGATGAAGCTGTTACTTGGGTAGAGAATACTGCGCCCTTCGAGGCGCTGGTAGCAATCTATGAAAACTCTCCTTTTGTACATCATAGTATAGGTAGGTATGTTAGGAATACGTTAGGTCTTTGGCAGGAAGGTAGTCCGCTTAAGACTTGGTTCGAGAGTAAAGGGTTTACTCACCCGGACGATATGTCATCGGTTATCTTTGATGCTGTTAGAGCAAAGAAAACAGGTGAGCCATTTGATTTACAGGATAGGGCAGCATGTAGATGGTGGGCGGGCGTATCTCAAACGTGGAGCTAAAGACTTGGATTCAATAGAAGAATTATCGGAGGTAGAAGGTGAAAATTAAACCAGGAGATGTACTTATGCCAATTGTTATAACTGCTGTGGCAAGCTTTACAGGAGTATTAATAGGAAGTATTGCTGGTACTGCGACTGCTTCTTATGAACTTACCGGCGGAATAGTGGCTGGGTTAGCTGTGTTTGGAGGACTATTAATAGGGTTGGCAATCAATGAATAGGCGACATTTGTTAAAGGTTCTAAGTCTTGGTGCTGGTGCGGCAGTAGTAGATAAACTCTTAGCCAATGATAACCCCAAGGGAGCTTGAGCTTCCCGTACAAGATTGGCGCCGGTACCAAGAGCAAGCCTTAATTGACATAGTATCTTCATCCGAGCCGGTGATTATAGTTGAAGCCCCTACTGGGGCGGGTAAGAGTCTCCTTGCAGTAGCAGCAGCTAGATTAATAGGAGCTAGACAGACAGCTATTGTATGCCATACAAAGCAGCTTCAGGCCCAATATAAGTCTGTGTTTGGCGATCTAGCCGAAGTTACTGGTCGGGGTAATCATCCGTGTCTCATACAAAATAGTACCGCCGAGGATGCACCATGTACGGTACTAGGGCCGAAGTCCTGTGAGGTAGTAGGGAAGTGCCCGTACTACCAGCAACTATTCCGCGCGCTTGAAGCGCCTATTAGTTTACATAATTACGCCTATTGGATGAATGTGAATGACAGGTTATTTAATGACTTAGACTTGCTAGTTCTGGATGAATGCCATCTTGCCGAGGATCAGTTGAGGAAGTCAGTAGAGATTGGTATTACTCCGGCAAAGGTATATCGCGCTACCGAATCCAAACTCCCAGACTATGGGGAGGATTATGTTAAGTGGCGGGAGTGGGCCAGTAACACATACGATTCACTGCACGATGTTGCAACAGCTAACATCGAGTGGAGTATGCTCGACCCCGAGGCGGTTAGGGAGATAAGAGCTATCAGGTCGCTGCATGATGACTGCGCGTTGTTGAAAGACTTGGATGAGGATTGGATTATTCAAGAGGCATTCCCAAGGGGGGTTAGATTTGTCCCAGTATGGGTCAGCAAGTTTGGACAAGATAAGATATTCAGTAAGTCGCGCAAAACGCTGCTGCTTTCTGCTACAATCTTGGACGCGCAGCATTTCTGCGATGGGTTGGGAATCCCTGAATCCGAGGTAAGGTTCCTTCGCATACCATCTACCTTCCCGAAAGAGAACCGGCCGGTGTTCCTTATACCCACCGTTAAGGTCCGCCACGGAATGTCCGACCACGAGAAGAGTATTTTAGTAGATGCTATTGACATAATCTTGGAGGATCATCCAAATGAAAAGGGCCTCATTCATACGGCGAACTACGAGCTTACGAAATTCATTTGCAAAACTTCGCGGCACTGTGGTAGAATGGTCACACATAGTACCGCTGATCGGACGACCGTGTTGGATTCCTTTAAGAAGGATAAACGGCCGAGTGTATTGGTATCGCCTTCGATGACAACGGGGACTGACCTGCCCGAAGAGCAGTGTCGGTTCATTGTAGTAGCGAAGTTACCATACCCGAATCTTGGGGATGAACAGATCAAGCGCCGGATGAAGTTTGATGCTGAGGGGAATGTGAATCCGAGGGGACAGGATTGGTATTTATGGTTGACGGCGTGTACACTAGTGCAGAGTTTAGGTAGGGGTATGAGATCGCCCGAGGATAAATGTACGTCTTATGTTCTAGATGCTAATGTGACTACCTTTATAAAGCGGGTGTACAAGATTCTACCGGGGTGGTTCAAGGAAGCATTAAAGGAAAAGACTAATGCGAAGATTATTGCAGCGCAATTTAAATAGAGCGCAGCATACTTGGCAGCATGTTAGAGAAAAGTTCTGGTTATGGTACTGGCGGGGAGTTGATCCTATATGCGTTGGCTGCGGGGTCAGGTTACACTGGCAACAGAGGTTTAGAGTTAAGCCAATTATGCTACCTATAGGAGCCCTACCATTATCAGAGGGACTTCTTGTAGATGCATACCAATTAGCGTATGCTCTGTGCAATCCAGATGTAGGTGGTAAGGCGTTTAAAGATCAGCAGCAAATGCGGTATGATGAAAGCAAGAAATTCTGGGATGATGTAGAGGATATCAATAAGGAGTTGGTGAGGAAGCACAGCAAGTATGGGGTATATGATATGCCCGATTGGCGGATGAAAGTATTTGAATAGGGATATTTAGATGAAAAGAGAGTTAGAGGTTATAATAGACGAATTAGGTTATGTAACTGGGCCAGGAGAATGGTCAGAAGATAACCATTTTGTAACTATGCCAACTGAATATGTTATCGAAGAGTTACTATCTGACATGGAATATATTTGGGATAAAGGAAAGGTAAGAATAACATTAGAGTTGTTAGATTGAAGTGGGATTAACGTTTGATCAGGTTAATGCATCTATTTGTGATGCCATAACCGAGTTCCAACTAGCCTGCCAGGAAAAGGGTCTGAATAATGTACCCGAACTGGGCAGAGCGAAGGCAACACTAATCAACGTGATTGATGCTATGCTTAGAAGCGACAACTTAGAGGTTGTTAGGGGCTTCGCGGAAACAGCGTACAGTCAATCTAGTTCAGTTAGAGCAAGGTATAAATAGATGTTGGAGGACATAAAGTTCGGTGAAGGGGATCAGTTCCTGTCCTTTTACTCGCAAGCACAATGCGTAGCAGAATTATCTTTGAAGGGTGGGGTAGTAGTATTTGAAGGAAGTACAGACGAAGCTGCAACAAAGCTGTTTAACATATTGAAATACTTAATGGATGAGTATATTGAGTCTAAATTAAAGGAGAGTAAGTAATTTGCCATCAACAAGTACAGTAATTGACGAGAGCTTAGAAGGTTTTATTGCGTATGACGATTTGGGGGAGGGGACTCGGGAGCCAGAGGTAGCTACACTTCGTAAGGTTTTCATTCGGAAGAATGAAGGCACAGACGAAAAGACTGGCGACGGCTGGGTTAGCCGGTTCTTGGTGTGGCGGATCGAGCCTACTACCAGGGCCATTGCATCGCGGGATAATGCTTATGAGGTAAGCTGGCGGCTGCCGAATACCGATAACCCCTCGAAGCGCGGGTTGTATGGTATTGCTATGGCAACCATTGAGGCTGCGGCCGATAAGAAGATCAAGACGCCGCAGGATATGGCAAGCTTGGTTGGCCAGAATTTCCTGTTCGTTGAGATTCCGCCGGAGCACCCAATGCTTAAGGTGTTAGGTAAGTTCCAGGCTAATGTCAAGAACAATCTAGTTACGGTGCAGAAGGCGCCAGAAGGGTGGGAGAAGAGTGTTCCGGCTGATATCGAGCAGCAGAAGCTGGCTGCCCAGGCTAAGTGGGCTGAGCAGCAGGAGCTAAAGGCTGCTGGTCAGGGAGGGCCACAGGCTGAGGAAGTTACCTCTGCCCCGGCTGATCCAGAGTCTACAGATTACGGCGACCACCTAGGAGATATTCTTGACTTCTATGATGGGCAGCCAAAGGATAGTGTGACTAAGGATGCTGCGAAGCACCCAAAGATCACAGGGCTGCCAACTGAGTTCAAGAAGGATGTGTTGACGAATAGGGCGGGGAAGAAGCTGGAAGCTCAGGGGTATCTGACACTTGATGAGGGAATTTACAAACTCGCAGCGTAGTGTGATATAATCTAATCTGCGGTAAGGGCAAATGGCAAGCCAACAGGCCCATAACCTGTAACCAGTTCGGTTCGAATCCGGGTACCGCGACCTCCGCTAAATGGACACCAGGCCAAGGCCCTCCTTGCGACGGCACTGAATAGGAGAGGGAAAACGCCGAGGAATGTTTAGCAACGTAGGTAGTCCTATGTCCTACATTGTGGTTTTCCCGGAGTAATTACCCGGCAGCTTTGTAGGTAGTCTCGACGGAGGCAGACTAGACAGCAGAACAAAGTAATCCATGTGATGAAGGTTCTGCTCCGGCCAGCGACAAGAGCCAGAGTGCTCTTATAGTAATTCAGGTTAAACACCGAGGGATGCTGTATAGCTGGCCAATTAGCTAGAGTACCCAAGTGGTCGACGGGGCTGCTCTTGTAAGGCAGTAGGCGTTAATGCCTCACGTTGGTTCGAATCCAAACCTCTGGCTCCAAGACAAGTTGAAAGGCAGGGTTAACCTAGCTACTACAACTAATCAATCTAGGTGTTGGCCAACCTGGTGTCCGAACGTAGCTCGCTTGTCTTGATTTATTGCCCAGGAGCGTGTTGGCTATACGCAGCCTCCTTATAAGGGCCGATAAGCTGGTTCGATTCCAGCCTGGGCGACCAATTGTTTTTCTATAGCGTTGCGCGTGTAAATAGCTAACGCGGCGCAAAGGTTTCACAAGGTAGGTATACTTTATGTCTAGTTCTTATGGGTCCGTAGAGTTAATAGATTCTATGGGCAACGATCTTCGAGTGGTTAATAGTGCAAGGGTCAGTTATAACAAGCAGAGTGAATGGCAACGAAATAATTGGTCTACAGAAGAACAGAAACTAACCAAGCATCTCAAGGAAGCAGACGCCGGCTTGTTAAATTTCCTGATGCGTGAGCACCACGGCACACCATTTGAAATGGTAGTATTTACCTTTAGGGTAAAGTGTCCTATTGGGGTAGCACGGGAATGGCAACGACATAGAATAGGAAGCTTCAACGAAGTATCTACTCGTTATGTTGAGATGGAACAAGAGTTCTATGTACCGGAGGGTAATGCTGTTAGGACTCAAGTAGGCAAACCCGGCCATTATACGTTTGAATCTTTACATGCGATAGATGCTGAAGCTGTACAAGCAACTATGCGACATGCATATAATTATGCCTATCAATGGTATCAAGAACTTATACACATGGACTTGGCTAAGGAAGTCGCTCGTAATGTTCTTCCCCTTGGCCTAATGACCCAGTTCTATTGGACTGTTAACCTTCGCTCGCTATTCAACTTCCTTTCCCTGCGAACAGCAGATAGTGCTCTGTTTGAGATTAGAGAGCTAGCGAAAATGGTAGAGGAACTAGCGCGGCCAGTGGTGCCAGAATGTTTCTCGGTGTTTGACAAACATGGGCGAGCAGCCCCTTGAGTATGGTATAATCTAATGGTATTGAAAGTTAGACGTAACCGCAAAGCGGAGCGGGAACTTATAGAGCGTATCCGCGAGAAGAATACCAAGGGCCGCGATCCGGGTATTAGTCTTACCGATCTCGTCTACTGCTCCCGAAAGAGCTATCTACGGTTAAAGGGAGAAACCCCGCCGCCCGATGATGATGCTATACTTACATTTTCCTTTGGTTGGGCGATGCATTGGCTCAGCGAGCGCGGGCCGGAGAAGCGCAAGCAGATCGAGGGGTTGTGGTACTCCCCGGATGAGATAGACCTGGCGCTCGACCCCGAGAATCCTGAGAAGAAAATAGTGGTGGACTTCAAGGGGACTAGGAAGAGCAGCGCAAAGGCGGACTTAGGGGCGTGGCCGGACCAGTTGGGAGGGTATGCGCTAGCAGAGGGGACTAACCTAGCGCGGTTGCAGACTCTTTACTACGTAGGACAATACGGCGGCAAGAGTCCTGTCACGAAGAGTGATGGAACAGTTGAAATACCTACACCGTTTTCTCCACAGCATCGGGCATGGGACTTGGAGTATGATGAAGCTGAGTTGCAAGGCTGGGGCAGGGAGTTAGGTAGACGACGAAGAATGATTGAAGGGGCAAAGAAGCTTGAGGATATTCCGTTGTCGGAGCATTTTGATTGGGAATGTAAGTACTGTCCGCATTGGGGGAACAAGTGTCCTGGCGGTGGGGGAGAAAGGTTGCCATGGTTCGGGGCGATAGAAACCCAAGAGGATATACCTTAACCCAATTCTTAGTCGGGTATGCTGCGGGTATGAGTACAGTACTATTTCTAATTGTTATTCTGGGGGGACGATGACTATATCTCATGACGGGTGGACCGGCGAAGAGTGGGCAGAGAAGCAAGCTCAAGAGGATTTGCTTAAAACAGTTGGAGAGACACATGGTATAGCTAAGGCTAAGGCAATTAACGAGGCGCAGTCAAGGGCGTTTTCTGGTATGCTTAGTGGGTGGCGGGGGCATGATACACTCGGCAGGTTAGCCGATGTATTGATCGAGGCGCTTTATCTTATTCGTAAGTTAAATAAAGAGAGAGAGGTATCTGACGATGAATAAGTGGTGGGAAGAGTTCGAGCAGTTTAGGGTGTTGATCGAAGCTGGTGTTCAGTATGAGTTGTTAGATGAGTTGTGTGAATGGTTGTACGAGAACGGGAAGGAAGATGGGAAGGAAGATGGATATGATGTTGGGTATGATGATGGATACCAGGAAGGCAGCGATGACCAAAGAAATTGGAGTGAGGAAAATAATGGCTAAAGCTAAGGTTGTACAAGTAGGATTACCTGTTGACAGTAATGCAGCTACAGGAGAGTTTTCGGGAGAGGTAGATAACTCGCCTAGCGAAGCAGGTTTGGCATCTATAATTATAGAGAGCACACCGGAATTCGATCTGTATACATATCCTTCGGCTAGACAAAAGGTTTATACAGAACTTGCCGATGCTGCCAGAGCATTCTGGCTGGCACTAGTTGATGGTAAGGGGGCCATACCTGCTACTGTTGCGGAGACAGCAGTACTACGTCTTATTGATCAAGAACTTTACCGAGCCTCTAAGTATTAGACTATGCCTTCTATTGAAGAGGTACGTGCCCTTATCGGGGCTAAAGAACCACCCCCTATATGGACTCCCAAAGATGGTCTAATCGCTGTCCCTTGGGGACCAGAGGGGTGTGGTAAGACCCGCTTTGCATTAACCTTCCCCGGCCCACTGGTCATCCATGATCTAGAGGGTAACGTCGAGGAAACTATGTCAACCATGCCGGGGATCAGGGAGAACGTAGCGGCGTACTACAAGTACAGTGTCCCAATCCTGGCAGATAAGAATGCCAGTAAACCAATTTGGGAAGAGTTCAAGAAGAACTTCCACGGGGCAGTCGAGAAGTTTCGGAAGGCCGGGGTTACCGGGACGCATATAGTTGACTCAGGTACGAGGGTATGGGAGTTAATCCGGTACGCCGTGGTGCCATTGGATGATGATGGTAGGGTTCGGTCGGCATGGTATTATGCGCCGGGGAATGATGCTTATGCGGCTATGTTCTATAAGTGCCGAGACTATAAGCAGAACCTAGTTGTCCCGTGCCGAGCAAGTAATGTTTGGGAAAAGACGGCTAGTGACAGTGGCAAAGATAAAATGGAAAAGACCAGCCGGTTGGAAGCGGACTGGAAAGACCCTACGACTGCATACTTAGCTAGTGTTATTGTAGAGCTTAGTACAAAGTTGGTGAGGGGTAAGGATGGGAAGGTGGATAATGCGCGGGTGTATAAGGTTAAGAAGTGTACACCTAATGAGGCGCTAAAGAAGGAAGAGTTTGATATGTTGGATTATGATACATTGATTGCAGCAATTGAGAGTTATGAGTAATGTATGAAAATACTCCTTGGGTTATTCCTGCTTACACCTATGATACTGGCTATTGGATATATAGGATTGGTTATAGTAAGTCCCTCAACTATACTAGCTATAGTAGCTTTATTACTTTGGTATGTAATAACAGTTAAGGGCTTAATGCTCATATTTGAGGGGATGACTGGCCAGTGATCCTCGTGGACTCGCGTGAGCCGCCTTCCTTAAAAACCCTTCTTAAAGAAACCTGTAAGGAGTTATCCATTCAATGCGAGGAAGAAAAGAATCGCCCATTTGGAGACTACGTAATTATCTCGCCAACTGGTGTCGTCGCGGGAATAGAAAGAAAGACAACATCCGACTTACTTCACACCCTGTCGGGGAACAGAATGCAGAGGCAATTGGAGGGTTTGAAATCCTCCCATACCATTCCTATATTGCTATTAGAAGGGATGTTTCAGCACACCCTCACCAAAGCTGGATCGTTTGTTCGTGCAGGCGGCAAGATAACAAAGTGGAAATCAGCTTCCATCCGGAACTTCCTAATGTCCATCCAAGAGAGTGGCGTCAGATGGCAGCATACCCAGTGTCACCAGGAATCTATCACTTGGATAATTGAGTACTACAAATACCTAAGTACTGTAGCCTCCGACTCTATCATTCGGCCGGTAAGGTTGAAGCAGCCCGCCGATAACCGGCCCCCTATTCTAGTCCTGCGGTGTATAGGGTGTGGTACCGGGGTAGCCGAGCGGTTGATTGACAAATTCGCCTCCATTCGTGGTATAATTGACGCAGACGATAAGGCGCTACTCCAAACAGTTGGGGTTGGGCCAAAGGTCATAGAGAACATTCGTAAACATTTAGGATAAAGACAGGAGAAGAAATGGACAAATTCTGGGATAAGGTAGCCGGATTCTTCGGTACCTTCAAAGGCAAAGCGGCAGTAGTTCTTGGGGTGATCTTCGCCTCTGAGATGGTTGCTGCATACTGGCCGGATGCCAGATTTACAGGGCCACTAACGACTCTGCTAAGGGGTCTTGGGGCTCTAATCGGTGCTGTTTAGTGCGGACAGTTGTAATCCCTGACTTACATATTCCTTATAATGATAAGAGGGCAACCGAAGCTTTACTAAGGTTTGTTAAAGATACTAATCCGGCTAGGATTGTATTACTAGGGGATGTAGTTCAGTGTGGAGCAGTAAGTAAGTTTCCAGACTACTCGTCCAAGCCCATGAGTTTCAAAGACGAGTTGGATCAGGGCAAGGAATTTTTAAATGATCTCACGTTCCATTGGCCTAACTCAATCAAATATAAAATAGATTACCTATTAGGTAATCACGAAGAGAGGGTGCAGAAATATTTAGTCCGTAATGCTGGAAGTTTAGTTGGCTTAGAAGAGGTTTCAATTGAGTCTCTACTAAAGACTAAAGAGTTGGGGTATGCGGTATACCCGCCTGGCACGAAGATTGCTTTGGGTGCTTATAAAGATAATTGGATTGCCGAACACGGAGATAGAACTTCTAGTTATAGCGCCTATACGGCGCGTAGGATGTTAGAAGCTCGTGGGGTGTCTGGTATCTCGGGGCACTCGCACCGCCTTGCAGCTTACTATTACTCTAATTATGCTAGAACTGACCGCTGGATTGAGGCGGGGCATTTGTGTGACATTAGCTCACATGCATTTAATTACGATACCACCAAGAATTGGCAGCAGGGATTTGTTATATTAGATAATAATGAACTAGGCAAAGTAGAGTACAAGATTGTAGAAATTCACAAAGGAAAGTTTGTAGTAGACGGCGTAAGATATACTAGCGAATAATTTTAGGAGTACCCCATGTTACTAGTTAAAAGACTAATCACCCGCTTACTAGCGATAGGAATACTATTCGCCGTAAAGGGGGCAAAGCTTGTCCAAAAGCTTTGGTACGTACTTCTAACATTGGGGTTGACTGCGGCTATTGCATGGACCGCTTATACAAGTTACGCCCCAAGTGCAACTGCTGTACTGTCTGCGGGTGAGCCAAAGTATGCTGCTCAGTTTAATACCGCCTGGATTAACAAAGATGGTGCCGGAGCGGCGGCGGCGGCAGGCAAAGATGCACCACCAGATATCCGCGACCCAGAGAAGGCGGCTTTTGCTATTGCCCAAATGGACGCATTTGGTATGGATGTGAAGAACTATAAGTATGTTGGGAAGCATACTGCTGCTGATGGTAAGACTTTTGTGTACTATGTATTGTTTTACATAAGTGGCGGCGAGGATAAGGAAATCTGGGAGGTAATAGTTCTGGATGCAGAAGGGAAAGTTATCGAGTTACACTAATGGCGAGAAGTTTAATAGACTAAAGGCCGAATTGGCGGCGGCAGAAGTAGAAGTTTACCAGGCACAGAGCAGGTTAGCTAAGCTCAAGGAACAATTAAAGCTTGAAGTGGAGAAGTTGATTGGGAGTCAGGAGAATCCTGGTTGATCCTAAATTTTTGTTAGATTTCTTTTCAGACAGTAACAAGTATAGGGCTCTGCTATTTAAAACTGATGGTATACCAGAAGATGCTAAGCTAATATATACTAGTATTAACCGTGACCAGTACCCATACCAAATTGAACTACTGATTCATAGCGAGTCTTACGAGGACATGAAGCTGCATCCGCCTGAATACGTGCGATCTAGATCGTACTACGCCAAGGAACTAGAAGCAGCAGCTGATCGGGCCAATGAAGATTATAGTAATATGGTTGACAGGAACTGGACATGGTAGTTGTAGAAGATATCTCTAGACAGCTACCCGCGCTACGGGACTTAGAGGGTAGGGTCATTGGTGAGCCTATGGATATACCCAGCGGGGGGGAGCCCGAAGGAATCATGGTCCACCATGAGGGCGGGGTAGCAGCGGGGAGTAGTTTACTTAACATTGCTAACTACCACACTAAGGTTATCGTACCACCTTGGAGCCACGTTGGGTATGCATATGGGATAGATAATACTACTGCAACTAGTACTAAGATTCCTAAAGTATTCCAGCTTTTGCCAACTATGCTTAATGGGTTTCCTATGGCGGGATATCACGGGGCGTTTTGGGCTTCGGCTGGGGATAACCTGGCCCTGTTCCCGAACCGAGATGAGCAGTGGTATAATAAGAAGTGGCTGAGCATTGTACTACCTGGTAACTTCGAGTTAGTTCGCCCGCCCGCTAATATGGTAACGGCGCTGGTTGGGTTCCTTACTGACGTGAAGCGCATGTGGCCGGGGATGCAAATACTAGGACATGGCGAGGCGCCCGGTAAGAGTTCTAAGTGTCCCGGTGTGTTACTGGATATGAATCTAATCCGGTCAAGAGTTGATACTGCACTGTCTGTTGAAGCGCCATCTAGGCCTGGGCCTGGGGATGAATCTTGGGCACTAGAGACGGGGGACACCTGGCGGGAAGTTGCTATTAAGATAAAGGGCAGTCATGACTTCTTGATGCAGACTATGCAGAGGTTAGAGACGGGATTGCTGGTGCAGAGGGATACGTTGAAGTTAAGAACGGGGGAGGCGGATGAGATGTTAGCGGTATTGAGGGGGATATTGAGGCCAAATGTGTAAGAGAGATTTACTTGAGCAATTTCACCCAAATAACTCTAGATACTATGAGATTTTAAACCAGATAGGTAAACTTCATGAGGCTAAGGGAAAAGACTATGATGGCAGTGAGCAGTACGGTAACATTCGTAAGTCCGCCAAAGATTGGGGTATTCCCACTTGGGTAGCAGCCCTTATCCGTGCGTCAGATAAGATGGCTAGGTTGCAGTCTCTATATAAGAAGGGTGACCTTGCAAATGAAAGCGCCATTGATTCTTTTAATGATGGAGCAAACTACTTTATAATCGCACGAGTATTATATGAGGAAGAGCAGACGGATAAATACGAAAAGCAGTTAGACAAATTAGATAAACAAGACGCTAAAATAACTAGCCAACCGGGTTTATTTGGGAGCGCTCGTGGTATCGCCTAAGCCTGATACACCAGACGCTATTGTAGACTACCTCGAAACCAAGTTTGAGAAAGACAACAAGAACGTAGCAGTTCAACGTAACATCAAAGATCGTCCGAGCAAACTAAACACCCGGTTAAAGCATCTTACCCTGATGCAGGCGCATGCTGAGGTTAACACCCTAATCGAAATGATATCTCGAATAGCCCCCTGGTACATCGGCCGGGGCGAGAAGGTGCAGGCAGTCTATCTACCAGAGCAACTTACTATAGAGATCATCGAACCACTTACAGGAGGAAAAGATTACATGATTGTCCCGGCGAACTACTATCTGGTAGTTGGGAATACGCTAGCGGAGCCTATATCAGCCACAGAGTTCATTCAGAAGTTCCGATTTTATGATCCGGTTTCAGGTCAGAGTGCCAGGGAATAATACGCATTTTAATCTTCCTGACGTTGATTTAGAAAATGAGCCAAGAGCACTGCGAATTATAGACTTTTGCAACAAGCTAGTAGAATTTTGGAGTATGATCTTTGGCTTAACTCAACAGTGGAATATAACAACATCTTTTAGTCCAACGTGCGACAGGTCTGAAGCTGAAGAGCGTATGAGAGGCGAAGTTTATTTCGCAATAGGGGCCATAAATAGCCACGACGTTACCAGAATGCGGGCGCATATTACTTTCTTCGTTCCAAACTTATTGGAGCACGACGCTGAAGAGCTAGATGACTTAGTGCGCCACGAGCTTAGCCACATACCCACTAGTATCGCACAGCTAATCAAAGGCGCAGGCACAGAAATATCTACCCAGATGGTAGCTAACATAGCTGGTCGGGCATTTAACGCTACCAAGAACAAATGGCATAAAGATTACCCCAAGTGGCCAAAGCTAGCTACCGTTAATGTTGAAGAGGGTAATTCCAACTAGAGCCTGCTCCATAACGTAGTCCAATCGACCGGGTGTTATTATGTCATCTTCTCTTATATATACTACCGTATAGCCATAGTCTGATTGCAGTCGGCGCTGGTCATCAACCAGCTTCGCGCGCTGCTCAGAGGTTTCCAAGTGCCAGTGCTCCCCAATAGGGTTTAATACTAACCCACCCATAATGTCGGGGAGTAAAAAGTCTACAACCAATCCGCCGTACTCTAGCCGACCGCCCCCGAGCGAACTCTGGAAACTGAAGTCGTAGTCGGGTATAAACTTCTTCCGAATAGTTAACCACCAGTAGACATTCCACTCCGGTTGGGTAGCCTGTATCCAGCCCGGTTTAATACCCGGCGCATCTGTCTGTATAGTCTGCCGTCGAGCTATAGGCCCCAGCCTTTTTCTAATAGGCGGCCTATAAATCCTTGGCGCCCTTGCCTTTGGAATCTTCCTAGCTGGGCGCTTTACTCTTCGGGGGGCTTTAGGCATAGTGGCCCCCTACTGCGGGGTTACTTCTAAGACAGTCAAGTGAGCTTCGCCCGCCTGATCGGTAGCTGTTCCAACCGGGCCAGTGTACCCAGAGATAAGTACTAACTTCTGCTCTGAAGGTCCGCCAGAGTGGTAGGTAAAGGGCACCAACTTACGGAGTTCAATAGCAGTGTCTAGGTTATCATAAGCATCAGCCGGGAAGTTCTGGTCAGGCTGCGGCCCATTTAGGTCGATGGTGAAGTTGTATGAGTAAAGGGTTTCGAATTCCTTCAGGTACCTAAGCTTAAGAAATACTATCTTTGGGCTTAGGGTAGCGGAACCAGAAGCTAGTTCTATCTTGAATCTAACGTTGTAATATAGGTTACCCAACTTGTCCGCATCGAAGTATAGTGTATGATTACCGGAAGCTGTGATTGGCGTAGTACTGAGTAGTACCCCAGTTGAGTCCATTAGATATGTATAGTTGGGCGAGTCATCAGTAGCGAAAGAAATTTTTACTGTTTCAGTAGATGTAGCATCTAATACTCGAACCTGCGCCGATAGCAGAGTCTTTTGGACATTAGCCATATTAGCGTCGAACTTGGGAAGTATTAGCTCACCCGAAGCATTAAAGTCCGTAGATAAGAATTGCTCGGGGTTATCTGTGGTATCGAAGAGTTTAATATACTTTAAAGCTAGACTCTCATTGTAGACTACTAATCCTGGTGTCAGTATATCAGTTGATGGTACATATGTCAAAGAAGTTATTCTAGTAGGATCACCAGTAGTTATCTCAAAGTTATCGTAGGTTATAGAAGTACCGCCATTAGTACCATCTGACATTCCAATGCCATGCCTAGTATTACTCTGGTGAGTAGTAGATGTTGTACTCATTCTAAGCACACCATCTATATATATAGATATGGCTGAACCAGATAGCCGCGCCTCAACAGTAGCGCTTGTCTTACCAGAACCGGCGTCGTAACTTGCCACATTCGTAGCTACTGCGGAGCTAACTGAAGCTAATGTAAATATTAATCTTGTCGGGCCAACACCAGGAGTAACATAGTCCATTAGAACCCGCCAGTAATTATTCACCGAGGCATCAGAACGGAATACTAACATTGCACTATCAGTAGCTGTAGATGTAGCTAGATCAACGGTTACATTACAGTCAGATACGGCAGAGGCGTTGACAGCCTGTTTATCGCCTGATGAAGTAGATACTAGGTAGGCTTTATTAGATGTTATTCCCCAGGTTGATGTACCTAGAGTAGTCCATGAAGCCCCTAGGGTTGTAGCACTGTCTGCCCTAGTGAAAGCATCTGCAAATACTGAGGTTTCGGCTGCCCCCGACTGCTTTGCTAATACATGCCAACCTTTACGATTATACGCTCCCATCCAAGAAGATAGAGATGTGGTGTTTGTAGAGTCGAATGCTGCAATCAGGTAGTTATCAAAGCTAGTACAAGTTGCCGCTATAACTGACCGTAAACTGGTAGGTACCCCATCTCCCTGGTTTGGTCCCCGGACGATCCTTGCCCCATTAACAATCTGATTCATATTCGATGCCTTACCATACCAGGCGTCTCCGTCCCATGAGCATAACCCTTCGCCGTTTGAGGCGTTCGCATCGGGGAAGTCGATGCCCATACGATACCACTTTTTAGCATCCCAACTATGTATAAATATGCCCCGCTCAGTTGAGGCAATTAATGCGGGCTCACCTATTAGATTACGGTAGGCTAATAGCCCATTTAGATTCTCGAAGGTGTCAATAGACCCCATACTAGTTAGATTAATAGAAGTTGCATTATCATTGGTTGAATACAACGCTCCGGCTGAGTCTAAGATAACTAAGTCCTCATCGTAAACTGCTAGCCAAACTGCTAGGATAGACCCCCCACCGGAAGCGTTAGTAACCGTAGCAAAGGTAGTAGTAGCAATATCATACCTTACCAGTCCGTTACAGGGGAACCAAATATCTCCCTTCCATGCTATAGGAGGGGAACCCATTACGGCAGGTAAGCTGTATTCGGTGCCTCCCGAAGTTACCCAAGTATTAGTTCCTGTATCGTTATAGGACAAAGCTGTGTTAAGCCCGGCAAACCTCTTGACTCGGTTACCGCCGCCTATATAGGTGAATCCCCCATATGTTATCCCATTGACAGGGTTAGCATTAAAAGCGGCACCTACTTGTGTAATAGAGTTAACCTTCGGTGGCAGGGTCCAATAGTTCTTGGTCATGGTCCACATGTTCGAGTCGGAGAATCGGTCAGGAAACTCCTGCTCGTTCATGTTAATGACACCCAGGCCGCCAGTTAGATCAGACCAAATAACCTCGTTAGCGTACTGCTGGTCGGCAAGAGAGGAATCCCCTGTCCTATTCTGTGGCGCAAGCTGAGTAGCTTTAGAACGCCGGACGGTACCCTTGATCTTATACCGCTGTCCGTTAAGTGCAATCTCCCCAGGATTTCGGGGTTCAATGTTAGTTGGAACTGCCATTTACAGATCGTTAACTTTATAGCTACCGGCGTGGATTTGGGTACGGTTCCGGTGTTCCGCCTCTTCAATCTTACGTAGCCAGCCAGCAATAACGGCGTTCGCATTCGGCCGGTTACTCATCCACGCGGGGTTCCTATTATGTAGTTCTAATCCCGCGTGAGCGACTACGTAGTCAAATGGCACGTCTAAGGTTGTAGTATCCGCACTAGGTAGACCGGGCGCTCCTTGGCCCCACAAGCGGAGTACTGACCCATCATAGGATGAAAGTTTACTGCGACCGCTTGGGGTTATATGAAGATACTTAGTGCCGCCTGATAAGACTTCCCAATCTTTGCCGCGTTCTAATAGGATTAGATTCGGCTGCGGGTTACGGAGTATAAAGCACAGGTCACCGGCTTGTGTAGTCCAAGCTGAGCCATCATTTTTTGTGATACTGCCGTCACCATATCCGGCATCAGTAGAGTCATTAGCCCACACTGCGTAGTTTGAGGTAGATATAGTAAAGGTTCCTTGAAGAACTATCCAATAGGTAGTGTCTTTGACTAACCTGGGTTTGGCTGTAAAGGTAAACTGTTGGAACGTTGGTTCGGTAGTTAGACCAGACACATCTACGTTGGCCGAGGTTGCAATAGCTGTTCCATCTGGGGCGGAAGAGCTATTACCTTCTATAGTTACTGAGATGTTTCCGGTCGGGGTACCAACTTTAGCTAGCATCAGGTAAACTGTACCCAGTTGGAAGGAGGGGTTATTGGTCCGGGGTACAAAGGATTGAGCGATCTTGGTTCGGGCAGCGGCATCTCGAAGGGCAAGTAAGGTGTCCCAAGATGAGGGTGGCTGCTTAAGACGATGGAAGGTGGCTAGGTCGGCATATACTCGCGCTAGATATGAGAAGGATGTTGGGATAGTATATAGTGAGCGGTTGCGCTCGAATACTAATGTGTCGTCGTCTACATCTTCGAGCATTTTGTGCACAACGGATTGTATAGCCAGGTCGATGGCATCATTAGCATCCTCTACTGTAGCTGCCGCACGGTTCCAAACTTCATAGGTTTCACCAGTTGCGGAAGCAGATTGTGTGGGTATAGTAAACGTTCCGGCCGCAGTATAATCTGAGACTACAGTAGTAAACCCTACTGTGCTATTGCGGATTTGCCGGTTGTTGAAGTAGTCCGCTGCCCATTGACCATTTAACCCAGAGTCAACAATAGTTGTAGTTGAGCCGCCAGTCGAGGTACCTGTTAAGAAGTCCGGTCCCAGGAATGACCGGCCGAGAATTAGCCTAGTCTGTAACCTAGTTTTACTATTCTGAATAGCCATTAGACTCCCCCTATCTCCTTAGCTACCCAAGCAAACAACCCTGCTAATGCAGTAACACTAATCCTACCTACTATGTCTAACTTCGACTTCAACCCGTTTAATGCTTTAACTTCTTCCTCTATAGTCTTTACCCTACTCGCCAATTCTGTTACACTTTTACTAATGTAGTGGATGTGAACGTGTGCTGGGTTGGACTCATTTAAGTTGGGAAGATCGTCAAAGTCAAAGTTCTTGTTAGGCATAAGTATATTATACCATAAGGGTGTTAGATAGGACTATCTTATTTTAACTAGTTTACCGCCATTTATAGGTTTATTTCCCCCATCCGTATAAACACTTCCGTCGCGTAGGAATACAGTTGTAGCGTTAGTTTGCTTATACCAAGTAGCATAACCGCGTTCGGCAAGAGCTACTGAAACCTCATCCCAGTGATATATTTCATCTTCGGTAAATAGACCAATGAAGGGGGCTGCTTTACGAAAGCCCTCACCTACGGTAGGCTGGTGGACAATAGGCGGGGGAGGCGGCGGAAGATTCCAATTGTCAAGCTTAGGTGTTTTGGCTGCGCGTTCGATAGCTTCAAAGATGTTATGATTGAAGCTCATGTTATTTTGGCCGTGGCTGTGTGTAGGATCGTCAGCTATAAAGTAAGTCCACCCCAGGATAGCAGGATCAGCTTGCCAGAAGTATCCCATGTTGACATAATGCTGTGGGGAGTTCTGGTTAGTAACTTGGAAATTGCCGCACTCGCTGATGAACAGCAGCTTACCAGGGAATAATCTTTTAACTAGCTCAACTCTTGCTGCCCCTCGCCAGAGATCATCAATGGGTGCCCATAGCTCGGGGTAACAGTGTACGTCCAATATGGGACATAAGTCAATACTGGGTCTGCAAATATCCAGTCCCACGAATCCGTAGTCGTCTTGGTCATCTGAATGGCCAGGGGCAGAAGCTGGGTAATGTAACACTGCGTCATCGCACCCAGGGATCGCCAAGAA
>ERZ1292637.344-Hain-H14-01um-R3-344-length-30792-cov-6_pt3 | contig 23195 bp, 46 predicted proteins | sample MGYA00564405_ERZ1292637 | MGnify/ENA primary metagenome ERZ1292637 (study PRJEB36523, sample SAMEA6512645) | groundwater metagenome | collected 2019-01-09 | study: AquaDiva: Metagenomics assemblies of 32 groundwater samples | reverse complement strand
TGCACGCATGGCGGACTCCGAACCACAGAAACTCAACTCGGGAGTCGGCCCACTACCAGCGTTGTGCCATGAAATCGACCCATCACCATCCATAAGCCCTAGCCAGAAAGATGGACGGTCGGCAAGTTCCAGCGGCGGCGCAACGTTCGCCCATGTCTTGCGGGGGACCACGCCTAGTCGTGCGAGATCGGTAGCGATTTGCGCGGACTGAATGCGCACCTCAACGCCCGTAGGACCGTTGCGGTACAAGGGTCGTGCCGAGCAGCCAGCGAACGCGGCAAATCTCCTCACGTGGTCGGCATCCGACTTCGTAAGCCCAAGACGAACCCCATTGCTATCCACGCAGCCATCTGCCCAGAGCAGTCCTACCCAGTACGCCATCTCGTCGGTCAACGTGGCAAAGGCATCGTCACGAACTGCGTAGACGCGCGCTCGCCCCTTGCGAGATGCGGGAGCACCCCTTTTTCCGCCAATGTCCGAAGCCGCGCCGCTATCCAGCATAGGATGGAATGGTACTCCTCGCTCTGATGGTTATTCCACCCCTTATTGTGCCCTACTCCGCCAAGGTTCGGGTCGTGCGCGAACTCATGCGTGAGCAGCGCATCCGTATCCTCTTGTGTGGCGTTGTCGAACCACGCCTTGCCGAGCCGACCGTAGTTGAACCGCAGGCTACCGGGGCTGTACGCCGCAGCCCAGTTCTCGGTCGGGGCAGAGTCAAAGTGGATGACAGGCGCGCGCAGTTGCAGCGTCTGCGCCATCGCCATTGAGTAGCGCGCGACCGCGCGCATGCCGTCCGTCCACTTGTCCGGATCGAGCGACGGCTTACCCTCGGCACTCGTCTCGATCATGCGCGGGCTCGGGGTGACCTGCCCAGCGGGCCGGAGGAGGTCCGGCGTTCTGTCCCGAACGTTCGCCCATGCCGCTGCCGAGAGCGAACGACCGCCAACGACCTCATAGCCGCGCTGTGCCGCGATGACGCTGCCCTCCTTATCGCTCGGATCAAAGGCGACCGCCTTCTCGCCGAACTTGCCGACGATGATGGCATGGATGGCCTCGGGCGTTGTGCGCGAGTCCTCCAGGGCTTCCTTTGTCCACGTCGCAGTGGCGTCGTCGGGCGTAATCTGATCGGCCGTGGCATTGGCGACCTCGACGTAGATGCGCCGCAGGTACGCGGGCGGCACGTTGTCGCGGTCGAGCGTCAGCGGCACCTTCTGGCCCACGCTCACGCTCCAGCGTCCGTCAATCTCCACGACGGGAATGCCCATCTCGTACAGGTACGCTTGACCATTGACGATTTCCGCGTGCCCGCATCCAGATGAGCAGTCCTTTGCCTCAATCCAACGCGAGTCCTTCGCCGCATACAGCGAGAGGGTCGTGTTGCGCTGTGTGGTGCGCCAGCCGTCCGGTCCTTGGAGCACGGTCGGCAGCGCCCGCGCCGCCACCGTCAGGTCGGGGGCGCGGTACGGGATGGACTCGCCGTTCAGCGTCGTCGTTAGGTGCGCTGGCGGCAGCACGCGACGGAAGCCCGTAATGGCCTGCTCCGCGCCTGACTTTGTGAGCCTGACGATGGCGGCAATGCGCGTGCCGCGCTCTGTACGCCCAAGATGCGACAGGTTCTCGCTGCGCGTGCCGTCGGGGTTGAATGACACCGAGCCACTGGTAGTCGTCACTGTTGCCGACTCCGCAAGTGCCAGCACCAGTTTTTCGCCAACGTTGAACCGTCCACGCTTCTCGGCATGCTCGCGCTTGTAGCTGCGAGCGAACAGACGGTACGCATCCTTCAAGTCACGGAACCCACCCGGTACGTCGTCCTGCGCCGTAAGCAGATATCGTCCACGTGCGTCTGGCACGAGGCCCAATGTGGCGCTGGTCGCACCGTCCTCGTCCGCGATGTTCTGGAACAGTTCGTAGAGCAGCGACGCGGGGTCGGCGTTCTCGCGCAGTTCGCTCAGCCCCTGCCTATCGACCGTGAACCACTCAGATGCGGTCTTAGTCATCGTCGTCCCCCTCCTCATCCGTGTAGATCGCGTCGTAACTGGCCCTGCTTACCCGCAGGGCAGTACGGCATGCCTCATCCGCACAGGTTGCCATTTGCTGCGCGTCGAAATACCACTCTCGATCGGTGTGCTCCTTCGCGTGAATGCGCAACTGCGCCGTCATCGCGCGCATCTCCTTCCTCTCGATGGCCGCACCGCCAGGGTTGGCGTGGTTCCTGCGCAGGTCTCGGTCTGCCTTTGCGTACGACGCGAACGGCCCGTACTGGTCGTACTCGGGCCAGTCGCCGTATGGCCAGCACTGGAGTTTGTAGAACCACTGCCCGTCATCGGTTTCCCAGAAGCGACAGTCGGCACCCGTGCTCACGCCGCATCTCCCTTCCCGCGCTCGATGTGGGCGTCCCACACGGCCTGCGGGAGCTGGTCGCAGTAGACGCCCTCGCGCTCGAACACTGTGTGGCCCGAGCGGACCATGAGCGTCCGTACGGTGTAGGTGTCGTCGGGGTCAAGGTCGATGCGCACGTAGCGGTGTCCGCGGCTGATGGTGAAGGTGAGCGCCTCGCCCACCATCTTGAGACGTCGGGCGCCGACTGCGCCGAGCGTCATATGGCCGATCTGTGCCAGCGCCACCTTCGGGTCCATTACTCCACCAGCCTTTCCTCTTGCTCAGCGACGGCGAAGGCGATTGCCCGCTGGATGAGTGCGCCGTAGGCGCTGGTGTGCTCGATTGAGCGGAAGCCCATCGACTGCCAGTTGACCGTCGCGGGGTCCGACTTCGTGGTGCTTGCCCACGACGAGCGCCACGGCAGGTCAACGGTCACGGTGTCGCGGTCGCTGTAGGAGCCATCAGCGCGGGGCTGGCCGACGAACCCCTCGAACTCAACGTACTGATCGTCAAGCGAGTCGCGCCGCTGGATGCGCCCGTAGAAGCCGTCGCCCTCGTACTCGACCACGACTTCCCTCATTGCAGCACCGCCTGTCCGACGGTATTGCCGTTCTTGTCGGTGAGCGCGTAGGAGTCGGGCGAAAGCCCGTCCTCTTCCAGGCGCTCCGCGAACTTGCGGAGGATGCGCGCTGCTTCATACGGCGCGTTGCCACCAGCGAACGGCGCACCGTTGCTCTCGATGGTCAGGATAATCTTCACCGCCACTTCTCCTTATCCTCTCTGGACGTTCCCCGTCCTGCTATCAGTATAGCACACTCACAAAATGGCCGTGGATACGGCCTCGTCCACGGTCACGACTAGCACCTATCGCTCCGAACGTTCATGGCCGTTTCCTACGCGGGAGTGGTCGGTAATTCCAGATCGGCTGGAAACTTTGGACCGGCAGGAAACTCCTGCCAAGGATGTGCCCTTGCCTGTACAACCGTCGCAGGATGATCGCCACTTGCCGACGCGGGATGGTGTCGCCCAGTTCGTACCAGACCGCCCACGACGGGACATCTAGATCGTTGTCCTTGACCCGCGTGCGCAGGGCCGCAAGAACGCGCCGCTCCTCATTCTTCTGCACGGCCGTTGTGGTTCCCTCGTCCCTCTTTGTCACGATATCAGTATAGCACGGCGTCAGATGGCCGTGACAGGCATCCGGTCATCGACTGGCCGTGTCGCCCGCAAGCCCCGCCAGCGCACCATGACCCGCTCATAACGTGCCCACACAGGTGCCCGTAGCGCGTCTAGGCGGTCGCTGGGAGCCTTTCCGCGCTTGGCCAGCCCATAGAGCCTCGCCCGCCTCAGCACCGCCTCGTAGACGTTCTGGGCGGCGCGGCGGATGCGCGACTCCCGCTGGCTGGCCCACCTACGCAACGGCTGCCCGTAGAAACGTTCGAAGCACATTTGGCACTGCACAGGGTACTGCTCCCATTGGCCGCGCTTCATCAGTCGCCCACGGCCCTCGCATGTACCACAGTCCACATAGGCGGTGAACGATTCGCGAGCGCGTCGCCAACTCGGCGCGTGTGGCGGGTAGGACAGTAGGAGTGCGCCGTCAAGCGTGTACGTACCTTGTATGTACGACGGTTTGCGCTCACAGCCGTAGCACAGACCCGTGTACGTCCCGGCATATAGCTCAGCAGGGTGTCCGCCGTCGGCGTTCAGCGTCTTGCCACAGCCGAGGCACTGCCAGCCAGCTGGAAAGAGCCCGGTCGCCGGGTCCATATCGCGGAAGACCTCGCGGAGCGCGTCCTTCATGCGGAGAATCCTGAGATCATGACGAACCCGCGTCCTGCAAAGTCGTCGGCATCGGGTCCGTCAAGGCCCATGGTCTTCGGCGTGATGACGCGCCACAGACTGAGCGCTTCGCCGAGCGCGAACAGGCGCAACGCCAACTCTTGTGATCCGAGCGTGGCGCCGACCTCAATGTACGACGGACCGTGCCGCAGTCGGTCAAGGTCGGGATACTCAGCCTTGATCGCACTCACGACATCATCGCGATGCTGCTTGGCGTGCGGCGCGATGCCGACGTGGAAGAAGTGAACGTCGATGGTGACCTTGTCGGGCGGGATCGGCGGGTAGCCCCAGATCTCCACAACGCCTTCGAGTCCTTCGTCCTTTGCGACCTTGGCCGCATCCGCAATGGTCGCTTGCGCGAACGCGTGGCCAGCGCCCACAGGACGACCGTTGACGGTCATGCCGAATCCTTTGCGGTACGGCGTCGTCAGTTCTGTGATGTGCTCCGTGAGCGAATGCTGTCCGGTCATCAGAAACCTCCCTCTCCGCAGTTTCCTACCGCAGCCGCCACACCGAAGTGCCGACGGGCGAACTCCACTCAACGCACGCCCGCTCCCATGCGCTCCCGGTATCGCCGATAGGGATGCGCGCTATCGCAAGACCATTCCAGTGATCGCAGTACCGCGGCTGGGTCGTGCTCCACCAGCCGCCAATCATGGCAGCGAGCAAGACCAGCGCCACCGTTCGTTTCATGTCCACCACACCTCGTTACCGCGTTCATTGATCGACACGCACACACCATCGTGTCCGGCGACCAGTAAGCACTGAGCGACCCTGCCACCGTAGTACGGATCATCGATTTGCGCGCAGCGCTTCTCGTAGCCGTTGTCGTGAGCGCAAGCGTACGCACAGACGTCGCGGCCGCTCGCCTTGTAGCAGAACGGGCACATCGAGCACTTCTCGCCGTCGTCGCAGTCGTGCGTGTTCATCGGCACAACACCCAAAGAAGGCCCAACCGATCAGCGACAAGAAGTGCGATTGCGAAGCCGATGGCTGACTGCAGGACCCGCACGATGAAGTCGGCGATCATCGTTCGTGCTCCGCCGCGAAGTGGTCCCACATCGGGTGCCGGTAGCGACCGTCCGGCGTCTGTTCCTGGTACTGGACCACGAGCCGCCGACCGACGAACGACAGCGGGTCGCGCTCGATCATGCGCAACGTAGCGTTGTCGAGCGTCTTGACGGGGACCGGCGTACCCTTCGCGTCCACACCGACCGTCGTGCTATACGGGCCACTCTTGCCCTTTTCCCAGCCCGTGATGGTCACGACCACATGGCGCAGGCCCTTCGCCTTCACCCAGTCCGGCGAACGGACGCCGGGACGGTACGGCGCATTGCGACGCTTGATGATCGCGCCTTCGCCACCGCGAGCCCAGATGGCCTTGACCGTCTTGACCGAGGGCGCGAACTGCTCGGTGAGGCGAACGCCGCCGCGCTCGACCGCCGCTTCAACCGCGACTTCCAGCAGCGCGCGCCGTTCGTCCTGTGTCCGCCGCGTCGTGTCCTGTCCGAGCGCTTCCAGCAGGTCGAACAGCACCAACGCTTCCCTGCCCGTGTTCACGCCCGCAGTGACGTCGTATGACTTCATCCCCGGCACAATCAACTCGCCGTCATACACACCGACCGGCAGGAGCCGCATCGCATCGGCAATGTGATTGGGCAGCGTGCGCTTGTTCCCGAGGCGCGACCATGCCACCGCGTCGCCGCCGTTCTTGCGCACGATCAGGCGATGGCCGTCGAACTTCTCCTCCATCACATACGCAGCCGCGTCGTAGCGGTCAGCGTCCCAACCGTCCGGCATCTTGCTCGCAAGCATGGGTGAGATGAAACCGCCATTGTCCGACTTCTTGTCGGGGAGCGGCGCGGGTGCTGGACCCACCCGCGCGCTCACCCCTGTGGCGGACCCGACAACGAACATCTGCTCGTCACGCTCCACAAGCGCCAGCCCTTCCTGGTCGGCGATCTTCTGCGCATGCTTGCAATGGCGCGGCTTGCCCATCCGCTTGTTGCGCCACGCCGGGCAAGAGCAACTGAGCAGGTCTGTGGTCGAATTGACCATGATCGTGTACGGCTCGGGCGCCGAACCCTGGACGCTCCACGCGCGATTTGCAGAGGTCATCGGGGACCGCCGAAGGTCCGCATCCAGTAGCCGAGGACTTCGCCAGCCTGCTTCTTGGTCAGGTCCGGGAAAGCCACCTCGACATAGCGCCCCGCGCCGTACATGTTGGTCACACCCGACTGACGCAAGTCGTCCAAGTAGGTCAGCTGCTCGTCGGTCACGAATGGTGGCCTGCTCCTAGTCATGCTGGCCCCCACTGATGCCGAGCCGCGCGTAGAACTCGCCATCGGGCACGAACCGCCTAGCGACGCGCTCCATCGCCGCGACCGTCTCAGACGATGAGTCGCGGATGGCCGACCAGTCATAGCCCATAACGCCGTAATCGCTCATGGGCCAGATGATGCGTGCCGCCACATCATCATGAACGGCCAGGCTGATGCGCACGAGCGGTAGGCAACCCGCGAAGCGATACCACGTCACTCCGCCGTCCGAAGACATCTCACCGTAGACGTGGTCAGGCGACGATGGCTGCGGACCGAGAACCGCGAGCGCGGGGTCCTCGCCGCGCCTGACGTTGCGGTAGAGGGTCGTCAGGGAATCGCGCCTCATCGGAGTCCCATTGAGCGAAGTTCGCGTGGGCTGAACAGCCCCAGGTCGTAGCCGTATCCGCTGGCATTCATCAGGCCCGCCTCAGCATCGTTGGCCCAATGTCCGTCAGCAAAGCCGCCGACATTGCAGCACCACAGGTGCCCGATCTCGTGGACGACGACCGTGATACCGTACTTTTGGACGGCAGCCGATCCGACCGAGATGACGACGGCCCTCTGGCGGGCGTTGATCCGCCACGACATGTTCTGGCCGTCGCCGGGCAGCAGCATGATGACGACGTTGGCCTCGTCTGGGGAGGCCACCACGTGAAGCGAGCCGAGTCCAGCCGTGGCGCGTCGCCAGGCATCGGGCAGAGCCGTGGTAGGTTCGAGCGTCCCAAGAGGGTTCAGGACGTGTACGCGCACGCTGTGAGCGTCCACCGTCGGCGAGGCGATAAAGGTGATGACGGCAGCGGCGGCGGTGCCGATGATGAGAGCAGAGATGAGTAGCCTAGCGAGGTTGCCACTCATGCGAACATCGCCACGGACAACCGCACCGGCTTCTCCAACTCTCCGCTCCTGACGAGCACCGTCCCGTTGGTGCCGATGCTAACAACGAAGCCCCTGATGACCTTCGTACCGAGCTTGAACACAACAGCGGCACCGGGGGTCAGTGTCATTCGGAAGCCCCTTTCCTTGTAGGACGTTCTCTGTCCTAGCACGGATATCAGTATAGCATGTCCAGCGGGCCGTCAAATGCCCGATATTTGGCCTATTTCTGGCCCTTTCCGGGCCACTCATCGGTCGAGCCACATGACCATTGACGTTACTGATATCGTTACCCGTTAGGCAGCCATGCTGCTGAGAATGAACGAACGAAGGATGTGACCCCATGCCAGCGCGTACGATTACCAAGCCCACCCACAAACCTGTCACAAAGCGTCCTGTTGCCCGACGCGGACAACATCCCCCGAAGAGGCAGCCCACAAAGCCTCTCGCGCCACCCACCATCGCTGTCGTGCTGGACGAGACCGGCTCGATGTTGGTCGTGAAGGCGGCGACGATCAGTTCGTACAACGAGTACGTCCGCAATCTCCGGGCCGACAAGAACAACGCGGGCTCACGCTTCGCGCTGACGCGCTTCAACACCGCGCGGACGGCGACCGAAGGTCCTGTGGACCTGGGCGTCGCACCACTCCTGACCGATGCCAGTTACCAGCCAGCGTCGATGACCGACCTCTACGACGCCATCGGCAAGACCATCATGCGGCTCGACGCCGAGGCACCGAGCGGCCCGGTCATCGTCGTTATCCTGACGGACGGCGAGGAGAACAGCTCGAAGGAATACACCCGCGAGGCGATCCAGAAGCTCATCACCGAGCGTGAGGCTACGGGCCGCTGGACGTTCGTGTACCTCGGCGCGAACCAGAACGCGTGGCAAGTCGGCCAGTCCATCGGTGTCAAGGGAGGCAACGCGATGACCTACGCGGGCACTGCCCTCGGCACGATGGTAGCCATGAGGTCTGCGGCCGCAGCGACCAGCGGCATCACTGGGACGTATCACCGCAGTCGTGGCACCGTGACCGGATCCGCAACCGCATTCGGGGATGCCGGTATCGACAAGTGCCTCGGTTGTGGCGGCAAGCTCATCCTCGGCCAGTTGCACGTCTGCTATTCCGGCAGCGCCAGATGACAAACTGGCCCCAGACAGGGGTCGGCGCATGCGGATGGTGTAGCAACAACCACACCGGCCAGTGCCCGAGGGTCCAGGAGATCGAGTACCATCCCAACGGCACCGTGAAGCGCGTGGTCCTCCATAAGTTCGTGCAGGGCTACGACCTACGTTCGCCCCACGACCACCGTGGGCAGTGCTGCCGTGGGCAATGCCGATGAGTACCCGTCTACCAGACTTCCCACGTCACTGGCTCGCCGTGAGGTCCGCAGACGGCGACACCCCGGCCGAACCTCATGACCACGACCTTTGCGAACAGATCGAGGCCGCGATCACATGCCTCATGACCGGTGGCTATCGCTTCACGGGCGTCGCCGGGGCGGTCACGGCGGTCACGACGGTCGCGGACGACGCACGGGGAATGGAGCGTGGACGATGAGGAACATCAAGGTCACGTACCGCACCATCGAGCCTGGTCTGGATGTCAACGGTCAGCCGAGCACACGGATGATCGTGAAGACTGCGAGTTTCATGGGCACGGGTTCGACGGGTTCGCGCGATACTCGTGTGATGGACGGTCGCACGGTAGATGTTCGTACCAGCGATAGCGGACCGCAGAACGCTGGCTACCAGATCGACGGGCCGTTCCTACGAGCGTACGGTGGCGGCAAGACGCTGCTCGTCCAAAAGGCCGAGGTGCTGGAGGTCGTGGCCGACGAGTAGGGTTGGACCGTGGGAGTTGACAGTGTGTGTGCGGTGTCGTACAGTCCGCTGGACGCGCCTGACGGAGGAACGGGTTACTTCTCTTGAAAAGAGGAGGAGCGGGTTCGACTCCCGCCCCCGAAGCGAAAGCCGAGGGGTGGTGTACCGGTAGCACGTCACGTACCTGGGCCGATTGATGCGGCGCGTCAAACCATAGCGAACTCGGCGGACCGGGCCTGACGGAGCCAGGCGGGTACTTCGGTGAACAGGGCCGAAAGGCTTTGGAGCGAGGATCGATACCTCGCAACCGACGCAAGTCGGTAGTCCCGCGGGCGAATGATGCGGCCCGGACCGCAAATGGGAGGAAGGCGAGATGGCGGCGACGAACGTCAAGGCGCGCATCGAGTACGGCGAAACGCATGAGGGCGCGCAAGCCGCGCCAGCGAGTGGCGCGTTCTCCATCACGCCCGCCGATCAGCTGCTCCGCCAGGTCGCCACATGCCTTCTCTGGGAGCCGACGTTCTACGAGACCGGCGAGGACATCGCCGACGGCATTCGCAAGAGTGCTCTCGCCTGCGATGTGGCCACGATCGCCCGGGTCGCCATTTCCCGTGGCAGATGCGTCGGGGACTCACGCGCGCGTTCCGCAAGTTCGATGCGTACAGTCTGGCCAAGTGGGATGAGAGCGAGAAGGCCGTCAAGTTGCGAGACGTCTTGTTCCTCATCCACGCCGCCCCGCACCCGAAGCCCTGCTCATGCGTCACCGGCGGCGAGCGCTGCCTGTGGGGTCGTCTCATCGACGGCACGCTGGAGGCGCCGGACACGTGGGAGGTCGCGCTCTCGGCTGGTAAGGACAAGAAGGAGACATGGGAGCGTCTGCTACGCGAGCGCAAAATCGGCGACATGGCCGTCCTGATGAACCTGCGCAACATGCAGAAGGCCGAGGTCGATCGTTCGCTCATCAAGGAACGTCTGCGCTCGTGGAGCCCGAACTCGGTCGCGCTGCCGTTCCGCTTCATCGCCGCCGCGAAGGCCGCGCCGGACTTCGAGGACGACCTCGGGGTCGCAATGGGCGCCGCACTGAAGCAGGCCACTCGTCTCCCGGGTCGCACGCTGTACGTCGTGGACGTCAGCGGATCGATGCAGGCAATGTTGTCAGCCAAGTCCACGATGGACCGCATCAACGCGGCAGCGGGACTGGCCATGTTGCTGCGCGAGGTCTCGGACGACGTGACCATCTACGCCACCGCCGGTGACGACCGCACGTGCATCCACGCGACCGAGAAGGTCGCTCCACGGCATCTGTTCGCCCTGCGCGACGCCATCAAGCAGACGATGAGCAGACTTGGCGGCGGCGGCATCTTCGCCTACCAGGCCCTCACGTACATCGAGGAGCATGAGCGCGAGCCATTCGACCGTGTCATCGTACTGACCGACGAGCAGGACTGCGATAACAACCCGGCTCGCACGCTGGCGAAGTCGCCGCGGCTCGCGCCGAACATGTATCTGCTCAACGTCGCGCCGTACTCGCCTGGGCTCGTCACCGAGGGCGGGTGGACGCGAGTCAACGGCTGGAGCCAGCGCGTCGTGGACTACATAGCGTTCGCCGAAACCGGGCGCATCCTGAGCGCCGAGGACCATGAATGACGAACCTGCAAGCCGCGCTCATCGCTGCGACCATATACCTTGCCAACGACCCAGGTGCCGACGCCGCCAAGATCGAACGGCTCGCATTGCACTGGCACGAATGGCTCGGCACACAAGATGGCACCAGAGACATTGAAGTCGCGGCGCGTCGTCTGCGAGAACGTGAGAACAGATGACCAAGCCTCGCGTCATCGCCGCATTCTGGCCTGGCGAGAACGGCGAGCCGGACAACTGGTACTTGGCCAGACCACCCGACGATGAGTCGCCTGCGCCGCGCCCTCTAACAGAGGCGGACGTCCGCTACATCGTGCGCTGCGTCGAGGCACACGATGGCCTAGAACGCGTCCTAGTGGCCGCTGGGGCGCTGCGAGAGGCTAAGCGCGCCTACTACGCCCATCCGGGCGATGAAGCCGCAGCGCGGGCCATAGGGGCGGCGACCTTCGCACTGGATGAGGCACTCGCCGCGACCAAGACATGAGTCGTCAAAGGGCAGACGGCATCAGCGCAAGGATCGGCTACGGACTGGTGGTCATCAGCGGCACCATTGCCATCGCAGCCGTCGGATTGCCCGACACGGGCGTCGTGGGCGCCACAGTTGCGACGTGGTTGACCTTCTGCATGGTGTTGTACGCCCTCACAGACTGGGAACGATGACCGAAACGAGGATCATCCAGTTCCGGGCCCGTCCCGACGACCAGAAACGTCTCGCCGAGATTCAGCGCAAGCTGCTGCGTCTCGGTGTCTCAGCAACGGTCACTGACGCCATCCGCTACTCCATACAGATTGCGGCTCGCGGGCTGGCGCTGCGACCGTGAGCGAAACGCGGAAATTGCCACCACCCAACCCTCGGCTCGTCCACTACGTCAATACTGGATATGGATCAGGATCGAGCTGCGTTGTGCCGATTGTGATGGTCTTCGCTATGATCGCGGTTCGGTGTGCCCCGGGATGATCGGTTGGCTGCGCCACTTCGCTGACCTATTCCCGTCCGCTGACTTCTACCACAACGACCGCGATGCCATCGAGTCGGACTGGCGCGCAGTCGGCGACGACATGCAGGACGCGATGAACACCGTGCGCTCCGAGCCCGACTTCCATTCATGGGCGATCCCGCCGCTCACGCCGGACGTTGTGCGTGGCGCGTACGAGCAGGCAGGTGTAGAGCCACCGTGGGAACGACGCAGGCGCATCAAGGAACGACTGCTCAACGGCACGGCTGACCCCGGCATGTACCCAGACATCGCCGAAGAGATCGGGATGATGCAGCGCCCCGTTCGCGCCGTGGCTCGGGAGGGAGAGGAAGAATGACGTTCACGACCGGATGGGTGTACTCGAATAGCCAGGCGTTCGGGCTGTCGCGCTTCTTCGAGCAGGTCATCGCGCGCGAGTTGCGCTTCGGCGGAGGAGAGCGCTGGCAGAGCGACATGAAACCAACGACTGAGCGCCTGGCCACATTAGGTAAGAGCATCGTCGTGTGGACCGGCCATGATGGTGAGGCACTCGTGTCGGTCGGGCGTGGCCTAGCGCTGATCACCTGGACGCCCGGGAGCACGAACATGTACGCATGGATCGCTGCGCCGACGCTGGAGGACGCGAATAGCACGCGAGCTGCGGTCCGCGATGCGTTCCCCGATACCACGATGGAGGAGGGCCAGGTCGAGGCCGACTTTTGGTTCCACACGCCGAACGGGCCGCAGAACGTCAGTCGCAAGATCGACGTGCCGTTGTGGAACGACATCCAAGGCAACTACGGCCGGGATGTTCGGGCCGAACTGGAACGAGTGATGTTCCATTGGCAGCCGGGCAACGGCGGAAGACTACTGTTATGGACAGGGCAGGTTGGGACTGGAAAGACGTTCGCCCTACGTGCGCTCGCTTGCGAGTGGCGTAGTTGGTGTCGCCTCAGTTACATCACCGATCCCGAAGAGTTCTTCGGTAAGGCGAGTTACATGATGGCCGCGCTGCTGAGTGAGAACAGTCGCGAGACTCCGGTCACCAGGCCGGTCACCACGGCAGAACCCGTTGGGACCCCCAAGTGGAACCTCGTGGTATTGGAGGACTGCGGCGAAATGCTGTCGCGCGACGCCAAAGAGCGCGTCGGCCCGAGCCTCGGACGCCTCCTGAACCTCACGGACGGGCTGATCGGACAGGGACTTCGCGTCTTGGTACTCATCACCACGAATGAAGAGAGCGGAGCCCTCCATGATGCCGTCGTTCGCCCCGGACGATGTGCCTCGCAGGCCATATTCAAGCCACTTGACATGAAGGACGCGCGTCAGTGGCGCGAGGCGCACGGAATCGATGTTGGCGATGGACTTGGCATCCGCAGTGGGGCAACGCTCGCCCAACTTTTCGCTGAGGTAGAGGGGTGGCAGCGACCACGCGAGAAGGTGGTCGGGTTCAGACAGTGAGCGCGGGACAACGGCCACCTGGAACACAATTGGCATCGATGACCGCTCTCTCTGACTCTCTCACCGACTCCGAACGGTCATTACCTGCCGAGCACGGCGACGGCGACACGAATCGCGAAGGTGCTCCGAGCCGACGCCGAGTCCTACTTGTCGGCGCTCGGCTGGCACAATTGTCCACGCTGCGGGCATTCGCACCGGAGGGATCGCCGATGACCCTCCGACCCTCCACGCTCGACCTCGATACGTTGGAGCGCGACCTAGATGAGTTCGACATGTGTGACTACTGTGGTCTCGGTCTGGACAACCCTCTGCACGACCGTTGGTGCGACGAGGTTAGTTACCGTGAATCGAGAACGCAGGACGAGTATGACTGCGAGAAGTGATGCCGATGACCGATAGCGACCACCTCATCCGACAGGCGCGGCGCATCTGCGACGAAATCGCCTACGACGCCGATGGTCACGGCCTACCGACGCCGCGCCCGCTGCTCCGCGCCCTCGCTGACCGGCTAGAGACAGCGGAGGGGGAGCGGGACAACAACAGGGCTACCGCCCAGGCGATGCACGACGCATGGCAACTCGCTGAAGCCCGCCTCAACGCCGCGAGCGGGGACGACCTCGCGGAGAGACTGGCGAAGATGAAGGCATATCCGCTCGGACTTGCTGGGCAAGACCCGCTGGTCGGTATCACACGGGATGATCTCGCCATTGTCCGCGTCGCTGCCGACCGCATCCGCATGGACGCGAGGGTGCGCGACCTTCTCAGCGAAGGTGTCCGCTACGTCAACGCCTCCTCGTTCCCGACTGAAGTGGCGGGCATGGCGGGCGGCTGGTGTGATCGGGTGGAGCGGGCCCTCGCCCAGCACAAGGAGAGCACTGATGGGTAGTGCCGTTCCGCGATCGGATCTGAAGGAAGCCGCCGAGGCTGTCGAGCGACGGCTGCGCCTTGGCGAACCCTTGTGGTCGTTCACCGATGTCGATATCCAGACCTTGTTGGAATGGCGGAAGGTCGTGCTTGCTGAGACAAGGCTGCCCAAGGAGAGCACCGAATGAGTGAGGCCACACCGCAACCGGACATTATCGAGCGGTTGGCCGAACTAGAGCACGAACAGTGGCAGGCGTGGGCGACCGCCGTGTGGCCCGACGTGACCGACGCAAGGCGAGCGCGGTGGGCGGCGATCATCTCCGCGCCGTACTCGGCGCTGACCGACGAGATGAAGGAACAAGACCGCGTGTGGGCGCGGAAGGTGTACGCGGCTCTCGCTGGTCGGCTAGAGGCGCAGCAGGCCGTGGTGGATGCGGCAGGCAGGAGCGACCTCGCGGAGAGGCTGGATGAATGGGCCGACGTTCGTACTGGCGACCAAGTGGAGCCGCTATTCCAAGTCGAACACGACCAGATGCTCGCTGATCTCCGCGCCGACGATGAGTGCGCCGGTGTGAATGCAGGCTGCCGCTCGGTGGATGAGTTGGTCATCACACAGGCGCGATTCGCCACCGCCCTCGCTCGCGTGGAGGAAGTGAAGTGAGCGACACCGAAGCCTCCGCGCTCGACATTGATAGGATCGAACGCGAGTCGCGTTACCTGCTTGTCGAGGATCATCCCGACCAGCAAACGCGCCTCGACAACGAGACCATCCTCGCCCTCGTCGCCGAAGTCCGTTCCCTCCGGTCCATGCTTCGGACGCAGCGGGATCAGCAGGAAGAACTGAACGACGAGACCACGATCGCGAGGCTTACCGCTCACGCCGAACGCGCCGAGGCAGAGCGGGACCAGTTGAAGCGTGATGTTCCCGGATGGTCAGAGGAGGTGCGTCTGACCCGCGTGGCTCTGCAACGTGCCGAGGCAGAGCGGGATGAGGCAAGGGATGCACTGATACTCGCGCATGGAAGCGTGAAACGGCTAGGAGATGCTCTCGACCTAACCGCAACCGAGCGCGACGAGGCTCTAAGACTGCTGAGTCCCTTTGCGGATCCAGCCTCTTATAGCGGAGAAGGAACGACCGCAGACCGACGTGTCCATGTCGGCGTGACGCGCGATCAATTCGACGCCGCTCGTGCCTTCCTCGACAAGTGACGCATAACTGGAGCGGCTGGCCCGGAGCGTACTGCCAAATGTGCGGCTGCGACGACCCGGCCGAATGGTGCGTAGCGAACCACAGCCACGACATGCCCCACCCATCCGATGGCTGTCCCGAAGATCACGACCACGATCGCCTCGCGCCGTGCTCCATCACGAACGTAGCGACCATATGCCCGTCGGACTACCGGCACGGGGACGTTGTGTGAGCCGCAGAACTACTGACAAGCCTCGCACTCCCAGCGTGAAGACCACCGAAATGCTACGGATCGTGGACCGTCTGTGGCACGACCACACGCAGTTCGAGCACTGGTCACATCAGCGACCGCGCACCGACTGCTACCTCTGCCGCGGCTTCTTGGAGCTGCTTGGCCTCATCGAGGCACGCGGCGGCCGGGGCTCGATGGATGAGGCGTTCGACCGCAAGTGATCCTCTATCGCTGGATATGCTGGCTGCGAACGATCTGGTACGTCATGTGGCACCTACCTACGCTAACGGGTCCGTACGCCGCTGCGTTTGTGAGCGGCCACTCGTTCGTAACAACGGATGACATGAACGTGCTCGCACGGGTGGACGTGCTTCGCTGCGAGGACTGCGACACCACCAGCGTCGGCTGGAAGCGCGTCGATCGGGGTTCGGGCAACCCCGCCCTCTAAGAGGAGATCCCACGCGTCTTGGAGATCGGAGCCGCGGTTACGTCGCCGTGTTAGACCCTCGGATCGCTTGTGGGGGAAGTTGTCGCCCCACTGTTCCAACTGCTCGAAGGTCCACGTCTGGAACTTGCGTAGTCCCGATCCTCTGGCCACCTATCAGGTAGCCGAGGATTGACCTCCACAACCAGAGCGGCAGAAGCAAAGTCGTCATCGCCACTGCATGGTACTTCACGGTGTTCGGCAGCAGGCATCGAGACACTTGTCGCTTACGTCTAGCGGCGGCTTATCGAGTGCGCGCCTGAACCATTCGATCTGCTCGCGCAGACGCTCGATCTGCGACGGCGACTCGTTTGCCTCGGCAAACACGCCCGCCTCCGACCACCCGAACGGACCTGCGTCCTCGGTGGTCTCGTCGTCGTAGTAGACCTCGACGATCTCCATTGAGCCGTCGCGGTGTCTGACGACGCGGTGGTTCCACGACATACGAGCCTCGTATCCTAGCCGACGGTTGCAATGTCACGCGCGGCGTTCTGCTTCGCCCACTCAGTCGTGCAACGCGTAAAGTGCTTCGGCAGCTTGCCGCCACAGTCGTGGCAGCCACGCGATGGAGCGGACCGGTGCGGCCATGACGAGATCAGGCCACCGTTCGGTTTGCGGACCAGGACGTCAGTGCCGGTGAGCCAACGCTGACCATCGGCACTCGCCAGCCACGCCCACCACTCCCACGGCCACAGATCGGCCTTCATATTGTTACACCGGGGGCACGCTTCGACCGTGATCGGGGGCAGCCATATCCCGACAAGACGCAGCGCTCGCGCACGCGACTTCGGGACGACGTGGTCGAACGTCAGCGGCCCCTCGGCCCCGCACCAGTGGCAGGTGCCGTGGTGCCGTGAGTTGACGTGACCCGAGAAGAACAGTGCGGTCATGCGCTCATTATCCCAGAAAGCCGCCTTTCTGGGTATGACGTGTCCGAAGAATGAGTACAGACTTCGGACCGGTGCTGTTCCGTGGTAGTGAGAAGCATGGCAAGATTCCGTTCGGGCAGCCGCCCCAGTGACGGTCCACGGCTCCGGCACCCATGTTACCCATCTTGGTCACATCTGTACCCGAGTTCGGTGCCATCGGTCGCCAGTGAACGACGCGTACGAATGAGCTGGGATGCTGTCGCGGAGAGTGGTGACGATCCACCCCGGCGCTCTCATGAGAAGCACCTCGGCCCGGCCGCACCGCGCTGTAGGGCGTTTCGGAATCGAACCGAATTGTGACCGATTTATAAGACCGGCTCTCACGACCAGCGAGAACTACGCCCTGTGCTTGACGCGCTCCCGGTTGTGCTAGAACTCGCGCTCGCCGTTGTGCTTCGTTCGGGTAGCGCACACGGCCAGTCTATCTGCTCAGGCGGATGGACTCGAACCACCGATACAGGGGCCAGAACCCTGCGCCTTACCACTTGGCCACACCTGAATGAGGACCGCTCGGGGCGGGGATCGCTGTCGGGGAGGGCAGACTTGAACTGCCGACCTCACGCTCCCGAAGCGTGCGCCCTACCAAACTGGGCTACACCCCGAAGTTGACGCCGCGGCGGTCCTTTCGCCTACCACGCCTTTAGGACAACGACGCGGGTTCCTGCGACGTCGGTCCCTGCGGCGTGATTCGAACACGCACTTTCCGCGCCTTGAACGCGGTCCTCTGCCAATTGGGGTACGCAGGGATGATGCTCCCACAGATGACACTCTCATCAGTGAGACTGTGCGCGAGCCGAGACTCGGACTCGGAGCGGCCTTTCGACCATCAGGCCCTCGACCTGACGCGGCTGCCAATTTCGCCACTCGCGCATGAACGGGGTCACGGCCGGAGTCGAACCGGCGCTCCGCGATGTTGTCCGCGCGGACCATCGCGTAAGGCTCCGAGCATCATCACGTTCCCCACGGTGCCCGTCGAGAGACTTGAACTCTCACATCGCACGGTTTAGACGTGCTGCGTCTGCATTGCGCCAGACGGGCATGAGGTCCAGCCATGGTCCCCACGGGGCGACGCTGGACCCTGTCGGTGTGCTCGGACTCGAACCGAGACAGCCCTTTTGAGGCTCTGCGTCCTAAGCGCAGTGCGTCTCAACCATTGCGCCACACACCGATGAGAACGATCGCAGATAGCCGATGACGTTTACACGCAATGCCGGTCTCGCCCCGTTAGTGGCTCACGGCTGTACGCTAACGACTGCGCATCCTCGATTGGTCACGAGGCGTACGCCAAAGGCTGTCTGCGCTCGTTCCTGTTGCTAGGGACGGACTCGAACCGCCGATCTTCAGGTTATGAGCCTGACGAGATGCCGCTTCTCTACCCAGCTGCGCCCCCGACGGAGAATCGAACCCGCCTCAACGGCTTGACAAGCCGCCTGCCTCGCCAGATGCATCCGAGGGCATGTGTATCGCATCACATCGCATCGTACCTGCTCCACCCCAGGGATTCGAACCCCGAATAAGCGGTTCAACAAACCGCCGTCCTACCTTTGAACGAGGGTGGAATGGTTCGCGCGGAGAGACCCGCGGTGGACATGCGAGTGGGAAGGGGACCGGATGTCGGCGCCTAGCCCCGTCTGCTCGTCCTTACGGACGATCCTGCCCGGCCGACCTGAGCGACGAGGAGCGAGTTCCGGTGCAGACACCACTTCCGCTGCGCGCCACGCCCGTCGGCGACAGGCACGCTATCCGGTCCGCGGGTCTCCGCGCTGCTAGGGCGGCAGGATTCGAACCTGCGCATACGTGGGCCAAAACCACGCGCCTTACCGCTTGGCTACACCCCAGTAGGAACGGCGGGGATCGAACCCGCTGTCTCAGCCTTGAGAGGGCTGCGCCTCATCCAGTTCGGCCTCGCTCCCATGAAGGACGCGGATACGTGCTTCGCGGTAGAAGGCTCAGTCGCGCTCGCGTCCCTGTCAGTCTGGCCCGGTTCGAACGGGCGACCCTCGCGACCCCATCGCGATGCTCTACCTGGCTGAGCCACAGACTGATGTGCGATCACGCCCTACTACGCAGTCGGTCTGACTTACCTTCTGTTTCGGGCTCTTGCGGTCCTCCATTGTGCGTGCAGGCTCAAAGGTCTGCTCGTCAGTTGACGCATCTGAGGCGCACCGTTCGCCGGATCGCGCGGCGTCGTCGGTCAGCGTGAGAGGGATCGAACCTCTGACCCCTCGCTCCCAGGGCGAGTGCGCTTCCGCTGCGCTACACGCTGATGCCGGGGCATCCTCGTCGCGTGGCATACCGCTGACCAGCGGCTCATCCACACGACGGGGCCGGACAAGCCCCGTAGAAAGTTCCTCCGGCTTTACCCGCAGACCCTCGGCGTGGTCAACGCCTACTACTGCGTCCTGCGAGTCCGCGGGGAGTCGAACCCCGATGTAGGAGGGTAAGAACCTCCCTCGGCTGCCTTTGCGATACGGACCCATGTCCCGCTTACCGTATACGGGGCGCATCTTTCAGCGCGGCGCGGCCCTCTACCTAACTACTTCACGCGGGGATGACGCGATGTGACCAGCGCTCCTGCTGACGCAGACGTGTGTCATCGCCCTGCTTCGCCTTGACCTCAGACATCGAAGCGAAACACTCCGGGCACAACTCGGCGCCAGGAGCTGCCCAGCGGTGGTCGCAGGTCGCGGGATCGCGCCTCACCACACCGCCTCCTTTTCATGCGAGTGCGAGGAGATTCGAACTCCTATGACTGGGAGGGTAAAAACCTCCTGGCACACCATTGGCCGACGCACCCGTGAATCGCTTGGTCCTGTACTCCCGCAGGGACTCGAACCCTGTCCGCAGCCTTGAAAGAGCCGCACCTTACCTATCGGCTTCGGGAGCAAGTGCCCGGTTCACAGGCTGCCGGGCGTCACTGAGAGTCCTGCACTGTGGGACACCAGGGAGTCGAACCCCGCGGGGAGCTTTCGCCCCACCTGATCTACAGTCAGGTCCGGCGCCCTACCGGTCTAGCGGCCCAAGTAGTCCGGCTGTGCGACCCGCCGGTCGCTGACGTTGTACACCGTCAGGCTCATCACCCATTGCTCGGACCCAGAACCTTCGGCGGGATTCGAACCCGCGTATTACTGCGTTCGAAGCGCAGTGCCTTGATCCACTTGGCTACGAAGGCATGTAACGAGCACGCAGTTTACGACTATGCTCAGTATTGGCAGCTGTACACCTCTCACAACGGCACCCTACACGCTCATAGGTGCTGCGCGAATGCGCTCGGTGCCTCTCGCCCGCTCCGCTATTGCACCTCAGGTGCGAGAACGCGATGTTGGCGAGGTTCCAGAACTGTTCAGGCGTGCGCCACTGAACTTTGTGCTCGATGCTTAGGTCTTCAACTCGCTTGATCTCTTGATCGCAACGGAAGCATGTAAACTTCTGACCGAAGTTCGCCGCGCGATCCGTGAGCACCGCGAACAAGATCATCTTACGTAGTCGATGCTGTGCCGTTCCATACCCAAAATCGCATTCTTGTCCATCTCTGTCCTCCGACTTGATGAATCGAGTTACTGCACCCCCACGCCGAATTGAACGGCGGTTTCAGCCTTCGCAGGGCCGCGCTCTATCCGCTGAGCTATGGGGGCCGTGAGAACAGAGCACCAGGCGAGAATCGGACTCGCTCACCAGCCTTGGCAAGGCCGTGTCATGCCGGTAGACCACTGGTGCAAGGCGGCGCCGTCAAACTCGAATGCTGGCATCGTCGCGCCGAATGTCTCGATGGACAGCCGCTTAGTAGTGGGCGAGCTTGCGGAGCGCGGTCTTGTCGCGCTCGATGGCCTTCGTCACGGCGCGCTTCACCGACGGCGAGATGCGGCGTGCTACCTCGCGCACGGTCTGGGCCGTGGCGGGGGCGTGGAGCAGAGCGCGGTCCTTGCCCGTCATGTCCATCAGACTACACGGCATCCGAAACGGAGGGGCGTCCGGGGCTCGAACCCGGCCTGAAGGCTTCACAGGCCTCTGTGCTACCACTACACCATCGTCCCAAGTGACCCGCTACTCCGTGATTCGTGCGGAGCCACAGTCGGCGGGTCATCGACCGGCGCCTCGCCGAGGAATCGAACCTCGGACTGGTCCTTAGGGGGGACCCGTGTTCTCCGCTGCACTAGCGAGGCATGAGAGGTTATCTACCCCGGGACGTGTACCGACGTCTTTCAACGCGGCCAAGTTCGTACTCTCACCCGACCTCAGCACCCCCAGCGTGAGTCGAACACGCGACCTCTTGCTCCGGAGGCAAGCGCCCTGTCCTCTGGGCGATGGGGGTATGGACTACGCGGCGGCGACGACCGCCCTGCGCTTGGTCATCTGACGCTTCGAGTGACGCGCCTTACGCGAGCGTCCAGGCGGATCCTTGGGCTTGCTGTTCTTCCGCTCGGCCTTTGTTCGTGCCATCTCTCTTTCCCTCCAGAAGCCTCGGCCGGATTCGGACCGGCGACCGCATCGGTTTAGAGGACCGGCGTTCTGTCCACTGAACTACGAGGCCGTGTAACCCCCGGCGGGAGCCCCATCATCCGCCCAGGCTGATAGCACCGCATCCCTGCGGCACGTCCCTCGCGGCATCCCCGCGTCTGCCGGATTAGATATCCGGTCCTCTCTAACGGGTCGGAGGTGCAGGAGTCTGACCGTGAGGCGGGAATCGAACCCGCGACATCTCGTTGGAGGCGAGAGACGTTTCCACTACGTCACTCACGGATGGAGGCGAGACCATGTTCTGACAGCATGGCAATTGGAGCATACGAGATTGCACTTCGCAATCTCTGCGAGCACGCGTCCCCACGCCTGGCGACTATGTGCCATATGACTAAGGTCGGCGATCTTCTCGCCGCGCACATGGTCAAACTCCATGACATACGGTGGATACCTAATACCGCAGTCTGAACACGGCTTCCGCTTCTGCCTCGCAAGCAAGTAGCGGAACACTCGCGCCCGCCGCCTGTTGGCGACCAGCCGTCTCTCGCGATGTTCTGGGTGCGCTGCATAGTAAGCCGTGTTGCGTTGGATGAGCGCTACCCGATGCGATGTGTAGTACGCGCGGTTGTACTCGCGGGTCGCCATACCAACCATTCTATTGAGGCGACGGGGGAACTCGAAGCCCCGCATTGGTCCGTTTGCGGCGGACCGCCTTACCGTCTTGGCTACGTCGCCGTGTAGGGCGCGGTCTGTCGTTGCTCTCCGGGGCACGCCCGCTCTTTACTAGACCTGAACGCCCTGAGCCCCCAGACCGGATTCGAACCGTCATACGCGCGCTACAGACGCGCGGTCCTGCCGTTGAACGATAGGGGCTAGAGGTCGCCGAGCGGCGACACCTGGTCAGGTGTGACCGCTCGGCTTGATTTGCCCGCTCCGGAGTTGTCGAGTCACCGGCTCTCACAAAGCGATTCACTGGTGCGGGACTGAGCAGCCATAAAGGCTGCCTGCGGAACGAGAGGGATTCGAACCCCCGTGGCTTTCGCCAACCTCGTTAGCACCGAGGCCCCGTACGACCACTTGGGTATCGTTCCGAACGTCAATGTGTCACAGACCCGCCATCGACCTGCGGGTTTCACCCATCGCCCCAAGGGACGATCGCCCTGTGCTGCGGAATCGGGAGGATTCGGACCTCCAAGCCATTGCTGGCCGCGTGTTTTCGAGACACGTCCACCACCTGATTGTGGGACGATTCCATGGTGGTCGAGCACGCAGGCCCGCCTCGACCAACCGGGTACCGCAGACTCGCCCGAAGGCGAATCTTCCTGCGCTGCGGAGAGTGTGCGAGTCGAACGCACGCGAGTTCCCTCGGCTCATGGTTTCCAGCCATGCCCCTTACCTCTCGGGCAACTCTCCGTACTGCGGAAGCGGCATCGATTCGAACGTGCGCCGCCTTTCGGCGGTCACCGGCTTTCAGGGCCGGAGCCTTACCAACTCAGCCACGCTTCCATAAAGGCGGCGTCCCATCAAAAGGCGCAAAGCGCCGGAGCACAAAGCCGCCTGAGCCGATCGAGGGAATCGAACCCTCCGCTTGCACTTTACGGAAGTGCTGCACCACCATTAGTGCTGGACCGGCAAGCCCTGCCAATTGACGAGTCTTTCACCCCGTCAGGGGCAGGGAGGATTGGGACGCATGCACACGCCCTGTGGACCTCGCGGGACTCAAACCCGCGACCTCGACTCT
>ERZ1292637.473-Hain-H14-01um-R3-473-length-23205-cov-8_pt1 | contig 23205 bp, 37 predicted proteins | sample MGYA00564405_ERZ1292637 | MGnify/ENA primary metagenome ERZ1292637 (study PRJEB36523, sample SAMEA6512645) | groundwater metagenome | collected 2019-01-09 | study: AquaDiva: Metagenomics assemblies of 32 groundwater samples | reverse complement strand
AGGCGCTGGCAGTGACGTTACTGTTGTAATTGTCATTGTACACCATAGGGTTATGCCCTACGTGCAAACTCCTGAGACTTCTGCCAGACTTGATCCGGAGTGAGATTGGTGAAGTAGTCAGCCTGCCCTTTCAGGGAAGCTGGCACAGCATTAGAGCTTAGAGGCCGTTCAGAGTTTTTAATGATCTTCTCGGCTTTTGCACTCGGTTTCTGTTGCTTCATTTCTCCCTCATACTCTTCGCTTGCTTTAGCTAGCCTATATGCCATTGCATAGGGGTTAGCAGCGGATTTAATCGCCATAGCTAAGCTAGGGTCCTTTTGAATCATAGGCACTGCAAACTGTTCGATTACGTAATCGTAATCTTGATGTTTTGTTCGTGCCTCAGATTCCAGAGTAACTTGTTCCTTGTCGTGTAGCTGCTTTTGGAGTTTCTCGATCTGTGTCTGCAACTCTTTGGTTTTGCTGGAGATTTTTCTCTCAGCGACACGTTCAACGTGTTTGTTGGTTGCTAGATCTTCTGGATCGTATTTCTCCTCAGGCTCCGGTTGCTTTTGCATAGCATCAAGCTTTGCTTCAAGCTCTTGGATTTTCTGGGCTTGTGTTCCCATTACTGCACGGGCTTGGTTCCAGTTGTGCTCTTGGGAGACCTTTTTAGGGGCTTCCTGAGGAGCAGCTTGCTCTGTAACCTGTTCTGTCGAAACCTCTTGTTGCACTAGAGCTTCTGTTTGAGTTTCTTCCATTTGTTCTCCCGTACTTGGCGACAGTACTTTTACGCCCAGAAACGCCCTGTTTAGGTAGGCGTCACCTGAAATTTGCTGTCTTAGATGACAGCACGCATTTCTGCGTCTTCAAAAAATTGATTCCCTTTCTTCATCTTGATGTTTCGGTCAAGGCGGTCATAGCTAGCTACCACTTCAGGGACTGGTTCACCATCTGAACCTAGAGACCATGAAGGGAAGACTGGCCAATCGCCAGGAAGGCACCAATGAAGTAATAATTTACCTTCTACGTTGTCCACTTCGAACAGCATGCAAGAGAGCATCATAGAAGGCTTCTTACTCAAGATGATCAGCTTCTGCTTAATCATCGTGGGGAAGTTGGGGAAGGGCTTGGCATGCACAAGGACATAATACTTGTCTAACTTGCGCGTCTTGGGATCATTGATGACACTTTCAAGGTGTCTCATGAGCCCCTTAGCCATGGCTGTTCTAGTTTCCCCAAGCTCCTGGATCATTAGATCTTGCTCTTGGCGTCTGCTTTTAGCTTACGCGCATCAGACGCTTCTACTTTCTGATACATAGCTTCGTAGTCATTGCCTCTGTATTGATTGCCGCCCATGCTGCCGCTTTGTGCGCCGCCATGACCTTTGTCTGGGTTGCTCTTGCTTGGTTTTTGTCCTACGCCGTACATACATCCTCCGCGGATTCAATTTGTTTCACATTACTCATTTAACTTTTACATTGCAACTAGTTGCTCTTGTCCCACTTGTCCCGGTTGTCCCTGAGGTTGAGGCTGCACGGCTACAGCACTTTGCTGCTTAGCCATTTCGACATCCTGCCCTACAACAGCTGCTTCCTGAGTTGCATCTCCAGTAAAGCCTTCGTCGGCGACTCGTTGCTTCATCTGCAGCTCAGTGATGAAGTTAGCGAGAGACATGAGCCTGTTCTCGTCGAGCTCCTGCAGCTTGGCAACGGCCATGATATTGTCGAGGGCTGCTTTAGCTCTGTCGTGTATGGCTTCTGCTGAGCGTTCCTTAGCCAGACCGATATTAGAGATAGCGCGTGTCTGTCTTTCCTGAGCACTTGCGAAATCATTCTGAGCCTTGGCTTCAAGAGATCTGGTAAGGACAGCTTCCTTCTGCATAGCTTGTTGCATCTGCATCTGCTGAGTTTGGGCAGCTTGTTGCTCTTGGGCTTGTATTGCTTCGATAAGTTCTTTCTTGTTCTGGAGCGTGCTGGCTTCAATGAGTAGCTGTGTTGGGATCGGTATATCCATTTGTTTCATCTGTAGAAGCTGAATAAACTGTAGCTGCTTCTGTGTGGATGTTAGGATCCCTTCTTCGACAACACAATCGTACTTCTGGAAAGACCCGTCTTTGAACTGCTGTGTAGGCTCTTTGTTTAGGATACGATGCACTTTCCCAGATGAGAAGTTTCCTTGGATTAATGATATCCACAGCTCACCTAGAGCCTTCTGTGCACTGTTGAGTCTGTCGAAGATAGGTTGGAGACTGACAAGGCCAGCACCCATGCGTAGTTGCGTGAGGAACCCCGACATGCTCTTATCATCGGATTCACCAAAGAGCTCGTCTGTAATCCCTGCAATGCTGGTGATTTCCTCATCCATGAGCTTTTGCATCTCAAACATGCTTGGAGGGATCTGAGGGGCCGGGATAGGCTGGATATCCGCCATGGTGGCAGTATCTTTGAGGTACATGACGCGCCCCTGGCCAGATAGAAAGGCGTCTTCTGGATCGACTAGAGCATCTTCCTTAACAATCATCCCAGAGTTTACTTGGCTGTCCAGGATGTCGAGCATTTTGTTGCGTCGTCTGTTGAGCTCAATCTGTGAGTCTCGAATGTTCCTTACAATCCCCATGTAGCGGTAGGCATAATCTTGCACTTCAGGATTGAAGTAGCAGAGGAAAGGTATGTAGGGGTACTTATCTATACCGTAGGGGGATTCTTCCTCGTATACCAGGTTGTTATTGATTAGGACGTGGAGCTTGACGGTAGGGGCTTGGGCCTTGATGATCTCAACATTGGGATTGAATCTTCGCAAGATTTCTTCCCGCTCATCGTCCATGTTCTTGGGATAGTCGATGACTTCGTTAGTTACCTTGTTGAGCAATTTCTTAACTGTCTTGTACTCACGCGTCCAGTATTCGTCATAGGCCCATAGGTTCTTGTTGTACATCTGCTGGTTCTCAGGCATGTACATGAACCGACCATCATTCTGCCCCTGCTGCGTGTTCATAGAGGCAAGGTCTTTCTTGATCTTCGGGTAAGTAGCTAAGACTTGTTGTGTGGTCCTGTAGGAGCGCTGCCATATCCAGTCGCAGTCGGATAGGTCCGAGTTCTTCCAGTAGGGATCCATCATGAATGCGTTGTAGGGCACTCGGATAGACTTGATATCTCCGCTCTCAGGATCTTCTCTGTAGTCCATCCAGACGTTAAGGAGGGTGAATCCTGTGACACATGCTCCATAGAAGCAGTCGCTGATTTTCTCGTAAGTATTGTCTCGGTTCTTAGACCAGTAGAGACAGCCGGTAAGTTGATCTGAGGTCTCAGCGTCAGCGTTCTCAACCGGAGAGGCTATGGTGACGTTACGATTCTTACGTTGGTAACCAGAAATTAGGTTCAGGGCGCGCAGAATCTTGTTGAACTGAAGGAGCCCAGCGCTGTTTCTGGTGTTGGTGGTGTAGAGCTTATTGAGATAGTCTTGCTGACCGACAGACATCTTGGTATCGATATCAGCCTGTTGTTGCCACTGCGTGGTCAGAGGCTGTGATTGCTCATATCGATCCTTCATTTCTTTCTTTAAAGAGTTGTCGAACTCGAAAGTTTGAGATCGGGCCATTCGAAACCTCTATAAAAAGGACTAGGGGATATGTCGGCTACGCATCTCCTTAATCCGATCTGATGTTAAATTGTTTCTCGCTCCACCACCAAACAACTTGAGGCCTGTACAAGCTATCCTAAAAGCATCTGACCCGTGCGACCACTGGTCGTGCATCGGTGAATCATAGTAGACTTTTAAGGTGTCGTTGTACTTTTTCCGGTAGAAATCAAGACATTGCACGCCGCGCTTGCAGTCTACAGAGTGGAATGAGCACAGCGGGAGAGTAGATCTGACACACTGAATGCCATCCTCAACACTCTTCACTGGTACTACTGTTAAATTATATCCTAAATTTTTAGCAACTACTGTTCTCTCTAAACCACTTGTGAATTCTTTATGGCCCATGTCGTGAGGTACAAAGTGCCTGCCATAGATGACGTTGTTTTTGATACGCCACTCTTCGAGATAGTTGAGATAGTGTGCTAGCGACTCTCCGTTGTTCTCGTAGTAGTTCAAGAAGAACAGCCTTCCATTGTCTAATTCCTGGAAGAACCAGATGGCGGTAGAGTCTCCTATGCCTATGTCCCATCCGGTATGTACTGGATAATCTTGCAGGATGGGGATTATGTCTATCCGCTTCTCATCTCTAGCTTTTTGTATGAGCTTCCCGTAGTAGGAGCCCTCAGCTCCACGTCTAAAATCGCAAAAGTATTCCTGGAGAATGAAGTCTTCCGGGACGCCCTCAGCTCTGAGTTTGTCCAGATGAGATAGAGCGATCGTCTTTGTATCTGCAATGGTCAGCTGAGAGGCAAAATAGTCTTCTGGATGGGCTACTGCGTGGTTATAGAGGTGGTAAAAATGATTTTGCCCGTTCGGAGTGGAGAGGAAGACTGCTGTTCCATCGTTCTGCGAAATACGAGGTTCTATGGTATACCAGCTCTCAGGGTCCATGTAGGCGTATTCTGAGAGGATGATGAACTGCGGATTCATTCCCCTGGCTGCAGCGGCATTCTTTCCATCCAGCCCCATGACGCGATAGATAGAGCCATTCCAGAACTCTATACTCATGTCAGTTCCGTTCTTAGACTTAATCAGTTGCGAAGGGAAGTGATCGAGATATGAGATGCTTTCATCTTTATGCGTCTGGTGTGTGGACTTCCAGATATTGCGTTTCCCCTGGGAGTAGGAAGGGAAGCAATGGAGGTATACACCTGGCTTTTTGTGGATGGCGTACATGATATAGTTCAGGAAAAGTAAATCCTTGCCACTCCCTCTATGCCATGCGGCTACAATTCTCTTCTTACCGCTCTCCAGGGCTTCCCAGGCTGGAAGCTGGTACATGCGAGGGATGAACTTGTATGGGAGCTCTATTGGAATGCTGTCAGACAATCTAGGATGGCCTTTCTGAAAGAATTTCAGAGTAACTAGAGATTAAGAATCCCCGGTATTTGTATGGATCTTCTTCGTCTGGAATGTGGCGTAAATGTTTGAGGGCTTCTTCATATTCATCTATAAAGAACATACGTTTATCCAACACAAAGGGATCATTTCCCTTGTAGGATGCTTCTACAAAAGTGCCTTCGATTAAATACGTCATACGTTTCCTTTCTCACAAAATTGTGTGGTTCAGAAATTGAATGAAGTGATACACAAAGAATTAAATCATGACAAGTGGGGACGTATGAAAAAGTCGCTCGCAATTCTGTCGTGCATCCTTCTTGCGGGCTGCACATTTCACACTGTTTTGCAGAATGGTATCGAAAAATCCTCAGACCTAAGCGACTCAGCGCAAGAAGCTAGCGCAGATGTCAAGGCTGATATCCCCGTATCTCTTACAAAGTAGTGGCTATGCCTGACAAAGAAGAAAACGCTCTAGAGATCAAGAAGGCCTTCCAGATCATGTTAGGCTTTGTAGGCGCCCTGCTGGTGTTCTACGTCATCTATGTCTGCTTTACCTGATCTAGGTACTTCCTGATAGAATCTTGCACGCACAGGTCGATGTAGCACTCTATATGCGCCCATTCACCAGGTTCTAGAAATTGAAAATAATCATAAATTTCTTTCCCAAGTAATTCTTTTCTTCCTGCATTACATAACATTCCACTTTTCTCTCTAGAGCAACCGGGGTTTTTGCAACCCCGGTTGTACTGTGTTCCTGTGCGCTCTGTCATACCTTGTCCTTATCACTGAAGGGGCTGATACGCCACTTGACTATTGGCGCCTTGCGATACTGCTCCAGATCGACATCCTTGAGCTCTGGGATGGCGCTGAAATCTACAGCCCCCCTGCTCAAACTCTTGGTCATCTTGATACCACAGCCTATGGAATTGTAAGCGCCGTAGTCCTCGATCAGACTGCGCCGCAGCGCCTCTTCAGTCTCCTTGAGCTCCTTGAGCTGCTTCTGAACCTGTAGCAGCTGCTCAGCCACACCTCTCCTAGATGGAGTCTCTACCCTCACGTAGTCTTTGGCTGTTAGGGGAGGCTCTTGGAGGCCTTCAATGTGGTTTTCAAAGAAGTTGCTAGCCACCTCATAGAGCTGCTTGATATACTTGTCATCTCTGACAACTTCGACAAGAATTCCCTCTCCTTGGCAAAAGGACCAGTAGTGCATCCGCTGAAGGCCCAAACAAGATAGCTGTCCTTGAACCTGAGGAATATACTTTTCTGGAATCATTCCTTTCTTAGCTAGTTCATGGTCTTCCCTAGAGCAATTCTTGATTTCGACAGCAGCTGAACCATCAGCACTCAATCCATCCAAACTGGCTAAGAGCCATTGATATTCCGGATGAAAGATGACCTTTGGCTCTACCGAGAATCCAACTTCTGTCTCGTAAGCCTCTCGGGCCTCTCCCTCTAAATCTGTTCCTCTCTTCATAGCTGCGTTGACTTTAGGCTGGGAAAGTCCGTGTTTCTCAGACCACAATTCGTAAATTGTTTTGTATGGACTGACGCCCATCAAGACTGGTAGGTCAGAGCAGCCTATCATGTTCTTTCTGAGAGACTTCCAACTTTCAGACCCCTGAACTAAACATGCTTCCATATTACTCGCCCTCCACTTCTGCAGTATCTTCGGCTGTAACATCTACAACCTCTAAAGTCTTTAGGCGTTCTCTCTGGTTTTTTAAAGCTTTTGCTTTCACCTTTTCATAAAGACTTAGTGGGAGTTCACTAAGACTTAAAGCGTTGAACTTCTTGGAGATAAACTTTAAAACGTCGTTTCGGTATTCTTTGTCGTCACCAATTAGGGTATCTAGCTCGATGTATTGTAGTTCGCTGATTACCTCTTCGAAGGGCTTTTGTGGAGATGGAGAACACTCTACTTCAACGGTTTCCGACTGATTTGTATTCAAGCTTGTGGTTGTTTCCCCTTCACAGTAGCAACCCTGAATCACATCAGGAAATAATTGACGAGCTAATCTTGACAGCGCGCGCGCATAGCACATGTCGGATGGGTACCGCTCCCAGGTGTGTGCGAAAATTCCAGCTTTTTTCGCATCATTTATTGAAAACGAAGCTGTCCAGGTGTCTGATGTGTCGGCTCTTTTCCCATGTAAAATACAAATTGAATCATCTGACTTATGATCCTTGGTAACCGAATGTTTTGCCTGACGAATAAGTTGCATCATGAGCCGCGAACTCATCTCGATGCGCCCAGATTTAGGCTGGAAATATAGAGCCCCATTCAAGCAATTGAGAGGATCTATCTTTAGAGACTTCGCCATTTGAACGATGGCCATCACCCCATGAGCGCCTATCTTCCTATAATGGTCGAGTTCCATCAGAGATTGGGTGATCTGCTTGGTACTTGCTAGCTCCATCAGCATTTGATCTGCTGGGGCTTTGTCTACTACCGTAGGTGTTGTGTTCATTTTCGTTCTCCTGTTCTGGTTCAAGTTCATGACTTTGGACTTCCTCCAAAATCTTCCTTATGTTATCATAGGCTTGCAATTAAAGCAAGCGTTCCGTTATCTGAGAACGCGACTAAGTGTGAACGGATAACTTTAAAATAAGGTGGAAAATGCTCATCCAAGCAAGGAACAGATTTGTCAATTCTGACCAAGTGGTATCTTTTGAAGTGGTTAAAAAAATAAGTTATACAGATAAAACCACTCCTACATATTCACTCAATCTTTCCCTGACAGGAGACAACTGTAACACTTTGATTTCGGGGATAAAAACAGAACAGGAAGCTGAAGCGCTGCTACTTCTTTTCATAGATGCATTTAGCGGCTGTGATGAAAAAGTGCTCTACCTAAACCAATGGGTACCAATGGCGGAAAATTCATGACTGCAATTCTGATCCTGATAGCACTACTATCCCTAGGGATCTCCTCAGGTTTAGTTCTGATCAAAATCTACAACTACAGGAAGGAAAATGGACGAGATTAAGTTTACTGACGAAGCCGCGAACTCTGTTTTCAGAACCTTTCCGCCAGGAAAGACGGGAGTCTTGCATGCTCAGCTAGCACTTCTATTGATCGAAGTATGGGGCGAGTACTATACAAAACACCACGAGGAAGCGGCTAAGTTTGCTTTGGATAGGGAGTACTTTGGCGCTATCTTCAATAGAGCGCTAAATTTCCGTGATGCCATGAATAGAACTATAGTGTCAGAGGATGGAGGAGAGGAAGTCCGCACAGCTATTGTGCAGACATCCTTTGCGTGGTAGAGCAGTCGGTCTCATTTTGCACCGACTGAAGTTAACATGGCGCATGATGGAGTCGAACCACCTACCCGGACTCTTAATTGAAGTAAGACCGTTCTACCGTTGAGCTAATGCGCCTTAGGGATTCTTCCACGGGAAGTTCCGCATCCAGCTTGGATTGGCTGGAGGTCCCTTCTTCTTGCAGAACATACTGCAATAGACGTTTTTCTTCCCCTCGATCACTTTCTTGGGGACAAACAAGAGGCCGCACGTCTTACACTTGATAGATTCGGTTCCCTGAGTACATTTAGCCATTTCTAGAAAGCTTTTCCTGCTTCTGCACCTTCAGCTCGGTATACTCTCTGAGTAGGTTGATTGCCGCTTGATGCACAGAGTTGGACATTACGCAATCAAAAGCCTTCTTGCATCTACCCGATTGGCTTGCATCAGCTATGAAGTCAATCCAGAGAGACATCACATCCAAAAGCTTGGCTGCTGCCATATAGCCATTGTCTTTGCCATAGAGCTTTTCGAGCCATGACGCCATCTCTTGGTCTATGTCCACTAAATCATCGGGTGCAATCTGTGGTTCAGGCATTGAATTTCCCATACTTGCACCCAACAAAATCTGTGTTGTTCAGCCCCAGGTCTTTCCAGGCATCTATCAATTGTTGCTTGTAGGGGATGACTTCACCGTTCTCGGTCCACTCAATTTCATCAAATGGAAGACTGTTAATCTCAGCTATCCTATCTAAAAGTCCACTGACTTCTTCCATGCTAATTCTTTTCATTTCTGTACTCCTGGCTCAAACATAGTCGTCTGGCGGACTGACCAAAGGCATCCAAGCACTTACATGCATACAGATCCCCTCTCGGGTCATGTATTGCCCGTCAGAGTACACACAGACCTCAATTCTGCCAAGCTTATGTGCTGGAGCCCAAGCAGAACCAAAGACGTACGCCAGTACCTCTGTATCGTCAGCTGGAGCCTCGTCGCCACCTACCTCATGCCACAGTGTTGACATCCACTCTACTAGGTGTTGGCGAAAAACACTGCATCCAGTGCAACAAGTATCTCTAGAGATTATGCTATCTTTATTTAAACAGAAAGTGCAAGTCTGCTCACTCATGGTGCTTCACACATACACTAATGAAGTTCTGAATGTACCCCCCAGCCTCCAGCTCACGTAGGCAATCCAGAGTTTCGCAGGAGTCATCTGTCAGGCTCAAGACGTCCTCGGTAGCGACGTAGTGTGTGGGCGCCTCTGTGTCCATCTCCAGGATCGCAGCATACACCCCCCTAGCTGCAAAGCTTAGACCGCTGTCGTGTAGGGCTATGGAGAGCTTTGAGGCCACCCCAGGCACTTTGTTTTCGTTTTGGCTACCACAGCATGTATTTGTCACAGTTTTCTCCCCGTTGGTTACTGATAAGATTCGACACATCCCTGGTTCTATGTCATTGCTCCATTCATAGCCGCCTATCTTGAACGTCACTTTGTCGCCAACCTTCATAAAGGCCACTCCTGGGCACGATCGCTCTTAAAGCTGTCAATACACACATTCACCATAGATCGTTCCTCCTATAGGGGTTTCTGTTCGTCCTGTGCTTGTTTCTGGATGGAGTCGTTGGTTGGTTTTTTTCTTTTTGGATTAGGCGCAGGCTTGTGAATAGGCATCCAATGCGTTACTTCTTCTGGATTTATAGGCTTCCAAAGACCAACCCACTCGCAAGCAATGCGGCAACGTTTCAAATCCACTCCACGGTATCCATATCTGTATCTAAACCTTGCAACCCTGGCCTTTGTGCACCGTTGCTTGTTGCCTCCAAGCCACACAAACACATCTTGCATCTCTTTGGGAACAGAGTCTTCTATCCTAATCCAAGAAGGTGCTTCATCTTCTGTCATAGATCGTCATCCCACGGGGTGCTGTAGCTTTTCTGAGGCTCCTTCTCTGTCTTACTCTGCCTAGTAGTTCTCTGTGTTGGAGTCTCATGAGGATCTGGAAGTGGATTCCTCATCCGAAATGCCAGGCAGTTCTTTGCTAAACACGTGTCTTCCATGCAAAACCACGCCCTCTCCGAGCTTCTCTTTGGTACGTCGTTGTGACAGGCTATGCCCATCTTTCCACCACACCTAGGACATTTTACTTCGTAAACCTTCTTTGGACCACCTAGAATCTTTTCAGACCTTCCGTCATGCAAAATATAGTGCACCTCTTCTTCTTGATCGGCAATTGGGAAAATGCCATTTAAGCTACCAATAGTTTTTAAGTCCACCCTTCAACCTCCTGCTGCCTTAAATCAGTTGCGCTCATCATTTCTATGATAACATTCTCTTTAGAAAACAGCCTAGAAGCCACACGCTCCCCATACCCAGCTGATATCTCGTTTTTAGAAAGGTTGCTGGTAAATACTGTAGGGCACTGTAGGTCATATCTATAGTTGACAATATCCATCAGTATTTCTTTACGCCACTCCGTAATGCCACTAGCCCCTACGTCGTCTATAAACAGCACCTTGTCGTCGATCTTTGATCTGAGAAACCCTAAGTAGTCCCCCTTCTCTGACATCGAGTTGCGTACAGCCCTAAGCAGGTCTCTTTCGTCCCAATATCGAATGGATCGCACCTTTGGAGCTATCCATTCAAAGAGGGCAGCACAAAGATAGGTTTTACCTATGCCAGGGGATCCCAAGAAAACAAGGAATCTCCCAGGATTCTTTAGCCACTTTTGTACTTTTAAGGCCTCTTCTTGGGGTAGTTTTGCTGAGCTAAGCGAGGCATCCCTAAACCTCCTGCCGAAGTTTTGTTCTTTTAAAGTCCCTTCGTTAGGTCGATTGAAGGAGGAAAAATCAGCTCCTTCTCCGGTGGGTGTTCCTTTGCTTGACATGGCCGCTTCCCGCTTGATTTGGTATCTAAATATTTTGATTTCTTCCTATTCCGGATCTTTTCAACTGTGCCCTCTATGAATCGAAAAGCATCGCTCACTACCCCGTTGTGGGCAACTAAAATGTCCCAAGCCTCCAGAATCTCATCAGACATCCAGTTAGGATGGAATTGTATCGACAGGCGAAAGATCTCACTCTGCGTTACCTCTGTGATCTTTCCTTGATGATTGCGACACTTGGTAGATGCTGCGTGGATTTCCTGCTTGGAAACATCTTCTTCAGAATTGACAAATTCTTTTTTAGGCGCCACAGCGCCACAAACAATCTTGTTTTCTTTTGTAAGAGTGTCTTTTGTGGGTGACCCCAGGTCACTGGGGGGGGTGACCTCAGGACACTGGGGGGGGGTGACCTCAGGACACTGGTCTGAATTATTTGAGTCTTCGAACAGAAGGGTATAAAATGTTTGTTGGTTTCCTTCTGGACCAATCACCTCTTTTGTTATTAAACCCTTCTTTTGTAGAGACTCTGTTGCCTCTGTTATGTGTGTTCTGGAACTACCTGTAGCCTCCTCCAATTGTGAAATGCTGATTCGGTCTCTTGTTTTGTGCCAACCAAGCGTTTTTCGATTGATAAAGAGAAATACACGAAGCTCCACGGAGGTTAGGCGTGATAGCCAGTAGTCTACGATTTCATTAGGGCATGGAAAATACGATGGACTCTTTAGGCCTCGTCGTGATTCTGAATTGTCTGAGGAAGTGTTGTGGGACATGTTTTTCTCCGTGGATTGTGAGTTAATCCAGGAGCTCGAGATTTGTTGTTGCGATTAATCAGGCAACGAACAATACTGAGGGCATCTTAGTTAGGGATGTCCTCAGGAGCTCAGAACTCCTGGCGATATAAAAAGGTTTTCGCTGTGGGGGTTAAAATCCTCACAGCGTCTCCGCCTTCGAAGACCACTCCTAGATATCCAACTTCAATCTTTCTTAGCTACACTTTTCGAATCCTTGCGAGAAATCCAGCAAAATCGCATAATGCAGCCGTCCATGCCATATGGACACTTCGGTTCATCCCGATTTGGTTGTTTGTTTTAGCCCAGGGAATCCAACCTCCCCTGGGCTTTTTACTTTTGCGGTATCTCATCCACTCATGGTATAAGTCTTCGTAGCGCTCATAGGCTTCATGAGCGTTTATAAAGCGCTCAACTTGACGAGTTCCATTCGACATCATCACTACGAGCTTGAACCAAACGAGACCGTCAGAAATGGAAATCCCCTGCACTTTAGACAAGTCCACGCACATATTGCTAGTTGAGTAAATAGTCACTCCCCTACCTCCCGGTTGCACATCTTCTCGTACTCTGACAAAGTCCACCCAAGTATGTGCACCTCACATCCGAACTCCTGCAGGCGCCTTAGATCAGCTAAGCTCCACGAACTCCCCCTAGAGGTACCTACCTTACGCAGCAGTTTGCTCCTTGCACATACCGGAACAAAAAACACCCTTCCATAGGCAGTCCTGTATTCAACAACCAGCTCCCGAAACATGTGTTTAGTTTTTGTGGGTTCCAGTATCACTGGGCCATACACAGTTTGATTGGTCTTTTTCTTCATGGGTTCCTTCGAAATTGTCATACCTATCCGCACACTCTCTGAAGCAAACTCAACTGAGCACTGGACAGCAAAAGCTAGAAGACGCCGTGTGCAGAAAAACGCCGTCAAACTCTTTGTCCCAGCTATGCCACTAAAAGACCACAAAGCCATCGTCACGCTCACAAGACTATCACCCAGGCAATGCGATGGGGATAACCTCCAATGCGCCCTCAAGGGGCTCCGTGATGAGATTAGTGACCGACTCGTGCCAGGTCTAGCCCCAGGACGCGCAGACTCAGACCCCAGAATCACCTGGATCTACGATCAACAACGCAGCAAAACCTACGCCGTCGGTATCAAGATTCAGGTATCCTGAACTCAGGGTCCAGATTGTACAGCAGGATTTGCTCAACGTCCTGAGCAATAGCTTCCTTCCAGTCCAAGCATTCATGGCGGTATTCGGGCGAGGCCTTCTTCAGCTCAAAAAGACTTCCTGCGCACCACGCATTGCGCAACATGGTATCCAAGGCGGCTGCAGAGATCTCAACGTTCATGGTCATCTTCTACACTCCTCGGTGGCACAAAGAAGAAGGTCTTCCCGTCAGAAATCTTCAGAACCCCACCAGCTACGTAAAGCACACCTTCATGCTCTATCGCTGGAAACCAAAAGTCCTTGTCAAAAGTCTTCGACTTGCGAATCAGCTCATAGAAAAAATCAGCATCCACAGTACTCGTTGTGGTGAAATCAATATTCAAAATGGTCACATACCACTCATGCTCTAAGCGCAGATCAAGGGCTTGCATCCACTGGTTCTGTTGCGTGTCCGCACGGTAAAACCTCGCTGAAACTTTAGTTAATGCCGTCATTAGGGTCCTTCTCGTGACGTCAAGCGCTTAATTCCTCGCAAACAGCTACTCTTTCCGCACACATAAGCATCTCGACTTTCAAACACTCTTTTTTGTCATAATCTCGGGTTGCGTGGAAAACCCTTATGCACTCACATAAATTGAATAGCGATTCCACATTGATTTTTCTAAGTTTATACTTATACTTATCAATATCCATATCAATATCCATATCCATATCCATATCCTTATCCTTATCCTTATCTTTACACATCACCAGTAACCCCGCTCATAGATCCGTATCCAGTCGTCGCACTTGCATGCATAAAAGTCAGCATCACACACGTGGTCCATCGCCCTAATGAAACATAGCGAAGAACCATACACAATTCGCGCCAGAGCCCCCAAACACGCACCTGTCACCACACCATACGGCCCCTCCTTGAGGCCCGCTATAGCCCCACCAATGGCTGCCAGAGCTGCCTCCCGCACATCTATGCTCTTGATCCCCTCGGCCTGGTACTCAGCCTCCGACAAATGCCAACTCATCTTTTTAAATGCAAACTTGATCTTGCGCAACAAGTCCTCCTTGTCCGCCTCACTCAAGTAACCCACCTTGGACTGGCGATCAAACATGTCCATCAGGTCCACACGCTCAAGGGACTCTTCCAGTCGGTTACAATCTGCAACCATCTCACACTCCTGAGCTCCACATGCAGCCCCTAAAAGCATCGGCACCCCCATGATAGAAAAAATCTTAGACATACAACCCTCTCAGTATCTCAATCAACAGCAACACAACAAACAGGTGATAAGCGAACGAACACCCAACGCCAAGCGCCCCCTCCCTCTTAGCACTCACCGCATAACGCAGCAGCCCAGCCATCAGCGATATCGCAAAACAACTAAACACAATCCAGAAAACGTCCATCAAATATCCTTTGTTTTGATTTTACCACACTTGTCACACCGACTGACATAGCGCATCCCCAGCACCTCATCAGGATGACACCAAACCCTGGTGTAGCGATCTATGACCTTGTATTCGTGTTTGCATCTACGAAACAAAAACGAGACCACCAGCCCCAACAAAAACGCCACCGGGCATACAATCAACAAGACAATCTCAAAACTCATCGCACACTCCTCACCTCTTTGCGGTACTCAGCCTCCATCCACTCACCCATGGCGTCCACGCGCTCCTCTTCCGTGCACTCACCAAACGCATCACGCTCAGCTTTGGTAATCACACGTTCTTCAAATAAATGTTCAAGGTGTGAATATCGCCCAACCAGCGGACACGCCACAGCAACACCATCCACGGGCGGTTTATAAATCATCCGAGCCTCAAACTCTTCCTTCGTTTCATCAATCATGCTTTCCCATCTCATGTTCATTAATCCCACGTTGTAAAGATAAATTTAGTAACCTTAGCGCCTCCCTCGGAGTTTCAGACGAATGGAACATTGTTTGAGTAGCTAAAGAAATAATATAACCCCCCAAACTAGGTCCATCTATTAGATCTAAATATTTTGTGCAAAGAATGGTGTAATCTTTTAAAAGTTTTTCAAAAACAGGGTTTTCAAAGGCTGCTTTTTTATCTTCTGTCTCGTCAATCATCTTCTAAAATCAAATTTACAGTGGTTGCTAAATCTAGATCCCCTTTCGCCAGACCAAAACGCCTAAAATTCACGATGTCATTTTTATCCAACCTGAAAGAATCTATTTGATCTATCAAAGACCTTTTAGACGCCTCCGAAGACCAAGCCAAACTATTAGCACAAAAAAACTCCAGCGTCTCCATCAAGTCACCAAACCGACGAGCCTCACGCTCCCACTTAGTAGTCTTCATTCTTCACCCACGCTTTGTTGTTGTTTAATCTTTAACCTGTTATCACTCAACCTATGCGCACTACGACTACTACCGCCCTGCACCTCGCTACCAGTAATCTGGCAGCCGCTCCGTTGGGAGTCTCGTCCGCAATACACACACCATACCTGTAACGCACAATTGTGTGCAACAGCAAAGATTAATTTAATTCCGAGCCACCATAACACACACCAAAACAGTAGGGTTGAGCAAAAATACACCACAGCATAATATCCAAAATATGTCTAAGCTGCTGCAAACCAAACCCACTGAGGACGATATAATCTTAGCCCTCACCGTCGCAAACGCAAACGTAACACTCGCAGGCGAGAAACTGGGCGTCTCAGACTCATATATCTACGATCGTATTAAAAAATTCCCCGGTGTGCGACAGGCGTTCGACTCAATACGTGAGTCAAAAATTAAAAACATGATAACCAAGGCCGAGGAAAAACTCGCCAAAATCGCAGCCAAGGACGAGGACGATCAAGTTTGTTTGAACGCGATTAAACTTCTTTTGAAACACAAACTTGCCACTGATTGGGGTTGGAATCAACCAACTGAACAAAATGCAACTAACGTAATTATCCAACCCAAATCAGGTGTGGATATCCGAACTGAGGCGGAGGCTCAGTCACAATCGCCAAACCCCTCCGACGATCAAACAAATGATTGACTGTCAAAGTCGATAGTGGATAGCGTAGCTGTATTGGCCCGCACTCCGTCCGCGAGATAGCAGCCAACCCGTCCACAGCAGCATGTCGGAGGTTTCCATGCCGCAAATTGATCAGCCATCATCCAAAAATCCACGCGCCTACATGGGCGTTGACGCTGTTAACCCACCTACCGTGGTGATTGCACAGCGTGCTCCTCTGACCACAGACAGGCGCCACACTATCGGGACAATCTGGATTAACCAGCCCTCAGACGTGTCGTATCAGTTTACTCGGATGAGCGGTGCTGATGCTCAGTGGGCATTGCTCGGGCCTGGTACCTCCGACGTAGATACTATCACAGCTGATAGCGGGGGTGCGCTCAGTCCTGCTGGTGGTACAATTACTATTGCTGGTGGTACTAACGTTACCACGTCTGGTGCTGGTAGCACTGTGACTGTGGATCTAGACGCCACAGTCGTCCTTGCAACATCGATGTCGTCACCAATTTATACCAGAGCGGCTGGTGGAGCCATGAACATTCGTTCAGCCGCCTCACAAAACATCGTCATGCGGATGGGCGATGCGGCGGGGGTAAACCTTGTCGCTTTCCATGATTCAGCAGACGTGCAGGTTGCCTCGATGAACTCAGACGGCGGCCTTACCGTCGTAGCGTTCACGTTTACTGGACTGTTTACCGCTACGGCGTCTGCCACTATCGAGACTGCTGGCACTACGCTCAACCTGGGATCTGATAACAACTCGGCCGCCGTCAACCTAGGTGTGGGGACTACAGCTCGCGCAATTGGTATAGGTAACTCAGCGGCAGCCCATACGATCACGATAGGGTCGGTAACTGGTGCAGCATCGCTCACGCTACAGTGTGGGACGGGTAACTTTGTTGTCACACCTGCTGTGTCTGGTACAATCACGATAGGTAACACAGACACGACTGGGACAATCACTCTGGGACGGTCTACAGCAGCTGGTGGACAGACAATTGATATCGGCAACGGTGTCAACGCAGGCGCACAGGTCGTCAACATTGCCGCAGGTGCATCTGCTGGTGACAGTACGGTCAACGTCCTCTCTGGCACAGCTACAGCGGGCACAATCACCCTAAACCTAGCCACAGGGGCTCGGGCCAAAACTGTTAACGTCGCCACTGGGGTAGACGGTAATACAATCAACCTGGCGACTGGGATCAACAGCACGGCCCAGACGATCAACATAGCGACTGGCGCGTCCGCGGCGGCGAGTACAGTCAACATCCTGACCGGGATAGGCACAGCGTCTACAGCGGCCCTAAACATGGCCAACAACACCCGTGTAACCACAATTGACCTCGGAAACATTGCTCCGGCTGCTGCTCGTACGACTACTATTTGCGGTGGTAACTCAGCTCAGAACGACACACTCAACATTCTCAACGGAGCTCCATCCGCTCTTACGCAGACTGTATCTATCCTGTCTGGGACAGCGACAGGGGGAACACAAGCCCTAAACCTTGGGAATACCATTGCTGGGTCACTCACGATTGCGATCGGTAATGGGATCAATAGTACCGCACAGACAATCAACCTTGCTAACGGTGCGAGTGCCGCAGATACGACGCTCAACATCATGTCTGGGATTGGCACCGCAGGTGCAGGCGTACTGGCTATCGGTAACAATACTAGAGTAACCACGATTGGGTTGGGTAACATAGCTCCAGCAGCAGCACGCACAGTAACTATCTGTGGAGGCAACTCAGGTCAAAACGACACCCTAAATATACTGGCTGGTGCTCCGTCACTCAACACACAGACTGTCAACGTGCTGACAGGCACAGCTAGTGGTGGTACACAGGCCCTCAACCTCGGTAACGGGATCGGTGGGACATTAACGGTCTCAATCGGTAACGGGATCAACTCGACAGCTCAAACTGTAAACATCTCCAACGGTGCCTCCGCAGGAGACACGACACTAAACATCATGAGCGGCATAGGTACCGCTGGTGCTGGTGTAATTGCGTTGGGATCTAATACACGCGTAACCACCCTTGGCCTCTGTAACATCGCTCCAGCGGCTGCTAGAGTTGTAACAGTATGTGGTGGTAACGGAGCACAGAACGATACATTTACCCTGATGGGAGGCAACCCCTCGGCCAACGCCCAAACGGTCAACATCTTAACCGGTGTTCCATCAGGGGGTACTCAGGTCCTCAACCTGCTCACACAGACAGGACAGGCCGGAACAGTCAACGTCGCTACTGGTGCTGCGATGGCCAATACCATCAACGTCGGTGGCACTGGCGCTAACGTAATTGCGATCGGTAACACTCAGACAGCGGGATCGGTGGCTATTGGTGTTGCGATGACCGGCGGGACGATTACTATCGGCGGCACTGGCCTGATGACGGGCACAATCGCTCTTGGTACCGGCACTGGTGCACAGACAATCAACCTGGGCACAGGCGGGACAGGTGTTAAGACCATCAACGTCGGCACAGGCGCTGTTGCTAACGTAGTGGCTGTAGGTACCTCTACAGGTGCTGCCAGCACAACAATCACGGCTGGGACTGGTGGTATCAGGCTCAACGCTGCCGGAGCGGTACGCGCTGATGCAACGGTGGATACACAAGCTTCTCCGTCTGCGGCCTCAACGATTAATGCTAGAGTTGGGATGGCTACATTTACTGGCTTCACAACAGCGAGCGCAGCAGACCAGACATTTACGATTACGAACTCGCTGGTGAGCACCACCAGTGTAATCCAAGTAACCGTTATGAACGAGGGTGCTAACGACGCGCGTATGTTTGCCGAGCGTGTTGTGAGGAGTGCCGGGAGCTTCCAGGTGATGGTAACAAACGGAGGTGCGGCAGCGCTTAACGGCAATCTTTCGATAGCTTTCTGGGTCGTTGATTAATCTTGAATATTGTTAGTGCAGTCAATAGACTGCGGTAGAGTATGCCACAGGCATATTGATTGCATTAACACAGGGAATAAAAACGATGGAACTAAAAAACGTAGTCCAATTTGAAGTTGAGAAAGAAACACGCAAGTACCGTCTACACATACCTGAGGGTGCTCCTCTAGGTGAGGTGTACACGGTAGTGGCTGAGTTGCTGGATAGAGTGCTATCAATCATCAACGAGCATGCAGCTAAGCGTGCGGAAGCTGAAGCCAAGGCAAGAGCGGACGCAGAAGCGGCCCAGAAGCCAGAGATCAGAGACGTTGTCGCTGAGTAACTAATAGGTATGTATGGCGCAAGATCGAGTAAAATTTACGTTTGATGAGATACGGAGCCGTAACGGCACTACGTTTGACGGAAACTGGCAAACGTTGGGGGCTGCGCTGACGCGCAATGTGCGCATCCTGAAGATCATCAACGATTCTAACCGCGATTGTGACATAAGCTTCGACGGCGGAACGACCCAGCATGACATTGCCCATGATGGGTCGTTTGTGCTTTACGACATGCAGGCTAACTCTAACACAGACAGCCGGGCCGTGATGGCGACAGGGACGCAGATATCTATCCGTGCTCCTGCTGGAGCTGGGACGGGATTAATCTACGCCGTTTGCGGCGGACTGGAGCCATAAGCTATGTCACAGGGGGGTATTGTAAGCCAAGCTGCAGGTACTGGCGTAGTATCCTCCTCAGTGGGGGCCAGTACTGATAATGCTGCAGCCCGCTGGGACGGAGCCGGTGGACAGACGATCCAAAACAGTGGGTTGATAATCAGTGATGCTGTGGCAGTTACTGGAGCCACACAGTTAGACGTAGACAATCTCAGACTCGATGGCAACACCATATCAGCAATTGCTGGAGCCATAACGATAACGCCTTTTGCCGGGTCAGCGATCAACCTTGACGATACTAATATTACTGCTGATGGCGGCGTTTTTAGCGTCACGGGGCAGATCAACATAGACAACCTGAGGCTGGACGGTAATACGTTGTCGTCTACAGCTGGGGCAATTGCGATAGGTCCACTAGCTGGGCAAAACGTAGATGTCACGGCTGCTGCGGTGACCTTTGATGGTATCTCAGCTGGATTTGCCAACTCGTCTACGCGCTGGATGCAGGCTGGTGTACAGACTACAGACGCCACACAGACAACGATTGCCTCAATCACTGTAGCTACTAATGAGGCTGTGTGTGTAGAGGCTCGTATTATAGGCATGAGAGACGACTTTAGTGCTTGCTGTGGTGGTACGGTGCTCTACACTGCCCGTAACGCTGGTGCGGGTGCTATAGAGGCCTCTGTACCTCTTATAGAGACTCAAGAGGACTCTGCTGGTGCTCCTGCCCTAGATGCCGACGTGAGCGGTAACGACGTCAGACTGAGGATTACGGGTTTGGCCGCGCAAAATTGGAACTGGGTAGCGGATTACAGATACACAACGATTAGGACCAATGCGTAATGGCTAGGTTTGGGATATCACCACGAGATCCTCTAGACTACCTGGGGATACAGTTGGCCGCTGTGCCTACTGTTGCAGGTGGACGGGACCCGACGACTACGGATACCAAATATCCTATCCAGACAATCTGGCAAAACACAGTCTCGCGTGATGAGTTTATTCTTACGCATTTCACAGCTGGTGCTGCGCAGTGGCAAAAGTTCCTGGACTTTTCGGGGGATTTTTCCATCAGCACGCTGATTGTGTCCACGAGCACGGCCCTAAGCGGTACATTTACATATGATGGGATCTCGAGCGGATACGCCGGCAGCCTCAACAACTGGGCTCAGGCTGGAGTGCAGACCACTGACGGTACTGCTACAGCTATTGCGACGATTGCACTAACGACTAACGAGATGGTCAGTGTAGAGGCTCGCATAAATGGCTTCAGGAGCGACTCTACCGAGGGTGTGGTATGCAGGCTGTTTTATGGGGCCAGGCGTGCGGCCGCAGGAGCTATAGAGCTCGGCATACCCATTATCGAGACTATCGAGGATTCGAGCGGTAGTGCTACTGTGGACGCTGATGTTAGCACAAATGATGTGAGACTGCTTGTCCAAGGAGAAGCGGCCAAAACTTTCAACTGGGTAGCGACGTACCAGTTCCACCGCACCCGTACGAGCGCATAAGGAGAGATGACATATGTCAAGTTATGTAGGTTTTACCAACGGCACAATGGTCGCTCTTCGCGGGGAGGTCGACAACCTGGTTCTGGATGGCAACACGCTGTCGTCGGGGTCTGGGGCTATCAATATCACTCCTGTTGCGGGCAGTGCGATTGCATTAGACACCACAACTACGGTTGATGGTGGTGTGATTGCTAACACCGGTACTATCACCAACACAGGCGCGTCGACAACTAACACACTCCCTACTGCTGCGTCAACTAGTCTAGTTGCTGCTGTGCACACAGACAATACCAGTGCGACTTCTCACGCACTCATCAGGGCCACTGCTGGCGGTGCGTCTGGTGGCGATCCCTTATTTACTGCTACAGTCACTGGCGCAACTTCCTGGTCGTTTGGAGTAGATAACTCCGCATCTGACGCCTTTGTTGTATCTGAGGGGACAGCTCTTGGCACCACTGATTCGCTTAGCCTGGCTACCAGCGGCGGAGTTACTGTTCCACGTGGAAACCTTACTGTTAGTGCTGGGACAGTTAGTGTGGCGTCAACCGCTGCGGGGATCCTATCAACCTGGACCTCCACAGATGCTGGAGCGACATCAGGTCCAACGCTTGATCTGTATCGCAATAGTGCTTCTCCGGCGCCTTCTGACGCCATGGGTACTGTACAGTTTAATGGCCGAGATTCTGCTGGGAACAAAACTCAATACTGCGAGATTTTGGGTACCATCGTTACAACAACAGACACGCTGGAGGACGGCCAACTCATATTTAATACAATTGTAGCGGGCGCCACAACCAACGTGATGACAGTTGGTGCAACGGCTATTACCAATAATCTTCCAACTACAATCACGGGGGCCGGGTTAACCCCGCTCACTACGACTAGCACCGATGCTGGAGCTGCAGCTGGGCCACTTTTTGATATTTACCGAAACTCCGCGTCAGCTGCTAATAGTGACGGCCTTGGCGGCTTTAACTTCACGGGGAATAGCTCAACTGGTGTTAAGCGCACATATGCTGCAGTTAACACAAACATTGTAACTGCCACAAACGGTGCCGAGGACGGGAACATCACGTTAGCTACAATGGCTGCTGGGACATTGGCTGTGCGATTTACGCTTGCTAATGCCTCATCGACTCTTGAAGTGCCGCTAACAATTACTGGTGCTGGACTAACTCCGTTAATTGTGCAAAGTACAGATGCGGGGGCAGCGGCTGGGCCTAATTTACAACTAGATCGTTTTAGTGCCTCTCCTGCTAACGCAGACGTTCTTGGGTCATTGATATTTGTTGGTCGTTCTTCGACTGCCGTAGCGCGTCCCTATGCAACTATTGTTGGGAATGCTGTCACTGTCACTAATGCTGCAGAAAATGGAAGTATGGATTTCCAGGTTGAAGTGTCTGGCACTTCAACAACTGTGATGACACTGGCAAATGCTTCTGGAACTATCAACGTTCCAACTACAATCACGGGTTCAGGAGTAGCCCCGCTAACGGTGACTAGCACAGACGCCGGGGCTGCTGCATCTGTTGTCAACCTATACCGCAATAGCGCATCCCCTCTAGCTAACGATGTGTTATCTGCATTGAGGTTTACAGGACAAGACGCTACCCCTGCGACGGTGACCTATGGACAAATCAACTGCGACATAGTAGCTGCCACTGCAGGAGCTTCTAGTGGGGCGCTGGTATTCCAGACTGAGAATGCCGGCACTGTTTCGGAGAGGTTTAGGGTTGGTAACCTCACAACAACAGCCACAGGGTCCACGCTGACAAATACGTTTGCGACTGCTGGTTCTACAGGCACTATAACCTCTATTCAGACTGACAACACAAACGGAGCTTCTCACGCGCTAGTATCCGCAGTCTCTGGGGGTGCAAGTGGTGGTGATGCTGTATTCACAGGGACGATCACAGGCGCTACTTCGTGGTCCTGGGGTGTGGATAATACGGATTCTGATGCATTTGTGTTGTCGGAAGGTACCGCGCTCGGCACAACGAACTCGTTAAGGGCTCCAACTGGAGGCGGGATCACGGTTCCACGCGGGGATCTCGCAGTTAGTGCTGGAGTACTAACT